>JABAOH010010849.1_pt1 | contig 23886 bp, 20 predicted proteins | sample 7062181 | NCBI WGS metagenome assembly JABAOH01 (sample SAMN14538630, study PRJNA623070) | marine sediment metagenome | biome: marine biome [ENVO:00000428]; feature: marine pelagic biome [ENVO:01000023]; material: deep marine sediment [ENVO:00002113]; isolation source: pool of 5 deep marine... | reverse complement strand
GAAATCCTACCAGTGGATTCAAAACCTGAATTTATAATTAGACGGCAATTCCGTCACCAAATCAGGGATTATATCAGGAATACTCAGCAGACAAAACAGAAATTTTTAATTGCCATTTTGCGATGGAGCCTGCTCTTGTTTATAGGATTCAGCTTAATAGTGATGATTATCAGAAACCTTGAACAGCGCAATAGTAGTGGCGTGAGATTTTTGAGCTTCAATCTGGTAGACGAGCTTGGTCTGCCTTTTCAAGACGGCGTGCTGATTTTGCAATTTCATCGAGCCGCTCGGTGCAAATTTTGTAACGATATGGAGAGTCTTGCCAGGGAAACTATAAATCTTCATTTTGCTGATGAATTGCGAGAGAAAAATATTGCTTTTCGAACCGTTAATATGGAGCTTCCCAAATATGATTTAATGAGAACAAAATTTAACCTGTTTACCAGCACTATGGTGCTAATACAACTGACCGAAGGCAACGAGTCACGCTGGAAAATTATCAGCGATGCCTGGAATTTTACGGAAAAAAAAGAAGAATTCATTCAAATGTTTCGAGCCGAGCTTAAAGAATTTTTAGTAGGTATCAAATGAGCTCGTTTTTAATGGGAGCCGTCACTTCTTTGGCCCTTGGATCGCTCACGGTTGTTCATCCCTGTCCCCTAAACATGAATATAGCTGTGGTTTCCATGCTTTATGGATGGGGGATTGATTTCAAGAATAAGTTTATATTGGCATTGCTTTTTGTTGGTGGTGAGATTGTTACATTTACTCTATTAGGTTTTCTTATTTCATCGGGACTTCTTAACATACCGGCAGTTAGCAATTTTCTTCAGTTTTATATGCGACAACTCATGGGTCCGGTTCTCATCATAGCCGGCATGATGGTTTCGGGTATCCTATTGCCCCATCAGCATACATTAAATTTTTCGAATCGGTTTTTTAAAAGCTATTCGAAATATGGTGGGGTTGGCAGCTTTATCCTGGGCATGCTGGTTGCACTTTCATTTTGCCCCATGTCAGCGGCCATGTTTTTTGGCGTGCTTATTCCGCTTTCGGTCGCCAATAAATCCGTTGTTCTCTATCCTGCACTTTTTGGAGTTGGCTCAACTATTCCATTAGTGTTGATTGTTATTTTTATTTCCCGCACTGTTTTTCACCTGGAGCGATCGTTCCCTGTAAAAAAATCGTTTGAAAAAATAATTAGAAATATTGCGGGGATAACATTGATTCTGTTGGGAATTTTTCTCAGTCTTCGTCATATTTTTGAAGCTATTTGAAAAACTGTTTGTCGTATTATCACTATCATTTACCGAGGCATATTAATTAATTGAACCATTAATATTGGGCTGATGATACGTACTCCGGCAGTTTAACCAGACAATTCTTTCGTTTCCAATTTTCCCTTCTTCACTTTTTCTCTAACCTGTTGTTGATTTGCTCTATAAAACAACCAACCACTTTGATTGAGTTGAATAATAATACACAAATTGTAGTTGGGGTTGTAGAATATTCTACAATTCCTCATTGCTAATTAAATAATTGTGGTTTTTGTTATTTCTTGATATTAAATAGCTTACAATAGAAATCATATTCTGGCACAGAAATTGAAAGAATGCTACAAAAAAATAACATGTATTATTTGGATATACAAAAACCAGATAGATGTTTGAAAAAGATACTTATGAACAGAGGTTAACATCATGCACGAATCCTATGACTACGGTTTGTGGACAATGGTGCTCATCAATGTGTTGATATTTGGTGGATTTGTATTTAGCTTTTTGCGACCACAGAAGAAAGTTGAGTGGCGCTCGCTGGGCGCTTTCACCGCTTTTATTGTGGCGCTGTTTGCTGAAATGTACGGCTTTCCGTTGACAATTTATGTGCTGCTTTCATTATTTGGCGGCAAATGGGCAGCGATCAATCCGTTCGAACATGTGAATGGGCACCTGTTGGGCACTATTTTAGGTGCGCCTGAATGGCTGAAACTGGTGATCTGCCAGATCGGCGGATTTTTCATGCTGATTGGATTGATTGTGATGGGTAAAGCCTGGAAGCAAATTCACGCTGCCCAGGGTGAATTGGTGACCGACGGCATTTACAGCAAAGTGCGACATCCGCAGTATTCAGGGCTGTTTTTGATCACTATCGGGATGTTGATTCAATGGCCAACATTACTCACTTTAATCATGTGGCCCATTTTAATGGTGGTTTATTACCGTCTGGCAAAACGTGAAGAAAAAGAGTGTGAACAACAATTTGGGGAAGAATATCAACAGTACCGTCAGCAAGTACCAGCCTTCTTCCCTGTATTAAGAAGCGATAAGGAATTAGCTTAATCAATAACAATAAATTTAAAGAATTAATCATTAAAAGGAACAAGAACGATGAAAGTATTAAAAAGAAAAGCATTTTATGCAACTCTCATTTTTCTGGGAGTGATCGTCGGAATTATTTTTACGACAGGTTTAAGCTGGATACCTATTGCAAAAACCAGTGATAATTCGACGGCAGAATTGACTTCGGCTCGAACTGACGAGGCATCGAAAAAAGCGTTGATGAACTTTAGCGACGTATTCGAGGAAATCGCTGAGGAATTTAATTCCTCTGTCGTCTCGATTTTCAACGAACAAATTGTGAAGAGTTCAACGATGAGCTATCGCGGTCAAAATGATCCGTTTCGGGATTTCTTCGGCGACGATTTTTTTCGTCGATTCTTTGGCAATCCCGAACGGCAGCAAGAACGCAGGGTTCAGGGACTGGGATCAGGCGTGATCGTTTCTGATGACGGATATATTTTGACCAACAACCATGTAATCGAAAAAGCTGCTAAGTTGACGATTACGCTGAATGATGAAAAGAAATACGAAGCCGAGGTCATCGGCGCCGATCCCCAGACCGATCTCGCCGTGGTAAAGATCGATGCAAAAAAATTGCCTGCTGCCAGATTGGGCGATTCGGATAAACTCCGAATCGGCGAATGGGTGCTGGCGATCGGCAATCCGTTTCATTTGATGCGAACCGTCACCGCTGGAATTATCAGCGCCAAAGGACGAGCCAATGTCGGTTTGGCAGCTTACGAAGATTTCATTCAGACGGACGCTGCTATCAATCCTGGCAACAGCGGCGGCGCATTGGTAAATCTGAATGGCGAGCTGGTGGGAATCAATACCGCGATTTTTTCGCGCAGTGGCGGTTACCAGGGGATTGGATTTGCTATTCCCGTGAATATGGCGAAGCGAGTCATGGAAGATTTAATCGAAAAGGGAAAAGTTACCCGTGGCTACCTGGGACTCTATCCCCAGGACATCGATGAAAATCTGGCAACGGCATTTGACCTGCAAGAGACAGATGGCGCCCTGGTGGCGGAGGTGACGAAAGATCAGGCAGCAGCCAAAGCAGGCATTCAGCAGGGTGATATTATTGTTGAATTTGATGACAAGAAAATAAAAAACAGCACTCAATTACGGAACGTCGTTGCTGCGACAAAACCTGGTAAAAAAGTGCACGTTAAAGTGCTTCGCAAAGGCAAAGAGCGGACGATTAACGTGGTGTTAGCTGAGCGACCTGAGACATCAGAAATTGCTGCTACTCCCAAAAAATTAGAGCACAACTGGGAACGAATCGGTGTACAGGTACAAGAGATGGATGACCGACTGGCAAAACAATTGGGTTATGAAGGTGAACAGGGCGTTGTTGTCAGCTCAGTGCAGCCAGGCAGTCCTGCCCAAACGTCAGGCCTGAGGCGAGGGGATCTCATCAAAGCTGTTAATCGGAAGCCGATCAAATCGATTCATGACTACGGCAGCATAGTGGATCAGGTAAAACAGGGAGATGCGCTATTGTTCTTAATCAGAAGGGGGCAAAACAACCTTTTTGTGGCAATTCGGATTCTGAAGTAGGTTAATTCCAAACCCTTTAAAAGTTTGTAACTTTTGAAAGGGTAAATCCTATCGTAATGGAATTGAATATTGATCAGATAGATATTTAGATGAACACAAACAATGAAACAAAATTTACAGCACGAATTATTTCACCAGGCATAGCCATAGGAAAGGCATTATTATCAAACGAGCCGTTTCAATTGAATCCTCAGCCCCAGGATCAGGATGTCGATGTGGAGGCTGAAATCGAACGATTTCAACACCAGGTCGATCATATTGCCACGGAATTATCGGATTTATTTCAGCAAATTTCGAAACAGATCAACTCGAATGATGCCGCAATCATCGAGACACAGTTTCTAATTCTGACCGATGGTGAATTCAGAAAAAAAGTAATCAATCTAATTACTGATGAATTCCTTTCAGTAGAAACTGCTGTCTATCGCGTCATGCAGCATGTCTATAACAAACTGGCGACTTCTTCAAATGGCTATCTGCAGGCACGAGCCGATGATTTTCTTGATCTGTCGCAGTATTTTAAAGAACGATCCTGGGAGCGGCATGGCGCGGTGCTAACCAATATCGATGATGATACTGTGCTCATTGTTTTAGAATTTTATCCTTCGATGATATTGACATGTAACAAGCAGGATTCGATTAAAGGAATTGCGGCTGAAAAAGGCGTGTCCAGCTCTCATGCGGCAATTCTGGCGCGGTCTTTTGGTTTGCCAGTTGTGGGCGGTTTAATAAATAATGAAATCAATGAAGGTGACCAGGTCATCATTGACGGGCTGGAAGGAGCCGTCATCGTGAATCCAATGCCCAAAACAATCGCATTATATCAAGACCGATATAAAGGCATTCAAATTAATAATAAGGAAATCAAAAGAATAAAAGGTTTACTCGCAACCACAGCCGACGGCACACGCATCTTTTTAGGTGCAAATATCGAACGGTTGGACGAGCTGCCATTGATTCAACTGGACGATACCGATGAAATTGGTCTGTTGCGAAGTGAATTTTTATTCCTGTACGACCAAGACGAATTTCCACCGCTACAAAAGCAGGTCGAGTGGTACCGAGAAGTGGTCGCTTCGATGAAGAATAAACCTGTGGTCATTCGCATCCTGGATATTGGCGGTGATAAGTTTTTACCATACCTGACGATTGCGAGACAGGCCAATCCCTATCTTGGCTTGCGTGCGCATCGGGTGTTCCGATTTCATCCTGAGATCCTGGAAACGCAATTAAGCGCCATCTTGCAGGCATCAGAGTATGGGCAGGTGAAGATTTTGTATCCCATGATTAATACGCTCGAGGAATTGGATTTTTTAAATAATATTTTATCGAAAGTGAAAAGGAAAGATAAAAGGCATATTGAAATCGGCATCATGGTAGAGACCCCCGCATCGGTGTTTATGATTCGTGAGCTGGTTAAGCGGGTGGATTTTATCAGCATTGGCACCAACGACCTGGTGCAATATGCGCTTACCGTGGATCGCAATAATGAAGACGTCATGGATTATTACCAGCCCATGAATCCAGTGATTGTAAGAATGATCCATGATGTCGTATTAGCCGCAATGCAAGCTGGGAAACCTGTGACGCTTTGCGGCGAAATTGCCGCCGATCCACGCTGGACGCCACTGTTAATCGGCATGGGGATCAGGTCGCTGAGTATGACACCTGCGGCGATGCTTCCTGTTAAAAAGCGGCTTGTTTCGCTTGACCTGGAAACATGTACAAAATTGGCAGATGCTGTTTTAGCAGCCAAATATGAAAATGATATTAGACAATTATTGGAAAATTTTAAATAAAGATGGAGTCTAGCTTGATTGTTAAGGTGGACTCCATCTGCCGATTCCTTTGAAAATGAGGTGTTACTAACACAGAAAGGACAACCATGCTCGAAGAATATATCTGGTTTATCTGGTCGTTGGGATTGGTTGTTATTGGGGTCATTATTTTTTTCTTTTATAAAAAGTCAGGCGGAGGATGCTCTGGGCGAATCTGTTAACTATGCCCTTCGGTTTAACGGAACCGATTTTTGGACCTAAATATTGGAGCCTACCATCGCTCTTCAATTTGGCGCGAAGAACAGGTTTTGATCAGGAAGGTCTTATTTTTTTTCGTGATTTGTTGAATTCAGGCTATATGCAACGAGCCTGGACATTATCAACGATTTTTGGCATCATGATTTTTCCTGTTGAGGAATTGCTAATCGTTTTTCATTTGGGATGTTATAGTCCAGTTATTATAAACACATCAATTAGTATAAATAAAAAACTAATCCAGAACATTTCTGATGTGAATAACTGTAGATTATTATACAACATATTAAATAATTTGTATAAAATTCTACAAACCAACCACTTTTTATATAATGACTTAGAAAATTACTATTTAATATTTTTAAAGTTATAAGAACATAATCTTTCTGGCATATATTTTGAAATATATAACTATCGAATGAAAATATTGAGATAGGGTGAGAAAAATGTCTGAAATTCTTTTTTTATTAATCATTTTAGGTTTGTTCTTTTTTCTGATGCATCGCGGTGGGGGGCATGGCATGGGTTGCTGTAGCGGTCATGGCGAACATCGCCACGAAGAAGAACATAGAAAGCCAAAAAGGAAAGCAAAGGGTGGAAAAAGCGAATCACCACAGCATAAACATCATAACTAAGAGTTCATTTGATCCCGAAAAGGGATTAATTCAGAAAGTAATCACATATAGGAGGAAAGATCAATGAAAACTTTAGCAGACCTTATCATCCGTAACAGAGGTATCGTAATATCCCTGTTGGTTCTTCTGACCCTGTTTCTCGGCTATAAAGCCTCTAAGATCGGGCTGAATGCCGACTTCTCTACCTATCTGCAGCAAGACAATCCTCTGGTGCAGCAGTTTAACCGCATCGGCGAGGTCTTCGCCGGAAAGTCTGTTGCCATGGTGTTAATTGAGAGTGAGAACCTTTTTAGCACGGAGACGTTAACGCTCATCCGGGATCTGACCAATGCCTATGAAGACATGGATGGTGTTGCCTATGTCACCAGCCTGACCAATGTCCTAGATTTTAAGAAGATTGAGGGCGGGCTTGAGGTGGGTAAGCTCATCCAGCGGGGTGAAATCCCCCAGGCCAAAGAGGAGTTGAAGGGACTCAGGGATTATGTCATGTCCAAGGAGATGTATGTGGGAGATCTGGTCTCCGAGGATGGGAAAGCGACCATTATCATCCTGCGCCTGACTCATGGGGTAAATGAGCCCGATGTCGTAAAAGAGTTGAGATGGATAACCGAGGACATCGCTCCCTCCAACAGGAACATCTCCTTCGGAGGTATGCCCGCTCTCATGGACTCGATGATCCTGCTCATTTCCGAGAATATGAATATCCTGCTGCCCATTATGGCAGGGCTCATATTTCTGGTTCTCATTTTAGCCTTTCGCAAGCCAGGTGGCATATTTTTACCCCTCACCATTGTATTAATGGCTATTATTTTTACGATGGGACTGATGGTCGTATTTGGCCTTTCTGTTGATATGATCTCCGGAATTATGCCCGTCATCCTGGTGGCCATGGGGAGTGCCGATGGCATCCATTTTATGAAGCGGTACTATGAACGGCGGAGAATCGGTGAAATACCCAAGGTCGCCGCCAGGGAAACGTTTGCTGAGATGTGGGTGCCGTTTGTGATCACTACCGTAACCACGATGGTCGGTTTTGTCTCCCTGGTGATCTCAGAATTCTCGGTGATCTCTCAATTCGGTCTGGTCACCGCCCTGGGATTATTCTTGGCCCTATTGATCACGTTTACCCTTCTACCGACCGTTTTATCTTTTTCTAGGGGTAAGGTTACAGCTTCAAAAAAAGTGGTGGCAAAAACAAGTAACCGATTTCTGGAGAGAGTAGGCGACGTCATTTATAAAAATAAGATCCTCGTTCTCATCTCAGCAGCAGTAATTGTGGTGCTCTCCGTGGTCGCCATCCCTAAGATCGTCAAGGATGTGGATTGGTCACTCTGTCTGCAGAAGGGGAGCAAACCGCATCGCGCCGAGATGCTCCTGCGGGAAAAGTTCGGCGGCTCTTTACCAGTTCAGGTATTGGTGAATGGAGATATTAAAGATCCGGCCACTTTAAAGTCCATGCGATTCATAGAGCGTTATCTGAATACAGTACCTCTGGTGTCCGAATCCCAGTCCATTGCCAGTGTCATAAGTGAAATGAATTATGTAATGAACGATCGCTATACCGTTCCGGAGACCAGAGATGGAGTGGCTAACCTCTGGTTACTCATTGAAGATGAGGATATTATTGAGCAAATGGTCACTTCTGATAACCGTGAGGCACTCATCCAGGGGAAGATGGCAACGATGGCCACCCAGCCTTTGGTGTTAGCAGTCGAAGAGATAGATCAGTTAATTCAAAGACTTCCTAAGAGTCTGGCCGTTTTTGACCTGAGAGAAGTTCCGCCACAGAAAAGGGAGGCTTTTCTAAAGATTAGGCAGAAAAACATCTCTGACAAAATTTTTTTGGATTTTAAACAAAAAGGCATAGACGTTGATAGAAACAAAATTGAAGAATTAATCACTACTGCTTTATTTAAGAAAGAAATAGAAGACGAAGCCTATGTTTTACTAGAAAAGAAAACAGTGGACTACCTTTTGAGTAATGAGGCTGAAGTGGAGGTTACTTCTAAGCCCGGGGCAGAAGCCATTGCCAGAAAGGTCATAGAGAAGTTCAGGAAAGGTATGGGTATATTGCCTGAACAAATAACTAACATAGTAAAATCAGAGGTCAAAGGAGTTGATGATGAGAATGTGGAATATCTTTCCGAGTCGTTAAATGCGGTGGTTTCCGAGACCATTGGAGAGATAAAGGTTGCATCGGTTCTTCAAGAGCTCAAGGGAATTCTGCCTCCTGGTTCGGAGAAAATCAGAGACCTCAATAGAGACCTCAAGGGAGATCTTTGGGAAATGAACGAGAGTCTGATGGTGATGAATATGGATGAATATCAAGAGATTTCTGGAGGGTCTAATCCGCCAAAGCCGCAAGAACTTCGTGTTTTGATGAAACAAACTGGATTGGCTCCTGTTTTGATGCGTATGGAGGCGGCGCTAACTCCCAGTCAGGTATATAGTATCCTCATCGCTCTGGTTTTTGTTATCTTCATGCTTGCTCTGATGTTGCGCTCTGTAGTCGGAGGGATCATCTCTGTGGTGCCCATCTGTATAACCATCTTGGTTAATTTCGCGGTCATGAGCTATATTGGGATAGGCTTGGACTCTTTCACCTCGATGATCGCCTCCATTGCCATTGGACTGGGCATTGATTACGCCGTCCACTTTAACTCGCGCTATCGGCATGAGCTTTCTGAGCTCAAAGATGAACTCCTGGCTCTGAAGAGGACCTTAGGTACGACCGGGGTAGCCATCATCATAAATACCCTCACGGTGGGACTGGGGTATTCAGTGCTTTTGCTCGCTGGTGGGCAACACGTGCAGCGCTTTGGGGGGCTTACGGCGTTGACCATGTTTTCCAGCGCGATCTTTACGTTGACGGTTCTGCCGTCACTTTCTTTGCTTCTTAAACCCAAATACTTACGGAAGGAAATAGACATAAACAAACGAAAACAGGAGGATTCAAAAATGAAACCAATTCTTTTCTTAACCTTATTAGGCCTATTGGTTGTAGGGCTTACATCTTCCGCCCAGGGGAGTGACTTGACTGGGGAGGAAATTCTTGCTAAAGTGGACGCCGTAATAAATGCACCTAAAGACATGGTAGCCGTCCAGAAGATGACTCTCATCGATAGCGACGGCTCCACTAAGGAGCGGGAAGTCAAGATATATCAGAAAGGTAAGGAGTGGCGCTTGGTGCGCTTTTTGAGTCCTGCTGATGTCCGGAGCGTCAGTTTCCTGCGGTTGGCTGAGGATCGTATGTACCTTTATATGCCTGCTTTCCGCAAGGTAAGGCGCATTGCCTCATCCATTAAAAATAATAACTTTATGGGAACCGATTTCTCTTACGAGGACATGTCCGAAACCGAATACGGCAAAAATTACTCTGCCAGGTTGCTTAGGCAAAAGGAAACTAGTTACATTTTGGAATTGATTCCCAAGCCCGGCGCCGACGTGAGCTACGGTAAGCTGGTTATGGAAGTGAATGAGGATAACTACGTTTACACAAAAATCGATTACTACAGTCCGGCTGGTAAGTTGGTAAAGATGCTGCAAGTGGAGAACATTGAGAAAATCGAAGGCTACTGGTATGGCAAGAAGTGGGAGATGAAAACGATCAAAGACAATCACAAAACAGTTCTAAACCTGTCGGAAATTAAGTTCAACCAGAACTTGTCGGATAATATTTTTACGCAAAGAAATTTGAAAAAGACCGAATGAGTAAATTCATAAAATCTCACCACAATTTATCCTATAAAAAATTTAGATTTTTTAAATGAAAAAACCACCATTTTTGCTGTTGTTAATTTAACTAATAAAAGATATAACAACAGGTAGTGCATTGCAAATTATAGATGTTGAAGGGAAGTAAATGAAAACACTAGCGGATTTAGTCATTCGTAAAAGAATTATTATTATCATCGTGGTGGCAATTTTGACCATATTATTAGGTTACAAGATGGTAAAGGTCAAATTGAATGCCGATTTTGCCACTTATTTGCGTCAAGAAGATCCTCTGGTTCAGCAGTATAATAAACTTGGAGATAAGTTTGGTGGTAAATCTACTGCTATGATACTAATTGAGACAGATGAGGTTTTCACCGAACAAAATCTGAAGCTGGTTAACGATCTCACAGAAGCCTATCGAGAAATTGAGGAGGTCACCTATGTCACCAGTCTAACCAGTGTATTGGATTTTAAGAAAATTGAAGGTGGCTTGGAAGTAGGTAAGCTTATCCCTGAACAGGAAATTCCTCAAACCAAGAAGGAATTGAAAGAACTGAAAGAATATGTGATGTCGAAAGAAATGTATGAGGGGAACCTTGTTTCTTATGATGGAACATCCACTATGATTGCCATTCGGCTTTCCCAAAGTATAAACGAATATGCCCTAGCTCAGACGATAAAAGAAATCACCGAAAGGATCGCTCCATCAACCGAAAACATATATTTTGGTGGAATGCCCTTTCTGATATATTCGATGACCGAAGGGATTCTGGATAGCTTGAATTTATTAGTGCCTTTAATGATTTTCCTGCTGTTTTTTATCCTTTATCTGGGCTTTCGGACTGTAATTGGTATTTTGTTACCCCTTTCTGTAGTAGTTATTAGCGCTGTCTGGGTGATCGGACTGATGGTTATTTTCGGATTTTCGCTGGATATGTTATCGGGTATTATGCCAATGATTCTCCTCGCTATGGGCAGCGCAGATGGTATCCACTTAATAAAGAGATATTACGAAAAGCGAAATTCGGGTGCGGTTCCAAGATTAGCAACTAGAGAGGCTCTGACGGAAATGGGGGTTCCCATGGCGCTTACCACCATTACCACCATGGTCGGCTTCATCTCCTTAGTGGTTTCCAACTTCTCGGTCATCAGTCAGTTTGGATTGGTAACAGCCCTTGGAGTATTGTTAGCTCTTGTAGTATCGTTCACATTTTTGCCAAGCTTATTATCCGTTTCAAAAGGAAAAATTAAAAGCTCAAAAAGAAAAAGGTCTGGCCGGGTCAGTAAAATTATGGAAAAATTCGCTGAGCTTATTTTCAAAAATAAGAGAATTGTCCTCATTTCAGCAGTGGTAGTGGTGATTGTTACGGTAATCGCCATTCCCAGAATCGTCAAGGATGTGGACTGGACTCTTTGCTTGAGAAGAGGTACAAAACCCTGGCAGGCGGAGATGCTTTTAAGAGATAAATTCAAGGGATCATTGCCTATTCAGATTTCCATCAAAGGAGACATTAAGGAACCTTCGACCTTGAAAACAATGAGATATTTGGAACGCTATCTGGAGACCTTGCCTTTGGTGAGCAAGACACAATCCTTAGCCAGTGTTTTGAGTGAAATGAACGAGATAATGAATGACCGCTTTGTGGTCCCTGAAACGGAAGCTGGTGTTGCCAACTTGTGCTTCCTGATTGAAGGTGAGGATATCATGGATCAAATGGTACATGGCGACTATGATGAAGCCCTCATCCAGGCGAGATTTGGAACCATGCAGACACAAAAGATGGCTTCAATGTCAGATAGCACTGACAATTTTTTGGAAAAGCTGCCCGAAGAGCTCGTAGTGGTTGACATAAGAGATATCCCTGTTGAAGCACAAGGACCGATTATTGAAATCAGGAAAAGCAGGATTACCGATAAGATCCTCTGGGATTTAAAAAAGAGGAATATTAAAATAGAAAGGAATAAGATAGAGGAATTGGTTGGTACTGCTCTTGTGAATAAAGAACTTGAAGAGGAAACTCTCCAAAAGATTTTTGAAAAAGTAAGAGATTATCTATTAAGTGAGGAGGCAGAGGTAAATTTTACTTCAAAAAAGGAAACAGAGATTATTACTCATCTCATAGTAGAAACTGTAAAAGATAAAGGAGAAATTTATAAAGAGCAGATCGGTGTTATTGTTAGATCGAATACTAATCATTTCTCCTCCGATGATCTTATGTTTCTCTCTGAATCTCTTGAAAGAGTAGTTTTTGAGGCAATTGGAGAATCAAGAGTTGTAAAGAGTTTAAAAGAGATTATTAACCTTATTCCTTCCGATACAGGAAAAATGAAATTTCACCTCCGGCGTGATTTAAAAAGTGATCTTTGGGAAATGAATGAGAATCTTGTTACATTGAGCAAAAATGAGCATAAAAAGTTTTTAAACGATTTCAATGTCAATGTTGTCAAGGATTATAAACTGTCGTTTACTCATACCGGTCTAGTACCTGTTTTAAAAAAGATGGAGGAGGAATTGACTCCTACTCAGGTAGGGAGTGTTCTATTTGCTTTGATATTTGTGACCATTATTCTAACCTTCGTCTTCCGTTCCCCAATGGTTGGTCTCATCTCTGTCATTCCCATTATTCTTACTGTTCTAGTCAATTTTGCCATTATTGGCTATTTAAAAATAGGGCTTGATTCCTTCATTGCGATGATCGCTTCCATCGCCATTGGATTAGGTATCGATTATTCAGTTCACTTTACTTCCCGCTTTCGGCGAGAACTTGCACAACTCGGAGACGTGCTCGCCGCTCTAAAACGAACATTTACCACCACTGGTATGGCTATCATCATCAATACCTTTTCAGTAGGTTTAGGATTTGTAGTACTCATCATGGGGCCGTGTCAACACGTGAGGATGTTTGGCAGGCTTACTGCATTAACAATGCTAACCAGTACCATTTTTACATTGGCAGTGCTGCCAGCGATTACATTTGTACTTAAGCCGAGATATATAAAAGATGTTCTAAAAAAGGATACGAATAAAACAGGGAGTGCGAATAAATGAAAAAGGTTCATAAACTATGGTTTGAGTTATTGAATATTCTGTTGATAGTGCTTTTTTGGGAGCTGGCACTGGCTCAAGCACCACAATTTCGCGGATTTCTTCAGTTAGACAAACGTTTTAATGTGGGCGGTGACAGCCTCACCACGGTGGATTTTTACAACCGTTTTCGGTTGGAACTATCAAGTACATTAAGTAACAAACTCTACAGCTTTGCCAGTTTAGACTTTCGTTTTTATGATTTTCCTCGGGTGAACTCGCTGCAAAACATGGAAGATTTGGATCAGGAGTTTCCCACGGACCTGACCCTGTGGGAAGCTTACGTCGATCTCTATAGTTTTTTGGTTAACAATCTAGATGTGCGGGTTGGCAAGCAGCGAATTGCCTGGGGCACAGCCGATGGACTAAATCACACGGATAACCTGAATCCTGATGATTTTTCGGATCTGGTGAATTTCACTGAAAAGATTCCCACCTGGGCTGTGAAAGGCAGCTACTACTTGGGGAATTTTACTTTGACTGGCGTATGGCTTCCAGAGCTGGCGCCGATGCTGTTGCCGCGCAATGGCGCGTCCCTTTTTATGGGTAGTGGGCTATCGGAATATGAGAACAACGACGTCCGGTTTGTTTCCTTGCGAGACACTCTGATACTTCCTTCTCAGAAGCCGCAGAACAGTATGTTTGGTCTCAAACTTGCCGGGATGGTTTCCGGTTGGGACTACTCTTTCAGCTACTTCAATGGCTACGATGACATACCTATCCTGAGGCAATTTGGGCTGGCTGAGGTGGATAAAAGCGGTCCTATCCAGAGGTTCACCGCTCGCATGGAAATGACTTTCCCCAAAATGCAGGTACTGGGGTTTGACTTCGCCACTGAGCTATTCGGGATCGGCTTGTGGGGTGAGGGCGCTGTGTTCTTTCCTAAAAAGGCGCTGATGCTGACCGTTGTAGAAACGTCCGAAGGTAACCAAACTTACTCCTCAGTGGCGCTTGACGACAAACCGTATCTTAAATACACTCTTGGCTTCGATTATACCTTCCCAGGTGGTTGGTATCTCAATAGCCAGTGGATGCACGGCTTCTTTACAGAGCGAGGTGTGGACAACCTGCATGATTACTTCCTTTCCCGGTTGGAGAAGAAATTTCTCAGAGATGAGATTAAATTGGTCTTGGGGGGTGTCGCTATCGAAGTTGCTGAATTCAGCGATTTGAAAAATAACTACGCTAGCGCATTTTTTCCTGAGTTGTCCTACTTGCCTGTGGACAATCTCGAGATTAGTCTCGGAGTTTTTCTTGTGGATGGAAAACCAGGCACGCTTTTCGGCTCTTGGTCTGAAGCAGACCAAGCCTATTTTCGAATGAAGGTAAGCTTTTAAGAAAGTGACTGAGACGCTTTCAAAAATAAATGTCAGTATGACTGAAGGATGGACTCTTTGAAAGCCGTAATATGTAAATTAAATAGGCTTACTTAGATCTGTTATGAGAGCTGTTCTTCGTTCCATATTATACACAACCGGAGTGAATGTTTTTTCTGAAGACGAAAAAGTTTCTTTCGGAAAACAATATTAATTTCCAAGAGCGGGATATCAGTCATGATAAAAAAGCATTAGAGGAATTAGAAAAATTGGAGGCGATGAGTACACCAGTAATTACTCACGGAGATGAGTTAATAGTTGGATTCGATAAAAAGAAACTTTAAAAGTAGCTGGATAAAGCCAATGTATAGTGATACACAATCAACGCGCCAAAAATACAACAGGAGTTCCAAATTCTATAATTTGATGGAATTTCCAATTGAATTCCTTATGTTCAAGCGTTGGCGAAAAAAACTTTTTAAAATGTTGAAATGTCCAAAGGTACTGGAAGTCGGTATCGGTACAGGGAAGAATATTAAATATTATCCAGAAAATGTCTGGGTTGTCGGGGTAGACCTCAGTGAGGGGATGATGGCAAAAGCCAGACCGATTGTCCTAGTTGTCACATTCGTTTCCATTTATTTTATTTACTTTAAATGAAAAGAGAGAACGATGGAGACTTATGATGTATTAATTGTTGGCGGCGGATTGGCTGGTCTGCGCGCGGCGATTGCGGTTGCCGATTCAGCCCCACATGGCAGGACATTGAAATTAGCCGTGATGGCGCGGGTGCATCCGCTGCGATCCCATTCCTTCGCTGCACAGGGCGGCATCAACGCCGCGCTGGGAAATGCCAGCGGCGGGGAGCATGATACGTGGGAGCTGCATGCGTTCGATACCATCAAGGGCAGCGATTATCTTGCCGATCAGGATGCGGTGGAATTATTGTGCCGCCACGCGCCCGACACGATCATCGAAATGGAGCACTGGGGGACTTTGTTCAGCCGTTTGGACACTGGAAAAATAGCCCAGCGTCCCTTTGGCGGCGCAGGATTTCCGCGTGCCTGTTATGCTGCCGACAGGACAGGGCATCACCTGCTGCATACGCTTTACGAGCAGGTAGTCAAAAGGAATATTGAAGCGCTGGAAGATTGGTTGGTGCTGGAGCTGATTACCGATGGCGAAACCTGTTCCGGTGTGATCGCACTAAATCTGTTCAATTCGCAGGTGGAAGTGATCCCTGCCAGGGCGGTTATTTTTGCCACAGGCGGATACGGGCGTGTGTACGAAAAAATGACCAATTCATTCATCAACACGGGCAGCGGCATTGGCATGGCGTTTCGTGCGGGTGTGCCGCTGGAGGATATAGAGTTTGTCCAGTTTCATCCGACAACGCTTTTTGGCACCGACATATTAATCACCGAAGGCGCCCGAGGCGAGGGCGGCTATTTGATCAATAAAAATGGCGAGCGATTCATGGAAAGATATGCGCCGCAAAAACTGGAGCTGGCGCCCAGGGATATCGTATCCCAGGCGATTCAGACGGAAATCGACAACGGTTCGGGATTTGAAAACGGCTTTGTGCATCTCGATCTCAGGCATTTGGGCACGAAAAAAATTAAGCAGCGGCTGCCTGAAATCAGGCAAATTGCCATGGACTTTGCGGGGATCGATCCCATCAAGCAGCCGATCCCGATTCATCCTGCCCAGCACTATTCCATGGGCGGGATTTGCACAGATAGTAAATGCCAGACAAATCTCAATGGTTTTTTTGCCGCGGGTGAATGCGGCTGCGTTAGTGTGCATGGGGCGAATCGGCTGGGCGGAAATTCCCTGCTCGATGCGCTGGTATTTGGCAGGATCGCTGGAACGAACGCAGCGAAATATGTCGCCAACAATGAGGTGCGAATTCCTGAACAGTTGCTGAAGCATCGACTGACTTATCATCGCCAGCGAATCGATCGACTGCTTACGAAAGACCATGGTGAAAATCCTTACCATATTTTGAATGAAATGAAAAGACTAATGACACAGCAGTGGGAATTTTTCGGGAGTACGCGCCGCTGGAAGATGCCTGGATAAAGATAAAAAATCTGAAAGAGCGCTACCAATATAGCTTTGTGCGCACCAAAGAATCGCGTTTCAATGCCGAATTACGGGCGGCGCTGGAGCTGGAGCCGATGCTGGATGTGGCGGAAATTATCATATCCTGTGCGCTGGCACGAAAAGAAAGCCGCGGCGCGCATAAACGGGTCGATCATCCCGATCGGGATGATGAAAACTGGCTGAAGCACTCGTTGGCACAATTCACGCTGCAGGGCACAAAACTTTATTATGAGCCACCAGTGATCACGCACTATCAACCCACGGAAAGGACTTATTAGTCATGAGCAGGGTATTAAACATAAAAGTGTTTCGCTTCCATCCAGAAAAGGATCAGCGTCCCTATTACGACACGTTTCAGGTCGTAGAGCGGGAATTTATGAGTGTGCTGGAGGCGCTGCTGGAAATTCAGCACGAACAGGACGGTTCACTGGCGTTTCGATATGCCTGCCGCGGTGCAGTGTGCGGATCGTGCGCCATGAGTGTCAACGGATTGGTGGGATTAGCCGATCGGGTGCAGACCAGGAATTTGAAGGCGAACATTCTGGTGGAACCGCTGTCGCATCTGCCCGTTGTGAAAGACCTGATCGTGGATATGACATTTTTCTGGCAGCATTTTCAGGAAATCAAGCCCTGGTTGATACCAGCCGAGACAGCTCCTGAAAGAGAACGGCTGATGAATCCTGCGGATACCGAAAAGATCGAGTCGTTTGCGTCGTGCATTTTGTGCGGCTCCTGCTACACCGCCTGTCCTGTAACCAAACGGGATCGGGACTTTCTGGGTCCTGCGCTGCTGGCCAAGATTTATCGATTCCTGGCGGATCCCCGTGACAGCAGGGATGCAGCGTTTCTGGCGAAACTGAACAGCGAACAGGGTGTCTGGGGCTGCGATACCATTTTCAATTGCGTGAAAGTATGTCCCAAACAGATTCGTCCCACCGATGCCATTGTGGCAGCGAGAAAATTGGTAGTGGGACGGTTTTTTAAGTTGTTTGGGGCGAACAGGAAACGGGAGAAAGCGGAATAGCTGTCACTTCAGATGGACTCCACTTCCGAAGTGGAGTCCATCTGACGCGGTAACCATCGAATCGTTTAAATGGAGGATCGATATTTATTCTAGATATGGCGAAGTGATTTCCAACAGATTGAAACAACCCAACAGATAAAAAAACAATAAACTTAAACGATGAAAATTTTGACTTCGGTTTGCAATACCAGTACCTGAATCTGAACAATGATTTGCTGAATCTCTATACAGAAAAAGAACACAGAATAAAACTGGTGCTGGTCTTTTCGTTTGAGCAGGTCTGGAATGACTTTTATGATGAGCGGGATTCGCTGTTGAACCTGGAATATGGGTATTTGAGATAAAAAATCATTATTAAAAAATAAGAGCAGCTCAAAATTTTATATATGGAGCTGCTTTTTTATTGTAGAATATTGTTGTAGAATATTCTACAGACAATCATTTTGTTTAAAAATATGAATAGCAGGTAAGAGGCATAAGCTATAGTTATTTTATGAAATTAGTAAAATGACAATTTCTGGCACAGGTTTTGTCATGGATATTTACAAATTCGAAGGATTTCAATTTATCATGAGTTTCAGGAGGTGAGAACAATGTCTGAAACGCTTATATTAATCATTATTTTCGGTTTGCTCTTTTATTTGATGCATCGTGGCGGCGGTCACGGTATGGGCTGCTGCGGTGGGCATAGTCATAATGAGCATGGAGAGGAACATCATCGATCTAAAAAGGAACAGGTTGATAACAGAGAGCGACATCATCAGGACCACCATCACTAAAAAAATATGAGGCGAAATATGAAAAATAGGTTTGATTTCCATAATATTTTCTGGATTATTCTGATATGCCTGTTCCCAATTTTAGTCCTGTTCGTCCTGGCAAGCATGGGAATTTACATCAGCGGTTGGCTGTTTATTGGGCTTTTATTACTCTGCTTTGTTTTTCTTCATTATCTATACCGTGGCAGAGCAGCAACAGAAAGCAGCAAAGATCAAGAACGTGAGTCTGACGAATTAAAAGAGATTGAGGTCAAACAGCCATTTCTGGATTCTTTTCAGGCAAGGCGGGCATTTGAGCAAAATAAAAACATCTTTTATGAAGGCAAACTGTTGGAAAAGGCAGATGTTGCCTATCAAAAGTTGAAACAGCGATTTAAAGACTCAGGTTATACGCCCATGCTTCAGGAAACTGAAAGCGGTGGAGCAACGCTGGCTTTGATTTCGCAGCCTGTACAACCTGTCATACGGCGATTATCAAAACCTGTTGTGAACTTGATTTTATTCATTTTGACACTGATCACCACAACCTGGGCAGGCGCTGCTCACCAGGGAGTAAATTTGTGGCAGGAACCTGCAAAATTTGCGGTTGGATTACCCTATGCTCTGGCTCTGATGGCAATATTAGGTACGCATGAACTGGGTCACTACTTTATAGCTAAACGACACGGTATCCATGTTACATTACCCTATTTTATTCCTGTTCCGTTTGCATTGGGCACATTTGGCGCTTTCATCAGCATGAAATCGCCAGTAGAAAATCGGCGGGTGCTGTTCGATGTGGGAATTGCGGGGCCCCTGGCAGGGCTGGTCATTGCCATACCCGCGCTGCTGATTGGCTTGAAGTATTCCACCCTGATTTTGCCAGGCAGCAATCCAGCCCCACTATTCGGACAGGGCATGAGCGTGACATCGTCAGTGTTGATGGCAGTGATTGCTAAACTGGCGCTGGGAGAGGCTGTCGCCGCGGGGCATAATATTGTTTTTCATCCACTGGCTTTTGCAGGCTGGCTGGGATTGCTGGTAACAGCGCTAAACCTGCTTCCCATCGGACAGTTGGATGGCGGTCATATTGCGCATGCACTATTCGGACGCAGAACCAGCAATAACATTAGCAGCGTGGCGCTGTTTTCACTCATTTTGCTGGGACTCTTTGTCTGGTCGGGCTGGCTCATCTGGGCAATTATCGTATTTTTTGTGGCAGGTGCAAAAAGTGCATTGCCATTGAATGATATTTCACAAGTGGATCGAAAACGGGAAATTCTGGGAGCGGTGGCTTTTATTCTTTTGTTTCTAATTATGATGCCGCTGCCCCATGCGTTTTACCAGTCGTTGGGGATTCATTGTCCGTATTTATAATTTTGAAAAAATTAAGGAGTGTTTACAATGAACCAAAAATCAACATATATTTCTCTGACCGTTTTCTTTCTATCTTTCAGCGTGCTGATTCTCGAAATATCGCTAACGCGGATTTTTTCGGTGATTTTGGCCTACCATTATGTATTTATGGTGGTTTCACTGGCGTTGTTAGGACTTGGGGTCGGCGGAGTGGTTATTCATTACTGGCAACAAAAATTCAGGGATCAGAAAAATGATTCGTGGCTGCCCGCGGGCATTGCCACAGGCTATGCGCTGCTGGCATTGTTATCCGTCATCGCCATTATTCAATTGCCCGTTGTGGGCAATATTCTCGTTTACTTTTTTCTTGCCATGCTGCCGTTTGTTTTTGCAGGCGCTTTTTTTGCCGGAATATTTCGTGATTGGTCGCACATCGCGGGCAAAATCTATTTCGCTGATCTCATCGGCGCAGCACTGGGATCGCTGGCATTCCTGTTTTTCATAAATCGTATCGGCGGTGTGAATACGGCATTAATAGCATCAGGTCTGGCAGTGATCGCAGCACTTATTATTGCATTTTCATCTTCATTTCGCGCCAGCCTCAAATGGCTATTTGCAGTTCTATTAGCCGTACCTGCTCTTATCCTGTTTTTAAATCTAACCGACCAAATTTCGATCCGTGTCCCTGTTGCCAGGAATTTGGATAAAGACCTTTACCGAGTGATGCAGACGCCAGGGATGGATATGAAGATCATTGACAGCCGCTGGAGCTCTTTTGGCAGAACGGATCTGGTTCGGGATAAAGCCGATCCCATGTCGATGAGCATTTTCATCGATGGAGCGGCAGGCACGCCGATGTATCGATTTAATGGCGATATCAGCGATTCCACCAATCAAGCGTTGATGCATTTAAGTCATTATTCAGGATATTTCCCGTTATTATTTTTGAGGCAGGATCAGAAGGATAATGCCATAGCCATTGGCGCTGGCGGCGGTCGTGATGTTCTATTGTTGCTCAAGGCGGGCATCAAACAGATAACGGCTGTGGAAGTCAATCCCGACGCGGTGGATATTATGAAAGATTATGCTGATTTCAACGGCGGATTATACAATGACTATCCTGGTGTCGTCGTTAAAACTGAAGAAGGAAGAAACTATCTTAAGCGTTCCCAGGATAAATTTGATGTGATTTTTCTCAGTTTACCGATTTCGAAAACGGGAAGCAGTATTAATAGTTTTGCTTTAAATGAAAATACTTTATTTACAACAGAATCTATATTGGATTATTTTGATCATCTTACACCAGAAGGACAATTAGTAGTCGTCGCTCATCACATGCCAGAGATTTACAAACTGGTGTTTACCAGTATAAATGCTTTAAAGAAACGAGGACTGGATATTCAACAATCAATGAAACACATTTTGACAGCAGGCCCCCAGATGATGCCTGTATTCGTTTTAAAAAAGCAGGAATTTACAAAAGACGAAAGCGCTTTTATTCATCCTGCCGTTCATTCGTTTGACTTCAGTAATGAAACAATGTTTATCCCACATATCGAACAGGTTATTTTTCGTCCGTCGGATAATATTCGAGGGCTGCAGGAAATCGCCATGATGAACAACGTGCTGGTTGCCATGGCTGAAGGAAATATTGAATTGGAGCAGGTCTTACAAAGCGCCACGATAGATTTACGTCCCCCGACTGATGATAGACCGTTCTTCTATAAAAATGAACTGGGGCTGCCGCAGCCGTTGGTGTTTTTATTCTGGCTGTCGTTGGGAATCCTGGGAATAATTTTCTTTTTACCTTTTCAGGCGATAAAAAAAGAATTTTTGGGAAAACAGAAAAACGGAATTCGATTTATCTTTTTGTTTTTGCTGCTGGGCGTGGGTTTTATGACGATTGAGCTGGCACTGTTCCAACGATTTACAATCTATTTGGGGCGACCGACATTAACATTATCCATCCTATTATTTTCACTTTTATTGGGAACAGGATTGGGAAGCTTATGTTCAGGATTTTTTAAAAATTTTTCTGGAAGGAAATTAATCGTTACCAGTTCAGTTCTTATTAGTGGACTGGTAATTTTATATCTATTTCTTGTTCCCACTATCCTTGAACAAACGATAACGCTGAACTTAATTCAACGATTATGTATTTCTTCGCTGTTCATACTGGTGCCTGGATTTTTAATGGGATTTCCGTTTCCCACGGGCATTCGATTGTTGAAAGAAAATAACCTGCAGGACATCATCCCCTGGATGTGGGGATTGAATGGAGCGACATCCGTTATGGGGGCAGTGCTAACAATTATCATCGCAATTTCCTTTGGGTATTTTTATGTATTTATCCTGGGGGGATTGTCTTATTTGATATTAAGTGTGTTTTTTGTGGTGAATCGTAATTAATTCAAGGAGGTGAAAATCATGATAAAAGACCCAGTCTGGGATATGATTGTAGATGAAAAATTTCCTGCAGCAAAAGTAGATTTTAAGGGTAAACCATACTATTTCTACATCAAGTATTGTGCTGAGAAATTTACTGAAAGCCCTGAAAAATACGTCCAAAAAAATAATCAATTTAAAGTATGCGTTGACAGCTCTTATTATCTGGGTTAAATCTAACTGGAAAATATATCCAAAAAGATAATCAATTTAAAGAGCGATTCAAAAATCTCTCTGAATCGTATTTTTTGGACAATTAAAGATATACCGCACATGTTCTTTTATAGCGTTCAAGGGCTAGATCAGTTTCCAATAATTTCACCTAAAGAATTAAAAATGAAAGAAAATGTGAAAATACAAAGCCGTCCGCTCGTCATTTCTTCGTCTCCTCATATTCTGGCGGACACAGGTATTCCACAGATCATGCGGAATGTGATCTGGGCATTATTGCCTGCCAGCTTTACAGCGGTTTATTTATTCGGTTTAAGGGCGCTAATATTAATTGTTATTTGCGTTTCATTTTCAATTTTAACTGAGTTTCTTTTTAATATCGGCAGAAAAAAACCTGTATCGTTGAAAGACGGCAGCGCGGTGATTACGGGGCTGTTGTTGGCGTTAACTCTGCCGCCCGCTTTTCCGCCCTGGGCAGCAGCCATCGGCGCCATTGCGGCGATCAGCCTGGGAAAACAGGTATTTGGCGGATTGGGGTACAATATCTTCAATCCCGCGCTTGTCGGCAGAGCGTTTTTGCAAGCTGCTTTTCCTGTGCTTATCACCACCTGGTCGGCGCCGCGTCCATTTGGTGCAGGCACACTGGATGCGATCACCACCGCAACGCCATTGGCAGTGATGAAATTCCAGCACCAGTTGACGCCCAATCTCAAGCTGTTCCTGGGAAACGTGTCAGGATCATTGGGCGAAACATCGGTGCTGGCATTGCTCATCGGCGCGGCATTTTTATTTTACAAACGGATTATCGGCTGGCGCATTCCAGTGGCTTACCTGGGAACGGTTGTCATTGTCGGCGGTTTTTTCTGGCTCATCATGCCCGAAAAATGCGCGGATCCGCTGTTTCATCTATTATCAGGCGGATTGATTCTTGGCGCCTTTTTCATGGCGACCGATATGGTGACCACGCCTGTCACACCGACGGGACGGCTGGTGTTCGGCGCAGGCGCAGGTGTGCTATTGGTGCTCATCAGAAACTTTGGCGGGCTTACAGAAGGCGTCATGTATTCCATTTTATTGATGAACGGACTCACGCCGTTGATTGATCAGTACACAAGACCAAAAATATTTGGAAGTCGAACAAAATGAAAAAAGTGATACAAATGATCGCGGTACTGACTACCGTGGGACTATTTTCGGCGGTTTCCCTGGTGAGTATGTTTAACTACGCGGAACCACTGATTGAAGCGAATCGCCAGCAGGAATTGCAGGCAGCAATACTCACGGTTCTGCCCGATGCCAGCTCTTATAAAGTGATCGATGAAAAAGAGGGAATTTACC
>JABAOH010001906.1_pt1 | contig 23890 bp, 26 predicted proteins | sample 7062181 | NCBI WGS metagenome assembly JABAOH01 (sample SAMN14538630, study PRJNA623070) | marine sediment metagenome | biome: marine biome [ENVO:00000428]; feature: marine pelagic biome [ENVO:01000023]; material: deep marine sediment [ENVO:00002113]; isolation source: pool of 5 deep marine... | reverse complement strand
CCAACCCCGATGAGGGCGAAATTGTTGACCTTTGTGTTGACGAGCCAGGCAATGGGTTTGAACCCTGGAAGGTTGCTCAAGATAGCGTTCAAAAGCCCAATCTGGGGCACGCCAGCTGGTCTGAATTCGAACATAAATCTCCAGATCACGCTGGCCGCTACGAAGGAAATTGCCATGGGGAGGAAAATCATGGCCTTGGCGGCGGCCTCATACCGGACCCTATCCGCAAGGACAGCAATGACCACTCCTAAGCTCACGGTGATGCACGTGAAGAGCACCAGCCATAGGAGGTTGTTCTTGAGGGCGCCGAGCATATCGACGTTGGTAAAGATATACCAGTAATTATCAAGACCAGTGAACTCCTTGGAGTCCTTACCCAAGAAGCTGATGTAAGCGGTATCCAAGAGAGGATAGATGAGGTAAACCGTCAGGAAAAACAGGGCCGATCCCATGTAAAACCATGGGATCAACCCCCCTTTCTTAAAAATGCTTACTCCCCCTTTCATTCCCCTCCTGTCCAAAGGGGAATTTCGTGAGACCTTTGCCCGGGCCCATGGACCTCTTCCTCACTCATACCACCGGGTGTTCATTTCCCATAGGCCTCCATCGCCACTTCCTCGACGGATCGGAGGATTTTGTCCAGCCGTGCAGGATTGTTGACGTACTCCACCGTCGCCTTCCAGAAGGAATCGTTTACCTTGGCGGGCATGAGATCCGAGCCGTCGAAACGGAAGGCCTTAGCGTTGGCCAACTGCAATGCCATCTGCTGCGCAATCGCATCGGGATAAGCATCTTGCTTTACGCTCTTGTTGGAAGCTATGAAGCCGCCCTTCTTCGCCCATATCTCCTGGGCCTCGGCCGTGGAAAGGTACTGGATGAACGACCGCGCCCCTGGTGTATCCTTGGCGAGGACGATCACATCCGCCCCTCCTGTCACGCCGCCAGCATATTTGGGCTCAATACTTGGGAACGGAAAGAAGGCATAATCCTCACCGGGCCTCAGATTTGGATACTGCTTCTTTATGAAGCCCTGCGCAAACCCACCCAGGTAGTTCATGTAGGCACCTGGCGGTCTGGTGTAGAGCACGTACGTGCCGTTTATGAAATTGGTCGCCAGCACACCTGCTGGTCCACCATACGCATACTTCGGGGTATGGACAATCCTCCCCAAGGTTTCGAATGCCCTCCTGATGGCCGGGGCTGTCCACGAAATCTCATGGTCTACCCACTTATCGTAGATCTCAGGGCCGGCCTGGTTGAGCAAAATAATCTCGATCCAGTCCGTGAGCGGCCAACCTGTTGCAGCGCCACTTTCCGCGCCTATGACAAAGGGCGTCCCACCCTGCGAGACGATCGAATCTGCAAGCGCCATCATTTCCTTCCAGGTTTTCGGCACGGAATAGCCCTTGGCCTTGAAATTCTTGGGACTATACCAGATGGTTCCTTTGCTCGAGGCCTTATAGAAAATCGCATGGAGCTTCCCCCCATAACTCCCTAGGTCAAGCCAGGCACGTGTGTAATCCATCCTAATCCGGTTCATGTCCAGGATCGTGTCCAATGCGACCAGTTTGCCATCCTTCGCAAGTTCATGCATGAAGCCGGGGTTGGGCAGAATAGCTACCTCGGGAGGATCACCGGCCTTGAGGCGGGTGGTGAGAACGGCATTCAGATCGCGGGTGGAAACAAAGGCCATGGTATGGCCGGTCTTTTGCTCCCATGGGGACACAACGTCCTGGAAATCCCTGAGTTCACCGCCGCTCCATAGGCCAAGGACGTCGACCACATCAGCCTGGGCTAGGGGGACTGGTGTCATCAGTACGTGAAAGCTCAACAATGTAGCGAACGCCACAACGATGCATGATTTCATAAGAAATCACCTCCTCATCTTCTGTAGTTGGAGATTCGGGGAAAAACCAGAACTCCGTTCAGGATACATATTATTCAATTGTCCGCGAGAGGTCAAACGCAAAAATTAGCGTTATTAAACTTTCCCGTATATAATGTGTCTAATGGGTAAACGCGAAATGGGGAGGATTCCAGGATGAAGAAGATTCGATTCGTATTTGTCACCTTTCTCGTCAGCTTGTTCATTCTCCTGCCGTTGTTTTCGACCCAAGAGGGTCATTGTGCAAAGGTTCTCGAGATGAGGGAGATCTTTGCCGGGGTTTCCGATCTCCGCCGGGAGATCAGTCTCCTCAACCTGATCAATGGGCTTTACCTGTCCCCCGAACAGATAACTCAGATGTTGAAAATCCTAAAAAAAGTAGAGGGGAAAAGGGGAGAGTACCAATCGAAGGCCGTCTCTCAGGCCCACCAGATGGAGGAGATCCTGAATGAGTTTAGGGAAATTTTGGGTCGAAATGAGGAGATCGATCAGGACCTCATCCGGAGATTCCGCCGAGCTAAGAAGAGGCAACAGAAGTTGAAGGACGAGTACCGCAGTGTATTGATGCCATACCAGGATCAGATGCAAGGGGTCCTCAATGAGAATCAGCTGGCGTTAATCGACGAGTTCAAGCCCTGCATCGTCCCTCCCCAGGACACCCGGAATCCGGTCCGTGTAGGCCAGGCCGCCGGTGACACCCGAAATGAAGAGAAGCTTTTGACGAGAGTGAGGCAGATGGATGATGATGTCTACCAGAGGCGAAATCCCTTCCTCATCGGGCGTCTCATTGAAAGGATCGAACGGCGAGTGGGCCTCTTCTCGGACGAGGAGAGGGTGGAAGAAGAGGGGCGACTTTCCGATATCTTCAAAAGGGCCCGGGAGCTTTCGGACGTGGACTTCGAGGCCCGGAAGGGTGACCTGGCTCGAGAGCTCAAGGAACCGCACGAAAAGGCACTGCAGAGCCGCCATCGTAAGCGGAGGGGGGATTTGGATAAGCTAGCGAAATTCCTCCTCGACCCGAAGCTCATTCCCATTCTGGAGAAGCGACTCACCCAGGTAACGGCCCGGTAAATGTATTCAATGCCTTGCCAGACGGCCGGAAGCAGGCTGGCGAACCCTGCCTTGCCTATTCCTGGACCATCTCTATGGCCTTCTTGGGGCATACGGTGGCACAGATACCGCACCCCTTGCAGTAATCGTAATCAATCTCCACCTGCCCCGTCACCTCGTTCCTCGTAATGCAGAGGTCGGGACAGAGGAGCGTGCAGATATCGCAACTCTGGCAGGAAAGACTTCCCAGACATCGGGAGGCCTCGGAAAGGGCCTCATCCTCAGAGAGACCCTCCTCCACCAGGTCGAAGCCCTTTGTTCTTTTTTGAACAGGAAGAGAAGGGCCTTTCACCCTCTTTTTTCTCTTGAGCTCACAGGCCTTGGAAATCATCACTCAGATCCCCTGCTCGTGAGGTATCGATGAACCGATTGAGCGGCCCTTTTTCCGGAAGCCATGGCGTCCACAACCGAGGAGGGCCCTGTGACCAAATCCCCAGCAGCAAAGATTCCCGCTCGGGTCGTCGCCCCTTCCGCATCGGTAGTGAGGGTATTTCCCCTTGACATTCCCAAAGGGTAATCGCCTGGCAGCCACGATAGGTCAGGTTCTTGACCTACGGCAGCGATAATGGAATCGGCCTCCACCTCGAACTCGGTTCCCTCGATGACCACAAAGGGTCTCCTTCCCCCTTTTTTGCGTCCTCCCATTTTGGTGTGCACGCACCTCACCCCATTCACCCTTCCTCGACGGTTCAAGACCGCGGTGGGCAACGACTGATCTTGGATCTCAACCCCCTCCTCAAGGGCCTCTTCCACTTCCCTCTGACCCGCGGGCATATCTTCCAAAGCCCTCCTATAGAGAATGACCACCTTTTGAGATGCCATCCTCAGGGCCGTGCGCGCAACATCCAGGGCGGCATATCCTCCCCCAACAACGAGTACCCTCTTTCCCAAATCGAAGGAGTGACCCAAACTGAATTCCCTCAAGAGGGAGAGACAGTCGAAATATCCCTCCAATCCATCCTCCCCCTCGACCCCCATTTTGAGAGAACGCTGCGCACCCGCAGCCAGGATAACGGCTTCGGAATCATCGAGAATGGCCTTCCAGGAATCGCCTCCTCCAACACGGTAATTCGTTTTGATCTCTACCCCCATGGCTTCGATATAGCCGATATCCCCCTCGACGGCCTTCCGCGGGAGACGAAAGGACGGAATCCCCATGGCCAACATCCCTCCGGCCCGTGAATGTTCCTCAAAGATCCTGACCCCATACCCCATGCGGGCCAACTCATGGGCTGCAGTCAAACCGGCGGGCCCCGACCCGATGATGGAAATCTCCTTCCCCATCCTCCGAGGAGAGGACAACGGCGTTGGCTCTTTCATCGAGGGGTGCTCCACGAGGTATCGTTTCAGAGCCCTGATGGAAAGGGGGTCATCAATCCATGCCCTTAAACAGGCCTCTTCGCAGGGACGGGAGCAAATGAATCCACATACAGAGGGGAGGGGGTTTGATTCCCGCACGATACCCAAGGCTTCCTCGGGCTTTTCGGCGGCAATCCCATCAATATATCCCCTGACATTCTGGCCAAGGGGACACGCCTGTTGGCATGGAGAGGGAGGGAGATATTCTTCCCCGGCCGCAATGAAACCTGGCTCCCTCTTCCGATAAATCTCCCCTCTGAGGCTTCCTTCCTCCAGGCTATACTCCCGCAAGAGTTCGCCAGGGCAGCCCCGCTGGCAGACTGAGCATATCCCGCATCGCAGGGGATCGAGTACCGGTCGATGCGTCCTTCCCGCCACCATGGGGGAAAGTTCCCTGAGCTTACCCTTCATTACCGCTCCCTTTCCACTGGAAGCCCAGCTCTGCGGCCTTCTTATTGAGGTCGAGAAAATTACCCTTGACGCTTTCCTCAATTGCCCGGAGAAGGGACCCTTGTGAAACGATCCCCGTCCGAGCCACAATGGCTGCGACCATGATAACATTCGCTACGCGTTTGTCCCCAATATCCTGGAGGGCCATTCCGGTTGCCGGCACATCGACCATACCTCTCCGGCGGTGGGGAAAAATAAACTGGGAATCGTAGAAGATCAAGCCGTCCTTGGCGACATCGCGGGCAAAAAGCTCATAGGCCCGTTGGGACATCACTGCCACGACATCGGGAATCCTGACCTGAGGAAAGTCGATGGGGTCCTCCGAGATGACTACCTCCGATCGGCACGCAGCACCTCTGGCCGCTACACCATAGGAGTTTGATCCGGCAACAAATCTGCCATCCATATTGGCCGCCCGGCCCAGCAGCAATCCCGCCAATACGATCCCCTGGCCCCCAAACCCCCCGAGCCTAACCTGTACTAACATCGACATCGCTCCATTCCCCAGTGATGATCTTGCCTTCCAACTCTTCGGGAGACAGTCCCTCTGCCTCCTCCCGCTGGACGCAGTTTTCCATCAACCATTCCATCATCTTCGACGCTGATTCGAGGAGGTTTTTTGAACCGAATTGGATTGGGCAGGGGGAGAGTACCTCTATGAAGGTAAATCCCGTAAAGGAGAGGGACTTTTTGATAGACTCCATCAGTGCCAGCGGCTGGGTGACGGAATATCGGGCTACGTACTTTGCTCCGGCGGCCTCGACGAGCCTGCAGAGGTCGAAGGGCCTTTCGGTGCTACCCAAAGGGGTTGTTGAAGTGGTGGATCCCACGGGAGTAGTAGGCGCCACCTGGCCCCCCGTCATCCCGTAGATCATGTTGTTCGCACAGACCACCTTGAGGTCAATGTCCCTGCGTGCGGCATGGATGAGGTGATTTCCCCCGATGGAGGAGAGATCCCCGTCGCCGCTGATCACCATTACCCTGAGTCTGGGGTTGTAAAGCTTCGCCCCCGTGGCGAAGGCTATGGCCCTGCCATGGGTGGTATGGAGGGTGTCTGCCTTGAAATGGGGGCTGGGTATCCATGCGGCGCATCCAATTCCCGAGACGAAGAGCATCTCCCGAATGTCGATACCCAACGCGTGGATGGACCGCAAGATCAGCCCAAGGAGGATACCGTGGCCACACCCAGGGCAAAAGGGAGTTGTAGGAATCTCCGGCCTCAGATAATCTTCCATTGCCCTCGCCATTACAGTAACCTCATCAGCTCCTTTCGGATCACTTCCGGCCGGATTATCTCTCCGTCTGTTTGGCAGAAGGATACGACCTCGCACCGGCTGGACTTCATGGCCTCCCCGGCCACCTGGCCCCGATTCATCTCGGGGACGAGGATCTTCTTCACCCCTAGGCTTAATTGCTGCAACGCTTTGTGCGCGAATGGCCACAGGGTTCTCAACCTCATGCAACCCACCTTATGGCCCTCTCCCCTCAGCTCCTTCACGGCGGTCAAAGTGCTCCTGGCGGTAAATCCATAACAGAGGGCCGCCACCGTGGCATCATCTAAGAAGAATTCCTCCGTGTCAATGATATCCTCTTGGTTCAGGAGGATTTTTTCGTTGAGCCTTTTCACCAACCGTGCGTGGACCTCTGGGTCATCGGTCCTCCGGATTCCAAGCCCATCATGGGTGGACCCTGTAACCAGGAGGCTTTCTCCCTCCCCGAAGGCAGGCATGGGGGGAATCTGGCGGGGACTCTTGGCCACAAAGGGGGGTTTCCCCTTGGACTTCTTTCGATCGAAAGCCCTAACCCACGGCTTGATCTCGAGAGTTTCCCGCAGGTGGCCAATGGCTTCGTCCCCCAGGAGAAAGGTCGGGACACGGTAGCGCTCTGCGAAATTGAAGGCCCGTATGGTCCCTTGGTACATCTCTTGGACGCTCCACGGGGAGATGGCAATGATTTGATAATCTCCATGGGATCCCCATTTGGCCTGCATGATATCGCCGCTTCCAACTCGGGTTGCCTGCCCCGTCGCCGGCCCTGCCCGCTGAATATCGACGACGACACATGGGGTCTCCGTGAAGGCCGCATAGCCGATATTTTCCATCATGAGACTGAAACCAGGCCCTGATGTGGCGGTCATAGCCTTGGCCCCGGCCCATGAGGCACCGATTACCGCCGCAATTGAGGAAAGCTCGTCCTCCATCTGGACGAAGACGCCCCCGGTCTCGCCGAGCCGATGGGCCATCCTCTCCATGATCTCCGAGGATGGTGTTATGGGATACCCCGCATAAAAACGACATCCGGCCGCGATGGCCCCCTCGGCCACGGCCTCGTTACCCGAAAGATAATGTTTTCCCGGGGGAAGTGCAGCCTTTATTCGCTTCCAGCCCATTTCCTCAAGCCCTCTCGAAAACACACCCTTGGATCAAGGAGAGCGATTTCGGCAATATCTCTTTAATTTTAATAAATTTCAGCACCATCTTCCATGGGGAAATCTAACCGTAACAACCTCGGGAAGCCTTCCGGGAGTGCTCTGGCAATTTCATCCCGATCATCCCCTCTCCTTTTCCTGAATTTCTCATAATCGCTGTCCAGGTCGAAATCCATCGGTGACCTCCCCGTCTACCCGAAGATCTTCCGATATTGCTCGGACTTTTCCATGAGCTCCGACAACTGCTGCTCTTTGGCTGCCATCTCCTTTTCATTCAGGGGCCTTACCACTTTGGCCGGAATCCCCATGGCCAATGATCCCCCGGGTATCCGAGTCCCAGGGGGGACCACGCTCCCGCTGGCGATGATGGAGTCTCTTCCCACCTCGGCCCCATCCAGGACAATAGCCCCTATCCCGATGAGGGCTCCCCTTCGGATAGTGCAACCGTGGAGTATAGCCCCGTGACTGATGATCACATCTTCTTCGATGAGAACCCTGTGGCCTATGGGCGCCTCGACTAAGACCTTGTCCAAAATGGCTGAATTCGCCTCGACGACGATCACCTCGCTATCCGCCCTCAGAACGGCCAAAGGCCAAACGCTGGCCCCGGATTTGAGGGTAACATCTCCCATAATTCTGCTTGTTGGATCGACGAATACCCCCTCTTCCAGGGATGGGGACTTCCCCTTAAAGGGGATGAGGTTGGACTTCTTACTCCCTTTTCCCATCACATTTCTCTCCTCTGTTCGGGACTTGCCTAGAGGTGAATTATTGAAGCCACTATAGTAATGAAAAGGAATCGGTGCTAAGGGGAAGGCAAGGAGGCGATTATTGAAACTGAAACCGGTAGCTTTAGCGGATTGCCCCTTCCCACTCGTAAAACTTCCTTATGGTCGGTCCCTACTCCACTTCAACTAGCGCAACGGCAAATGAGCCCGCTCTCCTCAATGATGATCTTGTCCCGCTTGACCAGCTTCTTCCTTTCGCGAAAGCCCTCTTCTTTCCAGCACCCATATGCAGAGGACCACGACGTATGCGGATGAGATCAAGAGCACGAGGAAGAGGTTATACCAGCCGACGTGAAGATGAATCAGATAATCAGTCCTTGGGGGTCGATCCTCTCCCGTAAGAGGGATAACTCCTCCTCCGTCGGGGGTTCCTCCTCCACGGCCCGGCTCAAATCGATCCCGATATCCATCTTTTCCTGGACCTGTTGGGGACGAATCCCTGGATAGGTGCGGGAGAGGTACATCTGTTTGGATTCGAGGTCGAACCGCATCACCCCCATGTCCGTGATCACTATACTGGGCCCCCCTTCCGGAAGTCCCGCGTCCCTTCGACCACCCGGCCCCGGAATCCATCCAGGGGTAGAGACATAGTCCACCCTCTCAACGAACTTCCTCTTCTCCTGCTTCATGAAGATGATGCTTCTCCCCGCGTAGGAGGCGGCGTCGCATGCCCCCCCACAGCCGGGAAAACGGACCTTGGGACGCCAGTAATCCCCGATGCATGTGGTATTGAGATTGCCGTATCGATCGATCTGCGCGGCACCGAAGATGCCCACTACCCGTGGCGCCGTAAACGGATTCTGCAAAATCCCGAAGGACTCGGCTAAACCGGCATTGATGCTCGTTCCAAACATTACTCTAGGGTCCCCCACGGAAAGGGGGAGTTCCAAGAGCTGGGAGTCGATCCCTCCCGTCTCGAAGAAGATGATGCTCTGGGGAGCGCTAATGTGCTTGGCCGCCATAGCGGCGGCCATGGAGATCCCCGTTCCGCAAAAGACGATATCCCCATCCCGAATTTCCCTGGCCGCTACCAAGACCATCATCTCCCGTAATGAATAATCGGGCACTGCTACAGCTACCTCCTGTCCAACCCAGGCCGATATCCCAACTTCGGGTCAGCTTTGATTTCGGATAGACGATCCTTTCCGATCTTCTGGAGATACTCCCGATGGGATCCGACCCCAATAACGTATTCATCCAAATATTGCCGAAAGGTCCCATCATCGGGCGCCATTTCCTTGTAAAGGTTGAAGTGGGATGGGTCGTAATCGTAGTATCCGTAGCAGGCCGTTGGATGGGCCCCATAGGGAGCGATGACGATGGCATCGACCATGAAGAAAGGGATCTGATTGTGATCCGGATCCTCACGGATCACCTCAGTCTCCACCAACTGTTCACAGGAGACGATGAGGTACTTAGCGGCCTTTGCCTGCTCTATATCGGTATAGGTCAATCCCTTAATCCTCACGGTCCCCTGGCGATCGACCTGTTGGGCATGAATCAAGGTAACATCGGGATTGATGGCAGGAACGAGGACAACTTTCTCATCCGTCCCATTCCTGGCAAAGGGGTTTTCCACCACGGCCATCTTCTTTTCGGGGATTCTCGGGTTCCGCGCCCGAAATTCCTCATCGAACCCCCATTTCTTGACAACATCCGTTCCCAATAAGGATCGGATGGGCATGAAGGGAAGGCCCATGGCCCCGGCCAAAAACCTCAGGGTCATCTGGAAATTGGTGTAATCCTCAAAGTGGATTTTTCCTCCTTCGATTGCCTTTTTGAACCGGATACCACCTCCCGGGGAGAATCTGGCCGTACCTCCGTAGCTAAGTTCAATGGCATCCGCGCACCCCGCGCCGATGAGCAAATCGAAGGCCTGGCCGTGAGAGTGAACGTAGACGTGAAGGTGGTTCTTCTCCTGTCGGATGATCTCATAGGCCAGGGCCATGGGGTTCCTGGTAATGGTGAACCCCCCAATGGAGATATGGTCTCCATCGTGGACAAACCGATGGATCGCCTCCGAAAGGTCCATGACCTTATTTTCGGCGTTCATGGGCGCTACTATGCCATCATAAAAGGGAACCCTTGTCAAGCTCTTTTCCGAGCCAGGACTTGTCCCTCGCACATCCCCGAGACGTCCTCATTATGAGGACAAGCCGCACGGGAAGGGAAAGGAGGGGGTCAAAGAGGATCTTCGGCAATGTGTTTGATAGGGGCGGATAGAAGATGGAAATATATCGCGGTGCATTATCAAGGAGAACTCCACCGGTTCCCTTGAAGGAATTCCCTCGGAAGGGAATCGTAGAAGCGATAAGATACAGCGCCAGACTTTGTTTGTGCTTATGAGTAGCCCTACTCATACATAGGGTGACATTCACCCGTGGGCTTCGAAGTAACACGTGGGGCAGAAGAGGTGTTTGGTGATACGGTGATCCATCGGCTGGGCATCTCTGTCGGGAAGCTCTCTAATATGATCTTGTTCTTTTTCGCTCATTTCACTCCAGCGTTTGACCTCGGTCTGACATTGAGGGCACATTGAACTCTCCTTTTGTCTTTTCCATATTTTGGAGTCTGGAATAGCAATCCTTGATATTTTACAGAAAAGTCTCCGAACAAACAAGGATTAGCGTTGTGAAGTTCCCTGCGTTTCTGGAAAGATCATAAGGCTTTTCCTCGCGGTGTGGATACCGGCTACGAAACGGATTCGAATTGAGCCAGGGAAAAACGAGCCATGTATGTGGTCAGATAGGTAGCAGCGACCCCATTCAGAATTCCCGTCAAAATCCCAAAGAGGAGGAGAACCGGCAAGACGTAAAAGACCTCCAGGTGTCTGATGAAAAGGAGATAGACGATCGTCAACTGGGCGATATTATGGGCGTAAGCCCCCATAACGCTAATGCCTACGAGGCTGAAGAGGGCTCTTAACTTCCTATATGCGAACCCCATGACAAGGGTACTCCCAATTCCGCCCCCCATCCCTAAAATGAATGCGGGGGTCAGGAAGGTTCCCACCAGGATCGTTCCCAGGAATACACGCAGTACCGTCACCAGCAATCCGACCCTCAAACCATACAGGGCAATGGCCGTTAAGACGATGATATTGGCGAAGCCAAATCGAAGCCATGGAAAGGGCGAGGGGATAAACATCTCCACGCTATGGACCACAATAGACATCGCCACAAGCGATGAGACAACGGCGTTTCGTTTGATCCTTCCCACTACCTATTCCTTGAAGAAACGAGCTCCCTTATGAAACGAACACCGGATGCAGGGACCGACAAGAATCTCTCTGGAACATGGGGCCCATCACCGGCTCACCGCATCAACGGACTCTCCTCCATCTCCCGGTATTCGAACGACGACCCTATTTGGCAGGCAGATCAAGGTCTGGCCGGACCTGCGAATGGACCCGGACTTGATGCAGAGCTTGTAGGGGCAGGGGGAATCGACGACTCGAACCCCACCTTCGGCCATCTTTACCCAGGTCGTTCCCAATTTTCCTTCCACGGGGACAAGCCGGTCCTCCTTCAGGGGAAAATTCCCAACTTCGGCCCCGTCCGACTCGATTACGACCCTTTTTCCCTCGCGGTGAAAGTGTCTTATCGCGGGGAAGCTCAGGAGGGTTACGATGACCAACCCCCCGATCAAGATCTTATCCGGCAAGGTAAGCATTGTTCCATCGTGATTGATTGATTATTGGTACAGTGGAGAGAACGATCGGATCCTCTGGGAGAAGAGGTCATCCAGGGCCCTATTATTCTCGGGAGACCAACCGAATACTTTCTCCCACACCTCCCTGCTCTCCATACAGAGGTAGATAAAGAGGCTGGGTTCGTAATCCCGCAACCAACCAACCATCTTCCGATACATCCCAACCCTGATGGATTTGAGATACCGAAACTTCCCGTCGTTACCCGGAAAGAGCTCCCCTAAAAGGATCTTGGAGGTGGGAAATCGGCTGCGGATGATCGGCTTCAAATAGGGTGGAAACCGAAATCCTCCTAAGCTGATCCAGATTATCCCCTTCCCGTCGATCCGCTCGAAAATCTTCTCGATCACTTCCCGGTAACCCCGTTCCCATTCAGGGTAATAGATAAGGGGATCGAAATGAAATCCGATGGGATACCCCTGTTGCTGACACTCCTCCGCGGCGACAAGCCTCTGCTCCAATGTCGAGGCATTCCGCTCTTCCTCGGCGATCACCTTTTCGGGATTCATCGACCACGAGACCACCGTTTTCCCCCCGTGGTCAAGGTCTAGCAGGTTATTCACTTCATCCGTTTTCGTCTTCAGCTCGAAGATGGCATTTTTCTTCCCGGCGAAAAAGGGAACCAAAAACGTTGAAAAACTCGTCATTCCATCGAAGGCGAGGCTGTCACCCAGTTCCCCCGTTCCCAAGCGAAAGATCCTCCCCCGATCGCCTGAGAGTTTCTGTTCCACCTGGGCACACACCTCATCGATATTGACGTACATGGTAATTGCGGGGTTATTGAGATACCCTTGGAGGATGCAATACGAGCAATCTATGGGGCAATTCACCGCGAGAATGATAATCTGATAGCCACAGCAGATGTGGTGATGGGTTCCCGGGCATCCCTTCACAAAATCTCCCTTCTGTCTCGTGATCAGGAGGCTGTGCTTTCCCTCGCCCAAGGGATCCTCGAAGGCGTTGAGCCTGCGAGTAACTTCCCCTGGGCCATTCACCAAGACCAGGGGAATCCCCTCCAACTTGTTCAAAATTCCCTCCGCAACGCGGTCTCCGGTGACCCGTCGATCCATAAAGACCCGCCTTACACCGTATCTCGCCATTGGATTTATCACCTCGATAGGGGAGCAAGGCCCTTACAGGGCCAACTCAAGCATCTCCCCCAGCTCCTTCTGTTCCGAAGCCTCCATCAATTTCGCGATGATGGCCTTGAATTCGCCCACATTCCCGAAGCGAAACTCCACCCTCACCTTATTCCCTTCGAAGTACAAGGGGCAGTGGAGGGATACCCCAGGGCTCAACCCCAAGACCTTCCGCTTCTCATGAAAGGCTTTTTCCAGCTCCTTTAGCCTGGGGTACCTCATCTCCTGAAGTCGTTTTCTAACCCGATTGGTCTTGTGAACCTTTGAGTTGGTGGTATCGAATGCTATTCCCTCTATTTCCCCTTTGGCGAGTTCCCTCACCTTCAACCCATCCCTTAACGAGATTTCTCGTAAGAGGCTCAAGACCTCCTTCAAGGTATTCTCCCCCAGTTTCAGTTCTGAAATCAATCTTCCTATCTCTGCCTGATCTTCGGCGGCGAATTCCAAGAACTGGATGGCGTTCCCCAAGGACACCTCTTCCTCAGCGATATATCGCTTTATCCCGGCTCGCAACGTAACGAACTGAGATACTCTTTCCAGAATTCTTGGGTTGGGTTGGAGGCCGAGCATGGGCATGTAATCCCTGGCGATCGACTCCTTCGGAAGCCCGAATTGGTGAATGAGCTTGTGGAGGACCATCGATTTCTCAATAAGATTGAAGCCACGGGTCGTGAGGTTCTCGTGGAGGGCTATGTGAAAACCTTCCAGGTCGTCCAGTTCCGATTCGCGGTACGAGAAAGCCTCAATCTCTTTCAACCCCAATTGCTTGCAGGCAGTCAGCCTCTTGAATCCGCTCATCATCTGATAACGTACGCCGTGAGATTTCTCCCTTACGATAATGGGCTGAACAAGACCCACGTGCCCAATGGACCTCCTGAGATTTTCTACGTTGGGGTGAAAGGTCATGGAGAAAAAGCGATCCCTCGAATCGATGGCATCAATTCCTATCCTTCTGAAAACCCGATCCATTTCAGTTTGCTCCCGTTTGGTTTCTTACTCCCGTTGTTGCCCGTATGACCCATATCGCTTGGCCAACTCCTCATACCTTCTCGCCTCTTCCTCCTTGCCCCGCTTGTAAAACCCTTCGGAGAGAATATTACACTTTCTGACCAGCTCTCTCGAGGCCGTCAGCCTCTCCTCCGCCTTCAAGTTTTGGGAACACAAGAGCTTCTCAAGGGCCATCACCCGGTATCGGTCATTCCCCCATGATCGAGTGGAGAGCTGATCCGCGTGTCCTCCCCTTTTTACGATGAGTTTTTTGTCGATAAAGAGGACGGGATAACGGCATGCCACCCGCAACCAGAAATCGTAATCCTCACATATTGGGAGGGTTTCGTCAAAACCTCCTATTTCCTCAAAGAGGGACCTTTTCATAAGAGCGGAAGAAGGGCTGATGATGCACAGGGGCAGACACTTCTCGAGTATCCAGCCCGAATATTTGGCATGCCTCTTCTTTGGATTGACCCTTATCCCCCTCCGTATCCAGATTTCATCGGTATAACAGAGGGGGATGTGTGGGTTCTCTCCCATGCACTTCAACTGGATTTCCAATTTCCTCGGCTCCCACAGATCATCGGAATCCAAGAAGGCGAGATACTTTCCCCCGGAAACCCTCAAACCTAAATTCCTGGCGGCGCTTACACCCCTGTGATCCTGGGAAACGTACTTTACCTTGTCCCCAAAGACTTTCAAACCCTCACCGGTTCCATCCGTCGATCCATCATCCACGACCCATAACTCGAAATCATGGTAGGTCTGATTCAGGACAGACTCGATGGCATCTCTTACCGTGGGGAGCCTGTTGAATGTAGGTATGACCACTGAAACCCTCGCCATCCCATCCCCCTTATGCCGCTTTCCGAGTCCTCTTCTTCAGCCTGTTAATTCGGCGCTTGTAGATCTTCGCCATTCGAGCATCCCTCTTCTTGATTGCTTCCTCCTTCAGGGCCCTAAATTCGCGAATCTTCTTCTTGAGATCTGCTATGGTCACCCCTCCTTTCTTCTCAACTTTCTTCTCAACCTTCTTCTCCTTCTTCTTAACCTTCTTCGCCTCCTCTACTTCCTCCTTTACCTCCTCCTTCGCCTCCTCCTTCGCCTCCCCCTTTACCTCCTCCCTTACCTCGTCCTCTGCCTCCTCTTCCATTCCACGAGCCTCGCTGATGGCCGCGAGCAGTTCCTCCTTTTTCATGGCATGAACGCCCTCGATCTCGGGAATCTCCAAAGCGATCTCCCTGAGTTCCTTTGCCGTCATCTTCTCCAGGGGTTTCTCCTTCTTCTCCATATCTCCCTCCCTTTAGCGTTATTTTTTGAGCAGTACCCCTCCGGTGGAGTACCCCCTTCTTATGAGGATGACCAAAAGATAGACAAAGGGGGTGTCCAAAAGGGCAATGAGTACCTTGATGAAGTATTGCCCCTTGACCAGGGGAAATACGGGCAAGGTACCATAGAAGGCAATGGTTATGAAAATCAGCGTATCGATGAATTGGGAAACGACCGTTGAGGCGGTATTCCTCACCCAGAGATGCCTCTCCCCGGTCACCTTTTTCCAGATATGAAAGGCCCATACGTCATGGTATTGGCTGGCCAGGTAGGCGATGAAGCTAGCAACGATGATCCTAGACGTGCTTCCCAGAACGGTGGAGAAGGCCTCCTGTTCACCCCAAAAGGGGGCCGCATCCCAGGACAGGGCGATGCGAATGAGGAGTAACGTAACGAGCAGCGCGATGAACCCGCTGAATACCACTCGACTCGCCCGCTCCTTGCCCCAAATCTCGCTGATCACATCGGTCACGACAAAGGTTACACAATAGGCTAATACCCCGGCCGGAACGAAAAGGCCGAATATGCTTATGATCTTACTCGCCAGAACGGAGGAAATCACCAGGGTCCCGACGAATATCGACACCAGGAGGATGAAAGCCCTCTCCTCGCTTCTATCGCTCTGGCTCAATGGGTCAATCCCCTGAGGCGTCATCGCCTAATCGCATGAAGTATATATATATCACCGGCTATTTTTACACAAGGGGATCGTCTTCCATCCCGGTCTCACAGATCCGCTTCTCAAGCCCATTCTTGACTCCTCTGGAGCGGCATTCCTGTTATGATAAAAACTTGACACGAGAAAATATCGTAATATGCTTAACATGCCGTATATTCCAATCCTCCCATAATTTCGTTATGCCACCAAGATGCCTACTCATTGCAGATGACTTAACGGGCGGGGCAGATACTGGGGCCCAATTCGCAAAGAGAGGTTTCAGTACCATCCTCATTTCATTCAAGAAAGGCCTGAACATCGACTTCTCCCAATACCGTGAGAGGGATGTGCTCGTCGTCAACACCGATTCCAGAGGATCAACCCCTGACACGGCATTCCTATTAGTATCGAGCCTGTTAAAGAACTACGACGAAGAACTGTTCCCCATCATTTACAAGAAGATTGACTCGACCCTCAGGGGAAACATCGGATATGAGACGGACGCGATCTTAAAGGAAACGAATATCTCGATGGGGTTCATGACCCCGTCCTTTCCCGAACAGGAGAGGACGGTGGTTGACGGCGTCCTGATGGTGTGGGGAAAACCGCTGGGGTTGACGGAAGCCTCATCCGATGCGGCTGCTCCCGTCAGGGAATCCTGCGTCCATAAGCTCGTGGAGCAGCAATCACGTCATAAGGTTGGATGGATCGATCTCGCTCATGTGGCTTCGGGCAGTAGGGAATTGCGGGAGGCCGTGAAGCGAGAGCAGGAGAGGGGAAATCAGATTCTCGTCTTCGATGCCGTTAAGCGGTCTGATCTGACTACTATTGCCGACGTGGCTTTTGGCATGGATGAGAAACCGCTCTTTATCGGTTCGGCTGGTTTGGCAGAGGAAGTGGCGAAAAAACTATGCCCCTCAAGGGAAGAACCAGTTTCTCATTCCCCTCGGAGGAGGGGAAAGTCGTTCAAACATATCTTTATCGTCAGCGGGAGTGCATCCGGGATAACCCATGAACAGCTGAAAAGGGTTGAGCAGAGAAAAGGAATCCCCTCCTTTCAGCTGAGTAAGTCAGTACTGATGACCGAAGGGGAAGACAGGCAAAGACAGGAAGACAATCTTTCCTCCTCGATTGGAAGTTCTTTAGGCCAGGGACATACTATGTTGAGGGTTTGTTCGGAAAGGCTCCTTCATAGAGATTTACATGACACTCCGATTCACCTCGAAATTCCAAAGCGGTTGGGTCTCATTGCCCTTGCTGCACTGGAAAAATCCAACGTTGACATACGAGACTTGGCCGTGATAGTAACCGGTGGAGATACAGCCATGCGTTTCCTCCATTTACTTGGAGCTGGTGGAGTTGAAATCGAGGGGGAAATACTGAAAGGGATCGTCATGGGTCATCTGATCGGTGGAGAGTGGAACGGCCTCACAGTAATAACCAAAGCCGGTGCCTTTGGAAGGGAAAATGCTCTGGAGGAGATCGCAGACGTCCTCGACAGGGGATCATCCTGATCTCAAAAGGGTAGATAACGTATGGTGTTCTAATGGAAACGGAATAGAGCAAAGATACCCATAGAAGGAGAAAGAGCATGAAAGCTCTAATCAAAGATCAACCTGTCAGAGGTGCTACGTTCACGGACCTTCCCACTCCACAAATCGGGGACAATGACCTGCTGGTTGGGGTACGAGCCGCAGCCATCTGCGGTACCGATATCCACATTTACCAGTGGAACGAGTACGCCTCCTCCAGGGTTAAACTCCCCCTCCTCTTCGGTCATGAATATGCCGCCGAAGTGGTTGAGGTGGGCAAAAACATCACGACCTTCAAGAAGGGAGACCGCGTTGCGGCCGAAACCCACGTTCCATGTGGTCATTGTTACCAATGTACTACGGGTCTCCAGCATATTTGCAAGGATATGAAAATTTTGGGCGTTCACATGGACGGTGCTTTTTCCGAATACGCCATTCTTCCGGCGGTCTGCGCCTGGAAATTGGATCCCTCCATCCCGTATGGAATCGGCGCAACGATGGAACCTTTTGGGATCGGGGTCCACGCCATGTCCAAGACGAAACCGGCTGGGAAGAAGGTGATTGTATTCGGCTGTGGACCCATCGGCATTTATGCTCAGATGGTGGCCAAAATGAGCGGGGCAGAGTACGTGATTGCCGTTGACATCACCACGGAGCGGTTGGATCTTGCTCGAACCATGGGGGCGGATTTCGTTCTCAATGCCAAGGAGGTGAACGTCGTTGACGAAGTGGAAAAGATCACAAGTGGATTCGGTATGGACATTGTCGTTGAACTGACGGGGAACAAAGCTGTCGTCAACGATGCCACAAAAACCCTGAGACGGGGCGGGGATATTGTCCTCGTGGGGTTATATGCAGGAACCGTTGAGTTGGATCTGGTCAACAACGTCATCTACAAGGAGGCCAATGTCTACGGTGTTACCGGGCGGATCATGTGGGATACCTGGTGGACGGCCCAGAGCATGATCCTCTCCGGAAAGATGGATCTAAATCCCGTCATCACCCATCATTTTGACCTGAAGGATTACGATAAAGCCTTACAGCTGGCCGAATCGGCCACAACTGGCAAGATCGTGTTGAAACCGTAAGGGAAAACCCTTTTTCCTAGAGCCCGATGACTGGGATCGACCTCGCGAAGTTCGCGAATTCTTTCAACCGCAGAAACTCTACTGTCCCGAAGGAGGGCACAAACCCTCTTTCTCTATAAAGAGGAAACAAACGGGGAAGGCCAAGGCCATGGGTAAGGAAACATTAGTGAGGGAGCTTAAGACAAAGGCAACGATCCTCAGAAGGGAGGCATTACTGCTCATGAAGGAAATGGGTTCAGGGTGGTTGGGAGGAACATTTTCTTCAGCGGAAGTCATAACGGCACTTCTCTTCTACCGGATGAAACACGATCCAAAAAATCCCCAGTGGAGTGAACGAGATAGGCTCATCATTTCAAAGGCACATGCCTGTGAGCTTTACTATGCTGCACTTTCTGAAGCCGGGTATTTCCCAAAGGAGGATCTTAAGACGTATAGCCATTTAGGGTCAAAGCTTCAGGTTCATGTTGATTGCAGGTCCCCTGGGGCTGAATGCAGTGGTGGTTCACTTGGATTGGGGCTCTCTTTCGCCGTCGGCGTTGCCATGGGGGCATATATCATGCCAGATAAAAAAAACCTGTCAGCGAGCTCACGCACCCGACCCGCCCGGTTCAGGGTTTACTGCATCGTGGGAGATGGCGAGTGTAACGAGGGACAGATTTGGGAGGCGGCCGAAAATGCATCTCACTATAGATTGGATAACCTAACCGCCATCATCGACCACAATAAGTATCAATCTACCGGGTCGGTTGAGAAGAAGATGAACCCGCTCTCTTTGACCGAGAAATTTAGCGCCTTTGGATGGGAAGCACGAGAGATAGATGGAAATAACATCGATGAAGTAGTAGATACCTTAGATTGGACGGGAACGATTGTGGGAAGACCGCAGGCAATCATATCGCATACGATCAAAGGGAAGGGAATCCCATGGCTTGAGGGAACAAATTGTCACTTCGTTAAGGTAACCGACGAGTTTATAAAAGAGGCTTTCGAGGCCCTCAAGATATGAAATTTCCCATTCTCTTTTTATCGAATCATCGAATGGAGGACATTTCAGCAATTTCGGCACCATAATCATAAGGAGCAATGATTCCGTGAAAACCCAGTATTTACGAGAGGTGAGGGGTGATCATGAGAGTATGTATTCAGCTCACAATCGTGCCCTCATCCAACTCGCTCGAAAGGATAACCGTATCGTAACCTGTTATGGGGATTTTGTTACCGGGGAGGCAGGAGACGTTTTCCAAAAGGAATTCCCGGATAGGATCCTTGAGGTTGGTATTGCAGAGGGTCACCTCATTACAAGCGCAGCGGGCCTATCAAATGCAGGGTTTATACCCTTTACCCATTGCCATTGTCTCTTTGGGTTGGGATTGGGGTACAATCAGATACGACACCACGTTGCCTATGATAAGCGCAATGTCAAGATCGTGCTCTGTAATTCCGGGATGATATGGGGAGACATAGGCCCTTCGCATCTAGCCGTTGAAGACCTGGCCGCCCTTCGAGCTATCCCAAACCTCACCATCCTGTCACCTTCGGACGCCGTCTCAACGGAAAAGGCAACGGTTGCCGCGGCGGAGTATGTTGGTCCGGTAATTATCCGTTTACCCTTTGTTAACGCAACCTACCCTCTTCTCTATCGAGATGATTTCACCTATGAGATTGGAAAAGCCTTCCATCTCCATGCCGGAGATGACGTGGCCATTATCGCTACGGGTATTCTCGTGAGCGATGCCCTTGACGTTGCAGAAGAACTCGAACGAGATGGAATTCACGCACGACTACTCGATATGCAGACGGTCAAACCCCTCGATGAGGCGGCAATAATAACATCCGCCAGAGAAACGGGCGCCGTCGTAACGGTAGAGGACGGGAGCATAGTAGGGGGATTAGGTGGGGCCATAGCGGAGCTGATATCGGAAACATACCCTGTTCCCATGAGAAGAATTGGAGTTCAAGATCAGTTCGGCGAATCCGGTAAAGGGGAAGAAATTAAGGAACACTATGGTCTTTCGGCAGAATGCATAGCTCAAGCAGTTCATGAGGTGCTGCGCCCCCAAAAGGGGTAATCTCAATGGCGAGGGCGATCCACAAGGGTGAAAGGAGGGGAAAAGGGGGATCTTAGGATGAATAGGCTTGCAATCATATCGGGATTTCTCGGGGCGGTTAAGAATCGCTACATGGTGTACAAGGATGACCGCCCTCTGGTGGAGAAAATGGAGATAGCCTCCAGAATCGAGGGCATTGACGGGTTAGAGCTCTGTTACCCCGCTGATTTCGACGACCCCGTTGAGGTGAAGGTGATGTTGGAAAAGTACAACTTCGGTGTATCCGCGGTCAATTTTCGCTCTCGGCGAACGGGTAAGTGGTGGCGTGGCTCATTCACGTCGGAGATTTCGAACGAGCGGCAAGAGGTGGTCGATGATCTCAAGCGAGCCGTGGACTTCGCAGCAGAGCTGGGCTGTAACCGCATCACGACCTGCCCACTCAATGATGGGAGCGATTACCTCTTCGAGATGGATTATGTCAAGATCTACGACTACGCGGCGGAGACGTTTTCGGCAGCTTGTTCCTACAACCGCGACGTGCGTGTCTGTATCGAATACAAGGAGAGCGACCCTCGAGCGCGCTGCGTTTTCGGGTCAGCAGGTGAGACGGCAAGCTTCTGTCAGCTGACAGGTGCAGACAATCTCGGTGCCACCCTCGATATCGGCCACGCCATCTACGCGGGTGAACGACCGGCACAGTCAGCAACGTTGCTTTCCCGCGCAAACCGACTCTTCTACGTTCATCTAAACGACAACGATGGTCGCTGGGATTGGGATATGCTGCCCGGCGCGTATCACCTCTGGGAGTTCGTGGAGATGTTCTACTACTTGCGGAATCTCGGCTACAGCGATGACTGGTATGCGTTCGACGTCTTCTCCAAGGAGATAGACACCATGGACAACTTCAATGCGGTTGTGACGCTGACGCGGAAACTCGAAGCGCTCACCGATCGGATCGACCGTAAGAAGATGGAATCGCTGCTGGAGGCGCGGAATCCCTCGAAGACAATCCCATATCTCTACTCCTTGCTCTAGGAAATGCGAATGCTATTCGCAATGGATAATCTCTCCCAGGGAGGTCATGGATGAAAAGGTGGAGATTCGCGGTAAATAGCGGTTTTTTTGGGAGACGGAGGGACCGGTTCACGGAATATCAGCCCGACCGACCGCTGGAGGAGAAGTTCAAGCTGATTGCAGGGATTGATGGCATCGAGGGCATCGAACTGAAATATCCCCTTGACCTAAAAGATATCCCACTGGCAAAGCGACTCCTGGAAGAGAATGGGCTGGTATGCTCGGCAGTTAATGTGGATATAAAGGACGCGAACTATTTTCGTTACGGTGCGCTCTCGGCCCAGAGCGCGGAGGCGCGAAATCGTGCGGCATCCCTGCTCCGGGAAGGCACAGACATCGCCGCCGAGCTCGGCGCGGGGTTGGTTACCACCTGCCCCCTGGCCGACGGGTACGATTACCCCTTCCAGGTGGACTATTCATCAGCTTGGGCACGCTTCGTCGACACCGTGAAGGCAGTTGTGTCGCACCGCGATGATGTGAAACTGGTTCTGGAATTCCAACCCCACGACCCCCATGCCAAAATCATGCTGTCAAATGTGGGTATGATCCTGCACGTTTGTGCCGAGGTGGGGGCACGGAACCTGGGCGCAAACCTTGACATCGGCCACAGCCTCGCCGCCGGAGAATCGCCCGCAGAATCGGCCGCATTGCTGGCGGGCAAAGGTCGGCTCTTCTACATACATACCAACGACAATACGGGCGAAGGCGGGGATTGGGACATGATGTCCGGCTCAGTGCACTTTTGGCACTGGCTCGAATTGCTCTTTACGCTCGACCGCGTTGGCTATGATAGCTGGTTGGGCGGTGACATCGCGCCGAAGCACCTGGGGCCGGTCGAGGCATTCCAGGTGAATACTCGCATGGTCCAGCGTATGGTGAGGCTGCTTGAACGTATGGACCCGGAAAAGGTCGCCCAACTGGTTAGGAAAGACGGCAATATCGCCGAGACCTTCAACTACCTGAGCCAGTGCCTCGTCCCGGACGTGGAGAAAAAGAGCTCCGACCTTGACTGACACGGAGGAGACAGTACTCATTCCACATTTGATGCGGGAAATGAGTAATGGCTAAGGGACAAAGGAAGATCATTGTTTCCGTCGCCCCTGTAGGAAAAAATATCTCTCGTCCATCCATAAATCCCGTTACCCCTGAAGATATAGCGCAGGAAGTTATTGCCTGCGCTCGCGCGGGGGCGAGCATGGTCCACCTCCATGTTCGGGACCGGGAGGGAAATCAGACCGAGGATTTAACTGAATTCGCGAGGACCCTTGATCTTATACGGAAGGGATCGAATATTATCATTCAGGGTTCAACGGGAGGTTTGTCCAGCCTTTCCCTTGAAGAGCGATGCGTTTCCATCACCGACCCACGGGTTGAGGTTGCCTCCCTTAACATGGGCTCTGTTAATTTTGGGGAAGATGTTTATATTAATACCCTTCCGGATATTAGGTTTTGGGCAAAGAGAATGAAGGAAACGGATGTAATACCGGAGCTCGAGATATTCGAGGCGGGCATGATATCGAATGTCCGTACACTTCTCCGGGAGGGGGCTCTTTCTCCCCCCTTCTACTATAATTTTTGCCTGGGTTTCCAGGGTGCACTGCCAGCCGATCCGGACGGCCTCTTCTTTCTCAAATCCATGCTACCCCAAGGAACTCTCTGGGGAGTCGTTCATGATGGAATGAATGATCTATCCCTCTTGGCAACCGCAATAGGAATGGGAGCCTCCGTCATCAGAGTTGGTTTTGAAGACAGCGTCTATTGTGCTCCAGATAAAGCGGCCAAAACGAACGGGGAGCTTGTGGAGAAAGGTGTCTCTCTTATTCATGGTATGGGTTTTGAAGCAGCGACACCTGAAGAGGCAAGAAAATTATTGAAGAGAGCGCGTTAACTTTGATGATCTTTTGACTTATGCCGTCTAAAGTAACACTTGGCTCTTCGACAGCACCCAACCAGTGAGACTGTTCCTTATCTAACAAAGTGACATGTTTGCAAACCTTTGCGGGAAAAGTGCGAAAAAGGAAAGGAGTGCGACGTAATGGAATACCGGCGCCTTGGGAGATCAGGTTTAAAGATTTCGTCTGTGGTACTGGGAACAATGAATTTCGGCAATCCAACCGAAAAGGGCGAAGCCTCTAAAATGATGGATACAGCGATTGAAGCTGGAATCAATCTCTTTGATTGCGCGGATGTTTATGCCGGCGGCGATAGTGAGAGGATTCTTGGCGAGGCTCTTGCTCGGAGTGGGAAAAGAAAAGAGGTTTTGATAACAACAAAGGTCTTCATGAAATCGGGTCCGGGCCCAA
>JABAOH010148171.1_pt3 | contig 23891 bp, 39 predicted proteins | sample 7062181 | NCBI WGS metagenome assembly JABAOH01 (sample SAMN14538630, study PRJNA623070) | marine sediment metagenome | biome: marine biome [ENVO:00000428]; feature: marine pelagic biome [ENVO:01000023]; material: deep marine sediment [ENVO:00002113]; isolation source: pool of 5 deep marine... | reverse complement strand
TCGCCATCCGCGAAGGCGGTCGTACGGTCGGTGCCGGCACCGTCACCGAGATCAAGGAGTAGGTGTATCGGCGGTCGTCAGAGGCCGCCCATTGATCCCTCTTTCGGAACTGTTCGAGGGTTGAGACAAGCATGGTGAACGAGAAGATTCGCATCCGGCTCAAGGCCTACGATCATCGGATCCTGGACCAGTCCACGAGTGAGATCGTGGACACGGCCAGGCGCACGGGGGCGTCCGTCGTGGGTCCGATCCCGCTGCCGACCGTGCGCAACCGGTGGACGGTGCTGCGCTCGCCGCACGTGGACAAGAAGTCCCGCGAGCAGTTCGAGATCCGCACGCACAAGCGGCTGCTGGACATCCTGCAGCCGACGCCGGAGACCGTGGACGCGCTGATGAAGCTGGATCTGCCGGCCGGCGTCGACGTCGAGATCAAGGCCTTCGGGCAGTCGGCCTGAGCCGGGAGACGAGGGTAAGGCGATGGTTGAAGGACTCATCGGCAGAAAGATCGGCATGACGCAGCTGTTCGGCGAGGACGGCCGGGTCACCCCGGTCACGGTGATCGAGGCGGGACCGTGTGTCGTCGTGCAGCGCAAGACTGCAGAGAAAGACGGGCGGGAATCCGCTCAGCTCGGGCTGGTCGACCCCGCGGCGGCCAAGCGGGCCAACAAGCCGCAGCGCGGCCACCACGAGAAGGCCGGTGTCCCGCCGACCCGGATGCGACGCGAGTTCGCACTGATCGGGGACGACGAGGTCAAGCCCGGTGACGCGGTGTCGGTCGGCATTTTCGAGGGTGTCTCCAACGTCGACATCGTGGGCACTTCGAAGGGGCGTGGCTTCCAGGGTGTCATCAAGCGCCACGGCTTCGGCGGTGGCCGTGCGACCCACGGTTCGATGTTCCACCGTGCTCCGGGGTCGATCGGTCAGTCGGCGTCGCCGTCCAAGGTGATCAAGGGGATGCGTGGTCCCGGCCAGATGGGCAACCAGCGGGTCACCTGCAAGAACCTGAAGGTCGTCCGTATCGACGAAGAGAAGAACCTGCTGCTGGTTCGGGGATCGGTTCCCGGATCGCGAGGAAGCGCCCTGCTGATCCGGCGTTCGAAGTCGGGCGCACAGGCCGGCTGAGACAGCTTGAGGTTGAGAGATGTCTGAAATTCAAGTTACGAACTGGGCGAACAAGAAGCTCCGTAAGCTCGAGCTGAACCCCGCGGTGTTCGACTACCCGTGGAAGGAACATCTCGTGTGGGAGGCCGTGCAGGCCTACCAGGCGGCGGGTCGTGCGGGGACGCACAAGACCAAGAATCGCCGCGTGGTCTCGGGGGGCTCGCGCAAGGTCTGGCGGCAAAAGGGCACCGGCCGCGCCCGCGTCGGGGACAACCGCTCGCCGCTGTGGCGTCACGGCGGGACGGTCCACGGCCCGCAGCCGCGCGATTACTCCTGGAAATTCCCCAAGAAGATGCGGACCAACGCGATCCGCTCGGTCCTGGCGCAGAAGCTGCGCGAGGGGAAGCTCGTCTGTCTCGACGCGCTCGACCGCAAGGATCCCAAGACGCAGGCGCTGGATTCGGCCCTGAGCGGCAAGCTGGGCCTGGAAAACAAGACGCTGCTCGTCCCGCTCGAGACGGATCAAAACCTCGAGCTGGCCGCGCGCAACAACCCGCGAGTTTCGGTTGTTCGTGCGATGGGGGTCAGCGTCGTCGACTTGCTGGATTGCGACGCGATCGTGATCTCCGAGGACGCGATCAAACGTTTGAACGAGGTGCTGGCGCCATGAACCACGAATTCGGCGCGGTCCGACAGCCGCTGATCACCGAGAAGTCGACGCTGATTCGCGAGGCCGACGGCACGTACTGCTTCAAGGTGCACATCCATGCGAACAAGCTCGAGATCGCGCGCGCGATCGAGAAGCTGTTCGAGAAGGACAAGGTCAAGGTGGCCTCCGTGAGGACCGCGCGTGTCAAGGGTAAGACGAAGCGCATGGGCCGTTTCGTCGGCAAGCGACCGGACTGGAAGAAGGCCTGGGTCAAGTTGACGCCGGATTCGGGCGAAATCGATTTCTTCGAAGCGAGCTAACGAAGAGACGGCAGGGATAACCATGGCGATCAAGAAATACAAACCGACCAGTCCGGGGCGCCGGACGATGACGCGCATCGTGCGCGAGTCCGGTACGAAGAACGCCCCGCACAAGCCGCTGGTCAAAAAGCTGCACAAGCACGGTGGCCGCGACAACCGCGGGCACATCGCGGTCCGGCATCGCGGGGGCGGGCACAAGAGGCGCTACCGGGTCATCGACTTCCGGCGCGACAAGCTCGATATCCCGGCCAAGGTGGAGCGGATCGAGTACGACCCCAACCGCTCGGCCGACATCGCGCTCGTGTGCTACGCCGACGGCGAGCGCCGCTACGTCCTGGCGCCGAAGGGCCTCGAGGTGGGTCAGCAGATCGTGTCCTCGACCGAAGCCGACATCCAGATCGGCAACTGTTTGCCGCTCAAGTCGATCCCGCTGGGCACCGAGGTGCACAACATCGAGATGCGTCCCGGGAAGGGCGGGCAGATGGTGCGTTCGGCGGGCGGTTCGGCGCAGTTGATCGCCAAGGAGGGCGCCTACGCGTTGTTGCGCATGCCGTCCGGCGAGATGCGGAAGATCCTGATGGTCTGCCGGGCGACCGTCGGGCAGGTCGGCAACCTCGATCACGAGAACGCGAACATCGGCAAGGCCGGCCGCAGCCGCTGGCTGGGCTGGCGACCCAACGTGCGCGGCGTGGTGATGAACCCCGTCGATCACCCGCACGGCGGTGGCGAAGGGCGGACCTCCGGCGGGCGTCACCCGGTGACGCCGTGGGGCGTGCCGACCAAAGGCAAGAAAACCCGTAACAACCCGCGCACGGGCAAATACATCGTGCGCCGTCGCAAGACCGGTAAATAGCGGACGAGGTAGGCGATGAGTCGATCGGTATCCAAGGGTCCTTTCGTGGATCTCCACTTGCAGAGCAAAGTGGACGAGATGAACAAGAAAAGCGACAAGAAGGTCATCAAGACCTGGTCGCGCCGGTCCACGGTGACGCCGGACATGGTGTCGCACACCCTGGCCGTGCACAACGGCAAGAAGTTCATCCCCGTGTTCATCACGGAGAACATGGTCGGTCACAAGCTGGGCGAGTTCGCCCCGACGCGGACCTTCAAGGGACACGCCGCCAGGGGCGGTTCGTCGTCCCGCTGACGCGCAACGAGGAAGCGATGATTGCGACAGCAAAACTGAACTACCTGGGGGTCTCGGCGCAGAAGGTTCGCCTTGTCGTCGACCAGGTGCGCGGCAAGTCGGTCGAGGAGGCGTTGGCCATCCTGCACTACAGCCCCAAGCGGGTCTCGAGCCAGCTCGAGAAGCTGCTCAAGTCCGCGGTCGCCAACGCCCAGCAGAAAGACCCCGAGCTGGATGTCGATCGTCTGTTGATCGCGCAGGCGCTCGTCAACGAGGCGCCGACGATGCGTCGCGCCCGCAACCGCGCGATGGGGCGCATTTTTCCGATTCTGAAACGAGCCTGCCACGTGCAGTTCGACCTGGATGTGACCCGGTCGGCCGCCCAGGGCTAACCGGGAACGAGGGAACAAGATGGGTCAAAAAGTCCATCCGTACGGATTCCGCATCGGCGTCAACAAGACCTGGCGGTCGCGGTGGTATTCGGAGAAGAAATACGCCGAGTTGCTGCACGAGGATCTCGATCTGAGGAACGACCTCAAGAAGAAGCTGGGGCACGCCGGCGTCTCGGCGATCGAGATCGAGCGCGCGGCGAACAAGCTCAAGGTCAACATCCTGACCTCGCGGCCGGGGATCATCATCGGGCGCAAGGGTGTGAAGTCGATCGACTGAAGGAAGAGATTCGCAAGCGCACCCAGCGCGACGTGTTCATCAACATCCTCGAGATCGACAAGCCGGAGATCGACCCGCAGCTCGTCGCCGAGGCGATCGCGATGCAGCTGACGCGACGCGTGGCGTTCCGCCGGGCGATGCGCAAGGCCGTGGAGTCGGCCCAGCGTTTCGGTGCCAAGGGCATCAAGGTGCGCGTCGGCGGCCGGCTCGGTGGGGCCGAGATCGCCCGTTCGGAGTGGTACCTGGAGGGCCAGCTGCCGCTGCACACGCTGCGGGCCGATGTGGACTACGGTTTCGCCGAGGCGCGTACGACGTACGGGATCATCGGAGTCAAGGTGTGGATCTATCGTGGCGAGGCGCGCGAGATCCAGATCCCCGAAGGCGCCATCCGCTGATTGAGAGGGAATTCGTGCCATGTTGATGCCGAGCAAAGTCAAGTACCGGAAACAGCAACGCGGCCGCCGCGCCGGCAAGGCGCAGAAGGGCAGCACCGTCTGTTTCGGGGATTACGGCCTGAAGGCGCTCGAGGCGGCCTGGATGACCGCGCGCCAGATCGAGGCGGCCCGTATCGCCATGACCCGTTTCGTCAAGCGCGGCGGCAAGATCTGGATCCGCGTCTTCCCGGACAAGCCGATCACCAAGAAGCCGACCGAGGTCCGGATGGGCAAGGGCAAGGGCGCTCCGGAGGCCTGGGTCGCCGTGATCAAGCCCGGGCGGGTCCTGTTCGAGATGGAAGGCGTGGACGAGGCGACCGCCCGCGAGGCGATGCGGCTCGCCGCGCACAAGCTGCCGATGAAGACGAAGTTCGTCGAACGCCAGCCCGCCTAGCCGGAACGGAGTCACAACGATGGCCAAGAAGAACATTGCCAAGTTGCGGAACATGAGCCCCGAGGCCTTGCAGAAGGAAGAGCTCGGACTCCGCGAGGAAATCTGGAAGCTGCGGATTCAGCTCACGACCGGGCAGTTGCAGGACCCGCAAAAGGTCCGCCGGGTCCGGCAGGACCTGGCCCGCGTGCTGACGATCCGGCGAGAAGTTGAAATGCAAGCCGCCCGCACGAGTGAAAGCTGACGGAGAAGCAGATGTCTGACGCAATCAAACGACGCAGGGCCGTGAGGATGGGAGTGGTGACCTCCGACAAGATGGACAAGTCGGTGGTCGTGCGGGTCGAGCGCACCGTGAAGCACAAGGTGTACAAGCGGTACGTTCGGCGCTCCACGACGTTCATGGCGCACGACGAGAAGAACGAATGCCGGATCGGAGACACCGTCGAGATCATCGAATCGCGGCCGTTGTCTGCGCGCAAGCGCTGGCGGGTTTCCCGCATCGTGCGCAAGGCGACCGGAACGGTCAAGCAACAATCGGTCGCGGCCGAGTAGCTTGAGGACTAGGAGCAAACTGCCATGATTCAGATGCAGTCCGTGCTGACGGTAGCGGATAACTCCGGCGCCAAGAAAATCGCCTGCATCAACCTCCACGGCGGGTCCAAGGGCAAGTACGCCGGGGTCGGCGACATCATCACCGCCTCGGTCAAGGAGGCCGCGCCCGACGGCAACGTCAAGAAGGGCCAGGTGGTCAAGGCGGTCGTGGTCCGGACGGCCAGTGCTCAACGCCGCCGCGACGGCTCGTACATCCGGTTCGACGAGAACGCCGCGGTGTTGATCAACGAGGCCAAGGAGCCGGTGGGGACGCGCGTCTTCGGACCGGTCGCCCGCGAGCTGCGCGACAAGAAGTTCATGAAGATCGTCTCGCTCGCACCGGAGGTGCTGTAGTCATGTCGAAAGCACGCGTCAAGAAGGGCGACATGGTCGTCGTGATTTCCGGCAAGGACCGTGACCTGACGCAACCGCGCCGCGTCCTGGAAGTCGACCGCCGCGGCGATCGCGTCCTGGTCGAGGGCGCCGGTGTGATCAAACGGCACACGAAGCCGAACCCGCAGAAGAACATCAAGGGCGGGATCGTCGAGCGCGAGTCGCCGATCCACGTCTCGAACGTGATGCTCGTCGACCCGGACTCCAAGAAACCCTCGCGGGTGGGAATCCAGGGGGATGACCGTAAGAGCCGCGTGCGCGTGGCCCGTGTCAGCGGCAAGCCGATCGATAAGTAAGACGGAGAGTTCAGGATGACCAGAGTTCAAGAACGATACAGCAGCGAGGTGGCGCCGGCGTTGCAAGGCCGTTTCAATTACGGCTCGCCGATGGCCATCCCGCGGATCGTCAAGGTCGTGATCAACATGGGCATGGGCGATGCGATCCAGGATGCCAAGCTCCTGGACAACGCCGTCGAGGAACTGGCCACCATTTCCGGTCAGCGCCCCGCGGTGACGCGCGCGCGGAAGTCGATCTCCAACTTCAAGCTGCGCGAGGGCATGGCGATCGGCTGCCGGGTCACCCTGCGCGGCACCCGGATGTACGAGTTCCTCGATCGCCTGATGAACCTGGCGCTGCCCCGGGTTCGAGACTTCCGCGGTGTTTCCGCCAAGGGCTTCGACGGCCGTGGGAATTACACCCTGGGTATTCGCGATCAGTTGATTTTCCCGGAGATCAACTACAACAAGGTTCAGAAGATCAAGGGTATGAACGTCTGCATCGTGACGACGGCGAAGACGGACGAGGAAGCTCACGAGTTGCTGGCGGGTTTGGGCATGCCCTTCCGCAGGGGAGCGGCGTAGGCCGCGGTTCAGGAGAGACGAGATGGCAACCAAGGCCTGGATAGCCAAGACCAAACGTAAACCCAAGTTCCCCGTGCGGGTCGTGAATCGCTGCCAACGCTGCGGACGTCCGCGGGCCTTCCTGCGGAAGTTCAAGCTGTGCAGGATCTGTTTCCGAACGCTGGCGCTGGAAGGGATGCTTCCCGGCGTGACGAAATCCAGTTGGTAGGTGTGAGGCAAAGACGATGAGCATGACCGATCCTATTTCCGACCTGTTGACGCAAATCCGTAACGCGGCCAGTGCCAAGCACTCCGAGGTGCGCGTGCCGGCCTCACGGATCAAGACCGAGGTCGTCAAGATCCTCGCTGCCGAGGGCTACATCGACGACTTCGCGATCGAAAAAGACGGCCCGCAGGGCTCGATCCTCATCACGTTGAAATACGTCAACAGCGGTGAGCGGGCGATCACCGGGCTGCAGCGGGTGAGCCGACCCGGTCGACGGATCTACTGCGGGAAGGACGAAATCCCGAAGGTGCTCAACGGCCTCGGGATCACGATCATGTCGACGTCGAAAGGCGTCATGACGGGCAGCGCCTGTCGCCGGTTGGGCATCGGCGGCGAAGTGCTCTGCAACGTCTGGTAGCCGAGGGAGAGTTTGCCATGTCGCGAATCGGAAAACTGCCCGTCGCGCTCGAGTCCGGTGTCAAGCTGGACGTGGCCGTGACCGAGGCCGTCGTCCAGGGCCCCAAGGGCAAGTTGACGGTCCCGATCCCGGCAGGGGTCTCGATCAAGGTCGAGGAGTCCAACGCGATCGTCGAGCGCAAAGACGACAGCAAGACGCAGCGCGCGCTGCACGGGTTGACCCGTGCTCTGCTGGCCAACGCGGTCCTCGGCGTGACCAAGGGCTTCACCAAGAAGCTGGAGATTCACGGGGTCGGCTATCGCGCTGCGGTCAAGGGCAAGGTGGTCAACTTCTCGCTGGGTTACACGCACCCGGTCGACTTCCCGATTCCCGAGGGAATCGAAGTCAAGATCGAGAAGAACACGCTGCTCGAAATCAGCGGGTTCGACAAGCAGCAGGTCGGCCAGGTCGCCGCGGAGATGCGCGCCCTCCGACCGCCGGACGTTTACAAGCTCAAGGGCGTGCGTTACGCCGACGAGCAGCTGCGCAAGAAGGCCGGCAAGACCGGCGCCTAGAGGATTTCACGATGGCGAAGATCGATCGCAAGCAAATGCGTCGCCGTATCCGCTACCGGATCCGGCGCAAGATTCACGGGACGGCCGAGCGTCCGAGGCTGGCCGTGTTCCGCAGCATCAAGCACATCTACGTTCAAGCCGTCGATGACGTCGCGGGACACACGCTGGCCCAGGCCTCGTCGCGGGACGCGGAAATCAAGCCGACGGGCAACGTCGAATCGGCCAAGCAGGTCGGGGCGTTGGTTGCCAAGCGATTGAAGGATGCCGGGGTCAAGGAAGCCGTGTTCGATCGCGGCGGCGTGTTGTACCACGGCCGGGTGCGGGCTCTTGCGGAGGCCGCGCGTGAAGCGGGGTTGAAAGTTTAGTCGGATGAACCGCGGCTGACGTTGCCAGCGGGAGGATGGATCGTGGCAGAGCAAAACCAGCAACTTGGCGAACTTCGCGAGCGCGTGGTGCACATCAACCGCGTGACCAAGGTGGTCAAGGGCGGCAAGAACTTCTCGTTCGCCGCCCTGGTCGTCGTCGGCGACGGCAACGGATGGGTCGGCTACGGCGTGGGTAAGGCCCGCGAGGTTCCGGTGGCCATCTCGAAGGGTGTGGACCAGGCCAAACGTGAAATGGTCCGTGTCCCGATGACCGGGGCGACGATCCCGCACCAGATCACCGGCCGCTATGGCGCTGGCGCCGTGCTGCTCAAGCCGGCCTCGCCGGGAACCGGTGTGATCGCGGGCGGCCCCGTCCGCGCGGTCCTCGAGTCGGCCGGCGTGCAGGACATCCTGACGAAGTCGCTGGGATCGAAGAACCCGCACAACGTCGTGCGGGCGACGATGCAGGGGCTCGGCGCGCTGCGCGTCAAGGAAGACGTCGCGGCCGTCCGAGGCAAGGACGCCAGCGAGATCGAGCAGGAGTTGCCGACATGAGCGCGAAGGCGAAAGCAGCGACCCTCCGGGTGCGCCAGGTCAAGAGCGGGATCGGTTTCAGTGAACGACAGAAAGCAACGCTCAAGGCGCTGGGCTTCGGCAAGGTCGGTCGCACCCGGGAACTCCCGGACAACCCGGCCGTGCGTGGGATGCTGGCCAAGATTCCTCATCTGCTCTCCGTCCAGGGCAAGGCGGACAAGGCATCGGCGAAGGAAGAACGATGAAACTACACGAACTCAAACCCGCCGCGGGCGCGCGCAAGCCTCGTCGCCGTGTCGGCCGGGGTCCCGGCTCGGGGCTCGGCAAGACCTCGGGGCGCGGCGAGAAGGGGCAGCGATCGCGCAGCGGCTACAGCTCGCAACGCGGCTTCGAGGGCGGTCAGATGCCGCTCCACCGGCGGCTGCCCAAGCGCGGTTTCGTCAACATCTTCCGCAAGGAATACCGGACCGTGAACGTCGAGCGGCTGAACTCGCTGGAAGCCGGGACGACCGTGACCCCCGAGGTCCTGCAGGGCGCGGGGCTGGTCAAGAAGGGGCGGCAGGATGTCAAGGTGCTCGGTCACGGTGAGCTCAACGTCGCGTTGACCGTTCAGGCGCACCGCTTCACCAAGACGGCGGCGCAGAAGATCGAGGCGGCGGGCGGCAAAGCGGAGACCATCGAAGTCGCCGTCCGCAAGCCCACGAAGAAAACGGCTGCGGCCAAAGCGAAGACCAAGAAGACGGAATAGGCGGGAGCGGACCCCAACATGATCCAGGCGTTCAAGAACATTTGGAGCATCCCCGAGCTGCGGATGCGGGTGCTGTTCACGCTGGCGATGCTCGCCGTGTACCGGATCGGCGCGCACATCCCCACGCCGGGGATCGATTCCGCCGCCTTGCTCTCGTTCTTCGAGCAACAGCGGGGCGGGATCCTGGGCTTCGTCGACCTGTTCTCGGGCGGAACGTTTTCACGTCTGACGATCTTCGCGCTGGGGATCATGCCGTACATCACGGCATCGATCATCCTGCAGCTGCTGACGGTCGTNNTGTCGCTGGTCCAGTCGTTCGGCATCGCGCTGTTCCTCGAGCAGCAAGCCGGGCAGCTGGGGCCGGTGGTGTCCAATCCCGGCTGGGGCTTCCGCTTCATGACGGTGCTGACGCTGACCACGGGAACCGCCTTCATCATGTGGCTCGGCGAGCAGATCTCCGAGCGCGGCATCGGCAACGGGATCTCGCTGATCATCTATGCCGGGATCGTGGTCGGATTCCCCAATGCCGTGGCCAGCACGCTGCTCGACCTGCGAAGCGGAGCGATCACCGCCTTCACCGTGATCCTGCTGCTGATCCTGATGATCGCGGTGGTCGCCGCGATCGTCCTGGTCGAGCGTGCGCAGCGGAGGATCCCGATCCAGTACGCCCGGCGCGTCGTCGGCCGCCGGGTCTACGGCGGCGCCTCGACCTACCTGCCGCTGCGGGTCAACACGGCGGGCGTGATCCCGGTGATCTTCGCCTCGTCGATGCTGGCCATCCCGCAGACGTTCGCTTCGATGCAGTGGGCGCAGAACATCGCCTGGGTCCAGAACACCTTGGCAATGCTCAACTACGGCGAGCCGATCTACAACCTGCTCTACTTCGCCGGGATCATCTTCTTCTGCTTCTTCTACGTCTCGATCATCTTCAACCCGATGGATCAGGCGGACAACATGAAGAAGTACGGCGGGTTCATCCCGGGAATCCGCCCGGGCAAGAAGACGGCCGAGTACATCGACCGGATCCTGACGCGGCTGACCACCGGGGGGGCGATCTACCTCGGACTGGTCAGCCTGCTGCCGATGGTCTTGATCAGCGGCCTGAAGCTACAGAACCTGCCGGGGATCGGCCCGACGATGGATGCGATCCTGCCCGGATTCCTGAAGGACGGGCTCAATCTCAAGTTCTTCTTCGGCGGCACCTCGCTGCTGATCGTGGTCGGCGTGGCCATGGACACGGTCCAGCAGATCGAGTCCCAGCTGATCATGCGCCACTACGAGGGCTTCATGAAGGGCACCCGGATGAAGGGCCGGCGCGGATGACGGGAATGAAAAAACCGATTTTCCAGGATTTTGCTATGATGGAACGTTTACGGCCATGAGGCTCGTGCTCATGGGCATGCCCGGCGTGGGCAAGGGAACCCAGGCGACGCGGCTCGCGGAGCGGCTCGCGGTGGTTCACCTGTCCACGGGGGACATCCTGCGCGAGGCGGTCAAAGCGGAAACGGACCTCGGGTTGAAGGCCAAGGACACGATGGCTGCCGGGGAGCTCGTTTCGGACGAGTTGATCGGTGACATGATCGCCGAACGGCTTTCGAGACCCGACATCGAGAGCGGCTTCATCCTCGACGGTTTTCCCAGGACCGTCATACAGGTGGGCATCCTCGACGGGGTCCTCGAGCGGCTCGGCATCGGTCTCGATCGGGTGGTGTTGCTCGGCGCGTCCGAGCAGGAGATCGTGCGGCGGCTCAGCGGCCGCCGGGTTTGCGAGTCCTGCGGTGCGGTGTACCACGTGGACAACAGACCCTCGGCCAAGGGCGAGGCCTGTGAGGAGTGTGACGGAGCGCTGGTACAGCGCCCCGACGATACGGAAGAAGTGATTCGCGAGAGGCTTCGCGTCTATCGCGAGCAGACCCTGCCGATCGCCGACGCTTACAGACAGCGTGGGCTGTTGGTCGAGGTGGAAGGCAGCGGAGCGCCGGACGAAGTGTTCGAACGTCTCCAAGCGGAACTGGTGGCAGCGTGAGCCGATTGGTCCTCAAATCGCCGGCAGAGATCGAGATCATGCACCAGGCGAACATGATCCTGCGCCGCACCCTGGCCGCTCTGCGCACACGGATCGTACCGGGGGTCAGCACCGGCGAGATCGACGGTTTCGTCGAGAAGTGCATTCGTGAGGCCGGCGGCGAGCCCGCGTTCAAGGGTTACCCGCACCCCTCCGGTGGGGCACCTTTCCCCGGGACGGCGTGCGTATCGGTCAACGACGAGATCGTGCACGGGGTTCCGTCCGAGACACGGGAACTCCGGACGGGCGACATCGTGTCCGTCGACATGGGGGTGCTCTACAAGGGCTACTACGGTGATTCCGCGGAGACCTACGCCGTCGGCGAGGTCGACGAGCAGTCGAGAGAGCTGCTCGAGGCGACGCGGGAGTCCCTGCAACGGGGCATCGACGCGGCGCGCGTGGGCAACCGGGTGTCGGACATCGGTCACGCCGTCCAGACTCACGTCGAGGCCCACGGTTTCTCGGTGGTCCGCGAGTTCGTCGGGCACGGGATCGGCGCGTCCCTCCACGAGGATCCGCAGGTTCCGAACTTCGGTTCACCGGGCCGCCGCGAGCGGCTCGTCGAGGGCATGGTCCTGGCCATCGAGCCGATGGTCAACATCGGAGCGCCCGACGTCATGCTGTCGGCCGACGACGGTTGGACGGCGCGGACGCGTGACGGCAGCCGTTCGGCGCACTTCGAGGTCTGCGTGGCGATCACGAAGAAGGGCCCGCAGATTCTCGGCGAGCCGGTCGAAGGGTAGGGGCGAGCGATGGCGAAAGAAGAAGCGATTCAGGTCGAGGCCACCGTGCTGAAGCCGTTGCCCAACGCGATGTTCCAGCTCGAGTTGGTGGATCGGAAAGGCCACAACGTGCTGGCACACATCTCCGGCAAGATGCGCAAGCACTTCATTCGGATCCTGCCGGGGGACAAGGTGCTCGTCGAGCTGTCGCCCTACGACCTCTCGCGCGGCCGCATCGTCTACCGCTACAAGTAAGGATCGATGGGGATTGAAACGTCATGAAAGTTCGCAGCTCAGTCAAGAAAATGTGCGACAAGTGCAAGGTGGTCAAGCGCCGCGGAGTCGTGCGCGTGATCTGCGAGAACCCCAAGCACAAGCAACGTCAAGGTTAGTCAGGAAGGGATAGAAGATGGCACGCATTGCAGGCATCGAATTGCCGCCAAGCAAACGGGCGAGGATCGGTCTGACCTATATCTTCGGCATCGGGAAGACCCGTGCACTGGAGATTCTGGCGAAGGCCAAGGTCGATGCGGAAACCAAGATCAAGGACCTCACCGACGACGAGACGCTGCGGATCCAGCGCGTCATCAACCAGGAGGGCCGTGTGGAGGGCGATCTGCGTCAGGCCGTGTCGCTGGACATCAAACGGCTGATCGAGATCGGCGCCTATCGCGGCATGCGGCATCGCCGCAATCTTCCTACGAGGGGTCAGCGGACGCACACGAACGCACGGACCCGGCGTGGACCGCGCCGCGCGATCGCCGGCAAGAAGGGCGCCGGCGGCGGTAAGAAGGGCTAAGGATGGCTAAAGCAACCAAGGGCGGCAAGAAGGGCGGCCGCCGTGAAAAGAAGAACGTCCCCCACGCGGTCGTGCACATCAAGGCCACGTTCAACAACACGATCATCACGATCGCCGATCCCCAGGGCAACGTGGTGAGCTGGGCCTCGGCCGGCGGCCAGGGGTTCAAGGGCTCCCGCAAGGGCACGCCGTTTGCGGCCCAGACCGCGGCGGCCAATGCTGCCCGCGCAGCGCGGGATCACGGCGTTCGAACCGTGGATGTGCGAGTCAAGGGGCCCGGTTCGGGCCGGGAGTCGTCGATTCGAGCTATGCAGGCCGCGGGTATCGAGGTCAAGTCGATCAAGGACGTGACGCCGATCCCGCACAACGGTTGCCGGCCGCCGAAGCGCCGCCGCGTCTAGGCGAGGAGAGATACCGTGGCAAGAAATACGGGAGCGGTTTGTCGGTTGTGTCGCCGGGAGGGGCTCAAGCTCTTCCTCAAGGGCGACCGCTGTTTCAAGGAGAAGTGCGCGTTCGAGCGGCGCGGCTACGCGCCGGGGCAGCACGGCCGTCGTCGGACCAAGGTCCAGAACTACGGGATCCAGCTGCGCGAGAAACAGAAAGTCAAGCGCATGTACGGCGTCCTCGAGCGGCAGTTTCGCGGCTACTTTGCGCGCGCCGCGCGCTCCAAGGGCATCACCGGCACGAACTTGCTGCAAACCCTCGAGCGCAGGCTGGACAATGTCGTCTACAGGCTCGGTTTCGCGTCATCGCGATCGATGGCGCGGCAACTCGTTTCGCACGGACACATCCAGATCGACAGCCGCAAGGTGACGATCCCGTCCGCGCTGGTCAAGCCCGGTAGCGTGGTCGCGTTGCGTGAAAAAAGCCGCAAGAACGAGCAGATCAAAGTCTGTGTGGATACCGCGAAGGGTCGCGGGGTCCCGGCCTGGCTCGAGCTCGATGCGGATCAGTTCCAGGGGACGGTCAAACAGTTGCCCGAGCGGGACGAGATCCTGATGCCCATTCAAGAGCAGTTGATCGTCGAGTTGTATTCAAAGTAATCGTTCAACCGACCGCGGAAGGGATACGTCCCCGACGGGAGGAATCGGATGGTCTGGAAAGGTTTTCAACGGCCCAAACGACTGGAAGTCGATCAGGCGACCCTGACGTCGACCTTCGGCCGCTTCTATGCGCAGCCTTTCGAGCGTGGTTTCGGAATCACGGTCGGCAACGCGCTGCGCCGGATCCTGCTCTCCTCGATCGAGGGCGCCGCGATCACGGCGGTCAAGATCGACGGCGTGTTGCACGAGTTCACATCGATTCCCGGTGTGGTCGAAGACACGACGGACATTATCCTGAACCTCAGACAAATCCCGTTCCGGGTGCACAGCGACCACGCCGAAACGATGACGCTGACCGCCGAAGGTCCCGGGACTGTTCGTGCCGGGGACATCGTGGCCGGTGCCAACGTCGAGGTGCTGGACCCCGAACGGCCGATCGCGACGCTCTCCGAAGAGGGCAAGATCTCGATGGAGATGCGATTGAAGCAAGGTCGCGGCTACGTCGCCGCGAACCACAACTTCGACGAGGATCTGGGCATCGGCTTCATTCCGCTGGACTCCGTACACTCACCGGTTCGCAAGGTCACAACTACACCGTTGAGGACGCGCGTCTGGGCCAGACCACGGACTACGACAAGCTGATTCTCGAGGTCTGGACCAACGGCGCCGTCGCCCCGCAGGACGCGGTCGCCATGGCGGCCAAGCTGCTCAAGGACCACATGGCGATCTTCATCAACTTCGAGGAAGCGCCGGAAGAGGACCTCGATTTCCCGACGACCGAGGACGAACGGCTGATGGATCAGCTCAGCCGCACCGTCGACGAGCTGGAGCTCTCGGTCCGCTCGTACAACTGCCTGAAGAACGCCGACATCAAGACGATCGGCGAGCTGGTCACGCGGACCGAGGCCGAGATGCTCAAGACCAAGAACTTCGGGCGCAAGTCGCTGAACGAGATCAAGGACATCCTGGCCGAGATGGGCCTGTCCCTGGGCATGGACGTCGACGTGAGGAAGATGAAGGCCCGGATGGGCTAGACGGCCCGAAGAGCGGGCGAAGAGGCAACGATGAATCACCGAGTGGCAGGGCGAAAACTCGGCCGGACGACGGAGCACCGTGTGGCGCTGCTGCGTAACCTGTCGACGCAGTTGTTCGCCAACGAGAAGATCCAGACCACGCTGGCCAAAGCGAAGGAGCTGCGGCCGTTTGCCGAGCGGCTGGTGACGATTTCTAAGCGTGGGACGCTGCACGCCCGCCGGCAGGTCGCCAGGCACATTCACGATCGCAAGGTCGTTTCGAAGTTGTTCGATACCCTCTCGGCGAGGTACGATCAGCGTCCCGGTGGGTATACCCGGATCATCAAGCTGGGGCCACGCCGTGGGGACAGCGCCGAGATGGCGATGATCGAGTTGGTGGATTCCGAGGGCTCGGAGGCGGTGGAGCCGGCGGAGGCTGCTCCGCCCAAGAAGAAGAAGAAGGCGAAGGCAACCAAGAAGACGAGCAAGAAGACCACGAAGAAACCGGCCGAGAAAGCGACCAAGAAGACCGCCAAGAAGAAGACCGCGAAGAAGAAGACCGCAAAGAAGAAGACGACCAAGAAGAAGACCACCAAGGACTGAGCGGTGACGCAATTGAATTGACGATCCGAGAGGGAGCATCGGCTCCCTCTTTTTTTGCACTACGGGGGAAGCGTGCCGAAGCGCACCGACATCAAGAAGATCCTGGTCATCGGCTCCGGTCCGATCGTGATCGGGCAGGCCTGCGAATTCGACTACTCCGGCACCCAGGCCTGCAAGGCCCTGCGCGAGGAGGGCTACGAGGTCGTCCTGGTCAACTCCAACCCGGCGACGATCATGACCGATCCCGCCGTGGCCGACCGCACCTACGTCGAGCCGCTGACCGCCGAGGTCGTCGAGCTGATCCTCGAGCGCGAGCGCCCCGATGCCCTGCTGCCGACCGTCGGGGGGCAGACGGGGCTCAACGTGACCGTCGCGCTCGGCGAGTCGGGCGCACTCGAGCGCCACGACGTGAAGCTGATCGGGGCCAACCTGGAGGCGATCCAGAAGGCCGAGGACCGCCAGCGGTTCAAGGAGGCGATGGCGGCGATCGGTCTGGAAACACCGCGCAGCGGGACGGTGAACACCGCCGACGAGGCTCGCGAGTTGCTCGAGGAAATCGGGTTTCCGGCGATCATCCGGCCCTCGTTCACGCTGGGCGGGACCGGCGGCGGCACGGCCTACAACATCGAGGAGTTCGAGCAGATCGTCGCCGAGGGGCTCGACGCCAGTCCCACGACCCAGGTCCTGATCGAGGAATCGGTGCTCGGCTGGAAGGAGTACGAGCTCGAGGTGATGCGCGACCTCAACGACAACGTCGTCGTGATCTGCTCGATCGAGAACTTCGACGCGATGGGCGTGCACACCGGCGACTCGATCACCGTGGCGCCGGCGCAGACGCTGACCGACAAGGAATACCAGCGGATGCGCGACGCGGCGATCGCGGTCATCCGCGAGATCGGCGTCGAGACCGGCGGGTCGAACATCCAGTTCGCCGTCGACCCGGCCACCGGCCGCATGGTCGTGATCGAGATGAACCCCCGCGTCTCGCGCTCGTCGGCGCTGGCATCGAAGGCGACGGGCTTCCCGATCGCCAAGATCGCCGCGAAGCTGGCCGTCGGCTACACGCTCGACGAGATCCCGAACGACATCACGCGGGACACGCCGGCCTCGTTCGAGCCGACGCTCGACTACGTCGTGGTCAAGGTGCCGCGCTGGGCCTTCGAGAAGTTCCCGCACACCAATCCCGTGCTGGGGACGCAGATGAAGTCGGTCGGTGAGGCCATGGCGATGGGGCGATCGTTCCGCGAAGCGCTGCAGAAGGCCTTGCGCTCGCTGGAGATCGGTTGCTTCGGCTTCGGCGCGGACGGCCGCAAGTCGATCGATCCGAAGAGGTTGCGCGAGAAGCTCACGACGCCCAACTGGGAACGCATGTTCTATATCCGCTACGCCCTGCAGAGCGGCATGTCGGTGGACGCCATCGCGGAATTCACCGGTATCGACCCGTGGTTCCTCTCGCAGCTCGAGGCGCTGGTCCACATGGAGGGCCGTGTACGCGGGTTCTCCCTGGAAACCGTACCCCCGGCGCTGATCCGGCAGGCCAAGCGTGACGGCTTCTCCGACGTCCAGCTGGCCCACCTGTTGGGCTGCACGGAGGACCAGGTCCGCGAGCGCCGCGCCGAGGAAGGCATCCTCGCGGTCTACAAGCGCGTCGACACCTGCGCCGCGGAGTTCGAGGCGCACACCCCGTACCTGTACTCGACCTACGAGGAGGAGTGCGAGGCCGAGCCGACCGATCGACGCAAGATCATGATCCTGGGCGGCGGGCCGAACCGCATCGGGCAGGGGATCGAGTTCGACTACTGCTGCTGCCACGCCTCGTTCGCGCTCGCCGAGCTGGGTATCGAGACCATCATGGTCAACTGCAACCCGGAGACCGTCTCGACGGACTACGACACCTCCGATCGGCTGTACTTCGAGCCGCTGACGCTCGAGGACGTGCTGCGCATCGTCGACGTCGAGCGTCCGGAAGGCGTGATCGTCCAGTTCGGGGGACAGACGCCGCTGGGCCTCGCCTTGCCGCTGCAGCGGCGCGGGGTCAAGATCCTGGGGACCTCGCCCGACGCGATCGATCTCGCGGAGGACCGCCAGCGCTTCGGCGATCTGCTCGCGGAGCTGGGGATCCCGGCGCCGGCGTGGGGCACGGCGCGGACCCTGGAGGAGGCGCGCACGATCGCCGAGAGGATCGGGTACCCGCTGCTGGTGCGGCCGTCCTACGTCCTGGGAGGGAGAGCGATGTTCATTTCCCACGACGAGAGCACGCTGGAGGAGACGATGCGCCGGGCGATGGAGGCGGCACCGGATCACCCGGTCCTGCTCGATCGCTTCCTGGAGGACGCGTACGAGGTGGACGTGGACTGTCTGGCCGACGGCGAGGACGTCGTCGTCGCCGGGATCATGCAGCACATCGAGGAGGCCGGGGTGCACTCGGGCGATTCGGCCTGCGTGATCCCGCCGTTCCACACGACCGTCGTGGAACGGTTGCCGCAGCTCCGCGAGTACTCTCACGCGTTGGCCCGGGCGCTCGGCGTGCGCGGACTGATGAACGTGCAGTACGCCATCAAGGACGACACCGTGTACGTCCTGGAGGTCAACCCGCGCGCCAGCCGGACGGTCCCGTTCGTCGCCAAGGCGACGGGCATCCCGCTCGCCGGTCTGGCGGCGAAGATCATGACCGGCAAGACCCTGCGCGAGCTCGGGCTGGTCGAGGAGCCGGAGGTCCGCGGCCGCTTCGTCAAGGAGTCGGTGTTTCCGTTCATCAAGTTCCCCAGCGAAGATCCCGTTCTGGGGCCGGAAATGCGCAGCACCGGGGAAGTGATGGGTGTCGCGGAAGGGTTCGGCCAGGCCTTCGCCAAGGCACAACTGGCGGCGGGGCAGCCGCTGCCGCGCGAGGGCCGTGCCTTCCTCTCCGTCCACGACAACGACAAGGCTGCGTTGGTCCCGGTGGCGCGCGGCCTCGCCGAGCTCGGGTTCGATATCGTTGCGACCGCGGGCACGCAGTCGTTCCTGCGCGAGCGCGGCATCCCCTGCGAGCAGGTCTTCAAGGTTCTCGAGGGCCGTCCGAACATCGTCGACCGCTTGAAGAACGGCGAGATCGAGCTGATCATCAACACGCCGCTGGGTGCCGAGTCCTACTTCGACGAGAAGGCGCTACGGCGCGCGGCGACCGACCGCGGGATCCCGCTGGTGACGACCCTGTCGGGCGCCCACGCGACGGTCCAGGCCATTCGCGATCTGAAGCAGCAGACGCTGGAAGTCCGCAGCCTCCAGGAGATCTACGACGCCCGTTAGGGCTTCTTGATCCGCTCGATCAACGACGAGGTCGCGTGCCGTTTGGCGTCCCCGACGATCGTGACGCGCCAGCCCATCTCGGACGCGAGATCGGCCTCGGGGACCGTTTCGGGCGTGTAATCGGAGCCCTTGCAGTGGACATCCGGGCGGATCGCGCGCAACACGTCGCGGGCGTCCAGCTCGTCGAACACCGTGACGTAGTCGACGCAGCCGAAACCGGCGACCAGCTCGGCGCGTTCGTCCTGCGGGACGAGCGGTCGGGAGGGTCCTTTGAGCTCGCGGGCGGACCGATCGGAGTTGATCGCCACGACCAGCAGATCGGCCTCGGCCGCGGCGCCTTCGAGGTAGCGGAGGTGGCCGACGTGCAACAGATCGAACAGCCCGTTCGCGAGCGCCACCGTCTGGCCGGCCTTGCGTCGTGGCTCCAGGTCGGCGAGCAGTGCCTCGCGGTCGAGGATCTTGGCCGGGCAGCTCATGCGGCGTGATCGGCGTCGATCGCGGCCACGAGCTCTTGCGGAGAAACGGTCGCGGTACCCATCTTCTGGACCACGATTCCCGCGGCATAGTTGGCCAGCGTCGCGGCGTCGCGCATGTCCGACCCGGCGATCAGCGACAGCGTGAGCGTGGCGATGACGGTGTCCCCGGCACCGGTCACGTCGGCGACCTCCTCGGCGCCGTACGCCGGGATGGTGTGCGGCTTCCTGCGTCGCTCGAACAGCGTCATACCCTTCGCGCCGCGGGTCACCAAGACGGCGCGGTTCCCGGTGCGTCGCAACAGCGCCTTGCCGGCCGCGGCCAGGCTGCGATCGGACACCGCGTCGCCGCCCAGCGCCGACTCGAGCTCTTCTTGGTTGGGCGAACAGACCGTCATCCCGCGAAAATCCACGACCCGGGCGCGCGAGTCGATCGTCACCGGGGCCCCGCTAGCCACCAGACGGCGCAGCTTGGACAGCAGGCCGGGGCGGGGGGCCGCGGCACCGTACCCGTAGTCGGCGACGAGTAGCCCGCGGCTACCCTGAAGCGATCCGGAAAGCTTGGCCGAGATCTTGCGTTCCAGCGCCCCCGCCAGCCGGCCGTGGGCGCGTCCGCGATCGATCCGGACGACCTGCTGTCGCCGGGTGTGGATTCCTCCGGCGAGAATCCGGCTCTTCGTCGGTGTCGCGTACGAGCTGTCTCGAACGAGGCCGGCCGTGCTGACGTCCTGATCGCGCAGACAGGCAACCAGGTCGTCGCCCGACTCGTCGCGACCGACGATACCCACAGGCCGGGGACGCGCACCCAGCGCGCGAAGATTGGCGACGCTGTTGGCGGCGCCACCGGGGGCCAGGACGCGTCGCTTCTCATCGAGGATGAGCACGGGGGCCTCGCGTGAGACGCGCTGGATGTCCCCGAAGACAAATTCGTCCGCGACGAGGTCTCCGAGCACGGCGACCGGGAGTCCCGCAAATCGCGAGACCCAACCGCGCAGCCGGTCGGCGCGATCGCGATGCGCGCTCATCGGGTCGTTGCCTCGGAGGGCGTGTTCCGCGATAGCGCGAGATTCACCGCCTCGTCGATCGTGCCCGCGCGCACCAGGATCGGTTGGACCCCCGCAGCGACGGCCGAGCGCAGCGCCGCCTCCGAGTCTGCGAGCAAAAAAGACCGGCCGAGGTCGATGCCCATCTCATCGCGAGCACGATCGAAGAGACCGCTGCCCGGTCGCCGACAATCACAGGCGCGACGGTAGCGCTCCACCTCGCCTTCGGGGTGATGCGGGCAGTGGTAGATGCCGTCGATGCGTGCGTTCTCTTCGAGCAGCAACCCACGCAACCGTTCGTGGAAGTCGGCCAACGCGGCCTCGTCGAGCGTCCCCAGGGCGATCNNCGACGCACGGCCGCGCCGGCGCCGGGTCTCAGCCGCACGCGCGCCGGGTCGGTGACGCCGGCTTCGCAGAGCGTCCCGTCCTGATCGACAAAGATGGCGCGTCGGCGCATCGGCACCCCTCAGAAAGGCATCCAAGGATAGCGCAACCGCGTCAACCCGGCTGCCGCCGGAGCCGCTCCTCGATCGCATGAACCAGCCGTTCGCCGTCACGGACCACCGTCCGGATCGGCAGGACCCGCAGCCCGAAACTCGCGGCGGTGTCCAAGCCGATCCGCGCCAGGTCTTTCTCCGTCGTCACCAGCTCGGCCCCCGCATCGTCCGCCTGCCCACGCAGACGGCGCAGGGTGGCCGCGTCGATCCTGCGATGGTCGGCGAACGCATGAAAGCCGGCGATCTCGAGGCCGAGTCGCTCGAGATCCGAACGGAACCGCTCGGGGTTGCCGATCGCGCAGAAGGCGACCGTACGAGCCGGCCGCGGCATCACCGCCATGGCGGCGTCGCGGAGCTCCTCGGTTTCGTGATCGGCGTGGAGGATGGCTGCGGACGGATTGTAGGATCGGATCGCCGTTTCGAGTCGCTCCGCGCCATCGGGCGAGCCGCTGCGGGTGATCACGATCCAATCGGCTCGAGCCAACGATGCCGGCGGTTCACGCAGGAGGCCGGCCGGCAGCAACCGGTCTCGATGGAAGGGCCGCGTCCGATCGAGCAGCACGATGTCGATGTCCCGAGCCAGCCTGCGGTGCTGGAACCCGTCGTCCAGCAAGACGAGACGCGCCCCGAGCTCGACGGCGCGGCGGGCACCCGCCGTCCTGTCCGAACCGACGACGACGATCGCTTCGTCGAGGCTGTTTGCCAGCATCCAGGGTTCATCCCCGGCCACGGAGGCCGGGCAGCGGATCCCGTCGCCCGCGGACACGACGACGGGACCGGCCCCCGCCGATCCGCCGTAGCCCCGGCTGACGATCGCCGTGGGCACGTGACGCTCCAGCATCGTCCGGGCCAGCCACCGCACCAGCGGAGTCTTGCCGGTGCCTCCGGCCGAGAGGTTGCCGACGCTGATCACCGGTACGGCCACACGGGCGGCGGCGTTCGGCCGGTCATAACGCGCGTTCCGACGCCTCATCCACACGCCGTAGAGCCAACTCAGCGGCCCGAGTGCCGTGCGTAGCGGACCCGGCTGCGGCGGTTTCACGCGCCGCCTCGCGACAGCAACGGCGCGACGGCACGGAGCGTGCGCTCCAGTGCGCCGGAGTGGCGGCGGATCGTTTCGCGGGCCGCCTCGCCGGCAAGGTTTCTCAGACCCGCATCGGCGAGCCACGCGCTCGCCGCCGCGCTCAGATCGACCGCATCACGGACCCGGCGTGCGCCACCGGCGGCAAGCAACTCGCGGACCGGTTCCTCGAAGTGCTCGGTGTGCGGGCCGACGTGGACCGGGATTCCGGCGACCGCCGGCTCGAGAGGTGAGTGGCCGCCGAACGGTTTCAGCGTGCCCCCGACGAACGCGATCCGCGCGATGCCGTAGAGCGCCGCGAGTTGGCCGAGCGTGTCGACGACGACGACGTCCCGCGGAGCGGGGGAGTCCGCGCCGAGCGTCGACCACGTCGCGACGTTCCATCCCGAAGAAGCCAACTCGACGACCTCGTGCACGCGCTGCAAGTGGCGCGGCGCAAGGACGAGCAGCAGTTCGGGGAAGCTCCGGCGCAAGGTGGCAAACGCCTCCAGGAGGATCTCTTCCTCGCCGGGGCGCGTGGAACCCGCGACCCAGATCGGACGTGACAGGTCACCGAGCCGGCGTTCGAACAGCGCCCGATCGATGTCCGGCGCGCGTAGGTCGTACTTGAGGTTGCCGGTGACACACACCGCACCCGCCGGTGCGCCGAGCGATTCGAAACGCTCGGCGTCTTCCTGGGATTGGGCGGCGATCAGCGCGAAGCGTTGCAGCAGCGGCCGGTAAAGCGCCGCCCAGCGCCTGTACCGCGCCATGCGCTCCGGCGCCAACCGTGCGCTGACCAACGCGAGGGGCACCTCGGCAGCCGCGGTCTCGTGGATGAGGTTGGGCCACAGCTCGGTCTCGATCAGCATGAGCAGCCGGNNGAGCAGCCGGGGCTCGAGTCGTTTCAGCAACCGCCGGGGGTAGCCGCTGAAGTCGAACGGAAGCAGGAACCGAGTTCCCGTATCCGGGAGTTGCGCCAGTCCCGTCGCGGTGACGGCGGACAGCGCAAGCGGGTGATCGGGGAAACGCTCGCGCAGCGACGCCGCGAGGGTCGTCACGACGCGCGCCTCACCGACCGACGCGCCGTGGAGCCAGATCGACCGCGAAAGCGGTTCCGGAAGCTCCCGCGTGGTGCGTTGCGCGCATTCCCGCGCGTGACGCGGATCCCGTCCGCGCCACGCCGCCCAAGCCAGGGCGAAGGGCTTGGCCACGAACGCAAAAGTGTTGTACAGGGCGAGCACGCGTCACGGATGGTAGACGAGCGCCGCCAAACCGGTCAAACAAGTCCTGAACGACGGGATATTTACAGTTTGCACCACTGTTCGGCGGAACCCATATTTTTGAGCGAGGCCGGGCGAGACATGACGACCAAGAAGAAGGCTGGCAGGGGTACGCAGAGCGCGGCCGAGGACAAGACGTTCCTCCGGCGCGGCCGGATCGCCTGGTCGCTCNNGGGTGGCGCTTTCCACGGCGCAGCAGGAATACCAACTCTTGCTCGCCGAGACGATCGCGCGCGAAGTGGACATTCACGTCGACGGCCTGCGCGCGGAGCTCCTGCGCGTGTCCCAGACCCTCGGTGGAGCCATCCGTCGCACCGGCGGGCCCAACGCGGACCTGCGGCGCGATCTCGCCGCGGTGGTCGACGAGAGGATGCCGTACCTGCGCTACGACGAGGCTCGTGGCGGCCGACGCAGCATCGTCACGGGGGAACTCGCGGCCGAGATCAAGCCGTCGTTCGACGGCAGCCTCGAAGAAGCCACCAAGGTGCTGTCCGATGGGTCCCGGAGCCGGCCCGACACCACGATCGTCTCACAACCGATCCTGGCCGGCGCGCCACCACGCGCGCATCTGGTTATTTCCGCGCCGGTGCTCTCGAGAGGGAAACTGCGCGGCGTGCTCTCGAGTCTGGTGGATCTCGAACACG
>JABAOH010043473.1_pt3 | contig 23894 bp, 20 predicted proteins | sample 7062181 | NCBI WGS metagenome assembly JABAOH01 (sample SAMN14538630, study PRJNA623070) | marine sediment metagenome | biome: marine biome [ENVO:00000428]; feature: marine pelagic biome [ENVO:01000023]; material: deep marine sediment [ENVO:00002113]; isolation source: pool of 5 deep marine... | reverse complement strand
CATGCTTTGGCACGTGTCTTGAGTATGACCAAGGCAGGCAACTCATGGAGGGTTCACATTGGATCACGGAGTCTACGTCGCGACATCAGGGTTTCTGACCCAGCAGAAACGCCTTGAAATCATTGCCAATAATATCGCGAATGCCAATACGCCGGGCTATAAAGGAGACGCGCCGGTATTCCAGACTTATCATGCCGCGGCGGGAGGGCTTGACCGAGGACAGCCGTGGCCTGCATGGCCCCCTTATTTTCCCGCCTTGACGGGGCAGGCCATCGATTTTTCCCAGGGTCCTCTGACCAAGACCCAAAATCCATTAGACCTTGCCATAACCGGTGAAGGTTTTTTCGAGATTCAGACGCCGAGAGGTCTTCGCTATACGAGGAAAGGCGATTTTGCTGTCGCAGAGGACGGAGCCCTTGTGACCCGGGGAGACCATCCAGTCATGGGAGAGGGCGGAAGCCTCGTCCTCACGGAAGGGGAAATCGAAATCGACGGAGAGGGCAACATATCTGTCGATGGAACCCAACGAGGGCAGGTCCGCGTTGTGACTTTTCCCGGCAACGAAAACCTGGTCAGGGAGGAAGACGGGATGTTCGCCTGGGTGGGGAGATCCTCTCAGGCGACACGGTCTGATCAGGTGGAAGTGAGGCAGGGCTATTTGGAGAGCTCGAATGTGAACCCAATCAGAGAAATGGTTCATATGATCGATGCGATTCGGACCTACGAGGTCCAGCAAAAGGTGATTCGATCCTTTGATGACACCCGAAAAAAGGTGGTCGACGAAGTCGGACGGTTACGATGAGCACTCCGGGTAAGGCCTTGTTTTGGGATTTGAGCGGTCGTTGTTAATTTCGCGAGTTAGGAGGATCGTTTGTCATGCAGAGAAGCCTTTGGATTGCCGCGAGCGGCATGCATGCCCAGCAGATGAACATTGATGTCTGTGCAAACAACCTGGCCAATGCGAACACGGTTGGGTTCAAGAGGAGCCGGATTGATTTTCAAGATCTCATGTACCAGACCCTCAGGCTCCCGGGGACAGTGGCCGGTGGCGGTGGCATCATCCCAACGGGTATTCAGCTGGGCCAGGGTGTTCGTCCAGTAGCCATTCAGAAAGTCTTCGTCCAGGGGGACTATCAGCAGACGGGCAGTGAGTCGGACCTCGCCATCGAGGGAGCGGGTTTTTTTCAGGTCACCATGCCTGATGGGGAGATCGCCTACACTCGGGCTGGCGCGTTCAAAAAAGACAGTGAGGGACGAATCGTCACGAGCGATGGGTATCCGATGAGTCCTGCCCTTACGATCCCCGAAGACGCGGTGAAGGTCTCAATCGAAGTGGACGGGACGGTTTCAGTCCTCCAGGCGGGCCAGTCCTCTCCGACCCAAGTGGGAACGATAGAACTGGCGACATTTGTGAATCCCGCTGGGCTCATTTCACAGGGGAAAAACCTCTATCTCGAGTCAGACGCCTCGGGGCCGCCCATCACGGGGACACCCGGGACAAGCGGCATGGGAACGATTGCCCAGGGATATCTTGAAATGTCGAATGTCAGCGTCGTCGAGGAAATGGTCAACATGATCGTTGGACAGAGGGCCTACGAGATCAATAGCAAGGCGATCCAAACGGCGGACGACATGCTCCAGATGGCGAACAACCTGAGGCGTTAAGTTAGGATGGAACCATGAGGAAGGATCATCGGCATATCCGGGTTAAGAGGTTTGCTTCCGCCGTCGTTCTGATGGGCTGGGCCTCCATGTTCCTCTTTGTTTTTCTCCAATCGATCGTTGAGGCGAATACCGCAAAGGCGGTCGAGGTCCCGAAGGATGAGATCCGTCGGGCCATTGTCCAGTATTTTGAGAGGAACGTCCCATGGAAGACGGCCGAAGTTCGGATCCGAGAAGTACGAATTCCGGGGAGTGTCTTCTTGTCGGCTCCGCAGTATGATCTATCCATCCGGGTTCCACCGAATACGCGGTTTCTCGGCCACACCCCAGTCCAGATCGTCTTCAATGAGGGGAAGACGGGCCGGAAGAGAATCTGGGCGAGCGTTTATCTTGAAGTCCTGCATCCTGTGGCCGTGATCAAAAGGCCCATGGCGAAAAACCAGATTATCTCACCGAATGACATTGGTTTAGAAAAAAGGGATCTTGCCAAGATTCCACCCGGTGCGATCACTGACGTCAATGAAGTTGTTGGGAAAAGACTCAAGAGGACCCTCGCCGTTGGAGCAGTTGTCAGAAGGTCTATGGTGGATCGGCCCCCGGTGGTTAAACGGGGGGATGTTGTCAGTCTGTTGATTGAGACGCCGAGGCTGAAAATCACCGCCCTCGGCCGGGTCGAAGAGCGGGGAGGAGTCGGTGACGTAGTTCGTGTGACAAATTTGGATTCGAAGAGAAAAGTTTACGGCCAGGTGGTGAGTCGACAGCTTGTTCGCATCAGGTACTAGAACCCGTTTGCAGTTCCCAGGGACCCGGGAACAGAGATCAGAGGAGGTCAGCAGCGCTGGCGGCCGATTCCCGGTAGCTGGGGACTGTAACTAACGAGGGACGACGCATGAAAAAGAGAGTTATCTGGATTTCGATGCTCTGTGGAGGACTCGTACTGCTCGGATGTGGGGCCCACACCAAAAAGGTGAAAGGACCCGTTGAGGTGGTGAGGCCTGAGATTGGTTCCTCTGCACCGCAGGAGCAGGCTTCGGAAGGTTCGCTCTGGCGAAATCATACGAGAATGGCCTCGCTCTTTTCCGATATCAAAGCACGGAAGGTGGGAGATATCGTAACCATCAGCATTGTTGAATCGTCGAGTGCCACGGAGAACGCCTCGACCGAAACGAGCAGGGATTCGTCTCTAAAAGGCGGTGTGACAACGTTTCTGGGGTATGAAGAGCAGCTGATGAAGAAATTTAAGAACTTCAGTTCTGCAGAAATGTTTGATGCAAACCTGGCAAATGAATTCAGCGGTTCTGGCAAGACAGTTCGAAGCGGCAGTCTCACGGCCAGTATTACGGCGAAGATTATTGAAGAACTCCCGAATGGCAATTTTGTCATCGAAGGAAGGCGGGAAGTGGTGGTCAACCATGAGACGCAGTACATCGTCATAAGCGGGATCGTCCGTCCCGAGGACATATCCCCGGACAATGTGGTCTTGTCCACCTTTATCTCTGATGCCCGCATTGCGTATTCGGGAAGAGGGGTCGTGGATGATCTCCAGTACCCTGGATGGTTCACGAGACTCCTCAACAGGTATTGGCCCTTTTAAAGGGTAGGCTTGGCTTTTGATTTGCATCAAATAGAGAAGGTTGGAAAGGAAAAGAGAAGAACGGTGAGACGCTGAGACGTGAGGACCCGATGAGGCTTTTGAAAACCACCATTCTTGTTCTTTTTGGTATTTTGATCCTGATACCGCCGGTTCAGGCCGTGCGAATAAAGGATATCGCTGAAATCGAGGGGGTCAGATCCAACCAGCTGGTGGGCTACGGCCTCGTGATCGGCCTCAACGGGACAGGAGACAAGACCGGGACAGAGTTTACGATTCAGAGCCTCGTGAGCATGTTGGAGCGGATGGGGGTCCAAGTGGACAGGTCCAAGGTCAAAGTCGAGAACGTGGCTTCCGTCATGGTGACAGGGGACTTACCCCCCTTTGCGAGGGCAGGGACTCGCATCGATGCATTGGTCTCATCCATCGGAGACGCTGAAAGCCTCCAAGGGGGAACCCTGGTCTTGACCCCTTTGAAGGGGCCGGATGGGCTCGTCTATGCTGTCGCCCAGGGGCCGGTTTCACTTGGCGGTGGCTTTACGACTTCGGGGGAAGGAGCCAAGGTCCAGAAGAACCATCCAACGGTCGGCCGGATTGTCAATGGGGCTTTAATCGAACGCGAGGTACCTCTCGAATTTCGAAAAAAGAGAGAGATTCGTGTAAACCTCCGCCGGCCCGATTTTACAACGGCCCTTCGACTGGCACAGTCGGTCAATGCCTCTCTGGGGGGAGAATTTGCGACACCTCTCGATGGGGGGACGGTGAGCGTGCAGATACCGCCGGAATTTCCGGGGGACGTCGTTGAGCTCGTCGCATCCATCGAGAAGTTAGACGTGACTCCCGACCGGGTGGCTACCGTGGTATTTGACGAGAGAACCGGGACCGTCGTGATTGGGGAGGACGTACGGATCTCTGCAGTCGGTATCTCTCACGGCAATCTCAGCATCGTCATCAAGGAAACACCTCAGGTCTCACAGCCCCTTCCATTCTCTGAAGGCGAGACTGTTGTCACGCCTGATACAGAGCTGACGGTGAGGGAAGAGAGGAGTTCGGTGTTTCTCATGCCGCGAGGCGTGAGTATTCAGGAGATCGTCAAAGCGCTCAACGCGATCGGTGTCTCCCCAAGGGATCTTATCGCCATTCTTCAGGCCCTGAAGGAAGCGGGGGCCCTGGAGGCAGAACTGAGGATTATGTAAGAGGCGCTATTCGGGACACATGGACACCTTCAACATCAGCCCAGAAATCATCGAGCAGCAACCTCTGGTTTCCCGTGTGAAAGCTGGAGACGGGAAGGATCAACGGGCCGACCTCCTGGCGTTGAGGAAGGCGTGTAAGGACTTCGAATCCATCTTCGTCTATACGCTCCTGAAGACCATGCGACAGAGCCTCCCCAAATCAGAGGAGGCCCGAATGGCGAATGATATTTACGCATCGATGGGTGACCTCGAGGTCGCTCATTTTATCGCCCACGGACGAGGCATCGGTCTGGGAGATTTGCTCTTTGATCAGCTGAAGACCAAGCCGCTCTAAACTGGCAATTGGTTAAAGTTTTTATTGTCCCGTGCCGATAGGTGTGATAGAGATGATGCTATTTTTAGGGGTAAGGAGACCATGCAATGAAAATATCCGGAGATAAGCCGCATATTATTGAAGCCTATCTGAAAAAGACCCGACAGCAAGAAAAGATCGATCGGGCAAAGAAGGCTGAAAAGCATCCCGCCAAGGTTGACAAAGTCGAGATCTCAAAAGAGGCGAGAGATAAAGAGATCTCAAAAATCAAGGCGCTACTGGAGAAAGTCCCTGAGATACGAAAGGAAAAGGTGGCGGCCCTCAAGAAGGCGATCGAAGACGGGACCTACGAGGTGAAAGGTAAGGAGGTCGCCAAGAAGATGATCAAAGAGGGGATTGATGAGTTTGTCTAGGCCACCGTTTACGGGGAATGGGTGAATAACTTGGAATCGATACTGACCGATTTGTGCGACCTTTTGCGCAGAGAGTGTGACACCTACCAATCCCTCCTCTCACTCCTCCAAAAAGAGAGAAAGATCGTCGTCGATTGTTCCATAGAGGATCTCATCCAAACCAATAAGGAGAAAGAGAACCTCGTCCTTACCATCAGAATACTGGAGCAGTCTCGGGAGGCGATTCTCGAGAAACTCGCTGAAATGATGGGGCTCTCATCGGATGAGTTGACCGTTTCGATTCTGGAAGGTCGGGTGGAGGAGCCTTTTGCTTCGGAGCTGAGAAGCCTCCGCTCCAACCTGTCGGCTGTCCTGCAAAGTATCCGCGAGGTGAACGAAGAGAATCGGATTTTCCTCCAGCACTCAGTGGATTTTGTCAAGGGATCCCTGGCTCTCATCCGATGTCTCACGGGTTCAAATCCCAAGTATATGGCCTCAGGAGCGCTGGACGGCGATCGATCTGATAACCGCTTTGTTTCAGAGAAGGCTTAAGACGGGAGGCTCGTGTGTCATCGATCCATGCAATCATGAATACCGCCAAGTGGGCTATGCTGACCCATCAGAAGAGCCTTCAGGTGGCGAGCCATAACATCGCCAATGTCGATACTCCTGGCTACTCGCGGCAGGAGTTGATTCTCAGTACCGCGATCCCCATCTCCTCGAGGCCCGGGCAGATCGGCACAGGTGTGCAGGCTTTGGAGGTTCAACGGGTTTATGACCGGTTCCTCGAGGCGCAAATCGGAAAAGAAATCCAAATCCTGGGCAAATGGGAGGCTCTGGAAGGAGCGATGAGTGAGGTCTCGGTCATTCTCAACGAGGCTCCAGAGACCGGCTTGAATGCGTGGATGTCTGAGTTCTGGGCGGCCTGGCAAGAGGTGGCCAACAATCCATCGGGCCAAGCCGAGCGGGTTGACCTCATGATGAAGGCTCGGTCTTTGACCCAGAAGCTTACTCAGATTCATTCGAGTCTCACGGATCTTCAGAACCAGATGGACGAGTCGGTCCTCGAGGGACTGAACACCATCAACATGATATCGAGCCAAATTGCGGGCTTGAATGAGAAGATCGCCTCAGTAGAGGTCAATGGTCAGAATGCCAACGACTACAGAGATCAGAGAAACCAACTTCTCAAAGACCTTTCGGAGATGATCGATCTCCACAGCTTTGAAGACTCTGACGGCAAACTCACCGTTCTCGTGGCTGGAGGAAGGCCACTCGTCATGGAGAACCGGAGTTTCTCTCTCGAGGGATCGATGAGTAGTTCTGGTCTCTATGACGTCATGTGGAACGATGGGAGCGGGAATCTCACCAACATGACGTCAAGAATTCAGGAGGGAAAGCTGGGAGCCTGGTTGGAGGCGCGGGATAATTTCATCCCCGATTATTTGAACCAGACCAATACATTCGCCCGCACCTTGATTGCCGAGGTGAACCGGCTCCACAGTTCCGGCGTGGGTTTGACCTATCATGACGCCTTGACCGCTTCCCATGCAGCCGATCCTGCTGCCTCTCTTGCCTCGGCGGCATCGGGCCTTGCCTTCTGGGACCAAATCGTCGAGGGAAACGCCTTTTCCCTTTGGGTATACGACACGGGAGCCGATTCCTATACGGAGACTTTGATTACGGTTGATCCAGGAGATACACTCGGAGATTTGCGTCAGAAGATAGATGCTGTTGCCGGCGTTTCGGCGACGATTTCCAACGACCAGCTGACCATCAACGCCACTATGGGCTATCAGTTTCATTTCGGTAACGACCAGAGCAATGTGCTGATGGCCGTCGGGCTAAACACCTTTTTCGATGGGGCCGATGCCTCAGACATCGCGGTTTCTGGGGTTACTCAGAGTGATGTGACGAAGATTGCCGCCGCCGTCGACTACGACTCATTGCCGGGTGACAACCGCAACGCTTTGGCAATCGCTGATCTCCAGTATGCGAACCTCTTGGCTGGAAACACCACCACCTTCGATGGGTACTTCAACGCTCTGGTCGGATCTATTGGAGCCACGACATCGGATGCCATGACCAACGCAGACTTCCAGACCTCCATGGTGGAACAGCTCGAGAACAGGAGGGAGCAAGTTTCCGGCGTGTCTCTGGATGAGGAGATGACCAATTTGATGAAGTTTCAATACGCCTACGAAGCATCAGCTCAGATGATCATGGTCGTTCAGGAGATGCTGGACACGGTGATTGGATTGATATGAAAGGAAGGCAAACACGGGACCTTGAATTCTTTGGGAGTCACCTATGAGAGTGACCAATAGAATGATCTATGACAGTATCGCGCAGACGCTCTCCCAGAGTGCAGAGCGGATCATGAAAGCCAATCGATCGATCTCTTCTGGAAAGCGGGTCAATGAGCCTGCCGATGATCCACTGGCCATGACCCGGATTCTCAAATACCGGACGAAACTCGCATCGATCGATCAATACATGGAGAATATCGAACAGGGCATCTCTTGGTTGATGGCGACCGAATCGAACCTCTATGAGGTGAATCAACAGTTGGCGAGAGCAAAAGAGGTGGTTCTCTCCCAGGTGACCGGAACAGCGAATGACGAGAGTCGAGAAGCCGCCGCCGAAGAGGCGACGGAGATTTTCGAACACGTGCTCCAATTGGCCGATACGGAGCTCGCAGGACGCTATCTCTTCTCGGGCTTCAAGACGGATACAGTACCGTTTCTTTCAACCTTGGACTATACCTACCAGGGGGACACGGGGTCCATCCAGATCGAGGTCGCCCGGAATCAAAGGGTCACCATTAACCTCAACGGGTCAGATATCTTCACCGGTGGCCCGGTCAACATCTTCCAAACGCTGGATGACGTCGCGACCGATCTGAGGAACGATGACATTACGGGACTCCAGGCAGACCTTGACGCATTGGATATCAGCATCAGCCATATCCTGGCAAAGGTGGGAGAGGTTGGGGCCAAGACGAACCATCTCGAATCCACCAAAGATAGCCTCCTCGATCTCAACCTCAATGTGACCGAAATGCTTTCAGATCTGGAGGATACCGACATCGCCAAGGCGGTTACAGACCTCGCGTTATATGAAACCGCCTACCAAGCATCGCTGGCCTCTTCGGCCAGGCTCATGCAAACGACTCTCTTAGAATTCTTACGATAGCGAATTCAAGCAGCCCATGGAGGGCGTCGTGCTGATCTTGACAAGGAGGTCAGGAGAACGGATCACTGTTGGCGACCGTATCCGCATTACCGTGCTTGAGATCAAGGGGAAACAGGTCCGCTTAGGGATCGAGGCCCCGGCGGACACAGCGGTCCATCGGGAGGAGATCTTTCAGAAAATCCAGCGACAAAATAGACTCGCTGCGAGAGGCGGTGCCAAAGAACTGGATGCGCTCGTTGATTTTTGGAAGACTCGGGGTTCTTGAGCAAGGGGTCGTTTTCTGGGATTTGGATCTATTGGCGTAAAACATAAGGCAATGGGTTCGAGGCCCAACGTGAAGCATGAGGTGCGAGGCGAGAGCCTCAAGGTCCAGGGTCAAAGATAAAGTATAGGGCGAAAGGTCAGAGGCATCAGGGTGAGGGCGCAAAGAACAGGGCAAAAGGCCTACGGCATAAAACGAGAATCATGAAATTGATTTCTGATAAGCTCGGGGAGTTGCAGTACAAAAAGGATGAGGTCATCACCTTTCCTGAGGGAATTCTAGGGTTCCCCGAAAGGACGCGGTACATCCTGGTCGAGCACCGCGAAGGGAGTCCCTTCAAATGGCTTCAGAGCCTCGACGATCCATCGGTGAGTTTTGCTGTCGTCAATCCGCTCCTCGTCAAAAAAGACTACCAGATTGAGATTCGGCGGGCAGACCTTACGATCCTGAAAGATCCCGATCCTGATCACATCGGCGTATGGGCGCTGGTTTCTTTCTCTCCCGATGCGCCCGAAAAAAGCACGGTCAATCTCCTCGGGCCTCTGGTGGTCAACTGCCTCACACACCTGGGAAAACAGCTCGTCCTAGACCCCACGAGATACGATCTTCGATACCCGCTCTTTCAGCCCGCATAATAGGCTTACCAGCCATCTTGCCCCCGATGCATTATTCTTGTTCCCCCCCAACCCACGCGCAGAAAAAAGACTAAAGTCTCGCCCCCAATGAGCCGATAACTTAAGTGAACCTCAGTTCAAATCAGGCAGGGCGCCTGAGAAGGTTAAAGAGAAAGGGGGGATGAAGTCCGGTTTTGGAGGCTCTCAAAAACAACCCATAGGGGAGCCCCAAAGGGTAAGGATACCCAAGAAAGACGAGGCAACGGCCGGGAGGCTGTCGCCCAAAAAAACAAGGAGGTTTAAACCATGGCACTTCGGATCAACCACAACGTAATCGCCCTTAACGCTTACCGACATCTGACAGCCACGCAAAACAGACTCTCACGGTCGATTGAGAGAATCTCGTCTGGTCTCCGGATTATCCGGGCTTCGGATGATGCTGCTGGACTGGCCATATCCGAGCAGATGCGGGCAGACATCCGCAGTATGAACCAGGCAATTCGGAACGCCAACGATGGCGTTAGCATNNTCAGTATGCTCCAGACAGCAGAGGGCGCCCTCAACGAGGTCAGCGGAATGCTGACCCGGATGAGGGAGCTCGCCGAGCAGGCAGCGACTGGAACCGTCGGTGACGCGCAGAAAAAGACCCTCGATTCAGAATTCCAGCAGTTGATGAGTGAGATCAACCGGATCGCCGAGGTCACCGAGTTTAATGGAACCAAGCTGATCAATGGGGATCTGTCGAGTGGTAGCGCTGCCTCTGCAACGTTCCAAATCGGCATCAAAGCGACTGCGAATGACCGTTTGGCTGTCGATATCGACTCGATGAAGACAGATAGCCTCGCCATCAGCGGCGTTATCATCAGCACCGCCGCGTTGGCACAAGCTGCCCTCGGTAAGATAGACAGCGCAATCGCCGAAGTCGCGTCGCAGCGGGGAACGATCGGTGCGGTTCAGAACCGGTTGGAGAGGACCATTGCTAACCTGAGTATTTCGGCGGAGAACCTGACCGCTGCGGAGTCTCAGGTCCGCGATGTGGACATGGCCCTCGAAATGGCCAACTTCACGAAGACTCAGATCATGTCACAAGCCGGAACAGCCATGTTGGCCCAGGCCAATCTGGTGCCACAGTCAGTTCTGACCCTTCTGGGCTAATATTAATGGAATTGCCTGGGAAGGGACTCGCCCCTTCCCAGGCAGGAACGCCGAGAGGTGAGCTATGAAACCCTTAAATGCCATTGGATCCGTAGACGGTTACCAACAGGTGGGATGGCAGGCTCCTCCTCAGAAAGGCCCTGAGAAGGTTGGGACGGGTTCGGCTCCCAACAGCGCAGATCAAAAGAAGGGAGTCGAGGATGGGCCAGTGAGAGAGATCACAGATCGGCTTAATCGGATGACCAACCTCTTCAATCGGAGAATCCAATTTGAGGTTCCCTTTGAGATTCCGNNCAATCGGAGAATCCAATTTGAGGTTCCATTTGAGGTTCCGGTGGAACGTGAAGAGGTGCTCGTGAAGATTATCGACCGGGAAACCGGCCAGGTGATCCGTCAGATACCTCCCGCTGAGTTGGTTAAACTCGCCGAACGGATGGAAGAGATATACGGAATGATATTCAGGGCCAAGCCCTGATGAGAAATGGAGGATGACTCTATGGCAGCCTCGAGTGTCAGTGGTTTGGCATCGGGAATCGACTGGGCAGATATCATCTCCCAGTTGATGGAGATCGAACGGCGCCCGATTACGCTTCTGGAGGCGCAAAAATCCGAATATGAGAGCAAGCTCTCTGTATGGCAGAGTATCAACACAAAACTCCTGACTGTCATGACCGAGGCGAACTCACTGAAAACGGCCTCGAATCTTCTTCTGAAAACGGCTACCTCAAGTGATGAGGACATCCTGACCGCGACCGCCACGAGTTCCGCCGTTGCCACGACCCACACTGTTGTCGTGAACCAACTCGCCCAGAACCACAAGCTGGCTTCCCAGGGCTGGGCAGACACGGATACGACACCCATTTCCAGCGGTACAGGGACTTTTGAATTTCAGGTGGGATCCGGAAGTACCGTCGTCGTTAACGTTGATACGACGACCACCTTGGCCGATTTCAAGGACGCGATCAATGCCCAGAACGGGGGGATGACCGCGTCGATTCTCAACGACGGGACGCCGACAAACCCCTACCGGCTGATCCTTACAGCAGATGCATCGGGAGAGGAGAATGAGATCGTCATTTCGAACAACGATACGGATCTCAATTTCTCCACCAACAGCATCGATACTGCCTATGCCGATCCGGACAACCAGTGGGGAGGGAGCGTGACCTCATCTGGTACCTACACCGGGACCGTCAACAAAACCTATTTGATCGAGATTACCGATGGCGGTCCGGTCCAACAGGCCAAGTTCAAAGTCTCCGAGGATGGCGGTGCCACATGGGGTTCGGACGATTTTTTTGAGACCCAAACCAAGGTGGAGATCTATGACGACCTGAACAGTACTCCTCAAGGGGTCGAAGTGAAGTTTACGGGAAGCGGGACTTTTGCGGTCGGCGACCGCTTCTACATCGATGTCTTTGTCCCGACCCTTCAGGCGCCGCAGGATGCGAGCATCGTGGTGGATAGCATCTCCATCACGAAAGACTCCAATACGATTACCGACGTGATCGAGGGGGTAACCCTGAACCTTCTCTCGGCCGACCCAACAGAGACCGTTACGGTGAACGTTTCCAACGACACGTCCGGGGTTAAATCGGCGATCAGTGATTTTGTTGACGCTTATAATGAGGCCATCTCGCTCATTGACGAACAGTTCCAATACGATCCCACAACCGATACGGCTGGAACGCTCATGGGCGATGTCACTCTGAGAAACATTCAGCAACAGCTCAGAAGCATCATTAGCACAGCGATTACAGGGCTTACCGGTGACTATGTTGTCCTCTCCCAGATAGGCATAAAAACAGGAAGCGACGGGCAGCTCTCGATTGACGACACCGAGCTCGATAGCGCCCTTGCCGATGATTTTGTCGGAGTGAGCCAGATCTTTGTTGCCAACGGGAGCACGAGTGATAGCCGGATTACGTATCTCTCCTATGGCGAGAAGACCCAGGCAGGAACCTACGACATCCAGATCTCTGGAAATGTCCTCCAGTTCGGCCTCGATGGGACGTGGTACGATGCGGTAAAGAACGGAGACACCTATACCGGACCCGCCGGGAGCCCGATGGAAGGGTTGATGATCCAGACGGACGAAACCCAGAACGGATCTTACGGGACGTTGACGCTCACCCTGGGCGTTGGCGCCCAGTTCAGCCGAGAACTCGACTTTCTGACGGATCCATACGACGGATGGATTCATTATCAGGAGAAGGCGCTTGAGGATATGATGGAAGATATCGATGAAAGCATCCTCAAAATGGAAGACCGAATGGTCCTCATTGAGGCCCGGTATGTCCGGCAATTCGCTGCCTTGGAGGCCCTCCTCGGTCAGATGCAGGTTCAGAGTGATTGGTTATCTCGTCAGGTGCTGGGATTGTCGATGCTTTAACAAGAGAAGGGAGTTTGTCACATGGAAGCGAGCTGCTCTTTCAATGAATACCACAAGACCCAGGTAAGTACGGCGGATCAAGTGAAACTCATTCTCATGATGTACGACGGTGCGATCCAGTTCATCCACCAGGCTCAGATGAAGCTCGAAAAAAACGATGTCGTGGGAAAGGGTCAGGATGTGGCAAGAGCCCAGCGAATTGTGTCGGAGCTGCAAAACGCCCTGAACCTCAAAAAAGGAGGGCAGATTGCTGTTTCCCTCGATGCGATATACGTCTATGTCAATAATCAGCTCTCTATGGCGAACCTCAAGAATAGCCAAGACCACCTCGAGAACGCGATCGTTGTCTTGAAGGAATTGAGGGAAGGGTGGGAAGGAATTCGCTCCCATCAACCGGCATCTGTCTCGGTTGGCAAGCCGGCCCTCAAGAACCAGAGGGTTCAGCCCGCTCCGTAAATTCACTGTTTATTCCCATGATCATCCGTCTTTTCGCGGGGACAACTCGGCAATACCTTCCCCTCCCCCGGTCTGCATTCGGGGTATTCCCCCTCCTGTTCTCCCTTCACCGGGATCTGACGCCTTGGACAGCCCCCTGATCCCGACAGGAGGATTCTTATCATGAGGAGACTCGTCCGATGATCCCAGCGACCCATCCATGACTCCAATGAGAGAAGTGTTTTTGGCTGGGACGATTGGCAAGGATTTTGCCTTTCTTGAGTCAAAACGCACGATCTTGGTGTCTTTTAGTGCCCCCGTATCGTTCCTTTCCGGTCTCGTTCTGATGAGCCCGTTGGGTCGGCCAACCTCTGGGTTCACGAACTGGGCATCTAGGGCAAAGGGTTTGCATATGATGAAGCGGTTCCTGAGTGAGTTTTCTTACCATGATGATCTCAACATGTTCGTCCATCCAGAGGTGGTGACCACTGCCTACAGAGACGGAGGAGAGCAGTACGTTTTTGATGTTCTCAAGGAGGTCCGAGAAATCAGCGCGTGTTCACCCGGACTCTCCAGATACATTAAAGACTGGCCTTCCAGATATCATCTCTCCACGAAGCGCATAAACCTCTTGGAATCTGTAAAAGACATCCTTGAGAGCGCCTCAAAGGTCTTGGAGATCGGCTGCGGGACCGGCGTCATGACGCGATGGTTGGGAGAAAATCTCCGGGAAGTCGATGCGATCGAGGGGGAGAACTTGAGGGCGAGGATCACCCGTGAGCGGACCAGAGACCTGGGAAACGTCAATGTCTTTTGTGGAGACATACTGAACACGGCCCTGAAAGATCGAGACTACGGCCTCGTCACCATCGTCGGGGTCCTCGAGTATATCCCGGTTTATGACCGAGAAAATATGGATCCCTCTGATTCGTGTCTCGAATTCCTGAAGCGCGTCTCCGACTCACTGAAGGAGGATGGAATTCTCCTGTTGGCAATTGAAAACAAGTTGGGCGTCAAATACCTCACAGGATGTAAGGAAGATCATACGGGTCGGCTTTTCGAGGGCGTCTGCGATTACCCGGGGAAGGCTCCGATGACATTCAGCCGAAACGAGCTTGAAACGATACTCCGCCGATCCGGATTTGAAAATATCCAGTTCTATCATCTATTTCCCGACTATAAGTTGCTCGAAACGGTGATCAGAGAGGACGATGGGGTGCTTTCCTTGTACCCCCATAACTGGATACGAACGCCTTTTGAAGATTATTCGGGGTTTAGATTCCACTTCATGATGGAACCCTTGTTCCTGAAATCGTTAACAGAGGCCAAACTCCTCTGGCATTTCTCCAATTCTTTTCTTGTCTTGTGCGGCAAATCGAAAAGCACGAAAGTGAAAACAGAATGGTTGATCAAGAAGTTTAGTACCCACGAAAACCTGAAGCCGACTTTTCGTCACACCGTCAGCCTCAAAGAAGATGGGCATGACGGGTTCATTGTGGAGAGAGCGCCGCTGCCGTATGGTGACTCGCATGAGAGATCAGGAGTGATCGCGTACCGGCTCGAGCCGAGGAATCAGTTTTTCGGCGGAGATTCGTTGGCAGTCGAGTTCAACAAGGCTGTCTTATGTGAGGATTACCGAAAGCGGATAACATCCCTTCTGATTCAATTGAAAGAAACGCTGATGGCCAGGTACGCAACGGGGAAAGTTGACGAGGCGGGTTATCCTTTGGTTTCAGGTGAGGCCCTCGATTATACGTTTTTTAATCTCATCAAGGGTGTTGATGGAGATCTGCGATTTATTGATCGGAAATGGAGATTCCTGAGGGAACTCCCCTCGGACTATATTCTGTTCAGGAACCTCTATCATGTCCATACCTTTTTGGGACCCTTCGTCAAAGAAAAAGACCCCCGAAAATTCGTTTCGTCTATCCTCACGGGTATCTATCCGAGATATGATCCAGAAAGGATCAGAAGATGCTGCGCCCTCGAAGAGGAATTCCAGTCAGCGGTCAATCTTGATCAAGTCAGAATCAGCCTCGATCCAAGACCCATATTCTCTGTCGAGCAAACGCTGCACGTCCTCGACTCGGCTCTGACCCAAAGAGACGATGAAGTCTCCAGACTCAGCCAGGAGCTGAAGGCGCGTGAGCGACAACTCACCGAAACGGTGCAAACTGTCGGAAAGATGACCGAAGGCCTCGCGATCCTCAAGCGTCTGATACAACGGTTGATTCAAGAGACGGTCTCGGCTGAATTGTTGGGAGACGCCGGAGAACTCTGTCTGAAACTCGGTATGATCGATACGGGGCAGTCCCTTTTCGAAAAAAGCCGATCTCTGGATTCTCAAAAGAACCATCCAAAGAGCCCGAAGTTTTCAAAATCTGGGAGGAAGGGATCGGCCAAGCGTCAGTCACCCAATCACCCAGAATAAGCACGGGGAGAACAATGAAGCAGAGTCGTCGTACTGATCCCCCACCTTGTCGCTCAAAAGGAGCGGATTCTCACCTAAAGGCTTCTATCATTATCCCTGTATTCAACAAGGTCGAATATACAGAGAAGTGCGTGAACGGTGTCATCGAGAACACGATTGACACCTGTTATGAGGTCATCGTTGTCGATAATGCCTCGACGGATGGAACAAGAGATTTCCTGAAGCGTCTTCGGGGCGAGGTCAAGGTCATCACAAACAGGACCAACCTTGGGTTCGCCAAGGCGTGTAATCAAGGTGCACGGGTTGCCCATGGGAGATACCTGGTCTTTCTCAACAACGATACGGTTCCTGAGAAGTTTTGGCTCCGTGCCATGGTCGAAGCGATTGAGAAAGCGCCTCAAGTTGGTATCGTCGGAAGTAAACTCCTCTATCCTGACGGGACCGTCCAGCATGCCGGTGTCGCATTCCACGGGAGAACGGGTTCGATTTTCCATATTTATAAGGGCTTTGATGGCGACCATCCAGCGGTGAATTACGGGAGAGACTATCACGCCGTCACCGGGGCATGTCTGCTGATTCCTCGGGGACTGTTCTGGAATGTTGGTGGCTTCTACGAGGGATTCATTGCCGGGTATGAGGACGTGGATCTCTGCCTCAGGGTAAAAAAGGAGGGTTACGGGGTTGTCTACGCGCCCAAGAGTCGGCTCATCCATTTCGAGGAAGTGACGCGGAGGGAATTCCCTTCACACGGGATTGCGGACGGCCAGTTGCTGATGAAAAGGAACGCCTTCCCCGATGACGCCGAGCAAAAGGCGGAAGAGGATGGATTCGCCGTCAAATATCTGGAAGATGGACGCGTGGCCTATGTCCCCCTCCGATTGTCTTCGCCTGAGAAAGGCACGAGACGGGGCCGCCCCAAAAAAAACGGCGCGAACAAAAAGAGAGAAAATCCATCTCGAAAGAAGTCCGCCAAAGTCCCTCGGGCGAGGGGACGGCCCAAGATCGCCATTGTCAGGGGCCCAAATCTAAACAAGTGGGAGATGCAGAACTGTGAGCCCCTTTGTGAGCGATTCGATATCACCGCTTATGCAACAACGACACACGCCTTCGATACGCACGACCTCAAGATGCCGATTGTTCACCTTCCCGCAAGCCCCAAGAATCCTGCTCAAATGCAGGGCCTTGAGGACCATCTTGGCGATAAGCATATCATTTACACCGCAGATATCACCTGGAGCTTCTCCCTGCAGGCGGTCAAAGCGAAGGAAAGATATGGAAATCGGGTGGTCTGCCTCGAATGGGAGAATATCCCCTTTGCCTATGAGGATTATGAGACGGTTCGGGCAATCAAGGGGGGAGTGATCGACAAGGCGGATCATTTTGTTGCGGTGACGAGGCGTGCGAAAGCAGCGTTAATGCTCGAGGGCGTTCCAGAGGAGAGAATCGATGTGATCCCCATGGGGGTGGACGTCAACAGGTTCAAACCTGAGGCGGAGACGCGGGAGATAGATCGAAGAGAACTCTGGTTTGAGGAGAATGAACTCGTCGTCCTATTCCTTGGCAGGCTGGTTTGGGAGAAGGGGATCTATGATCTTGTCCATGCGGCAAAGATGCTCCTCATCGATTCGTCGGTCCATGAACTCCCCGTAAAGTTCCTGATCGTCGGCAAGGGGCCTGAGTTGACTGGCGTGAGAGATCGGATCATTCGAATTGGCGTATCCGATCGGTTTCGATTTGTCATGGAGTACGGCTACCACAAAATCCACAAGCTGTATAACCTCGCAGATATTTTTGTCCTTCCGAGTATTTCGACCCGAGACTGGCAGGAACAGTTCGGTATGGTCCTTGTCGAGGCCATGGCATGCGGTAAACCGGTCCTATCGACCCTCTCGGGCTCGATACCTGAGGTCGTGGGTGAGGCTGGGGTTTTGGTTCAGCCCAATGACCCCCTCTCTCTTTTCGGGGAGCTAAAAGGTCTACTCCTGGATAGAGAGCGAAGGGACAATCTCGGGAGAAAGGGGAGAAAACGCGCTGTTGAGGAATTCAATTCTGAGAAGGCCGCGAACAAGATCGCAGCCCTTTTCGACAGGGTTCTCGCCGGACATGCGACGACCAACGGCCCTCAGGCCGTCCATGATCAGGCATTGAATCTGTGGAACCAAGGGAAGAGGGAGCAAGGGTTCCAGAAACTGTACGAGGCCTTTCAAGAGGATCAGCAGAACAGGGGATTGTTAGAAACGCTCGTCAAAATGGCCGATGATCTGAACAGAGCCGAGATCGGAGAGCGGTGTCTCAAGGAGTACCTGAGGCTGCACCCAGCCAACATTGAAACCCTTCTCTTGCTCGCCGACAACTTAGTCTCTCAGGGGAAGTTCGAGGAGGCTCAGCAGGAGATCGACAAAGTACGGATTTTTGACCCAGGAAACGAACAAATTCAGTACTTAATCGACCAAATTGGTCGCGTGTAACCCCTATCCGTCCTTTTCCTCGAGGGTTTCTCCAAAAATCCAAATCACACCGTTTTGGAGGAGGGTTCCTGGGGCAAATCCACTCGTCCAAACATACACCTCGTCAGGATAACCCCTCGATCAAACCCGCGTATCACATGGCATGATCGNNGGCATGATCGTTGCTTGGAATCATGTAAAGCGCTAACAGGAATCACCCGTGAAAACAGTCCCAGCCAGGGTGAGGACCTTGCGCGCAGGAGGTTCCGCGGCAGGGGTGAAGAGATTTGTATGACAGGTCCTATAGTCTCTGATAAGAAATCGACGCAATTCTCTGGTTTCAAGCCAAACTTTTTGGGTATCGGTGCCGCGAAATCGAGTACGACGGCGGTCGCCACGTTACTCGCTTCTCACCCCGAAATCGGGTTTCCAGTCGATGGGACCAAGGAACTCCACTACTTTGACGAACGGTATGATGATTACTCCACGGCCTGGTACTTTAGTCATTTTCGGGAGAATGCTGCAGTCGGTGAGTATACGCCCAGCTACCTGTTTGTCCCTGACTGCCGCGACCGAATCTACGCCACACTGGGGCCAGATACGAGATTCATTGTGGCGCTCAGGAACCCGGTCGACAGAGCTTTTTCGCATTACTGTCATGCTGTGAACAACTGGTGGCAGGAAAGCTATCGAGCGCTGAATTACCCGGTGGAAACCCTGAGTTTCGAGGATGCTTTGAAAGCGGAACCCGCACGACTGAAGAACGGGAAGTACCACATTCGCCATCTCAGCTACTTCCGCAAGGGCCTGTATGCAGATCAACTCGTATGGTATTTCCAGCGGTTCAAGAGGGAGAAATTCTACATCTATCTATTCGAGGACTATGCGACTGATCCTGCCCGAATCTTGGGCGAGATTTGTCAATTTCTCGGGGTTCACCCAAGGTACCGGTTCCGAGGTCTGGAACGGAAATACAATGCTCAGACAAACAGACCCCTCGATCCATCCACGAGAGAAATGTTACTGGCCAAATATCTGCCCTCTATTGAGGCCCTCGAGGTGTTGCTGGAATTGGACCTATCGATTTGGAAAAGGAAAGGGACCCTGAAGAGAATCCGAAACGAACAGGGTCGAGTCGGAGATGAAACCGGGGAAACACCGACGGAGGATGGAAAGAGCTTCAGCACTGGCCGCGAGGGCGGGCCGCAGATACTCAGGGATCCAATCTTCCTGGTTGGCTGTCCCCGCTCAGGGACAACCCTTCTTCAGTGCATGCTGTGTGCCAGCGATGAGACCTTCTCTCTCCCCGAGACTCACTATTTCTGCGATACCTTGCCCGCTTTGCGCTTGGATTTTCAAGATTCACTCAATTCCGCTCTCCTGGAGAAAATCGTCAGCCTTTTGAAAAAGCGGATGCTGTTGTCCATGCCCAGTTNNCTTCGAACTCTATCGGCCGACTCATGACCAGACGAGATCATTGCGACTGATCGAAAAAACGCCCTTCCATGTCCTCTATTTGAGACAGATTGTCGAATGTTTTCACTCGGCAAAATTCATTAACATGGTCCGCCATCCCTTCGATGTCGTGAGCTCGCGAATGGTGATGCCCACAGAGCCGCATAAGTCCATCATGAAATTCGTAAACGACTGGATCCGGCTCGTCGAAGCAGCAAAGGACTTCTCCGATCAAAATCATGGAAGGCTACTCACGATCCGCTACGAGGATCTCGTCCATCACACCGAGAGGACACTTCGGAAGGTCTGCGAGTTTTTGAGCCTGGAATTCCAGAAAGATATGAGGTCGGCCTTTGCGGCCCAATACGAAGTGTGCACCTTGGCCGGCGATGAACCGTGGAAAGGCGAAGTCAAGACCGGTAGAGTCCTCAATAAAATCGGAATATGGAGGGATAGAATCAGTCCTGGGCAAGCGTGGTTGGTGGAGCAGGAAGCAAAGAGGCTAATGGATGAGTATGACTACGAAGGGGTTGCCACACCGCCAGAGGAAGAGAGAACCCTCTGGAGAGAGCGGGATGCGCTTGCCATCAAGCGAATGCCCCGGCTGGAGAGGTCGAATCTGCACCTCGAATGGGCCAACAGGTATTTCCGTCAGAAGCGATACGGAGATGCAGAAAAGAGATATAGCGAAGCCCTTTCGATAAGAGGGATCCCAGCTGAAAGAAGATTCGATGTAATCCTCGGATTGGCAAATTGTCTACGAGATCAAAACCGATCCGAAGAGGCGCAAAAGTATTACCGAGAAGCCTTGGCGATAAACAGCGTCCCCAAGGAGAGAAAGGTGCACGCTATTCTTGGTCTTGGATTAGCCTATACAAAACAGGGGAGAGACACCGATGCAGAAAAGGCGTATGTCAAGGCCCTCTCCTTCGGCGAGATCAAGGATGTGGATAGATTTCTCCTGCTTCTCCGGCTCGGGGATGTCTATTTGAATCAAGGGCGGCTCCAAGAGGCAGTACAAAGGTTGAACGAAGCGCTATCCGTTCAGGGGATTCCTGAGAAAGAGAGATTCCATACGTTATCGATTCTTGGAGGATGCTTATTCAGACAAAAGCAATACAAAGAGGCTGAGGAAAAGTACGAAGAGGCTTTTCGTTTGCCAATGACAAGCGATTCGCGATTCAAAATCGCATCTCACCTTGTGCAATGCAGCCTGTTCAATGGCAAACCCGACAAAGCCAAGCGGCTCCTCGAGTTGATTATGGCTTCGGATGAGATCGAAGAAGGAGATAAGCTTTCACTCATTATGAGTGCGCGGAAACTAACCGGTATGTTGCCTCATCAAGGAGGATGAAGTATGCAAGAACCGCTCGTCTCCATCATTATCCCCTGTTACAACGCAGCGAATACGTTGAAGAAGACACTTGTCTCCGTCGGAATGGAGGCGTATTCCAACTATGAAGTTATTGTGGTGGATGATGGAAGTACGGATGAATCTTTTGAAATTATTAATGAATTCGAAAAGATGGATCACCGTTTCAAGGGTGTCAGGCAACCTCAAAAGGGTGTCTCGGCGGCGAGGAATCGAGGGATAAGACTCGCTCGAGGAGAATACATCGGTTTTCTCGATGCGGACGATCTTTTTCTCAAGAACAGTCTCTCAAAAAGGATGCGTGTTTTCATCGACGACGATGATCCTGACATGGTCGGAGTATTTTGTCCAGCCGTCATGATTGACTCCAAAGGAGAGGTGCTGAGCGATACCCTCTTTTGCAATTACTCGCTCCCTTTTGACCGGTTGTATTTTTCCACCATGCCAGACTGTGTCTTCGCCATCTGTTGCGTCATTGCAAGGAAAAAGGAGATCGAGAAGGCCGGAGGATTTGATGAAAACCTGAGCAACGGCGAAGACTACGATCTATGGCACCGGGTGCTGAGAGGCGGGGGATATTTTCGATACGTTGACTCGTGCCGTGTGGCATGGACTCAACACCCTAAGAGCGTGAGTCATACAGGGATACTGAAGCATCATACGCAATGCAAGATGGTATTGCAAAGGATCTTTTCAACAAGCACGAACGGGGCGATTCCGGAGTATCGGGATGGCTTTGGCAACGCACTTTTCCATTTGAATCTCACGAAACGCGCCTTCTGGACCGCGGTTATGGCTGTGGTGACTGGACAATACCACGAGGCAAAGGAAATCGCTTTGGACATCAGCAAAGATATGCTTCAACAGATTGCCCCTATTGAGCTGGAACATATGGTCAAGTACACGGCGTTAAGGGCATTGTGTAAGCCCGAAGGAGAGTGGGAGATTTCTGTCTGGCCGAGTATTCGTACAGACATGATGCGTTTCATTACCGAGTTAAACGATGCATTCGGTGGGAACTGTATCAGTCTGATCGCCCTCAGAAACCGGCTTGGTTGGAGCAATAGATCTGATGCTGAGCACGACTCGAGGTGACGTGATGCCCCAAAAGCCTGATGTTTTCAACGTCGTTTTGAACTTCCATCAGCATGATCAGGATTCAGCGAGAATATTGATGGAGCTGTTAATGGCTGTGGAAGAGGGAATGAATTGCAAATACCATCTCCAGTATGGAAATGCGGTGAATAGTCTGAGAATACATGAAACGATTCTTCACTTCATAGACAGCAAAGACGCTTCCTTTTCCACCCAATTTCCCGATATCGAGATTCCCGTGGATATGGTCGAAAACGATCCCAATCTGCTCAGATATGACGGCAATCACACGCTCAGAACTAGAGCGGAAAAAAGAAGAATATTCATGTGGAATCTCTGTGTTTATAAGTACATTCGTCTCATCGATTCGTTTCTCGTGATAGAGCCTGACTGTATTGTGCTGAAGCATGAATGGTTGCGGGAGATCTATTCCGAATGGAAAAAGTGTGAGGTGCCCGTTTTTGGCCATCTCAAGAAGGGGAAAATCAACCATAAATACGTTCCAACCCATTGGGCAGGTTGTTCGGTTTACGATTCGCGGAAGCTCAGGGAACTACCCTTGGAATACTACTTCTATCACCGCTACGAGAATCCGTGGTGGAAATATCGGAATGAAGAGGGCACGGTCACGGAAGGCAACTGTTTCTGGGGCCCCGTTTTTAGTGGATACGACATCTCCTATGACTATTTTTTGTTCGCTCTCTATTGGAGGGAAAAAACCGGTGTCAATGATCCTTTCCAATGGCCGTTGGAATCCCTTGATGATAAGAGGGATTTGATTTTCTGTGACTTCCATTCAAAGATGAAATCCGATGAGGTATTCGAGAGGTTTGTCGAGAAATTACCCCTCATCCACGGGATAAAGGATGATGAGATCAGAGAAAGGGTGCTCAAGCATTTTGGTTCGACGACGAACAACCCTATCCCCAAAACGGGGTATTCGCCGCCTAAGCACCTCCACCCGAGTTCAGGGGGCTCCCAGGAAAAGCACGATAGACTGAGCGGCCCCTCGGATGGTCCATTGAGAAATAATGAAAAGCACCTGACGATCGGTGACTTGAGGGATATGTTCGCGGGCAAGCGATGCTTTATCATCGGAAATGGGCCAAGCCTCCAGAAGACGCCGATGAAGCGACTCACCGATGAATATACGATCGGATCTAACAGAATCTACTTGAACTACGACTCCATGGGATTTGAACCGACTTTCTACTGTGCGGTCAACCGTTATGTTATTGAGCAGTTTTATAGAGGAATTGACAGGCTCAATTCGATCAAATTCCTCCGAAAAGAGGCCGAAAGCCTTATCCGGAATCGACGGAACACTTTTTTCATGGAGAGCTATGGAGTCCATCATTTCAACCCCGATCTTGAAACCTTGAAGTGGTGTGAAGGATGGACGGTCACCTTTTGTGCCATGCAGGTGGCCTTCTATCTTGGATTTGAAACCGTCATTCTGGTGGGGGTGGATCATCGTTTTGAGGGGGTTGGAGAACCGAACAAACTCGTCATCGCCACCGGTGCCGATGAGAATCATTTCCATCCCGAGTACTTTGGGAAGAACGTCAAATGGCAATATCCAGACTTGAAAAGGTCCGAGATTTCTTATGCGGTTGCAAAAGAGGTCTACGAAAAAAAGGGACGCCTCATTTTGGATGCGACGATAGGGGGAAACCTTAAGATATTTCCCCGAGTCGATTTTCACGAGGTCCTACGGGCAGGAAGTGTTCCGAGATCCGCCGCTTCTTTCAACAGACAAGGAGAAGCGCTATTTAGTCAGGGGGACGTTCCAGGTTCGGTTGTTGCGTTTGAAAAGGCGATTGAGATGAACCCGAACTTCTCAACGCCGTATAACAACCTTGGGGTATTGTCCTGGCAGATGGGTCG
>JABAOH010000025.1_pt2 | contig 23904 bp, 16 predicted proteins | sample 7062181 | NCBI WGS metagenome assembly JABAOH01 (sample SAMN14538630, study PRJNA623070) | marine sediment metagenome | biome: marine biome [ENVO:00000428]; feature: marine pelagic biome [ENVO:01000023]; material: deep marine sediment [ENVO:00002113]; isolation source: pool of 5 deep marine... | reverse complement strand
GCGCATAGAATTGAAGTGAGTCCGATGACAAATAAAGCAGCCATCAGGACTTTAAGTAAGTTCCTTGTCAATTTTACCTCCTTGGTTAATTATTCCGGAGTTTCCCTTATCCTGCTTTCACAGGATGCCCTCTCCCGACTTTCAGACAAAGTTTAGGGAGAACCTGTTGAGATTTTTGATTCTTTTTCCTTCTCCTCTTTTCACCTCCGTTTTAAAATTGCATATAATGTACCATATTCATTATTAAGAATACCTCACGCAATATTTATGCCAATCAAGCCATTAAGCTAATTGATTTTAAATCAATAACTTAAGATTAAAGGCTATTTAGTTGAATTTAATATTCTTTTGCTTAGCGATATTAAAGTTGTATATAAAAAGAGATATTAAAATATTATTTAATAATAATAAAGTCAATAGAAATTATGAAAAAATTCCCACTTTTCGTCATCGAGTCTCACCTATTTGACAACGCGCTAATTTTATAAATAATAGAGGATACTCCATTTCTGTAGAAATCATCTTGATTGATTCTACTTTTTTATCCCGAAATAGTAGAAAAAGGAGACTTTGAATGAAAATCACCCAGATAGATGTTTACCAGGTTAACTATAAACTTCTCGACCAAAAGTATTCCTGGTCCAGAGGCCATGCAGTCACTTCCTTGATTAGCGCAATCATCAAAATATCTACTGATGAAGGCCTAAATGGGTTTGCAGAAGTTTGTCCTTTAGGCTCCGCTTACATGGAGGCCTACGCGAGAGGAGTGCCAAGTGGAGTAGGGGAGATAGGTCCTCTTCTCCTTGGCCAGGACCCTCTTCAGATTAATGTAATAAATAACCTTATGGATAGAGCATTAGCCGGGCATAATTACATCAAGTCACCTCTCGACATAGCTTGCTGGGATATTCTCGGTCAAGCAGCAGGTGTTCCCATTTGTACTCTCCTGGGTGGCTGTTTTGCAAAAGGTTTTCCTCTTTACAGGGCAATATCTCAAGGTTCTTCAAGGGAAATGGCCGATGATGTGGAACGTTTCAGGGAGGAAGGATATCGACGCTTCCAGCTCAAAGTAGGAAATGATCCGGATAGAGATGTCAAACGCATCAAGGCAGTGCTTAAGGTGCTTCAACCCGGAGATATCCTTGTGGCTGATGCCAACACAGGATGGCTCATGCACAAGGCGCTTCGAGTGGTTAACGCCTTAAAGGGGGAGGATCTTTACATTGAACAACCATGCTCTACTATCGAGGAATGTCTTGCCGTTCGGAAACACACCAGCTTGCCAATGGTCTTAGATGAAGTGATCAAAGGGATTGACTCACTTATGAATGCCTATAATTTACGGGCCATGGATGTTGTAAACCTTAAGATTTCTCGGTTAGGAGGTTTGACCAGAACCAAACAAATGAGAGATTTATGCCAGTCGCTCGGAATCGCGATGACAATAGAAGATAGCTGGGGAGGCGATATTACTACTGCCTCAATTGCTCATCTCGTTGGAAGCACCCAGCCAGAATTCTATTTCACATCCACCGACTTTAATAGTTACAATGATGTTCATCTTGCAGAGGATGCGCCGCTAAGAAAAGAGGGTAAGCTCGAAGTTCCTTCTGGCCCAGGACTCGGCATCCATGTAGACGAGACAAAGCTTGGCAAACCAGTGCTGACTTTAAAATAAGGGAGGTAAAAGTTAAGGAATCTTCTCATGCAGATGTTAATTATGTTGAAAATAGTCAATTCTATAGGGACTTGATTTATCTTGTGTAGGTATTTAATTCATTTTATGCGGCTGTTTGATTTATCAAACACACCTTATTTTGAATAAGCGAACGAATAACATATGTCTATTTTTATCCTTCGTGGGTGATTCCCTAATGAAAAATTAGTAAAATATTCCTTGAGGATACGGAAAGTGGCTAAAGGCATAATTTTTGACATCAAGCGCTATGCTATCCACGATGGTCCTGGAATTCGAACTACAATTTTCCTCAAGGGATGCTCTCTCCGATGCCAATGGTGCCAAAATCCAGAAGGTCAAGAAACTTACCCTGAAATTATGCTGCGGCCGTCCAGATGCGCAACAGAATGCAACGAATGCGTATCTGTTTGTCCTCAGGATGCAGTATCAAAAGATGCAAATTCCATCGAGATAGACAAAGCCAAATGTGATTTATGCCGTAAGTGTGAGGATGTTTGTGTCTATGAAGCTCTTGAAGTAGTTGGCAGGGAAATCACAGTTCGGGAAGTCATGGATGAGATTGAAAAAGACAAAGTATTTTTTGACGAATCAGGCGGAGGAATCACATTTTCTGGCGGTGAACCGCTGATGCAGTTGGATTTTTTAGAAGCTCTACTTAAAGAGATAAAAAAGAAAGATATTCATATCACTCTGGATACTTCAGGATATATTGCATTTGACGATCTGGACAGGATAAGCGACAAAGTAGATTTATTTTTGTATGATCTTAAAATCATGGATGATGAAAAGCATGAGAAATTCACTGGAGTTTCAAACAGGCTTATCTTAGATAATCTAAGGAAACTCGCAGGAAAAGAAAAATCCATTGCTGTTCGTATTCCACTCGTATCAGGGATTAATGATGATGACCAGAGTGTTCAAATGTTTGCTGAATATATTATGAGCCTCGAGAAAATAAAACAAATAAATGTCTTGGCATATCATAAAGGAGGGTGTGAAAAATATAAAAGATTAAGAAAGGAAAAATTTCCAAAAACCTTTCAGTCGCCGTCAAATGCGAGGATTGAAGAGATCAAAAAGATCTTTGCTGATTATGGCTTCTCTGTAAAAACAGGAGGTTAAGGCGTGAAGGAGAGGATAAAAAAGTTAAGAGAGCAGAGCTTGAGCATAAAGCCCTATGTTACTCCAGAGAGAGCGAAGCTCATCACTGAGTTTTATAAAGCTAACGCGGCTAATAATGTTTCTTCTCTTGTTCGGAGAGCCTTAGCCTTCAAATATTTGCTTGAAAACAAGGCAGTATGCATCGGCGAAAATGAGCTTATCGTCGGAGAAAGAGGGCCTGCACCAAGGGCAACTCCAACCTATCCTGAAATTACGGCTCATAGTCTTGAAGACCTAAGAATACTGGATACGAGAAAGAAGACATCTTTTGCAGTCGATGCAGAAACTAAGAAGTTATACGAAGAAGAAATCATTCCTTTCTGGAAAGGCAAAGCCATAAGAGACAGAATATTCGGCAAGATGTCTGAGGAATGGAAGGCAGCTTATGAGGCAGGAGTATTTACTGAATTCATGGAGCAGAGAGCACCCGGGCATACTGTTTTAGACGATAAGATATACAACAAGGGCTTTCTTGATTTTAAAAAGGATATAAAGACGAGTATTAAAAGTCTTGATTTCTTGAATGATCCTGAAGCTCCTAAAAAAAGCGAAGAACTGAATGCGATGGAAATCTGTGTTGATGCCCTAATTATGTATGCAGAGCGTCACGCTGAGAAAGCAAGAGAATTGGCTAAAAAGGAAAAGAATCCAGGAAGAAAGAAGGAGTTAGAAAGAATCGCTGAGAACTGCTCCCGTGTTCCAGCCCATACTCCCAGGGATTTCTGGGAAGCCTTGCAGTATTACTGGTTTGTGCACCTTGGGGTTATCATAGAGCTTAATACCTGGGATTCTTTTAATCCAGGAAGGCTCGACCAGCATCTGTATCCTTTCTATAAAAAAGGGCTGAAAGAAGAGACTCTTACTTCAGATAAAGCAAAGGAGCTGTTACAGGCATTCTGGATAAAATTCAATAATCAGCCTGCGCCTCCCAAAGTTGGAGTAACTGCAGAAGAGAGTGCCACTTACACTGATTTTGCTTTGATTAATACAGGGGGGATAAAACAAGATAGTTCTGATGCAGTCAACGAGCTCTCTTATCTAATCCTAGATGTAGTCGAGGAGATGAGGATTCTACAGCCGAGTTCCATGGTTCAGATAAGTAAAAAAACGCCCGATGCTTTCTTGAAAAGGGCACTGAAAATAATAAAGACAGGCTTTGGCCAGCCTTCTGTTTTCAACACAGATGCCATTATCCAGGAGCTTACAAGACAGGGAAAATCTGTTGAGGATGCTCGAAACGGAGGAGCCAGCGGTTGTGTCGAGACAGGTGCTTTCGGAAAAGAAAACTATAACCTCACGGGCTATTTTAATTTGACCAAAGTTTTTGAGGTTACGTTGAACAACGGAGTTGATCCTCGGACAGGAAAGGAAATTGGCCTTAAAACCGGCGATGCATCTTCATTTAAATCGTTTGAGGGACTATTCGAGGCATTCAAAAAACAGCTCAACTATTTTGTTGATGTCAAGGTTAAAGGGAATGACATCATCGAGAGATTGTACGCCGAATATCTCCCATCTCCTTTTCTCTCTCTTCTCATAGATGATTGTATAGCCAAAGGAAGGGATTACCATGATGGAGGAGCACGTTACAATACATCTTATATTATGGGTGTGGGCTTGGGATCGATAACCGATGTATTAGCATCCGTAAAATATAATGTCTTTGATGAAAAACAGATCACTATGCAAGATCTTCTGAAGGCGTTGCGGAATAACTTTGAGGGGGATGAGACTCTTCGTCAGAGATTTTTAAACAAAACGCCAAAATACGGAAATGATGATGATTATGCTGATGAGATTATGAAATTGATTTTTGAAGCTTATTATGACGCTGTGAAAGGACGGCCCAATACAAAAGGAGGATTTTACGAGATTAATCTTCTGCCAACAACCGTTCATATTTATTTTGGGAAAGTTGTCGGTGCCACCCCAGATGGAAGAAAGGCCTCAGAGCCTCTATCTGAGGGGATATCTCCGGTCCAGGGAGCGGATAGAAAAGGTCCGACCGCTGTTATCAAATCCGCTTCAAAAATGGACCATTTACGGACAGGAGGGACGCTTCTAAATCAGAAATTTACTCCGCATCTTCTGGCAGATGAAGATGGCATAGCAAAGCTTGCTCACCTTATAAGGTCGTACTTCAAGCTCGATGGACATCATATACAGCTTAATGTTGTTAGTGCCGATACTCTGCGAGACGCCAAGAAGCATCCCGAGAAATACAGAGATTTAATCGTGAGAGTTGCAGGCTACAGTGATTATTTTGTTGACATTGCTGTTGATCTTCAGGATGAAATCATCAAACGCACTGAACACAAATCATTCTAAATTACATGCGCATTGTTTATATTTTGTAGGGGCTTGATTTATCAAGCCCACATTTTTGCCATATATAAAATTATTTGTATGGATTTGATCAATATTGTGCAGAATTCATAATTTGTAGGGGTTTGATTCATCAAACCCACACTTTTTTATTGCATATATTTTTTCGTAGGGGCTTGATTTATCAAGCCCACCTTGTTTATTGTAAGGATTCGATTTATCGAACCGACATTAAATTGCACGTGTATGATTTACATTCTGTAGGTGCCCAAAACATCGCGCCTACACTAATAAAAAATGGTCAAAATAAAAAAGGAGAAAAGGGATGTTTGATGCAAGAATTTATGTTCAACGGAGGAATCGTTTAAAAGAAAAAATCAAGTCAGGCTTGATTATTTTTTTGGGGAATGAGGAATCTCCGATGAATTATCCAGGAAATCCATATCATTTCAGGCAGGACAGCTCGTTTCTCTATTTTTTTGGTCTTGATTTTCCAGCTCTTGCGGCTGTCATAGATATTGATGAAGACAAGGCGATTATTTTTGGGAACGACGTGGAAATTGAGGATATCATCTGGATGGGCTTTCAACCATTATTATTAGTAAGAGCCAAGGGAGCAGGTATTGAAGAGACCGCGCCACTCAATCAACTTGAAGAGACAGTAAAAAAGGCTACCAAAAAAGGAAGAAAGGTTCATTTTCTTCCTCCTTACAGACCTGAGACGAGATTGAAGTTAGCTCAATTGCTGGATCTTGATCCTGATGTCATAGGGGATAATGCTTCTAAGGAGCTTATAAAAGAAGTGGTGGCACAGAGATCAGTCAAGATAGATGAAGAGATTGATGAGATGGAAAAAGCTCACAGCATATCGTATGAAATGCATACAACTGCCATGAGGATGGCAAAAGCCGGTGTGTATGAAAGACAGATTGTAGGAAAAATAGAAGGAATTGCCTTTTCTTATGGCTGCCAATTGGCTTTCCCGACAATATTAACGATTGATGGTCAGATTCTGCACAATCATTATCATGGTAACGTCCTTAAAGATGGACGGCTTCTCGTGAATGATTCTGGCGCAGAGTCTGAGATGCACTATGCTTCCGATATTACCCGGACAATACCTGTTGGTGGAAAATTTACCGAAAGACAAAAAGAAATATATGAGATAGTGCTCAATTCTCAGGAGACAGCAATTCAATCGATTAAAGCCGGCATTAAATACAGAGAAATTCACCTTAAAATTTCAAAAATTATTGCCTCCGGATTGAAAGATTTGGCCATGATAAAAGGCGATATTGAAGATGCGGTGAGGGAAGGAGTTCATGCCATGTTCTTCCCCCATGGATTGGGTCATTTGATAGGCCTAGATGTTCATGATATGGAGGATTTAGGAGAGGATTATGTTGGCTATGATGATAAGACAAAAAGGAGCGATCAGTTTGGTTTTGCCTATTTAAGGTTTGCCAAAGAGCTTCAGCCTGGTCATGTATTGACAGTGGAACCTGGAATATATTTTATCCCAGCCCTGATCGATAAATGGAAAGGAGAGAAGAAATTAGCCCAATTCATAGATTATGAGAAAGTTGATAAGTACAGAGATTTTGGTGGGGTTCGAATAGAGGACAATGTTCTGGTTACAGAAGATGGATGCAGAGTTCTTGGGAAATCCATTCCTAAAAAAGTAATTGATTTGGAGGAAATTACAGCTAAATAGAATAAAGGTGGGTTTGATGAATCAAACCCCTACAAAAAAATAAATCCTTTCAGATGAATCAAATACCTACATAAGTTAATTTAAGTCCTTGTGATAAAAAATAAGGTGGGCTTGATAAATCAAGCCCTTACATAAGAAAAATTGATTCCCTACGGGAAAAAGGCCTGGCGGTAATTATTCAAGTTTTGCAAGTCTGACCCCGTTTAATCTTTGGGGCCGATGACGATTTCCACTCCTTTTTCGGGATTGAGGACATCTTTGATGTAGGTATTAATTTCATCAAGGTTGATTGCATCTATTTCCAAGAAAAATCCATGAAGAAACTCGTGGCCAAGACCTAGAGCTTCAAAGGAGGCAAGATTTTCTGCCCTTATTTCTTTTGTTTCGTTGTCTCTCAGGAAGTAGGCTTTTGCGTGGATTTTTGTAACCTCAAGCTCCTCTTCAGTAATGCCTTTCTCGAAAAGACTCATCATAACCTTTCTTAAGGCAACGAGGGCTTCCTCTTTTTTCTCTTTATCTGTCTCAATATAAGCTTCGAGTATCCCTCCCTCTTTCATCAGCGTTGCCTCCGCATTAACATTGTAAGCAAGCTTCTCTCTGTATCGTAAGTCCCAGAGTCTTGATCCGACTCCTTTTCCGAGAAGATTTTCTACAATAGAAGCGAGGGCAAAATTTTTACTTGTGATCTTTGGCAGAGGGAAACCAAGAGAAATGAAGAATTGCTTGGTGTCTTTTTCTATGAGAACTTGTCTCTCGTCTGGGATTATCACTGAGCTAGGCTTTGGTTCCGCCGGCTCGCCAGAGGGAAACTTTGCTAGGTATTCATCGAGGATCTCGATAAGAGACTCCTTTTCTAAATCGGAGATAACAGCTACAACCATATTGCCTGCTTTGAAATAGCTATCATAGAAATCTTTGATGTCTTTCTTTTTGATAGCTTTCAGAGATTCTTCAGTGCCTAAAACGGAACCTCCGTAGCCTTGTTTTGCGAACAGTTTCTCTAAGTAAGTCTTATGGGCCACATTTGCAGGATCATCTTCTTGAGTGTTTCTCTGGTAATTTATCATTTTTTTGGTTCCTTCTATCCTTAGGCCAGAAAAAAGAGGCTTCAACATGATTTGAGTTGTAACCTTTAAGGTTTCTTCAAGGTGTTCTGATAAACAGGCTATTTTAATGAGAGAATAATCATTTTTCCCATTCATGGAAACATGTGAGGCCTGGCTCATCAGGTCTTGGATTTTGCTTCTATCCGGGATTTCCAGCATCAACCGTGTAGAGAGGTAGGCCAATCCGCTTTTCTCATCAGGTTCAACTGCTTTCCCCCCCTTGATGAGGATCTGGAAAACAGTTATGGCAGAGGATGCGTCTCTTTGATAAATCAGCTTGAGGCCGTTGGATAGAAATTCTTCCTCGGGTAGATTTCTTGAGAGGGAAAGTGTCTGGTTAGAGAAAATCGGGGATAGAGTGAGAGTCCATAAGCCCATTAAGGCCACAAGTTTTAAATAAAAATTTCGTAAAGTCATTATATGAATTTCCAGCTATTTTTTCTTTTTTGGGAAAATGGTTAATATGACATAACGTCCCTTACCCAAATATTTACCAGCTGCAGTCCGCAAGTCTGAGGAGTTTAGCCTCTCGATAATTTCAATATAGCTCCCTTCCTCTTGGCTTTCATTCAGAAGTAGGTACCTCGCAAGACTAGTTGCAACGGCCAGGCCTTTTTCCTGAGATTGATGAGAAATAAATTTGATTTGATTTTTAGCACTCTCTAAATAATCTAGAGCATATAACTTGGATTCCCCCATAATATCCTTTTTTGAATAATTAAGACGGCTTGTTCCTTTTAGAAAATTGATCGTTTCTCTTCTTGTCATGCCAATGTTTTTTGGGTCCAAAGTGATATAGATAATAATTACCCCCCCGTATTTATAAGCACTATACTTCATCAAGAGGCTCTGGGCTAATTTCCTTCTTCCACGCAACGGATAGTTCAGCATCGGATTCACTCCTCGGCCCAGAATTTGGGTTAAGATATCTATGGCGTATTGATCTTTATGGTAATAATCTGGGCCGAATATTCCTATCACCAGGTAAGCTTGATTAACATCCATCTCTTGCTTAATCTCGACTGTTTTTTTTAATTCAGGAATTTTTTCGTATTTTGGGGTAGATATTTCCTCCTTTTTTAAATCTCCGAAGATATCTTTTGTTTTCTTCTCCATCTCTTCTATTTCGAAATCACCCACGATTGCTAAAACAAAGTTTGAAGGAATAAAAAACTTTCGATAGAATTTTTCTACCTGTTCTACAGTTAAAGCCTCAATAATTTCTTTTTTTCCTTGGACTGGCTTTTGGTAGGGATGGTCCTTAAAAAGGTTTTGATAAACGAGAGTAGTAGCGTATTTAAGGGGGTCGTCCTGGATTTGACTTAGCTCTTCGAGAATCACTTTTTTTTCTTCGTCGAGCTCTTCCTGAGAAAGCTTTAGGTTAAACAAAATTTCCTTTTGGTTTCTCAAAGCAAAATCTGCATATTCAGAAGGAAGGGATATTTCAAAGAGAGCAAAATCAAGGGATGTGTGGGCATTAAAATAAGCACCGTGTCGCCGAATATCCTGGCTGATTTCTGGCCCGCTCCTGAATTCAGATCCTCTGAAGAGAATATAATGTTCCAAAACATGAACAAGCCCGTTCGTTTCTTCTGATTCATCTTTAGTGCCGAGATTCACGGCAAACACTAAATTTATAAGGGGGAGGGTATGTTTTTCATACAGGAATACTTTTAAACCGTTCTCAAGCTCAAAATATTTTTGAGTTTTGTGTTGCGAATTGATGGGAGTTATAAATAGTAAACAAAAGAAGATAAGGGCTGCGCCGAATTTGCGCTTTCTGTAAGCTTTGCGGTCCACCTTGACTACATAATCAAACAAAGAATGGTGAATCAACTTACAGTACTTCAAGATAAAGCTCTTAGATAGATGTTATCAAATTGATTGACTGCGTTTTTATCTCCTAAAACAAGGAGTATATCGCCTGTTTTTATCTTTATGTCAGGAGAAGGATTGAATTCAATATCTTTCCCAGGTTTTTTCATAGCCACAACAATGACATTTGCCGTTCTTCGTATGTCGCATTCCATAAGGTTGCGGTTGACAATCTTAGAGTCCTTTTTAACTATTAATTCCTCCAAATATAACGGCAGCTCTTTTCGCCTGATAATGAGATCCATATAGTCCAACAAAGTCGGGCGAATCAGCCCCTGAGCAATTTTAAGTCCGCTCAGTTTAAAGGGGCTAACGACTTTATTCGCTCCAATCTGCAGGATTTTTCTTTCAGCCTCTTCATCCAGGGCTTTGGAAAGGACGAAGATAGATGGATTAATCAACCTGACGGTTAAGACAAGATAAAGGTTATCAGCATCAGTAGGAAGTAGCGCAGCCAGCCCCTTGGCTTTTTTTATACCAGCTTTGGTTAATATATCTTCATGCGTCGCATCTCCCTCTATAAAAAGGCAACTGTGTGTCTTCTTAAGCTCTTCTAGTTTTTCTTCTTTATTATCGATAACAACAAAGGGCTGTTTTTCCTCCTCCAGCCTTTCTCTCACTGTTTTTCCCATTCGTCCGTGGCCACAGATGATGTAATGATCTTTTAGGTTGTTAAGCTGTTTCTCCATTCTTCTTCTCCGCCAAAATTTATTAATTCCTCCCTCAAAGGCGATTTCGGCAATTTTGGTGATAGCAAATATGGCTGTTCCTACACCTCCTAAAATAACGAAAATGGTGAATATTTGGCCTTGAGGGGAGAGTTCTCTGACTTCCTTAAACCCGACTGTGAAAATGGTTATGACAGTCATGTAGAGGCAGTCCAGGAATGACCACCCTTCAATCATATGGAAGCCTATGCTGCCAATAAATATCATGAGAATAATTAGCGCTAAAGGCTTCCACATCTCGTTTTTATCTTACACTAATGATAAACAGGAAACAATGGGGCAATTAATGTAGGGGATTTGATTCATCAAACCCACCTTATGATTGTGTATATAATTATTTTAAGGGTGCTGATTTATTTGCAGGGGTTTGATTCATCAAACCTACCTTTTGTTTAAATGATTTTATTTATAGAATCCAAATTTATTGTTACGGTTAAAATGTGTGTTTGATATATCAAACACCTACGAAATAGGATATGCCCCCCATTTTCCGTACCACTTTGAAGGCCACTTTTCGCAAGCATATCAGCTTAATGATAAACCCTTCTTTTTAAATTATATTATACAACAGAAACATTAACAAATGGCTCATAATAATTAATTTAGCGACATTTTATGACCAAACATAAAGGTATTCATCAGAGATGTGAGAGGCTCCGCTCGCTATGTACTCCAGATCACTCATGAATTCCAGCACTCTAATTAAGCACTGTTTTTTAGGTATACAGCATGAGATAATAACGGGCGCATAGGAGGACAAAGACAATTGAAGCCGCGGTATAAAGCGTGAAAAACCATCGTCCGATGGGTGATCGTTGTCTTTTTTTCCATTCCAAAAAAGTAAAACCCGCAAGGAGTACCAAAATACAGGCAGAAACAAGAGGAATGACCATAAAAATCAATTTCACGTCGGCCTGAGTGTCAATAAAACCGTTTGTTAATAAAAATTTCAGTACTCCTTTTGCGATAGCCACAAACACATAAAACAGGCCCAATACGCCATTCACCCACGCCATGAATGTCCCCACAGCCGATAGCCTGCTCTTTTTCTTCGAAATCGTGACAGCCTTCGATTTGCGACTCTTAAGGAAACGTACGAGTACACCGACTGGCCATATGATGATCGCGAAAAGGAAGATCACACCGCAAATGGTCAGGATCAGCTTCAGGATAGGATCGACCACGGGTTCTTGCCTCTGGCCTGTAATGGCTGAATCCAGTAGCCTTTGAGAAGGAGTGATTTCTTCGGGAGGAATGATCACAGCCGGGCGGCGGGAAGCTGTCATATCTCCTGTTCCGGTTGATTTCTCTTCATAAAGGGAAATTCCCCAGAAAGCATGATCCGGTGGAAACGACATCCAGTGCTCAAATGAATGGTTTTTATCTGTCTTAAAGTGCAATCGGTATGTTCCCTGCGGAAGCGAGGTCACACGGTTGGCAAGTCGGTTTGTGGGGTCCCCTCCGGCGTAAACGGTCCCCTTGTAGTCCATCAGCCATATAAGTTTTCCTGTCTCGGTATTCTCTATACCGCCGAAATCATACATTCCCGTGTTAGTGCCTTCTCCAATTCCGTAAATCCGTACCGGAACGTCTCGCTCCAGCGTAAATTCAACCACCTGGTAGACGTTATCTCCGACGTTGTTGATCTCCGCGATGACCGATTGACCAGGATACGCGGCTGGTGTTGCCTTCGAGAACAAGTCGGAATAGGCGTTCATCAGTCCAGTGGCTCTTTCTCCCTGGCCCATGGAATTATACACTCGCCAATAAGCCATCAGTTCTTTCTTGTACAGCTCGACGGTTTGTTCCTCCTCCTCTTGTTCAAGTTGCGAGATAATGACTTCGGGAGAGGATTTCCAGTTTACAGGCGCAAGCTCTCTGCCGGTTTTTCGGGGATAAATGAACATTCTGAAAAAAACGACCGCCACGGGAGATGTGAGCACATCGCCGCCACCGAGGGGAAACGGCCGGCTCAATGAATCCATATTCGCCAACACGATCAGCGTCATTTTTTCGTCTGGAACTTTCAGGATCAAAGTCGATTCGCTGGGAGGGTAATACCCGTAATGCCAGATCAACCGGACGCCGTTGTATTCCTGGGTGAACCAGCCGAGTCCGTAGGGAAATCGCCGCCCATCAGCAGAAACGAAGGGAGTAAACGCCATTTCCTGTGTTTCGGGGCGAAGAAATTTATTTTGAGAGATGGCTATATCGTATTTGGCCATATCCAATACCGTAGATATGAGCCCTCCGGAAGCGAGAAAACCGGTTTCATATCGTCCTTTGACCACATTGCCATTCGCGTCCAAGCCATAGGGTTGAGTCCGTCTTTCATAAACCTGAGCAAATGGGATATCGTCATCGCTTTTTCCAGTCGCATTGGGAGCAGTACCGGTCATGTGGAGAGGCTTCAGAATGTTTTCAACAACGAGCTCCCTGAAAGACCTTCCCGACGCTCTCTGGATCACTTGGCCCAGGAAAGAAAACCGATAACCGTTGTAACTATAAAATGTCCCTGGCTGGCCTTCAGATGTATGAGATAACAAATGTCGAACGGTGATTACTCCTGGACTATTAGCCCTAATACCAAATGCAGAGATTGGAGCATCCAAGTCCAGTTTCCCCTGTTCAACGAGTTGAAAGACAATCGTGGAAGCGAAAGTTTTTGTTAACGATGCGAGGTAATAAGATGTTTCTGGGGTGGCTTTAATTTTGTTTTCCAAATCGGCATAACCGAATCCCTCAGACCACAAAACTTTCTCGTCTTTTACAATCGCAGCAGAGAGGCCAGGGATTTTCAAATCCTTTCTCAGCTCTTCAAGGAATTGGCTGAACTGTTTTGTTACGCTCTTTTTGTCTTCCAGGGAATTGTCCAAAATCTGCGTTGGAGCGAGCGCAACATATGATGATAATAGAAATATCATTGTCAAAAGAACCATTTTCTTCTTCATTCGATTTAAATTAGGTGTGAATAGGCTCGAAATAATATTGCATATTAAATAAAATATCGCTTCTTGCCATGAATTTCAATTTTTATTTCCGGAATATTCAGGAACATAAAGAAGACAAACTCTACATTGTTTAAGGCAGACGGCGTTAAATGTAATATTTCACGACATTCAGTTATAAAAATGAAAACATTGAACGATCAATCTCCATTCTAGTGTTGGTTTTTTCTATTCAGATACTCGAACGGCGATTTGTTTCCAAGCGCTGAATGCCTCCGAACTCGATTAAAATACCTAACACATACCTTAATAACTTCCTCCAAGGCTTCAAAATCATCCTGCTCCCAAAACAGTAAACGATTTTCTGATTTGAACCTCCCAATAAAGGATTCTGAGTAGACATTGCCCTTTGCTCCATCCATAGAGTAGGAGATAAGAACTTTATCTTTCACTACAACCTGGTGCAACCATCGATACCCAATATACACCCCATCCTGATCATGATGGATGATAGTGCCATCGATTTTTTGGCCGAGCCTTTTCAACATGAACTTCGCTTTTTCCCAGGCTTCCAGTGCCAACTCTGTATTTGCATTCTCACCAAGTGCATGCCCTAAAATGACTTTACTGCAGTGGTCAATAATCGGCATCCAATGAGCCTTATTTCTGCCCTGTTGGTAGCAGATCTCAGTAAAATCAGTATAGAGAACTTCAAAATCAGCAATTCTCTCAAGCGATTGTACAAGGTTAATCTTGGATCCAGCGTCCCGCAAAATAACTCGTAGCGGATTCTTCTTGGGGTGTTTAATGTTTTTTAGGACGGAAAGATCCCAATACGAATGCAGTTTCTCTATAACCTTATGATTTACATGAATCCCCCGAGCTCTTAGCTCTGCGGTTGTTCTTCGGTATCCATACTCAGGATGGGATCTGGCTATCTCAAACAATGCTTTCTTTAGAAAATAATATTTATCTTCATATTTTCGTCTTTTTTGAGCGTAGTACCACGTGTCCTTGGATAAACTCAACACCTTTAAGACTCTATTGAGCCCATATTGGTCCTTAAACTTCTTTACGAGCTCTATTTTCTCTTCACGGGTGAACTCCCGGTTAAAAAATTTTTTAGCAAAGCTATCTCCACCTCCTTATGACCTATTAGCCGCTCAAGTTCTTGAATCTTCCTCTCATACTCATGGATCGTAGTCTTCTGACTAAAAAGTTCAGGACCTTTCTCCATAAACTCCTTCTTCCAGTGAGAGATGGTAATTGGATGAACACCAAAAGCGCGAGCTATTTGACCTGTGGTTTTTGAGCCTTTCAGAAGTTCCAGGATCATTTGAAATTTGAACTTTGCTGTGTATCGCCTGCCGTGTTTAGACATCATCATAAACCTCCTTAGGAAGGGTTCTTATCCTCGCTGATGATGCCTATTATGTCACGAAAATCTTAGTACTATGGGTGGTCTTAAATTTTGGGGGCAGTGCCATATGAATCATTATCGTACATAATATTAATCATAACCATATAGAATATGAATCAAGCCTGTTTTGTGCTAAAATCCAATTTAGACGAAGAAAGGAACAGGAATAATGAAGACTCGGCGGAAAGAAAAAATATTGGTCGTGGATGACGAAGAAAACATCCGAAAATCTCTTAAAATGATTCTTGAGTACGAGGGCTACAGTTTTCTTGAAGCAGCGGATGGAGAAGAGGCTCTGGACATCATCGAAGAAACTGTAGGATTGGATTTAGTCTTGCTGGATGTAAAACTTCCCGGAAGGGATGGATTAGAAGTTTTAGCAGAATTGAAAGAAAAGCCTTACAGGCCAGAGGTTATCATGATATCAGGGCATGGCACGATTAAAACAGCGGTGGACGCGACGAAGCTGGGAGCTTTTGATTTTCTAGAAAAGCCTCTCCACAGGGAAAGAGTCCTGCTCTGCATCCGGAACGCTTTAAATCAGAACAAGCTCTTAAGAGAGTGCCAGGATCTGAGAAAAAAAGCTGATAAGAGATACGAGCTTATAGGAAATCATCCATCGATGAAAAAACTCTGGAAAGAGATAATAAAAACTTCTCCCACGAATGCGACTGTGCTTATCCATGGCGAAAGCGGAACTGGAAAGGAGCTTATTGCCCGAGCTATTCATAGCCATAGTTTGAGGGCAAAAGAAAGGTTTGTTCAGGTGAATTGTGCGGCAATACCCGAAGAGCTCATTGAAAGCGAGCTTTTTGGTCATGAGAAGGGCGCTTTTACGGGGGCTACAGAAAAAAAATCGGGCAAGTTTGAGCAGGCAGATGGAGGAACGATATTCTTAGATGAAATTGGCGATATGAGTTTGAAAACTCAATCCAAAGTCTTGCGCGTTCTTGAAGAAGGCGAGGTTCAGAAGGTTGGCTCGAGCAAAATCAACAAGGTAGATGTCAGAGTAATAGCAGCTACTAATAAAGATTTAGGCAAAGAAAAAAAAGAGGGAACATTCCGGGAAGACCTTTATTTCCGCTTGAATGTCATTCCCCTTTATTCTCCTTCCTTAAGGGAGAAGAAAGAGGACATCCCTCTTCTTATTGAATATTTTAGCAAAATTTATGCAGAGGAAAATAATTTCAAATTAAAGAAATTTTCAGAGGATGCGGTAGAAGCAATGATGAAATATCCTTGGAAGGGGAATGTTCGGGAACTGAAGAACGTTGTGGAAAGATTGATTATCATGACCGAGGCAGATATAATAGAAAGGCAGGATTTACCGGAACGCATCAGAGGAGAAATAGGCATATATCTCCCCGAAGCAAAGGGAATAAAAACACTCAAGGAATTCAGGGTGTTAGCTGAGAAAGATTTTATTTTAGCCAAGCTTGAGGAGAACAACTGGAATATATCTCAGACCGCAAGAGAAATTGATACACCGCGCAGCAATCTTTACAAGAAGTTAGAGCATTATGGCATAAAAATAGCGGCTGGAGTAGGCGAGGCGGTTGCCCCTTCTTCTCTTCGTGAGAAAGAGGGGGAGGAAAGTCCGAACTCCAAAGGGCAGGATGGTCGCTAACAGCGACTCCGGGCAACCGGAGGAAAGTGCCACAGAAAATATACCGCCTCATGAAATGACGGTTTCGCGCCTTTCGTGGGGTAAGGGTGAAAAGGTGAGGTAAGAGCTCACCGTCCTGGTGGTGACATCAGGAGCGTGGTAAACCCCATCCGGAGCAAGACCAAATTGGCCCTTTTTGGGATGGCCCGTCCTATGGGGCGGGTAGGTCGCTCATCCCCTTGAGCAATCAAGGGGTTAGATAAATAACCGCCCTCGCTAAGCCTTTAGCGGGAACAGAATTCGGCTTACGTCCTGCTCCAGCCCCTTTTTTATTTGAGGGTACGTTCCGCGACCTGAGACCCTTTCTGTCATTCAAAGTATCTATACAAGAATTAAAGAATGTTATAATGGCAGGCTAAAAGAGAGGCAAATTTGTAAAGGTGGTACCTTGAAGAATGTCTCCTTAAAAGAAGGAGCTTACAGCTTGATTAATCAGGACTAGGATGTTTCTGGGATAGATACCCAATTGGAGTACTCCATACAGGCAGAAAAAAAGGACCAGGAATAAAGCTGGGTTTTCTATGGCTATTTCTATTTCACGGGCAGGCTCTTTCATATACATATAGACGATGATCCTCAAGTAATAAAAAACTGAAACAAGACTGGCCAGGACTCCGATTATAACCAGAGGCAGAAGACCCTGCCTTACAGCAGTAGAGAAGACATAAAACTTGGCCAGGAAGCCTCCTGTGGGTGGAAATCCTGCCAGAGAAAGAAGGAAGATAGAAAAAGTCACGCCAATCCAGGGATATTTAAATCCGACTCCAGCGTAATCCTCGAGTTCAAGGTATTCTTTCCCTTTTCTGCTTAAAGCAATAACAGCGGCAAAAGCTCCTATATTCATGAATAGATAGACTGTAAGGTAGAAGACCAGGCTAGAATTATCCTGGGCCAGGATGGCTATAAGCAAGTAGCCTGCATGGGCAATGCTAGAGTAAGCCAGTATTCTCTTCAAGTTTGTCTGGCGAAGAGCCACGAGATTTCCTACCACCATGGTCAGGACACTAATAACCCAGAGTATCCAGAAGATGGCCTGAGTATTGAGGGCATTTTTCCAGTATGGAATAAATATTCTTAAGAATACGATAAAGCCAACTGCCTTGGGCACTACGGAAAAAAAAGCAGTGATTGGAGTGGGAGCACCCTGGTAGACATCGGGCGTCCACATATGGAAAGGAACAACAGCAATCTTGAAGCCAAAACCGATGACAACTAAACCTAAGCCAATAAGAGCCATGATGCTCAGGTCGGATTCTGTTATAAAGAAATTAATGATTGAGGAAATATTAGTTGAATGGCAAGAGCCATAGAGAAGAGCTAAGCCATAGACGAGGAAAGCTGTGGCGAAGCTTCCCAAGAGAAAATATTTGATGGCCGCCTCTGAAGATTTCACGTCTTTTCTTTTCAAACCAGCCAGGGCATAACTGCAAATGGAAAGGACCTCTAAGCCTAAGAATATTACCAAAAGATCTATGGAGGAGAGCATGATCGCCACCCCTGATAAGGCTAAAAGAAGGAGGGCATAGAACTCGCCGTAGTTCACATCCTGAAAGGAAATGTACTTCATGGAGAGAAGAATAACAAAGCCTGTTGCCAGCGCTAGAATAAAGATAAAGAAAAGAGCAAGATTATCCAGGAAAAGATTGCCGTCAAAGTATGTATAGTTTTTATCCCAGAACTTGATACATATAAAACCACAAATAACGAGGAAAATAAGAGAAATGTAAGCCAGGTAATTTTTATTTTCTTTCTTTAGGAATACATCAAGAAGCAAGACAAGAAGAGCGGCAAAGACAACTACCAGGATAGGGGACAGGGCATAAAAACTATTCATCTGAATTTATCTTCCTTTTCCTCATTTTTTGCTTTGGTTGTTTTAGGCTCAATTTCCAGCAAGAAATCCTTATCCTTTCGGCTTTGAGTGAAATAGATTTCTCTCTTGCTGACTCTGTTTAGAAGATGAGTCACAGAGCTATCCATTTTTCTCAGGAAAGGCTTGGGGTAAATTCCCATCCAGAACATCATGATGACTATGGGCACAAGATAGCCAATCTCTCTTTTGTTTATATCCTTGAAAGAAAAAATCTTTTCATTCGTAATAGGCCCCTGCATAACTCTCTGGAACATCCAGAGCAGATACGCAGCTGCCAGGATAACGGTTGAGATGCCCAGGATAGCAAGAAGTTTGTTGGCTTTAAAAATTCCAAAGATACACAATATCTCTCCGATAAAGCCATTAAGACCAGGAAGCCCAACCGATGAAAGCATGCAGATCAGGAAAAAAGCAGAAAAAACAGGCATCTGTTTACTGACTCCACCAAAATCACTAATCATTCGAGTATGGGATCTTTCGTACAGGATGCCCACGATCAAAAACAGAGCCCCTGTGCTCAATCCATGGTTGAGCATCTGGTATATAGCCCCTTCGATTGCTTCAGTGTTCAAAGCAAAGACTGCCAGCATGATAAGCCCCATATGGCTGACGCTGGAATAAGCAACCAGGGACTTGGCATCTTTCTGGATGAGCGCCATCAATCCCCCATAGATGATCCCTATCAAGCTCAGCACTGCCAGAAGAGGGAGAAATCTCATTACTGCATCAGGAAAAAGAGGAAGAGCAAAACGGAGGAAACCGTAAGTTCCCATCTTTAAGAGCACAGCGGCCAGGATCACAGAGCCGCCCGTGGGAGCCTCCACATGAGCATCAGGAAGCCAGGTGTGAAACGGGAATAAAGGCACTTTTATAGCAAAAGAAAGAGCAAAAGCCAGGAAAAGCCAGATTTGAATATTGGGATTCAGGATAAGCCTGTAATAATCAAAAAGATTGAAAGAATAGACGCCAGTGGCCTTGTAATACATGGAATAAAGGAAAAAGATTGCCACTAACATCAATAAGCTTCCGAGCATCGTAAAAAGGACAAATTTCAAGGTGGCGTAAATTTTCCGGGGACCACCCCAAACGCCGATGAGAAAATACATTGGAATAAGCATGGCTTCCCAGAAAACATAAAAGAGAAAAAGATTGAGAGCGACAAAGACCCCGATAATCCCTGTCTCAAGAATAAGCATGAAGATCACGTATTCTTTTACTTTCTTTCTGATGTATGTCCAGGAAGAAAGGATGATTATAGGCATTAAGAGAGTTGTCAGAAGTATAAGAAAAAGGCTTATCCCATCAACTCCGATGTGATAATTAATTCCATAGCCGAGCCAGTCAGCTTTCTCCACAAATTGTGGATCAGGAATTTGATCATTAAAATTGAAATAAAGAGTAAGAGAAAAAATAAAAGTAATGATGGTTATGACCAAGGTAAGAATGCGGAGAAGGTTTTCCCTTCCGCGATGAACAAAAATGAGCAGAACGGCTCCTGCAAGGGGGAGGAACGTAACTAGACTCAAAACTGGTAAATTCATTTTTTAAAACAATAAATAAGCTAAAAAGATAATTACTCCTAAAAGAAAAATAAGGGCGTAATCTTTTATCAAGCCACTCTGGAAATAGCTCAGGATTTTTCCTGTAAAGCCGGTAGCTGTTGCTGTCCCGTTGACAGCTCCATCTATGACTTTTAGATCAAAATTATCATATATAATCTCTGAGCCTTTAACAGTTGGATTCACGAAGACTGCATTATAGATTTCATCCACATAATATTTGTTAAACAAAAGTTTATAGATAGCTGGAAATCTGGTAGCCAGATTGCGTGGAATCATAGGCGATCTGATGTAGAAAACATAGGCAATAATAATTCCCAGAAGGGCCACAAAGGCTGCAATCGCTATTAGAATCCACTCTGTTTGCAGGCTGAGATGAACTTCGTGGACCTCTTTTATCACAGGCTCCAGGAATTTGCTGAAAAAGTTGAGTTTCTCTCCCAGGACAACAGGAAGTCCTACATATCCTGCCACAACAGAGAAGAAAGCTAGAATGACCAAGGGTATGGTCATGACTTTGGGGGATTCATGAATGTGTTTTTTTACTTCAGGATCAAGGCGTTCAGTCCCGTGGAAAGTCACAAAAATGAGGCGGAACATATAAAAGGCTGTAAGCACTGCGCCCATAATCCCTAGACCCCAGATAAAATAATAAAATGCTGAATACTGACCTTGAGCGAATGCCTTGGTCAGGATGGCGTCTTTTGAGAAAAAGCCAGAGAAAAACGGAACGCCAGCGATGGCAATTGCCCCTATAAGGAAAGTAGGATAAGTTAGAGGAAGATATTTTCGCAGCCCTCCCATTTTTTTCATGTCTATTTCACCCGATAGCGCATGCATGACACTTCCAGCAGCCAGAAACAGCAGGCTCTTGAAGAAGGCATGAGTATACAGGTGGAACATACCTGCTGCGTAGGCGCCCACACCGCAGCCTATGAACATGTATCCTATTTGAGATATCGTAGAGTAGGCTAAAACTCTTTTTATGTCATTCTGAGTTAAAGCCATTGTGGCTGCATAGACGGCTGTGACAGCACCCACAAGTGCTACAATCTGAGCTGCAGTTTCGGATAGAGTGTAGAGAAGATTCATCCTGGAAACCATGTAGACTCCAGCTGTGACCATAGTAGCAGCATGGATAAGGGCGCTGACAGGGGTAGGGCCTTCCATGGCATCAGGAAGCCAGACATAAAGAGGAATTTGGGCGGATTTTCCTGTTGCTCCCACAAACAGAAGAATGGCGAGCAGAGTAGCTAGCCCGGCGGAAATAGCTCCTCCTGAGATGGCCTGGTTAATAGCGGTAAATTCTGCGCTTCCTATATGAATGAAAATGAAGAGAATGCCCAGGAGGAAGCCTGTGTCACCTATCCGGCTAACGATGAAAGCCTTTTTACCTGCATTTGCAGCCGAGTGTTTTTCAAACCAGAAACCGATCAATAGATAAGAACAAAGTCCGACTCCTTCCCAGCCGACAAACATCAAGACTAAGTTAGAAGCCATAACAAGTATAAGCATGGCAAAAGTGAAGAGGTTTAGATAGGTGAAATACCGGGTGTAGCCTTCATCATCTGCCATATAGCCTACCGAATAGACATGGATGATAAAACCCACCCCGCTTACAACCAGAGCCATGACAGCAGATAAGGGATCAAACATAAGGGAAAGGTTGACCTGGAAGCTTCCTGCTTGAATCCAAGAAAAAAGATTTTTGACCAGCGGGTAGCTTCCGTGAGCTGTCTGAAGAAGTCCTAAAGCTGAGATGACCGAGATAACGAAGGAGGCAAAGACTGCAAAACAAGCCTGGAAGGAGACATATTTTTTGGGAAGCTTTTTTCCAAAAACAGCCAGGACAAAGGTGCTCGCTGCAGGTATAAACGGAATGAGCCAGAAAATCTCAGTCATTTTATCCTTTCATTAATTTTATATCTTCGGATTTTATTGTCTTTTTTTGCCTGAAAATAAGAATAATGATAGCCAGTCCAACAGCCGCCTCAGCAGCCGCAACAGTGATTATAAAAAAGACAATGATCTGTCCATCTGCGGAATTTGCTGATCTTGCTAGGGTAATAAAAGCAAGGTTGGCTGCATTGAGCATAATCTCTATGGACATGAACATTGTGATGAGATCTTTTTTTACAAAAAACGCGATAGCACCCAGAACGAAGAGGACGACGCTTAAGATTAAGAAATAATTTGGAGGAATCATACTTTTTCTTTTTTCTTAATTAATACAATAGCCCCGACTAAGGCGGCTATAATCAAGATGGAAGTGATCTCAAATGGATAGAGATACTTTGTAAAAAGGAGGCGGCCAAGATCAGTAGGGCCAGCTTTTATTATTGCCGTAGAAACAGGGAGAGTGAAAGCTCCTTTTATAGAAAGAATAAGCTCGATGACAAGGACAACGGCGAGGACCAGAGAAAGATAAATAGTCCATTTCTTTTTTTCAGCGGGAATGCCGTAACGAAAGTTGATCATCATAATCACGAATATAAAGAGAACCATTATAGCGCCGGCATAGATGATGATTTGGATCACTGCGATGAAAGGTGCTTCAAGAAGAGCAAAAATACCTCCCATACAGGCAAAAGCAAGGATCAGAAAAAGAGCATTGTAGGCTTGGTTCTTGGAAATGATCATACCCAACACTGCACCAGTAGATAATGCAGCAAGGAGAAAAAAGAGGAAATAGCCCATTTTTTAAGTGTTTCATTATATTTTTTGCAACGAGTTAATGTCAAGAAAAAAAACATCTTATCCCTTCTTTTGACAAATGGATGAATTCTGTTATAATATCTCTGAAATTGCGGGGTAGAGCAGTCTGGTAGCTCGTCGGGCTCATAACCCGGAGGTCGCTGGTTCAAATCCAGCCCCCGCTACCATCCTATTCTTCCTTTTTCCCCTATAAGTTACAATTTTTTCCCTTTTTGGCTTTTCAATCCTAATACCATAATTTCAGCGTAATTCAGTCATTTTTGTTACACATGTATGACATGAGGAGAAGTCTATTTTGAATAAGAAGACGCAAGGGACTTAAAATCCCTCGTTGGTTATCCAACATGCCGGTTCGAGTCCGGCCCTCGGCACACCTTTTCTTCCTGAGAAACCTAATGTTTTTTTGCTAGTTTTAAGCCTTTTTCATTCTTCCCCCCTAAATAATTCTATTTTTACGTAAATAATAGTATCCGTATGTACAACAAGTTGTCAATTCAAAGTCTCTATATTGATTCTTCTTAGATTAGTCCTCCAACTGAGAATTTCCCTTCCCTTATTACTATTACTATTGAGGTGACTCTATTGCTAATGATGTCTTGCTTGGAATTAAGGAGCTGGGTAATATGCTCCTAAATATGCACAAATCACCCTCAGCAACCTTTTTCAATCCAGGGATGCAAGGGCTTTATGAGATTTGAGTTCTAGGTGCTTTTACTCAAAAGAGGCTTTTATAAATAACATAGGATACCGATAATCCGTTAAATCGAAAGTCCTCACACGGCACAGAGTGAAGCGAGGATATAATTACAAGGAATAAATTGAATTAAGAACTTCTTGCTTTACTTCCAAGCGGCTGTTCTAATTACTTATGCTTATGCTTTTTACTCTGATTACAGGACTTAATATGTATTTTTCACTTAGACCAGCATTTACGACATGTATCGAGTGTTCTGCCTCAAAATCTAAGACTATTTCGGTCGAAGCATCTTCCATAATATTGAAAACCAACGGGATTTTAACCTGCGAACTGGGGACAGTCATATCGTGAGGTGGCTCGCCTTTAATAACAATCTGCCCTGAGACTACAACTAATCTGATTTGGGTGTACGTCCCTT
>JABAOH010077391.1_pt1 | contig 23909 bp, 27 predicted proteins | sample 7062181 | NCBI WGS metagenome assembly JABAOH01 (sample SAMN14538630, study PRJNA623070) | marine sediment metagenome | biome: marine biome [ENVO:00000428]; feature: marine pelagic biome [ENVO:01000023]; material: deep marine sediment [ENVO:00002113]; isolation source: pool of 5 deep marine... | reverse complement strand
CGTCGGGGTGGAGATCGAGCGCGATCGCGACGAGTGGGTCGGCCGGTGATCGTCCGCCGCAGATTCGAGTTCGAGGCAGCCCACAAACTGCCGAACCACCCCGGCAAGTGCCGCGAGCTGCACGGCCATTCGTATAAGCTGTTCGTGAAGGTCGATCGGGCCGTCGACGAAGCCAGCGGGATGGTGATCGATTTCTCGGACTTGAAGAAAATCGTCAAGGAGTCGATCGTCGCGCGTCTCGATCACGTCTACGTCAACGACATGATCGACAACCCGACCGCGGAGCGCATGGCGGTGTGGATCTGGGACGAGCTGCAACCGAAGCTCGACGGGCTGGTCGAGATCGAGCTGCAGGAAACGAGTAACTGTTCCGTGATCTATCGAGGCGAGTGACGGCAATGGACCGCGAGAAGATGGCCGCCGCGATTCGCGCGTTTCTCTCCGGGATCGGACCGACCGATGCCGAGGGGCTGGAGCGCACACCGGATCGCGTCGCGCAGGCCTGGTGCGATGACCTGCTTTCCGGCTACGGCACCGATCCCGCCTCCATCCTGACCTGGACCGCGGTGGCCCCCGGCAACGGGCCGGTGCTGGTTCGCCAGATCTCCTTCGCCTCGATCTGTGCGCATCACCTGCTGCCGTTCTTCGGCCTGGCCCACGTCGCCTACCTGCCGGACGAGCGGCTGGCCGGCCTGAGCAAGATCGGCCGCGTCGTCGACGCCCACGCGCGGCGGCTGCAGACGCAGGAGCGCTTGACCGCCGCGATCGCGAACACGGTGCAGGAGGTCCTCGCACCGCGCGGGGTGCTGGTGATTCTCAGGGCCGAGCACACCTGTATGTCGCTCCGCGGTGTGCGCAAGGAGCAATCCGAGATGGTCACCGTCGAGGCTCGCGGCGTCTATCTCGACGAGCCCGCGCGCCGCGCGGACGTCCTCAGCCTGCTGCGCGACGGTGCGGGTTGAGCCAGGTGATTTCGGCTCGATCGGTTGTCGCGGCGTTCGCCGTGTCGCTGACGATGGCGACGCTCGCGCAGGCCGATACCGACGATCGTTTTCAGCGTTTGGCGAAACGTGCGGGTCAGGGCGACCCGCTCGTGCGTATCGGGCTGGAAGACGGCGAGAGCCTCGAGATCGAAGCCGCCGGCGCGTTCCGGATCCTCGACCCCGACAGCGGCAAGGACGTCTGGCACGCGAGCTATGACGAGGAGATCCGCGTCGTGGCCGACGGCGCGCCCGCCGGGGGCGTGGAGCGGGTCTTTCGCATTCAGGTGGGCGCCTTCGGCTCGGCGGAGGCCGCGCGGGGCGAGCTGGAGCGGTTGCGCACGGCGACCGGGGCGCCCGGCGTGGTGCATCACGACCCCGACCGCGGCAACTGGCGCGTGCGGCTCGGCGAGAGCCCGACCCGGACCGGGCTGAACGCGCTGCTCGAGCGGCTTCGTGAGATGGGTCTGCAGGCGTTGTGGATCGCGGAGGAGGCGGCGGAGCTGGTCGAGGACGTCACGCTACGGCTGGTGGATTCACGCTGGCAGAGCCGGTCGACCGGTCGACAACGGCTGGCCGTGATCCCGGGGAAGCGCGGTCGCATCCGCGTCAACGGCACGTCTTACCGCGGCATCGTCGAGCTGCGCGTGACCGCGTTCGGGACGGTCCGCGCGATCAACTGGATCGAGCTCGAGCGCTACCTGCTGGGCGTGGTGCCCGCCGAGCTGGGTCCCGAGGTGTGGCCGCAGCTCGAGGCGCTGAAGGCCCAGGCGGTCGCCGCGCGCACCTACGTCTGGCGCAACAAGGGACAGTTCCTCGACGAGGGCTTCGACCTCTGCGCCACGCCGCGCTGCCAGGTCTACGCCGGTGCCGATGCGGAGCACCCGCTGTCGGATCGGGCCGTCCGCGAGACCGCCGGTCAGATTCTCGCCTGGGACGACCGTCCGATCATCGCGCTGTATACCGCGACCTGCGGCGGCCACACCGAGGACGGCAAGGGCGTCTTCCCGGAGCACGACGAGCCGTACCTCAAGGGCGTCCCGTGCCGCGCCGAGGAGGCGGCGATGGCCTCGTTGCGTGCGACGATCGCGGGCCGCTCGATCCCGAAGCTGGAGGACGCCACGGGCAAGGACGTCACACGCGACTGGGCGTTGCTCGCCGCGGCCGGCGTCGTCTCCGTTCGTCCACCCGAGCGACTCAGCGGCTCGCAGTTGCGCGAGTGGACACGCGCGCTGGCACGGCTCGCCGGGCTCGAACCCGCGGAGGGGTTGGTGCCGGAGATCGCGACGCTCGGTGACGCCGCCGAGATGTTGCTCGCCGACCTCGGCTGGTCCGAGCGCGCCGAGTTGCTGATCGACACGCCCGACCTGCCCGCACTGTTGCGCGATGCGGAGGTCGACCCTCTGCCGGAACCCCAACGTCGCGCGCTGGCTTACCTGGCATCGGTGGAGCGGTTGCAGCCGTTCGCCGACGGGAAGCTCGGCGCCGGGCAGGTTCCCGACGGGGCGCGCTTCCTGCCCGCGCTCGCGCACATGGGGGAGACCTACCGGGCGTTCGGGCTGCGTGAAGCGACGGTCGCGGGGATGGGCGCCAACAGCCTGCGCCTGTTCCAGCGCAAGAACGAGATCCGTCTGCCGTTCGCCGACAAGCCGATGCTGTTCGCCCGCACGTCCGGCGTACCGGTGGCCGTGTCGCGGCTGGAGATCTGGCCCGGCGACCGGGTGCGTTTCCGGACCGACGCCGCGGGCAAGATCGACTTCCTGCAGATCGACCCGCCGGTCAAGGGGGCCAGTGACGATCGCTCGGCCGCCGTCTACAGCTGGAGTGTGCGCAAGACGCGTCGCCAGCTCGAGGCGACGGTCAACCGGCGGATCTCGGTGGGCAAGATCGAGGACATCCGCGTCGTGCGCCGTGGCGTGTCCGGCCGCATCGTCGAGCTCGTCGTCGTCGGCAGCCAGGCGACCGAGACGGTGCGCGGCTTCTCGATCCGCAACATCCTGGATCTTCGCGAGATCCTCGCCGTCATCGAGATCCAGCGCGACGCCGAGGGCGAGATCGAGGCCGTGGTCTTCGCCGGCAAGGGCTGGGGCCACGGCGTCGGCCTGTGCCAGGTCGGGGCCTACGGGATGGCCGTCCGGGGCTCCGGGTACCGCGAGATTCTCACGCATTACTATCGCGGAGCCGAACTTACGAAATTATCCTCGACCGGCCCCTGAGTCGGGCTGGAACGAACCTCCCCGGTGCGTATATTGACTTCAAAGGGAGGTCCCGGCGGATGCCACGCTTCCTACGCACCTTCGGCATTCTGGTCCTCGCCGGCGCGACGATCCTGCTGGTGGCCGGTGAGGCCGGGGTGGTTGCGCGGAAGATCGTCGACGTCTGGTTCATGCCGGTGGCGCAGGCCGGCGCGCTCGCGCTCGCGATCGGCGTGCTCTTGTCGTTGCTGGCCCCGTTCGCGAGAATGGTTCGGCAGGGGCGCTGCGTCCGTTGCGGAGCGTCGATCGAGAAGAGCCAGACGTATTGCCACGACCACCTCAAGACCGCGGTTCAGGAATTCCGGGACCACAGGCCAAGCGGCTACTAGACGGCGCGCCGCTCCTCGCGGTCGTCGGGCCCACGGCCAGCGGTAAGACCTCGCTGGCCGTCGGGCTGGCCGAAGCCCTCGATGGCGAGCTCGTCGGCTGTGACGCTTTGCAGGTCTACCGTCGTTTCGACATCGCCACCGCCAAGCCGACGGCCGAAGAGCGCGCACGCGTCCCGTACCATCTCGTCGACGAGCTGGACCCGGCGGAGGACTTCACCCTGGCGCGTTTCATCGAACGCGCGGAGGAGTTGCTGGTCGCGATCCGCGGGCGCGGGGCGCAGCCGATCCTGGTCGGAGGGACCGGGATGTACCTCCGCGGCCTGCTGCGCGGGATCGTCCCCGCGCCGGACATCGACCCGGCTCTGCGCCGGCGCCTCGCGGCGATGCACGAACGGCGAGGCGATCGCGCCATGCACCGTTGGCTGTCGCGGGTCGACCCCGACTCCGCCGAGAGGATCGGACCCGGAGATCGGCAGCGCGTCGGTCGGGCCCTCGAGTGGTGGGTCGCCTCGGGATCCCGCTGGAGCGAGCGTCTCGACACCCAGGGCACCTGGGGCGCGACCGGGGAGCGTTACCGCTGTCTCAAGCTCGGCCTCGATGCCGCCGTCGAATGGCTCGCGCCGCGCATCGAGCAACGGGTCGAGCGATTCTTTGCGGACGGGCTGGTCGAAGAGGTTCAGGGTCTGCTGGCCGCGGGTGTCTCGCCCGAGTGCAATGCGTTTCAGGCGATCGGTTACCGCGAGGTCGCTGAGGCGCTGCGCGGCGGTGGATCGATGGACGAGGTGATCGACCGCGTCAAGATCCACACGCGTCAATACGCCAAACGCCAGAGGACCTGGTTCCGCAAGGAGCCGGGGATCGTCTGGCTGGACGCCCGTGCGGCGCCGGAGTCGTTGCTCGCCTCCGGACTCGACGTGTGGACGAAGTTTGTTCGGCAGTCCGCGATTTGACGCGTGTTATACTCCGCCGCGCCCGGAGGGCCGAATGGACGCAGAAGCCAAGAACCTACAGAACGATTTCTTCAACGCCGCGCGCAAGGCGCGCACGCCGGTGACGATCTACCTGAGCAACGGGAAGAAGCTCACCGGCCGGATCAAGTCGTTCGACAAGTTCACGGTGTTGCTCGACGGACCGTCCGGCGACCTGATGGTCTTCAAGCACGCCGTCACGACGGTTTCGATGGGCCCGGCGGAATCTCCGTCTAACGCCTGAAGAAGCCTTTCTTCTCGCTCGCCTCCGCCGCCACGGGTTGACGTTCCGTGCCACCGCTGAGTTCGCGGATCCGCGAGCTGAGCCGCTCGATCTTGGCCTCGTATTCCTGGCGGAGCACGGCGATCTGCTTGTTCAGCCGCTCGGTCTCCCGGGTGTACTTCTCGGCTTCGGAGCCCCCCGCGGTCTGGTTTCGTTCGTACTCGGCCAGCCGGGCGTGGAGCTCGGCAATCTCGTTGTCGCGTTCGGTGAGCTCCGACTGGTGACGCTCCTGGAGGTCGTCGTAGTGCTTCTTGACTTCTTGGAGCTCGAGGATCTTCGAAAAGTCGCTTAGCGGTTCTGCCATTTCATCTCCCTCCGTCGACTGTCCGGCCGAGGCGGCGTAGAGGAACTTTCTGAGGATCAGGTCCAGGTCGCCCGGGTTCGCGCTGGCGCCGAGGGCGGTTTCCATCTCCACCTGGTTGTTGACCACCAGCGCGGCCAGCGACTGGTTCATCGACTGCATCTTGTGGTAGGCGACCGAGCTCTCGATCTCCTCGTCGAGCGCTTCCAGGTTGCCCTGATGGATCAGCTTGGTCACACGCGGGGTCCGCGTCAGGATCTCGACGGCCGAGGTCAGCCCCGACCCGTCCTTGCGTTCGACCAGCTTCATGGACACGACGGCCTGGAGCACCGCGGCCAGCTGCTGGCGGATCTGACGGTGGTTGCCCTCGGGGAAGCTGTCGATGATGCGGTCGATCGTCTGCGCCGCGCTGTTGGTGTGCAGCGTCGAGAAGACCAGGTGGCCCGTCTCGGCGGCGGTCAGCACGGTCTGCATCGTTTCGACGTCGCGCATCTCGCCGACCATGATCACGTCCGGGTCCTGGCGCAGCGCGTTGGGCAGCGCCATCTGGAAGCTCGGTGTGTCGGTGCCGATTTCACGCTGCGTCACCGCGGCGAGGTTGTCGTTGAACAGGAACTCGATCGGGTCCTCGACGGTGACGATGTGGACCAGCCGCGTGTCGGCGATCAGCCGCATCAGCGCGGCCAGCGTCGACGACTTGCCCGAGCCCGTCGGCCCGGTGATCAGCACCAGTCCCTGGGGCAGCTTGGCGAAATCGGCCAGCACCGGGGGCAGGCCCCAGTCCTGGAGCGAGGGGAAGTTGAACGGGACTCGGCGGAAGGCCGCGGAACAGGTGCCGCGCTGGAGAAACACCGACGCGCGGAAGCGCGACACGCCGGGGACGCTGTAGCCGAAATCGACCGCCATGTCGCGGTCGAGGATCTCGCGCAGGCGGTCGTTGAGGATGCCCTGGAGCATCGATTGGACGGCTTCCGGGCTGATCGGGTCGCATTTCAGCGGCAGCAGCTTGCCCTTCAGCCGCATCAGCGGGGGACGCATCGGTTTGATGTGCAGGTCCGATGCCTGCTGCTCGACCATGAAGCGCAGCAGGTTGTCGATCGACAGCTTCTCGAGGTCCATTGTCTTGCTCACGGTTTTCACCCAGGCCGGCCGCACGGGGGCCGTTTTCGAACATGGTGCCGGGCCGTGGGAGAGTCAATTCGACGGTTTGACTCGGATTCCCGGATGGGCATAAATTCCCTTTTTTCGATGGGCAATCGCTTCAAACGGCTGTTGGCTCAGCTCAACCTGGCCAATCAACTGACCTTCCTGCGGTTGGTCCTGATCCCGTTCTTCGTCATCGCCGTCCTGGAGGGCCGGTTCGGGGTCGCCCTCGGGTTGTTCGTGACCGCCGCGGTCACGGACCTGCTCGACGGCTTGTCGGCCCGGATGCTCGGCGAGGGGACGCCGCTCGGGGCCTACCTCGACCCGGCCGCCGACAAACTCCTGCTCGTCGCCGCCTTCGTCTTGCTGACCGACTACCCGGTCATGCTCCAGGACGTCGCGATGGTGCACCGCATCCCGCTGTGGTTGACGGTGCTGACGATCTCCCGCGACGTGTTGATCGTCGCGATCTCACTGCTGCTCTACGTCACCCGGACGCAGACCCGCTTTCCGCCGTCGATCTGGGGCAAGCTCACGACGACCGCGGAATTCCTCATGATCGCGCTGTTCCTCCTGTTCAACCGGCTGCAGACCGGGACGCGAACGCTCGAGGTCATGGTCTGGCTGACGCTGGTCATGATCCTGGTCTCGGGCTTTCACTACCTCGGCCGCACGATCCGGATGCTCTCGCGACCGAAGCCCGCGCCGTGAGCGAGATTCCCCATCTCGACCTCGACCGGCCCTCGCGTGAGGCGCTGGAATTCGACGCGTTGCTCGATCTCGTCGCGGGGCACGCGGCGACGGACGCGGGCAAGAGTGCCGTGCGCGCGCTGCGCCCGCTTGCCGGCGAGGCCGAGCTCGAGCGCGAGATCGGACTCGTCGAAGAGGTCCGTGACTGGTTGCTGCGACGGGGGACGTTGCTGTCGGGTGGGCTGCCGGACGCCCGGGTGACGCTCGAGCGGTTGGGGCTCGTCGACGCGGAGATCGAGGTTGCGGCGATCCGCGACCTGTGTGTGAACCTGGATGCTTCCGATGCCATCCGCTCCGCCGTGGCGAAGGCCGATCCGCCGGCGCAGCTGTTGCACCGTTTCGTCGAACCGATCGCCGATCTTTCGCCCGAGACGGCTCCCGTGCTCGCCGGTGTCGAGCCGGACGGGAGGATCGCCGATCGTGCCAGCCCGCGGCTGGCGGAGCTGCGCGTCCGCCGGACGCGTTTGGCGGAGCGATTGCGGCGCAAGCTCGAGACGTTGCTGCGGGATCCGGCCACGAGTGATGCCATCCAGGACGAGTTCGTGACGCGGCGCAACGGCCGCTATGTCATCCCCGTCCGAACCGATGCGGCGCATCCGGTCCGCGGGATCGTGCACGCGACATCCGCCTCCGGTGCGACGCGCTTCGTCGAGCCGCTCGACTCGGTGGAGCTGAACAACGAGCTGGTCGAGCTGGGCGAGTCCGAGCGGGAGGAGGAGCGCCGCATCTGTGCGGCGTGGACGCGAGCGTTGCGCGAGCGGTTGGCCGACGTCGAGTCGACCCTGGCGCGGCTCGCCGAGGTCGACGCGCTGCAGGCGCGGGCGCGCTACGCGGAGCGGGTCGACGGGGCCCGCCCGCGGATCGAGGCCGGCGGACCGATCCGGCTGCGAGGGTTACGGCATCCGTTGCTGGAGCATCACCTGGAGCAGACGGGTGGGCACTGCGTCCCGCTGGATCTCGATCTCGACCCTGCGGATCGGATCCTGGTGGTCTCCGGGCCCAACACCGGCGGAAAGACCGTCGCGCTGAAGAGCCTCGGGCTGGCGGTGTTGATGGGCCAGTGCGGCATCCCCGTCGTCGCCTCGGAGGCGGTGCTCCCGCTATTCCACCAGGTACGGTCCGACGTCGGCGACCACCAGTCGATCGACGCGGATCTCTCGACCTTCTCGGCGCACGTCACCGCGATGGCGGGCTTCCTCGAGGCGCGCCGGCCCCCGGCATTGTTCCTGTTCGACGAGATCGGTTCCGGGACCGACCCGGCGGAGGGAGCCGCCCTGGCGCTGGCGGTGCTCGAGCACCTCGCCGGTCCCCGGGTCACGATCGTGGCCACGACGCATCAGAACGTGCTCAAGCAGTGGGCCTTCGGTGACGAGCGTGCGGCGTCGGCGGCGATGGAGTTCGACGACCGCACGCTGCGCCCGACCTTTCGCGTGCTGCCCGGCGTGGTCGGTCATTCCGCCGGCCTCGATATCGCCGCCCGCTGCGGTCTCGCACCCGGGTTGATCGACCGCGCGCGCGAGCTGCTCGGAGAGGAGGCGGGACGGTCGGAGGCCTACCTGAACAAGCTGCGCGAACGGTTGGCCGAGCTCGACGCGGAACGGGCGGCGTGGAGCGCGAAGCAGCGCCGGCTGGAGGCCGACCGTGCGGGGCGCGAGCGCAAGGCCGGCGAACGGGAACAGAAACGCCAGGCCGAGATGGCGCGTCAGTTCGACCGCCGGCTGGCGGCGTTCAGCCAGCAGGCGAAACGCGCGCTTTCGGCCATCGAGGACGTCGAGATGCGGCGAAGCGCGGAACGCCGCGCACACGCGGAGGAGCGCCGGCTCAAACACGAGCGCGAGCGCGCGGTGGCTTCCCTGGAGGGCCGGCGGGACGAGGCCGAGTTGCCGCCGCCGGCCGAGCTGCGCGAGGGCCGGACGGTCTTCGTCGTGTCGTTGGGGCGGCAAGGGACGGTCCGGCGTGTCGACGGCAAGCGGGTCGAGGTGCAGCTCGGGCGGATCGGCATCACCGTCGACGCGGACGACCTGAGGTCGGCGGCGCAGGAGCCGCGGGCGCCACGAGACAGCCGGGCTCCCGCGCCGGCGCGCGATCTGGAGACGGGGCCTCCGGCCGAGCTGTTGCTCATCGGTCAGACGGTGGACAGCGCGCTCGACCGGATCGACCGTTTCCTCGATCGTGCCGTGCTCGGCTCCGTGGGGCAGGTGCGGCTGATCCACGGCCACGGCACGGGCAAGCTGCGCCGGGCGATCCGCCGGCACCTGCGCGGACACCCGCTCGTCAGCGACTATCGCCCGGGCGCGGACAACGAAGGCGGCGACGGTGCCACAATCGCCCGGCTCAAGTAGCCGCGCCGTCGTCCTCGTCGCCGAACTGCTCCAGCCAGTACTCCACGTCGTCCCCGGGCTCCGGCTTCTCGCCGGAGGACTCCGTGTGCAAGCGCTTGCGAAACAGGTCCGAGCGTTCGGTGCGTGCCGCCAGATGACGGCAACGATCGGCCAGGGAACGATCGCTGGTGACGACCAGCCAGCCGCGCGGCTCCGTCTCCGCGCGGAGAAAGTCGAGGATCCATTCGTCGGCGCTGCGGCCGTGGCCGGAGAACCGCGTCTCGCCCCCGAAGCCTGAGCCCGCCGGCGAGGGGCCGTCGAACACGACGACGCAGCGGCGGCGCACGCGGGCGGCGAATCGGGCCAGCTCGAAGCTGAGCTTCCGCTTGGCGGCGTCGCCGCGGTCACGACCCCGCCAGGTGCCCAGCAGGTTGTCGCCGTCGATCAGGAAGGGCATCCGGGGACTAGCGCCCGAAGAGCCCGCGTCCAGCCTTGCCGTCGAGCTTTTCCAGACGCTGCCGGATCTCGGGGCGGTCCGGGAACCACTTGAGCGCTTCCTTCAGGATGGCCACGGCGTTCTTCTTCTTCTCGCGCTTGACCAGCAGGTCGGCCAGCGCGACGTGGGCGTCCATGACCGTCGGATCGAGCTCCAGCCCTCGACGGAGATGCTCCTCGGCCTCTTCGCGGCGCACCGGGTTGAGCCCGATCACCTTGCCGAACTCGACGTGGTACTCGGCGATGTTCTCCTCCAGCTCGAGCGCGTTCTCGAGGAACTTGATCGCCTGGCGGAACTGCTTCTTGCCGATCAGCGCCTTCGCGGCGACGAAGTTCTGCCGCGCGAGGTGGCTGGTGTCGTGCTCCGGCGCTTCCTCCTGCCGCTTGTCCTCGGTCCGCAACGTCTCGTCGTACTGCTCGCGCAGCTCCGTATCGGCCAGCGTGTTGTAGGCCTCCGTGACCTGCGAAAAGAAAGCCTCGATCCGCGGCAACAGGTCCCTCAACTCGCCGGCGCGAAAACGGTCGGGGTGGTAGCGCCGGGCCAGAAGGTAGTAGGAGCGCCGGATCTCGTCCTCGTCGGCCTGGGCGGACAGCTCGAGCACGCCGTAGTGGTTGGCGTCGACCGCCTTGTCGAGCCGCATCATCAGCTCGTTGCGCGTGACCGGGACGTCCTCGATACGGCGCTGCTCGCGCTGCTTGCGCGAGATGCCCTCGACCATCCCGACCAGCGTGAGGCCGTAGAGCGCGCGCATCGCGCGCTCCTGGCCGGCGCCGATCGCCGACGCGACCTGCAGGAACGTGAGGTCGCCGTCGCAGTGTTTCCAGATCTCGCCGACGATCGGGTGCGATTCGGCGAGCGCGAGCAGGTCGGATTCCCGCGCGGCGACCCGGGTGGGGTGCAGCGCGACGTTGCCGATCCTGGAGCGGACCGCCTGCGGGGACTTGGGATGCTCCTTGAGGTACTCGAAGAGGACGACCGTCGGAGCGACAGCGGTGACGGGTTTGCCCTCGAGATTGACCGCTCCCGCCTGAAACGCCGCTTCCGGCTCCCGCGAGCACAATCCGGCCAGCAGCACGGCTCCGGCGTGGGCCGCGATCGCGGCTTCCAGCTTGTCCGGCTCGAGCAGCTCCTCGTCGCGCAGCCACTGCAGCACGGGAATCTTCTTGTCCTCGAGCTGCTGCTCCAGGCGCGCGCGTTGATCGGGGTTGAGGTAGCCTTCGTTGGCCAGGAAGCTCTCGAGCTGTTCCTCGATGAGGTTGGAAGCCGAGTGAATCAACCGGCCCTCGGCGAGAACGAAGAGGCGTCGAACCTTGCCGTCGGTGATCGTCAGGATGCCGCTGCTCGCCTCGCCGGCATGACCGACCAGGACGGCCTCGATCGCACCCCGGGTCGTCGTCTGCTCGCTCACCTTGAGCTCCTCGCGAGCTGCTCGGCGGCCCACTGCCGGCAGAGACCGGCGTAGTCGTCGCTGTAGATCCGCCGCAGGGCGTCGTTGATGGGCCGGCCCTCGCCCAGCGCTTCCAGCAGCCACACCAGGTGGGAGAAATCACGTCGCGCTTCCAGCCAAAGCACCAACGAGTGTGCCGCCGCGTAGGAGAACTCGTCGGTTTCCCACTCCGCCGGGTCGTCCAGCCCGGCCAGGCGCTCGCGCACCTCGCGGCGCCGCGCATCGGTCAATCGGGTCCCGTCGGTCACCTGGGCCAACCCTTCGTGCAGCCAGCGCGGGCAGTGACCCCGTGACTTGGAGTGCACGACGGCGTGGGTCAACTCGTGGGTCAGGACACGCCGGGCGTCGCGATGCAGGCGCTGGAGCCCGCCCAGCGGGACACGGATCTTGCCGTCATAGACGCCGCCGACCCGTTCCCCGGAGCGCGTGACTTCGCGGAACGCCTGATTGGTGTAGAGCAGTGCCGTGATGGGTTGTTGCGGCGTGTGGTCGAAGCGGTTCGTCAGGTCCCAGAAGCGCTCCTCGAGGTGTTCCGAGACCTCGGCCGCGATCGCCTCGTCGACGTCTCCGTCGTAACGCAGATTGAAATGACTCGTGCGTGCGAGGTCGTAGTCACGACGCAGGTCGAGATCGCGTTCGCCCTTCTCGATCTTGTCGCGCAGCCGGTCGTTCGGCGCGAGGTCGAACGCGCGGCGCCACGAGCGCAGCGCATCCTCCACGTTTTCCTCGCGATCGCGAAGATCGCCGAGCAACTCGTGCAGCTCGGCGCCCTCCGGATGCAGGACCAGGCCATCGAGCACGGCGGCCAGGGCCGAGGCGTCCTGGTTGAGCTGGATCTCCGCGACCACGTAGGGGACTCGCGCCATGTAAGCCTCGGGCTCGAGCGACAGCGCGTGGAAGTAGCTCCGGGAGGCGGCCTCGTAGTCCCCCGCATCGAACGCCGCACGGCCCTCCGCGATGAGCTCACGGATGCGCTTGCGCCGCTCGGCCTCCTTGGCGGCCGAGCGGCGGCTCGGCGCGGGCTTCTCCGCGCGCTCGTCGGCGAGCAGCGGTCGGCGTTCGATCCGCAACACGATCGAACGCGGGATCCCGACGATGCCGTCGCCGGAGCGATACAGCAGCGTCTCGTCCTGGAACCACCAGTCCGCCGTCTCGATGACGCCGCCCGATTCCAGGTGCAGACGATCCGCTGCCGCGGGTGTGGTCGCGACGGCGACGGCGGTCGTCGCCAGGATGAGAGGCAAGAACCGCTTCATGGCAGGACTTCGCCCACCGGCCGGGCCCAACCCATCGTGTCGATGTCGCTCAGGACGTCCGGGAAGGGCCGCCGCACCTCCGCTTCCGGCTTGGAAGCGAACACACCCCAGCAAACCCGGTAGCAGCCTTCTCCGGTGTCGGGCGAGTCGAGGAGGAAGAAATTGGGCTGGGCGTCGAGCGCCTCGGCGATCGGCTCGAGGCTCTCGCGCTTGCAGCCGACCATGAACTGCAGCGTCCAGGCGTCGGGGTGCCGGGCCAGCCGCGCGGCGTCCTCCGCCGCGGTGACGGCGAGATCGATCGGCGCGCGGTGGCGGTCGCTCTCCTGCCGAAGCGCCTGGGCGCCATCGACCGGCGTGCGCAACGCGATGCCGAGAAACAGCATCGAAACGACGACCGCGACGGGGCCGCCCACGGTCCACCACCGGGCGGCCGTCCGCGCCACGCTCGGCTGTGCTGTCTTCGTTCGGCCCATCGGTTCTCAATATAAGGCCGTTGGGGCCGCGGGCGGCAACCGACTATTCGATCCGCCGCAGCGCACGGTCCCAGCGGGAGTGGAAGATCAACTTGTAAATCTTGACCCCGAGCGAGCGCAGCGTCACCTGCTCGCTGGGGCGCCCGTCCGCGGCGCGTGGCCGCGTCGACAACAGGACGATGAACGCCTTGCCCTTGATCAGGTCCTCCGACGCCTGGCCCCACTCGCGGCTGTCCGACGACAGGTTGCGGTGGTCTCCCATCACGAAATAGTGCCCGGGCTTGACGCGGGTCGGCGGGTGCGGCCGGGTCTCGGCGTAGAGCGGGTTGACGTAGGGCTCGACGAGCAGGTCGCCGTTGACGAACACCTCTCCGTTGCGGGCCACCTCCACGGTATCGCCGGGGACGCCGATGACGCGCTTGATGTAGTCGCGCTCGGGAGTCTGCGGTTGCTTGAACACGACGACGTCCCCGCGACGGATCTCCCGCGAGGGCACCAGGGCGCGTTCCCAGCCGAAGCTCACCGGCGCGTAGGCCCAGCGATTGACGAGGATGTAGTCGCCGATGAGGATCGTGTCCTCCATCGAGCCCGAGGGGATCTCGGACTGCTGGAAGACGAAGTGCCGGGCAAACAGAATGAAGATGACGCAGACGAGGATCACCTCGATGTACTCGCGCACGACCGACTTGGCCGGGACCGGGGTCTCCTCCTCGCGCTCGTCCGTGAAACCTGTTCGTGATCCCATCGCGATCCTGGCTCAGCGGATCCGCTTCAGACAGCGGTTCCAGCGGGTCTTCGTGAAGAACCCCACTATCTTGCCACCCCAGGCCCGCAGGCGCTGCGAGAGTGTCGGGTGGGCCCCGTCGTTTTCAGGAAAAGACCACCAAATCAGCACCGCCCGCCCCTTCACGTGCGACGCGGGGACGAGGCCCCACTCGCGGCTGTCCAGCGAGTCGTTGCGGTGATCGCCGAGCACGAAGTATCGGTCCGGGGCGACCGTCTGCGGCGCGGCCTCGGGGTAGTAGCCGGAGCGGTGTGCCTCGGTCACGTAAGCCTCGTCGAGGAGGCTTCCGTTGACCCGGACCTCCCGGTCGCGCACCTCGACGGTGTCGCCGGGCAGCGCGATGACGCGCTTGATGTAGTCGACCTCGGGCGCCTCGGGGTAACGGAACACGATGATGTCGCCACGTTCGATCGGCCGGCCGGGTAGCAGCCGGGACTCCCAGGAAAAAGAGACCGGAGCGTAGTGCATGCGGTCCACCAGGATGTAGTCGCCGGGGAGCAACGTGTCCTCCATCGACCCGGTCGGGATCTTGGATTGCTGGAACACGAAGGCGCGGGCGAACAGGACGAAGATCACGCAGACCAGGATCGTCTCCGCGTAGTCGCGCAGGACGCTCTTGCGCTGCGGCCCGTCCGCCGTCGTCACCGCGGTTCACCCAATCGACGGCGCAGGATCTCGACCGCCTCGTTCTCGTCCGCGGCGCGCTCCGTCATCTCGAGCGCGACGGGGTCGAGCATGTCGCGTTGCTCCAGCAGGTCGAGCAGATCGGGCCACGGCGCGCCCAGCGCCACGACGGGCCGCGCGGGAAGGACGCCGGCACGCGCCAGGGCCCAGACCCAGGCGAGCTCGGCGAGGGTCCCGGCCTGACCGGACAGCACGACGAAGCCGTCGGAGCGGTCGATGAGGAATCGCGTGCGGTCGTAGAGATCGCGGCTCGTGACCGTCTCGGACAGGTAGGGGTTCGGGACGCGCGTCGAGAACACCTCCGAGACGACGCCGACGGTCCGGCCCCCGGCCTCGGTCGCACCGCGGCTGGCCGCCTCCATGACCCCGCCGTAGCCGCCGGTGACGACGGTGAAGCCGCTCTGCGCCAGCGCCCGCCCGGTGCGATAGGCGAGATCGTACGCCGGCTCTCCCGCCCGTGGCTCGGATGAGCCGAACACCGCAACCGACGCGCTCAAGGCTGGCCCGTCGCGGCCCCACCCTTGCGCGGGTCGGCGGCCCCGAGCCAGTGGCCGTTCTCGTCCGCGCCGATGGCGTTGACGTTGCCGATGCGCTCGTAGGTGGCCAGCGAGTGGCCCATCGCCCTGAGCGCCCGCCGAACGTCGGCCGGGAGCGCACGCTCCTCGTAGGAGATCAGATCGGGGATCCACTGATGGTGAACGCGGGGTGCGTTGACGGCCTCCTGCAGCTCCATCCCGTGATCGATGACGTTGACCAACACCTGGAACACGGCGTTGATGATGCGCGGGCCACCGGGGCTGCCGAGCACGAGGAACGGCCGTTTGCCGGTCTCGGCGTACTCGACGATCGTCGGCGTCATCGAGGAGAGCGGGCGCTTGCGCGGGCGGACGGCGTTGGCCTCGCCTCCGACCAGACCGTAGACGTTGGGCACGCCCGGCGCCAGGGAGAAGTCGTCCATCTCGTTGTTGAGCACGATCCCCGTGCCCGCGGCCACGATGCCGCTCCCGAAGCTCGTGTTGAGCGTGGTCGTCAGGCTCGCCGCGCGACCCGAGCGGTCGGCGACGGAGAAGTGCGCCGTATCGCTTCCCTCCGCCGCGGGGGCGCCGGGGAGGATCTCACTCGACGGCGTGGCGCGGCTGCGATCGATCGTCGACGCGCGGGAGGCGACGTACGCGGAGTCGAGCAGCCTCTCGACGGGCACGTCGACGTGGTCCGGGTCGCCGAGCCATTTCGACCGATCGGCGAACGCGCGCCGCTGGATCTCGGCCATCAGGTGGATCGTGTCCGAGGCACCGTAGCCCTCCGGCATCTCGAAGCGCTCGAGCATGGCCAGCATCTGGAGCAGGATGATCCCGCCGCTCGACGGAGGCGGGAACGAGACGACGCGGTAGCCACGATAGGTGCCGCGTACCGGCTCGCGTTCCACGACCTCGTAGGCGCCCAGGTCGGTGAGCTCCATGACGCCGCCGCGCGCCTGCACGGTCGCGACCAGCGCCTGCGCAACCGGACCCTCGTAGAAACCCGCGCGGCCGCGCCTGGCGATCCGCTCCAAGGTGGCGGCCAGCTGCGGCTGTTCGAGGATCCGACCCCGTAGCGGTACGCCGGCCCCGGGTAGGAAGATCGCCGTCGCGCGCTCGTCCAGGCGCAGCCGCTTTTCGGCCGAGCCGTACGCCCGGACCAGATCGGGGTAGACGGGGAAGCCGTCGCGGGCGAGCCCGATCGCCGGCTCGATCAGCCGCTTCCAGGGCAACACTCCCCAGCGCTCGTGAATCTCGGCAAGCCCCGCCACCACGCCGGGAACGCCGACGGCGAGGCCGGTCTCCAGGCTCAATCCGGGGACGGGCTTGCCGGATTCATCCACAAACCGATCCGGAGTCAAACCCTCGGGCGCGGTCTCGCGGAAGTCCAGCGCCGTGTGGTTGCCGTGCTCGTCGCGGTAGAGAAGGAAGCCCCCTCCGCCGATGCCGCCCGCCTGGGGGTTCGTCACCGCGAGCGCGAATGCAACCGCGACGGCGGCGTCGGCGGCCGTGCCACCCTCCGCGAGTACCTCGGCGCCCACGCGCGAGGCATGCGCCTCCGGCGACACCACCATGCCGCGCGGCGAGTCGGCGGCCGCCGGGTCGGCGCCGAACGACGGAGCCGTTGCACAGAGCCAGACAGATACCGCGAGCGCCAGGATTTTACGTGGGTTTTGCACGGGAATGATCACGCGGGACTCGACGTTGTCCCGCAAGTGGGAAAAATTATCACGCCGCGAAACGGGCTGTCAAAAAGCCCGCCGTTCGGCTGGTATCATGTTTTTCTGCGTCACCGGACGTCTCGGGAGAGTCAGCATGTCCAAGCGGTTCGCGTTCATCGGTGTCTTGGTTCTGAGCCTGGTCTGTGTGGCGGGTTGCGGCGCGCCGGATCCCCCGACGGGAGAGGAAGCCGCCGCCGCGAGCGACGCGGCATCGACATCCGGCGACCGTCTCGCGCCGGAGTTCACGCTGGCGCGGATCGGCGGCGGTGAGCAGGTCAGCCTGGCCGACAGCGCCGGGCGCATTCGCCTCGTCGACTTCTGGACGACCTGGTGCCCGCCCTGCCGCGAAGAGATCCCGATGCTCAACGAGCTGCAGCAGACCTACGGCGAACGCGGCTTCGACGTCATCGCGATCTCGCCGGAGGAGCCCGACGTGCTCGAGGAGTTCGCGGCCGACAACCCCGTCGTCTACACCAGCCTGATCGGTACCGAGGACCTCGTTCACGAGTACGGTGCGCTGGGTTATCCCACCGGCTTCCTGATCGACGGCGACGGTTACGTGGTCGACGTCTTCTTCGGTCCCAAGCCGCGCAGAGCCCTGGAAGAGAAGATCGAGGCGTTGCTCGCCGAATCCTGAGCGCCGACGCATGAGCCGCCAATCCCGACTGATCGTGATCATCGCCGGGATGGCGTTGATCGGTGTCGTCGTCCTGGCGATGGTCGCCGAGCGCTACTCCAAGCTGCTCGGTCGCGAGGAGGGCGGCCCGCGGCAGACCACCGAGCAGGCGGCCGGCGCCGCCGCGGCGCAGGTCGACAAGTTCGTACGCGTCCGTCTCGCGTTGCGGGAAACGGTCGATCAGGGGACGTTCGACGACGTCGCCGGCGATGCCGGGGCGCTGGCGTTCAGCGCGGAAAGAAGCCGTGTCCTGGCATCGATGGGGGTTCACGACGCGGACTACCGCGAGTTGCGCCGTTACTACCGGCAGTGGAGCGAGAGCCCCGCGCTGTTGAGCGGCGTCTGGGAGGAGGCCTTCGAGGAACGGCGAACGGACCTGGAGCGGTGCGGGCTCGGCGAGCTCGAGCCGCTCGACCGCTGAGCCCGGCGAGGCTCAGTCGTTCGCCGTGTCGCCTCCGGAGCGTTCCAGCGCGTTCAGCCGCTTCTCCGCACGACCCAGCCGCGACCAGGTGATGATCAGGAACACGGCCAGGCCGGCCCAGATGACGTTGTAGCCCCAGAACAGAAAACTGAAGGTGTCTTTCATCGCGTCCTCAATCCAAGCGTTCGAGGCGCAGCGCCTCGGTGCGGGTTTCGATCCGTGCGGTGCGGTAGCGCAGCCGGATCAGGGTGATGCAGAGCAGGAACATCGCGCCCATGCAGATGAAGAGTACGGAGGTCATGCGCTCGTCCAGCGAGCCGCGGTTGCCGGCCTTGAAGACCTCGGGGTGCATCCCGCGCCACCAGTCGACCGCCTTGTGGACGACGTAGACGTCGGCCGCGATCGTGATGCCGATGATCGCGGCGAGTCGCGCCCCGAGATCGCGGTTCCCCGCGTAGCGACGCACCATCAGGGCGGCGATCAACAGGATCTCGAGCACCAGGGTCGAGGTCAAGCGCGCCTCCCAGGTCCACCAGGTGCCCCACGCCGGCTTGGCCCAGATCGGTCCGGTGATCAGGACGAGCGTGCAGAACAGCAGGCAGACCTCGGTGGCCGCCTTGGACAGGTCGTCCCAGGCGAGGTCGCGCCGCGACAGGTAGACGATCGAGCTGCCCAGCAGCACGACCACCGCGACGTAGGCCATGATCGCCGAGGGGACGTGGAAATAGAAGATGCGCTGGACGGCGCCCATCGTCTGTTCGGTGGGCGCGTGGAGGAACGCCCCCCAGAGCGCCACCGGGATGGCGACGATCGTGACGAACAACACCAGCGCGTCGAGCCGTGAAACAACCCGTTGCATCACTCCTCCAGAACGTATTCGAACGTCGCCAGGGCGACGAAGAAATAGAGCAACCCGAAGCCGGCCGCCATGCCCAGCCAGCGGCTCACCGACGCGAGACCGTCGCCGCGGAACAGGGCTCCCGTCGCCGTGACGCCCGCGAGCAGCAGGGGAGTCGAGGCCGGGAGCAGCAGCGTCGACAGCAACGCCTCGCCGCGCCCGACGCGCGAGACGATGGCACCGAACAGGGTCCCCAGGGCGCACAGCCCGAACGAGCAGAGCGCGAGCACGAAGATCAGCTCGAGCCAGGCGCCCCCGAGGCTCGCGTTGAAGAACACGATCGCGAGCGGCACGAGGATGACCTCGAGCAGGGCGATTCGAACCGCGTTGGCGATCAGCTTGCCGGCGTAGATCGCACCGCGATCGATCGGCGCGCGGAACAGCCCGGCCAGCGTGTCGCCGCGCCGTTCGACGTCCATCGAGCGGGCGATGCCGACGACCGACGAGAAAGAGATGGCCAGCCACAGAACCCCGGGGACGAGCGCGTCGGCCGAGAGCTGACGCGCCGGGCCACCGCCGACGGCGAACTGGAAGACCAGCAGCACGACGACCGCGAACACCACGCTGGCCGCCAGCGCGTCGAACGTGCGCCATTCGAGCTGCAGGTCCTTGCGGGCGACCAGCCAGGCCGCGCGCCAGAAGCCGACGGTCTTCACGCCGCGCCTCGAGCGGGGAAGAACGCGTCGGCAACGGTCTGCGGGTCGGTCTCGGGAGACGATCCCGCGGCGACGATCTTGCCGCGGGTGAGGACGATCCACTGATCGCTCAACGCGAGGCCGTCGTCGATTCGGTGCGTGGCCAGGACGAAGCTCGTGTCGGCACCGCCCGTCGTCTTGAGCCGTGCCCGCAAGCCGTCGGCGGCGTAGGGGTCGAGGCCGGTGAAGGGCTCGTCGAGCAACAGCAACGCGGGTTCGTGGACCATGGCGCGCGCGAGGGACAGGCGCTGGCTCAATCCACGGGAGAGGATCCCTGCAGGCTCCTCGGCGTACGCGGTGAGCTGCATCTCCTCGAGCAACTGGCCCGCGCGTGCCGCCGGGTCCTCGACACCGTAGAGCCGGCTCCAGAACTCGAGGTTCTGGCGTGCCGTCAGGTCGGCGTACAGGAGCGAGGCGTGCGCCAGCCAGCCGATCCGCGAGCGCGCCGCCTGCGCGTCCTTGCGCGGGTCGAGCCCGTCGATGGCCAGCGACCCGGCATCCGGCGCGAGTCCCAGGCCGAGAATACGAAGCAAGGTCGTCTTGCCGGCGCCGTTGGCGCCGAACAGCGCCAGGCGTCGGCCGCGCTCGAGTCGCAGGTCGACCCCTCGAAGCGCGCGAATCTGACCGAAGCGCCGGGTGAGTCCCGTCGCGGCGATCGCAGGTGCGGTCACGCCGAGGTTTCGCCGCCGGAATCGAGGGGGCGCGGCCCGAGCGGTGCCGGGCCGGGTTCGGGCAGGGCGTCGATCTTCTTCATCACCTCGATGGCCCGGGAGGTGAGCGATTCCTTCAGCCGTTCGTAGTCCTCGTCACTCAGCTTGCCGGTGCCGCGATCCTCTTCGAGGTCGGCGAGCGAGGCCAGCAACATCGCGTGCCGCGACTGCAGCTCGACGGCCTCACTCTCGGCGGACACCACGCGTTCGCGCTCGAGGGCGTCGGAGCGGAGCAGCGGCGCGGCGACGAACCACAGCACCGCGGCGGCAAGCAGGATCAGGGTCACGGCGGAGAGCATGTCATTCCCACTCTTCCAACTGCTTCTGCAGCTTCTGGCGGTAAGGGTCGTCGGACGGGATGCCGGGCATGATCTCCGGCGCCGAGCCGCCCGGGATCCCGTCGGCCACGGCGGGCTGGCGGCTGCTCGCCAGGTGGCGGACCAGAGCGACGGCCGCGAGAAGCCCCAGGACCAGGCCGACCAGCGGCCCCAGCCAGGCCAGCAGGTTGAACCCGGCCGCGGCGGGTGCGATGCGGATCTGCTCGCCGTGCTCGGCCACGTAGAGCGCGATGACTTCCTGCGCGTTCATCGGCTCGTTGCCGTCGCTCCCGAAGACTTGACCGCGGATGATGTCGCGCAGCTGATCGGCGCGGCCGCAGGCGCACGCCTCGATGGACTGCGGATGGCAACCGCAATCGCAACGGAGCGTCTGGATGGCCTCGTGGTAGTCGTCCATCGTGCCGGCCAGCACGGGTAGGACCAGCACCAGGAGAAGCAGCGCGGCGGTGCTGAGCCGGCTAAGCCACATGACGTTCCTCGATCGCCATCGAGGCCTCCAGGCGACGCCGCTCGCGCGCGTCGGGCAGGATGGAGATCAGGGATCCGATCACGAAGACCAAGCCTCCGAACCAGATGAAGTTGACCATCGGGTTGACGAAGACGCGGAAGTTCGCGCGACCCGTCGCCGGGTCGACGCCGAGGGGAATCACGTAGAAGTCTTCGCCGAATCGGGTCCCGTCGAACGGGGAGATCGAGGCCAGGATCCCGACCTCGGTCGACGGGGTCTTGACCTCGCGGCGGTAGCTGCCCTCGAGGCGCTGGATCAACGGGTACAGCGCGGCGACGCTCTCCTCGTACTCCGAGTGTCCGACGACTCCCTGCGCGCGCGCCGCGTGGAACGCCTCGCGCAACTGCGGGACCTGCATGTTGGGGTGGAACCGCTGCTCGGCTTCGACCGACCCCAGCTCCTTGCCCGAGCCGCGGTCGAAGACGGTGAGCATCGTGACGGCGCCGATGTGGTCGTCGACGGCCTCGAGCCGGTAGCCGTCGTAGCGCACGAGGTAGTCTTCGATGTTGACGTAGCCGCCGGGCTCGAGCAGCCGCTGTGTCTCGGTCTGGTAGGCCGACGAACCGGCGATCCCGAAGAAGATCACCACGATGCCGACGTGAACGATGTAGCCGGCGTAGCGCCGCTTGTTGCGCCAGATCATCCGCGAGAACGCCAGGGCCACGGACTCCTTGTGGCGGTGCATGCGCACACGCATCCCGCGCCAGTACTCCTGGCAGACGGTGGCCAGCACGAAGACCCCGGCCCCGAACGTGAGCGCAGGGTAGAACGTCTTGACCTGGTCGAACATCGGGGCGACCTGCAGCGTGAACAGGGACTTGAACGTGCCCGTGAACGCATCGAGGTAGGTGCGCGGCTCGAGCGCCAGCAGCAGCAGGAAGACCCAGATGCCGGCGAGCGCGGGCGCGATGAAGTTACGTTTGAGGTTTTCGGTGCTGGCCTGGCGCCAGGCGATCAGCGGGCCGATGCCCGCGAGCAGCAGCAGCACGATCGCCCAGGGGACGTTGACCAGGTTGAAGATCGGCGGCCCCATCGTGACCTTGCGGCCGGTGACCGCCTCGGAGAGCATCGGGAAGGTGGTCAGGAACAGCACGGTCGCGGCGATGCCGACCAGGATCAGGTTGTTGAACAGGAAGCTCGATTCGCGCGAGAGCACCGATTCGAGCTTGGCTTCCGAGCGCAGGTTGGGCAGCCGCGAGATCAGCAGCAGCAGCGAGCCGAACACGATGATCGCGAGGAACACGGCGAACGCCGGGCCGATCTGGGACGTCGCGAACGAGTGCACCGAGGAGATGATCCCGCTGCGCGTCAGGAACGTGCCGAAGATCGACAGGCTGAAGGTCAGGATGATCAGCAGCACGTTCCAGACCTTGAGCATGCCCCGCTTCTCCTGGATCATCACCGAGTGCAGGAACGCGGTGCCGGTCAGCCAGGGCATCAGCGAGGCGTTCTCCACCGGGTCCCAGGCCCAGTAGCCGCCCCAGCCGAGCTCGATGTAGGCCCAGTAGGAGCCGAGCAGGATCCCGGTGCCGAGGAAGAACCAGGAGAAGATCGTCCAGCGCCGCGTCGTGCGGAACCAGATGTCGCCCGTGCGGCGGGTGATCAGCGCGGCGATGCCGAAGGCGAACGGGATCGTGAAGCCGACGTAGCCCAGGTACAGCGTCGGCGGGTGGATCATCATCCAGTAGTTCTTGAGCTGCGGGTTGAGGCCCACGCCGTCGATGCGGGCCGCGCTCGTCGCGAACGGCGGCTCGAAGTAGTTCAGCAGGATCATGAAGAACACGGAGATGCCGCCGATGACCGCCGTCGCGGCCGGCATCAACGCGCGGTTCTTGCGCCGGTTGGTCGCCACCATCAGCGCGCCCATGCCGGTGAGGAACAACGCCCACAACAGCAGCGAGCCGGCCTGGCCGCCCCACAGCGCGCCGATCTTGTACGGCAGCGCCTGCGAGCTGCTCGAGTAGTGGTAGACGTAGTCCAGCCGGAAGTCGTCGATCAGGAAGCCGCTGACCAGACACACCGTCGCAAGGAACGTCAGCCCGAACGTCGCGTACAGGGCATGCTCGGCGCTGCGCTGCAGCCCTTTACCGCGGTTGGTCGCACCGAGAATGGCAGCCAGGGCCGACCAGCCGGCCGTGGCCAAGGCCAGGAAGAGTCCGTAGTGTCCGAGGGTGATCGTCAGGTCGCGCATCGCGGCGTCACTCGGAGGTCGTCAGTTCGGCGGTCTCCGTAGCGTCGCCGTACTCGTCAGCGGATTCGTACTTCGAGGGGCATTTTGCCAGCAGGGTGTGGGCCGCAAAGACCCCGTCGTCTTGCAGCCTCCCCTCGACGACCACATCCGCGCCGTCGACGAACGTGTCGGGGATGATCCCGCGGTAATAGACCGCCAGCGTGGCGATGCCGTCGGTCATCTGGAAGGCCACATCCTCGCCGGTCGCTTCCCGTTCGATCGTGCCTTCCACGACCTTGCCGTTGACCCGCATGCCCGCGTGGGCGTCGACGGGAGTCTCCAGGAACTCGGAGACGGTCATGTAGTAACCCATGCCGGATCCCTGGGTGCCGACGAAGACGAGCACCGCCATCGAGAGCACGACGCCGGCGCCGATCACGACGAACTTGGTCTGCGGAAGTTGCATGAAGACGTCCTTTCGAGGCTCGCAGGGAAGCTCAACCCCCCCTGAGGATCCATGGTAGGCATCGCGCATCCCACTGTCAACGCGGCACTTGCTCGTATTTGTACGTATTAATGTAGCGGGGTCCAACGGCCCCGGCCGTGTCGGGTAGGCAGTTTGCCGCATTACCGCGGTCACAGTAGAGTGTCGCGCGACAGCCCCGATCAAAAAGGTTCGAGCCCGTGCGAGACATCCTGGACAAACTGAAGCGAGAGCTCGGCGAGCTGGAGCGCGAGTTCCGTGTCGAGTTGCCCAAGGAGATCAAGAAGGCCGTGGCCATGG
>JABAOH010019184.1_pt3 | contig 23916 bp, 38 predicted proteins | sample 7062181 | NCBI WGS metagenome assembly JABAOH01 (sample SAMN14538630, study PRJNA623070) | marine sediment metagenome | biome: marine biome [ENVO:00000428]; feature: marine pelagic biome [ENVO:01000023]; material: deep marine sediment [ENVO:00002113]; isolation source: pool of 5 deep marine... | reverse complement strand
CTAGAACAGGTGCAGGTACATCACTTACTATGCACGATATGGGACTTTCAACAGTAATTGGTAGTATAAACAAAGATGCAACTGGAAAACCTCTTTCAGCTTCTATGAAGAGCTCTATTGAAAGATTAAGAACTTGGGATAGTAGAACTCAAGCACATTCTTCTTCTGATAGAAATTTAAGACAAGCTCTAAATGAGATGGATAAAATTAAGGACAAACTTGCATTAACAAATGCTGTAATAGAAAAAGCAGCATACATTTACAGAAAAGCCATGGAGAAAAAACTAATTCGTGGAAGATCTATTCATGGATTAGTAGCTGCATGTATTTATGCTGCATGTAGAAATACAGAAACTCCTAGAACGTTAGATGATATTGCAAAAGGAATTAACATTAGAAGAAAAGATGTTGCTAGATGTTATCGATTAATTTACAGAGAGCTTGAATTAAAGATTCCAGTACCGGATCCTCTCAAAGGAGTATCTAGAATTGCAAGTCTTGCAGAGCTAAGTGAAAAAACAAAGAGAANNNNAAAGTAAATCTCAAAAAGATATTTCCATAGCTTCTGGAGTTACTGAGGTAACAATTAGAAATAGATGTGCAGGATTGCGAAAAATCCTAGATGCATGATTTAAGAAAGTTCTGCAAGATCTGAGTTTTTTCTCCTAGTGACTAGGAATATTCCCAGAGTAATTCCTAATTGATAAAATGCATACATCATGATTTGAAATCCGGTTGGAACAAAATCTGTAAATCTGCCTAGTAAAGCAACTATAAGGACTGCCACGCTTAGGGCAAAAATGAAGTATCTTGCGATTTTATGAATTTGTGCTAATTTAAAAAATAAAATCAAACTGACAGAAATGAACAGAACTATTACTGAACCAAGCCCTGCATTAAGGCCTAAAATGTTAATTAAAAAAGTCAGGCCTTCTTCAGGAGTTGAAGGAATTGCAAGTTCTGATACCTCAATTTTTTCTGGAATTGCAAATTTGATTATGTTTGCAATAGTATTAATAGAAAATAAAATTAGGAGAACAAGTGATGCAATCCTTGCATGTTTTTTAAGACTTGGAAAACGATTACGAATTCCTCTGCCTAAGATGGATCCATGAACTAGTCCTATTCCAATAACAATCCCAAAAGTGATAATGAAGTTTTGTTCAGCAATATCTAGTATATCCAAAATTCTAACACTTGGATGTAAATAATAAATCCCGGATTAGGATTGTTGTTAGTTATCGTTTACCATCATGGTAATAGTTGATTGAATATTATCAATTGTTTTGATTTTTTCTAATCCTAGATGACGAATTTTATCTTCAGAGTCAGCAGTAATTTTTAAAATTACATCATAAACACCGTATACACCTTGAATTTGAAAATCAATGGATTCTTGTTCTGCTAAAATTTTTTTTAGGTTATCTATAACTTGTGCTTCATGATTTAGTGCCACATTTAACAAAAAATAAGCAGTGGCCATTAGTTATGTTTGTCCTGCTATACCCATCAATGTCAGAGTAGAACGTATGTTGTCAATCTTTCTAATTTTCCAAGTTATTGTTTCTCTTAATGCTTCTACTCTATCTGATTCGATTTTGGCTAAAATATCATATGCACCAAAAGTTCCATGAACCTCAGTTACTCCTTCAATTGATTTTAGTTGATTGATTACTGCTTCTTCAGAACCTAACTCGCAATTAATTAAGACATAAGCTTGTGCCATGACATAGTTACGTGTTTTTAATATATAATGTAGATCTTAAAATTTAATCATAATTTCTAAAATCATAGCTTGATTTGGGTAAAATTTGGATAATTGCCTTTATGTAATTTTTTTAAACTAAAATTGGTTCGATTCAGTGCCTCCCCAGATTATGTGCCCGTCCTGTACGCTTTTGCTATGTATTGCGAACAGCTGAGTCGAACCAAAATTTCAAAATTATTTGTATAATTTAGACACACATGAACATACTAACTAATTTTTCCTAATTTTATCAGTGACTGTTGGGCCCGCCTGCCAATCCTTTCGTGTAGCTGGACCATAGCTATTCCCTGCGGCCCGACCAGTCATTAAATTACAAAAATTTCTTAAAAAAATTATTTTACTAACATTACAGGACAAGGTGCTTTTTGAGAAGTTGCCATAGCGACACTTCCAAACATGAGTCTTTTTGGTCCACCTCGTCCTCTAGTGCCCATCACAATTAGATTAACACCTCTCACGGTAACAAATGAAACGATTTTATCAACAATACTAGATTCCATTAACATCTTGGTCTGTATTGGAACACCAAATTTTTTAGCAGCTGCACGTAGTCTTTTGTAGGATTTTTCCATGACTTGGATTTTTTTATCATCAACTGTTGTTTGATGTCTTATGTCTGTAGCATGAGAGGAACTATACATTATTGAGATAACTGATAATTTTGCACCATATTTTTTTGCCAAATCTAATGCATAAACAAATGCCCGATTAGAATATGCAGAGTCGTCATAAGGTACCAGAATATGCTTAATTGTTGAATTTACTTCTTCACAGTATTCTAGATCCCTACAGATTATCTGGAGCTTTGTATTTGGCATATCTAGTTTTGACAAATTTAGAATAAAATGCTGTGTGCGTTTATTTTAAAAAAAACATGTGTGAAGAAGGAAAAAGAAGCATTACCTCAAAATGGTGTATAGGTTAGGGGCATATACGTATGAGAGGTAATACTCCATTAATAATCCATTTTTAGAAAATGATAAACTGTGCTAAAAGTGAGAATTGATTTTTTTGTGTTAAAATTTTTAGCAAAAGTTCCCAAAATTAAAGAGTTTTAATGGATCATACTACTTTAATTTCGCCTACTCTCCACGGATGAAGAGTGCAGTAGTAATTGTAAGTTCCAGTTTCATCAAACTTGAATGCAAATCTTTCTCCAGTAGTTAACACATCGCTGTTGAATAATCCAGATGGATTACCATCTGCATCTTGACTTTGTACAGTGTGTAAGACATTGTCGTCATTAATCCAAACAACAGTTGTTCCAACTTTAACTTGTAAATGTAAAGGAATGAAAAATCCTGTGTTTGATTGTTCAGCATTTCCATTAGGCATAATTATTTCAGCTTTTACAGCTAAATTAGAAGAATCATCTTGTACTTCATTATCATCCATTTCTGGAATTTCAATTATTCCGCTCTGAATAAGATACTTTATTGCATTGAGAAATTCATCTTCAGATATTTGATCTTCTCCATACCATTTTGCGATGTTTTTTACCCAATCAGGAACTGCTTCTGCTAATGCATCGTCTAAAAGTAAAATTGGAAAAACCAGCAATGAACCAAGTATTATGAAAATTCCATGAATTTTTGTGAATTTCACATCATAATTGGAGTAATCTATAGTATATACAAGTTCTAAAATATCAAAAATGATAATCACCGTTGAAAATTACATCTAATTAGATATTCAATAAAAACCAAAAATAAACAAAAACCAATTTAGAAAAAAAATGGCTTCAGATAAAAAATTCATAATTATTGCTTTAGTTGTAGGAGTTTCAGCACTTGCTATAATGATCGTAGCAATTGGACAGGGAAATGTCAGAGAGGTTCCAATTTTTTATCCAGAAAAAGTAGAACAAACAGTGGCTTTTCAAGAAATAGATGGAAAAGTTATGCTTGTTGGAAAGCTTGGAATTACAGAATCTAATAACCCTACCTTGATTATGCGAACAAGTTTTCTCTATAATCTAACAGTGATAAATGAAGGTACTACCCAACATCGATTATACATTGAAGGATTAGAGGTACAAACAGATCTTTTAGAACCTGGTGAAAAAGATACTATCACAGTTCTACCAACTAAAGAAGGAATTTACAATTATTATGATAAAAGGGAACGAATAGAATATCTTGGCCAGCTAAAAGCAGTAACAGTTGTTCCAAGTGATGAATTTGAAGGAATATTGAAGGATTTGATATGAAAATGAAGTGGCATTTTGAAGATTTTATTTATGGTTCGATTGACGGGGCAGTAACTACATTTGCAATAGTTGCAGGAGTGGTAGGAGCATCCTTATCTACAAACATTATTCTAATTCTCGGATTTGCTAACATGTTTGCAGATGGATTTGCTATGGCAGTAGCAAACTACCAAGCATCTAAAGCTCATAACGAGTATGTAGAAATGAAAAGAAAAAGAGAAGAATGGGAAATTGATAACCAGCGAGAACAAGAAGAACAAGAAATCAGAGACATTTACAAAAAAAAAGGATTCAAAGCAGAAATTTTAGAAGAAATTGTTCGCATGATCACATCAAGAAGAAAAGTTTGGGTGGATACGATGATGAGGGAAGAGCTTGGTCTTGTTGAAAATGATAAAAATCCACTAAATTCTGCACTAAGTACTTTTGTTGGTTTTAATGTAGTTGGATTAATTCCGTTAATTCCATTTTTAGTATTTTACAGTTTAGGTTTTGAAGCAAATTCTGAAGCATTTTACTTATCAGTTATTTTTACAGGAATAGCTTTTTTCATGGTAGGTCTAATTAAAGGAAAAATTGTAAAAAAGCCATTAATCAGATCAGGAATTTATACATTAATCATAGGGGCTATTGCTGCATCTGTTGCATATTTTGTTGGATATTCACTTAATCTACTAATTAGTTAGGTAGATTCTATGTAGCCCTTAATTGTCTCTGCAGATTTGTGCAGTAAATCTAGTTCAGAGCTACTCAATTTTATTTCTTCAATACTTGTTTTAGTTTTAGAAATTGTTGTTGGAACGCCTAAAGCAACATCGGAAATTCCAAACTCTCCTTGAAGTAGGATTGATACAGGTACAGAAATTTCTTGATTTTTGATTAAAGCATTAACTATATCAAAAGTGTTTTTTGCAATGCCAAAAATTGATGGTCCTTTATACTCTCTTAGAATTTTCCAATAAAATATCAAATCACCTTTAATTTTATGGACTTGCTCTTCTTTGAAAATTTGCATTACTGGAATTTTTTCAAACTTTGCATGAGAAAAAATTGGAACCATTGAATCCCCATGCTCACCTAAAACTAGAGCATTTTGAATTTCAGATTGATTTGTGTCCAATTCTTGGGCAATCAAATAACGAAATCTGCTTGAATCAAGGCTAGACGCTACTCCTATTACATTCTCTCTAGAAAATCCAGATTCCTTTTGAAAATAATACGTCAAAACATCTACTGGGTTAGAAATGATCAATACTTTGGCATTACTTGCATATTGCTTAATCTGCTTTGCAATATCTTTAATCATATTAACTTGATCAGACAGTAATTCTACTCTATTTGCAGTATAAGTGCCAGTACTTGCAGAAATTATAATAATATCTGAATTTTTAATCCCAGAGTAATCCGTTGCGTTTATTGAAAAAATTGAATTTTCAGGAATAGCATTTGAAATATCCAATGCCTGGCCCAGAGCCTTTTCTTTATGACGATTAACTAATTGAAGATCATCTAAAGAGTTTGATGCGATCAGAAAGGCAATTGCTGAGCCAACCCGGCCGCTACCAATTATTGAAATCAAATTTTTCCCCTTGTGATAAGGTCTGAATATTCCTTAATTTACTTTAAGATAATTGCACTGCATTGCAATGTAGTCCTCCTAATTATATTCAAAGAGGCAGTAGTATTACCATGCAAACACTTGTTCAAGGAAGAAAAATTGATGAAGATGCAAAAAAAGACGCAATTTTAGAAATAATCTCTGACAAATACTGCAGGGCAATTTTGGATACTACCATGGATAAACCAAAATCTGCTATGGAGATTAGTGCAGAAAGCAAAATACCAATCAGCACAGTTTACAGAAGGCTACAAACACTTCATGACAATAAGCTTCTGGGAATTTCCGGCTCCATAAGTGATGATGGGAAAAAATACTTTTTGTATAGAAGTAAGGTAAAAGCAATTTCTTCATCATATAAAGGCGGTTTCGTTGAAATCGAAATCGTACCTAACCTACTTGCAAATAGCTAGGTTAGGAAATTTTATTTTTATTCAAAGTTGATAATCATGTCTGAGAATCAAAATTCTGTTTTAAATCAGTTAATAGAGCAAAAATATGGTATGCAGGCATACACATCACCAGTAATTACTGTTGAACCAGATGCATCAATTCATGATACTCTAGTTAAAATGCAGACAAATTTCATTAAAAGAATCGTCATTGTATCAAAAAATAGACCCCTTGGAATTGTTACTGAGAGAGATATTAGCAGTTTTTTAGAGGAAGATAAAACCGCTAAAGCACTTGATGAAATTCCAATAAAGTATGTGATGAAAAAATCTCCCATAATTATTCCTGATGGAATAGAAGATAATTTAGAACAATGTGCTACAAGAATGGAGACTTTCAACATTGGATCAGTAATTTTAGTTAACGACTCAGGGGAGTTAATTGGAATTGTAACTAAAACCGACATTGCAAAAATATTTTCGAAGATTTATGGCGGACAGTATTTAGTCAAAGATTACATGACTAAAAAGCTGATAACTTGTAGAAAAACTGATTCTTTAAAATTTGCATTAAGCATGATGAGTAAAAACAACATATCAAGACTTGTTGTAACAGACAATAAAGGAATTCCAGTTGGAATTATTACTACAAATAATTTTCTAACACATAGCGATTACTTTTCAGATGGAAAAACAAGATCTAGAGATTATTTACTTCCTTTAAAATCACAAAATCTTCAAGTTAGAGATCTGCTAAGTGAGGATTTGTTATCAATTGAAGAAGGTGAAGATTTAGCAAAAGCTGCTAGTATAATGCTTAAAAATAAAGTAAGTGGAATTCCTGTTTTAGATAATAACAAAAACCTAGTAGGAGTTGTGGATAAATCAGATATTGTAAAAGCCTTTAACAACGTAAAGACCGACAAGGAACTTTCTCAACAATATGGATATCTACATTGAGTGTTACAATGCTAAATGAACCTATTGCAAAGTATACAGATCACCATATGACGGTGATTGAGGGACACCATAAAGTAGATCATGCTGCAAAAATAATGACAGATTCTCAAGTGGAGAGTGTTTTGGTTTTTGAAAATAGTGATTTAATTGGAATTGTTACAATGAAGGATATATTTCGAGATGTTGTTGCAAAAGGAAAGGATCCTTCAAAAATTTCATTAAAAGAAATTACTCAAAGACACATAATCAAAATTAACAAAGACGAAAAAGTAAAAGATGCAATTGCATTAATGAATAAAAACGATATTCGAAGGCTAGTTGTCACTAATGAAGAAAGACCAATTGGCATAATTTCTCAAAAAGCAGTTATTGGTAATTTAGGAAAATATTCTGCTTTGTTACCCGAGCTTGAAATTCCAAATAAAATACGATGCCCATATTGCTCTTCTTTATTTGATGAGAAAGAATCATTGTCCCATCATATTGATGATATTCACATAGGAAAAGGCCTCTTTGAAGGCAATCTTTCTCAAGTTGACCAGCTAGGTTCAATAAATAGCCCAACTAATCCAAAGAGTCTATGAGGGCATCGACGGTTCGTAGAAAAAATCATCCACCAAAAAAAGAAAAAACCCGTAGCATTACTTACAGACTCCCTGAATTTATTGTAGAAGAACTAGAAACTGAGGCTATGGAAAAAAATATTTCGCAAAATGTTTTGGTAAAACAAATTTTAGAAAAATATGTTCAATGGGACAGATTTGCAGATAAAATTGGGATGATTCCAGTTCCTACAAATATTTTAGAAAGACTTGGAAAACAAATGACTGGAAAAGATATTGAGAGTATTCTAAAGGCAATGTTACCTCTGATTAAAGAATCCGTTCTTTTTATGAAAGGAAAATACGATCTAAAAAGATGTATTGAATGTTTAGAAGACTACATGCGAGCCTCTGGAATGAAATCAGATCATAGAATTGAAGGAGAGCTTCATCATTTTATTGTTCAACATGAACTTGGAATGAAATGGTCTTTGCTTACTGAGAGATTATTCAAAGAAATATTTAATGAATTTTTACCTGAAAAAAATGTAAAATGCCAAACAACTGAAAAAACTGTTATAGCGACTATTGGCTTAGGTTCGGATTTTAGCGAACATGATTACTAAAAAAATTATTGAACGCGGATTGAACGTTTTTTTGGCTTTGCTGTAGGAGTTACTTTAGGAATTACTACATCTAATACTCCATCTGTAAGTTTTGCTTTAGCTTTCCCAGAATGAACTTTTTCTGGTAATGGAAGTGTTCTGTAGTAAGAAACCTCACTTCTCTCCTTTCTTAGAAAGTTTTTCTTTTTTTCTTCTTTTGCTTCTTTGTGGCCTGCAGTGATTTCTATAGAATTATCAGTCACATTAAGATCTATTTCGTTTTTCTTTACTCCTGGAACATCCATTTTTACTCTAAGTTGTTTTCCTTCATCAATTACATCACATGATGTTTCTGGAAGCTTTGGCATTTGAGGTACTGATAAAGACGGCATTCTAAAAGAAGGAAATGATGCAAAACTTTTTTCCATATCTTTTTTAAAATTTTCAATAGAACGTTCCATTTCATCCCAGCTTGGGCCCCAATATGGCTTCAATCCGCTTGATTGAGTTTTTTTAGATTTTGTTTTTGCCATAGAGTAATTTAGTATAAATTATTTAATTATCATACGACAATTCTCACAATTGATATTCATTATTGAGATTTTTATTCACTAATTTAAGAAATAAAATGAAAATTATATTATGTTATTAAAAAAAGCCAGCTTAGATGGGATAATTGTAAAGCGTTCCATTACTGTAAAGCCAACTACGCCTCTTCTTGAAGCAAGAGACATTTTATTCAAACATAAAATCAGAAGATTGATAGTTTTAGGTGTCAAAAATAAACCAGTCGGAATCATAACCGAAAAAGATGTGGCAAAAGCAGTTTACAGTTTTGGTGGAAAATCGATCCGAACAATTCAAGTTAAAGATTTCATGTCGAAAAAATTGGTTACCGTTCAAAAAAATGCTACAGTGTATGACTGCGCAAAGTTAATGAAAATTAAAAAAATTGGTTCAATTATAGTTGTCAATCAAAAAGGAAATCTTGAAGGGTTGATAACAAAAACAGATCTGGTTTCAGCTTTTTTGACTCAAGTTTCTCAACCTTTGAAAGTTTCAGAAATAATGACACGCAAAGTAATTACAGTTGTTCCGGGGGATTCGGTTCTTCTAGTAGAAAATCAATTAATCAATAATCAAATTACACGAATTATTGTTCAAAGAAACAGAAAACCTGTAGGAATAATTACTCATCGTAATTTTGTACCTGCTAAAATTCCACATTGGATAGCAGAATCAGCTGATCCTGTAGAATTACGAAAATACAAAAAAGATCAGCAACTCAAAGAATTACAATCAAATCAACTAAGCTATCTTCTTCCTTTCAAAGCAGTAGACATAATGACTCCAAACCCAATTACTGTAAATGCAAATGATGATGTCTCAGTTGCAGCATTGTTAATGATTCGACATAATATTAGTGGACTTCCAGTAGTTCGAAAATCAAAATTAGCGGGAATAATTACAAAATCAGACATTGTTAAGGCAATTGCTTCCAAGTGACTATGATTAAGAATAGAAAAGAAGCAGGAATTAAACTGGCCGAAAAAATTTCAGAGGTTATAAAAAATGAAAAACTGATGATACTGGCAATTCCACGAGGAGGAGTGGTTGTAGCAGAAGAAATTTCAAAAAAATTGAATTGTCCTCTAGATGTTATCATTTCAAAAAAAATTACTCCGCCTAATTACCCGGAATATGCTATTGGTTCAATCGCTCATGACGGTACCATCTTCTATGGCAATAATTGGGATGAATTTTCAAATGAGCCGCTTTTTAAAGAAGAACTAAATAAAAAAAGTAGAGAGACAAAAAGAAGATTAGAAGAATATAGAGGAAATGCAGATTACAAATTTGATAATGAGACTGTGATTTTAGTAGACGATGGAATAGCAACAGGTGCAACAGTTTTTGTATTGTTAAAATGGTTAGCAAAACAAAACATTAGTCGATTAATTCTTGCAGTCCCAGTAATGCCAAGAGATACTTTTACAAAAATTAAATCGATGGTGGATTCTATTATTGCATTAGAGATCCCTTCAGAATTTCACGCCGTAGGAGAATTTTATAATGAGTTTGAACAAATCTCAGATAAAGAAGTTATTTCAATTCTAACAAATTTAAAAAATAAGGGAATTTAAAATGGCACTAACTGAAAATTTTAAAAAAGAAGCAGCATTTACAATTGAAGGTTACATATCACATCTAAAACGAACTAGTTTTGAAGAACTTCTTGGAGTAAAAAAAATTGGAAAATATGAAAATCATAAAGATTTTTGGCATGGATATTTCATAGGAACTATAGAAGGCCAATTAATTCAAGCCTTTTTTCATGATTTCAATAGAGAATTGACATCGTATGAAAGAGCAGAGTTAGATCAAATTATTTCACTTTATGATGTCTTTTTATTAGAAGCGGTAAAGAAATTAAAATAAATTCTAGTCTTTTGATTCTTCGTATTTTTCATCTTGTTCATAACCTTCCATAAGCTCAAGTTGATGAGATTCTTCTTTCATTTCTTCATGTTCTAATTTTTTCCATTTTTTCTCTTTTTCTTTTTTAGAATTATTTTGTGACATGGGATAATTACTTGAACAGTAAATATTAGAATCGATGATGATTATCAGATTTGAAAATAATAAAAGTTGACGAGGACCGGGGTAAATCCATCAGGGGAAATCCTGACGTGAACGAATAAACGGATTATCCTCAGAACTTTTAGTTCAGCATTCAGACAAAACCAGTATGTTTCATCCAAAAATCCTCGTCATAAAATTTACGATTTTATCATACTTAAAGCAAAATGTTGATTTTCAAAATTGATTTTGAAATGCGATAATTATCATATCCTTAATGTAACTGAAAAAAGAAAATAGTTTAGAAATGATTTGGAAGAAAATTTTAGTTCCATTAGATGGTTCAAAAAATTCGTTTAGAGGTTTAGACACTGCAATATTTCTTGCTAGACAGACAGGAGCTACACTGACAGGAATTTTTGTATTACCTAGAACACCAGAAAAAAAATTCCGTAAATTAGGTAAACCAGAAAAAGAGATGTTAAAAGCTGCAGACGGAGTAATGGAAAGAGCAAAAAAAAGAGCTGCACAAAATGGGATTGTTTTCAATAAAAAAATTGATTTTGGAGATCCAGCTTACATGATAGTTAAATTTGCAAAATCTTTGAATTATGACATTATAGTAATTGGGGCCAGAGGTCAAAGTGGAATAAAGGACATATTTTTGGGTAGTACATCAAATTACGTTCTTCATAAATCCAAAGCGCCTGTAATTATTGTTAAATAAAGAGATTCTTACAAATGATAATCTCCTTTACAGGTTAAATTCTAAATCCAGGAAATTTGATATATGATTAAGAAAAAAATTAAAAAAATTCTTGTTCCAATTGATGGTTCTAAAAATTCAATTCGAGGTTTAGATAATGCAATATCAATTGCCAGGGCTTGCCAGGCAACTATAACAGGAATATACATACTTCCAGTGTATCCAAGAAATTTAGCAGATGCAGTAATTCCATATTTCTATCATCCTGAAAGAGAAGCAAAGAAGTTTTTGGCCGATGCAAAAAAACGATGTGCTCAAAAAGGAATTTTGTTCAAATCCAAAATAATTTGGGGAAGTCCAACTTGTGAAATTCAAGATATGGCAAAATCCAAAAAATTTGATTTAATTGTAATAGGTGCACGAGGATTAGGTTCTGTTAAAGAATTCTTTCTAGGAAGTGTTTCTAATGCAATTGTTCACAAAAGTAAGATTCCAGTAATGGTGGTAAAATAAAAATGAGTTCTGGATTATTGTCTCGCATCTTAGTTCCATATGATGGTTCAAAATATTCTAATCTTGCATTAAAAAAGGCCATTGAAATTGCTAAAGATGAAACAAAAATTGATGTAATTAATGTAATCCATGTAGATTACATTAGACCTCCAGGGGCTTTGTTAGGAATGGTAAGCCCATCTTCTATTCAAGCTATCAAAAAAATTACTGCTTCAGCAAAAAAAGAGGCAGGAAAAATGGTAGCAGCCCAAGTTTCAAAATGCAGAGCAAAGGGAATTAAAGCAGATTCTAAAGTATTATCAGGAGATAATACTGATCAGATCTTAAAGTATGCAAAACAAAAAAAATCTACATTAATTGTGATAGGAAGTCACGGGCTTCATGGAATTAAAAAACTCAAAACTCTTGGAAGCACCAGTAGAAATGTATCAGAGCATGCACATTGTCCTGTTTTGATGGTTAGATGAGATAAATAGAGGTATTTTCAAAACTATAATCGAATAATATGGTAAAATGGGCAGATTATCTAATTTCTGAAGTAAGGTATAGTCCAGATCATAAAAAAATCTTGCAGGTAAAACAGCATGAAGATCTAGATGGAGAAATAGGCAAGGGGGAAATTGTAGATGTTTCAAATGTTGCTTCGAACCTAAAAAAAGGAAAAACCTACATGACAATTTTCAATGGAGTTTCAGAAACCTGGAAACGAGGAGAAAAAATTAGAGGATTTATTGCAGATGGGCAATATCATATTCGAACAGATAAGAATAAGGTAAATCACGATAATCTTGGTCTCCTAAATGAATTCTAAAATCAAGAGACATTTTCAATTTTGAAAATTAACTTGGTTTCTTATATTATACATTTTTAAAAATAATTTATGGCAAAAAAAATCAACAACATACTTGTACCAGTAGATGGTTCACAAAATGCTCTTAGAGGGTTAGATAAAGCAATTGACATTGCCAAAGGTGGAAATTCAACTATTACTGCCTTGTATGTATTTCAGCTTCCTTGGAAAGCAGGACTAAAATTTACCAAATCAATGGAAAAACAAGCTCAAGCAAAAGCAACAAGAGCAATTGGAATAGCTAAACAAAAAGCTGAAAGGCAAAAAATACCTTTCAAATGGAGAACAACTGGAGGCAAACCTGGTGATGCAATACTTAATGTGTCAAAAGGTACAAAAGCTGACATGATTGTTATTGGTGCACGTGGTCTAGGTGCTGCTAAAGAAAAATTTTTTGGTAGTACATCAAATTACGTTATGCACAAATCAAACAAACCAGTATTAGTTGTAAAATAACTAATTACAAAATTTTTTTATTTTGTAGATGGGGTATCTTTGATACGCATTAAAATTTGATCACAAATATTACGCATATTTGAATCAGAACCAATACTACAAAGTTTTACAAGATCTGTTGTAGTGATCATCCCAGTTACTTTATTGCCCTCCATTACAGGCAGTTTATGAATTCCCTTTTGTTTCATCTTTTCTGCAGCTTCCCAAACTGTTTCTTCAGAGTCTATGGTGATAAGAGGAGAAGACATCACTTCTGATAATTTACTTGATAAATCTCTGTTTTTTGCAGATACTCTTTTTACAAAATCTCTTTCAGTCAGAATACCAACAGGCATATTTTCTTTGGTGATGATAATAGAACCCACGTTTGATTCATCCATTATACATGCAGCATCTTTAATTGTACTTGAAGAATCAATTGAAATTACATTAGTTTTCATAACATCTTTTACAAACGTGTGAGCCATAGATTTTTTAATCTTTTTACTAATTTAAAAACTGGTCTAAATTATCAAGAATAAAACTATGAAATCAAAAATTGGTTTTCAGCATTATTTTTAATAAGGAAAAATATGCAGAATAGTCATGGAAATGGCTTATTTGCTTATTCAATGCGATATGGGTTCGGAAACAGATATCATTCAAAAATTAATGGAAATTCCTGAAGTCAAAGAGGTAAGAGGCACATATGGCGTATACGATATTTTTGCAAAGCTTGAATCTGATTCTAGAGAAAAACTAGATGAAATTTTAACAAACAATATAAGAAAAATTCCTAAAATTCGTTCGACTAATACTTTATCGCCTATTTTATCACAAGGTGGACGATAAACTATAATGCTTGCATTCCTTTAACTTTAGAATAAATATCAATTACTTCATCAATATTTGAAACAAAAATTTTTCCATCACCTTTTGTTCCAGTGTAACCTGATTCTAATATTGCTGACAAAACAGAATTAACTTTGGAATCATCAACAACTGTTACAATAGTGTCAACTGCATTAAATTGAATTTCTTGACCCTGTTCTCCTCCAATTCTTGGACGTTCACCAGCACCTCTACCTAATGAACGAGTAACAGTAACTCCTCCAACCCCAATAGCAATTAGAGAATCAATAACTTCTTTTTGTTTATCACTCTGAATTACAGCCTCTATTCTTTTCATATTATAATCAAATAGATCTTATAGTGTATGAATTCCTTTTTCTTTAGTGCAGATGTCAGTTGACTCTTCAATATTAGAAATGAAAATTTTTCCATCACCTTTTGTTCCGGTACATGCAGTATTAGCTATTGATTCCATTATGTCATCAGCTTTGGCATCATCTGCTACGATCACTACAATATTTTTTGAAAAAAATTGTCCTACTAAAGGAGGTTCTGCAGATCCTTGACCTTTGGCTTCTAAAACACTAAATCCTCCTACTCCAACTTTTCTTAGAGCTTTAATTACAGGTTCAAGCATATCAGGCTGCACAACTGCCTCAATTTTTTTCATAGATTTTCTAATAGTGAATCATTTAAAACATCTACACAGATTCTCGTCATTGATTTTCAAGAATGAGATTGTACTATCTGTCTAAAATAGCCAAAAAACTAAACCGATGTAGTTTCAATGAACGAACAAGGTAAGAAAATTAGTGTAAAGGACATCATGACAAAAGGAGTTTTGGCAGTAGATGCAAAAATGAATGTAAACGAAGCTGCAAAAATGCTAGAAGACAGTCAGGTTGGTGCAATTATAGTCATGGAAGAAAACACTCCAGTAGGCATTATTACCGATAGAGATTTTGCAGTAAAGATTGTGGCCCATGCCTATCCCATCACAACACCTGTAAAGAAGATAATGTCAACACCTCTAATCGGGGTTAATCCAGAAGAATCCGTATGGACTGTAGCAGATCTCATGTATACACGTAAAGTGAAAAAAATTCCTGTCATTGAAGATGATAAGGTTGTAGGAATTGTAACTGCTACCGATTTAGTAAATCAATTTGCAGTGTCTACTGAAGAAGATCTAAAAAACATGTACTACCAATCTATAACAAAAATTTTTGTTCAAGAACATTATGTTTAGATAATTTTTGATATTACTTTTTTGTAACAATGTAAATTACAAATCTTTGTTCTTGATCTGGCAATAATTGATCCATTTTTGAAAAAGTATATTCTTCAAATGATTTAACAGTATTATGAAAGGATTCACCTATAAGTAAGCCATTTGCAGGGGCAAGACCATTGATTTTTGCACAGCGGTTTACAGTTGAGCCAAAAATGTCGTTAACTTCTGAAGTAGAAGTATTAGCTTCTCTAACTGAACCATATGTGGCACTTATCTTAAAATCAACAAGTGGAAGATTTTTTTCTTTTAATTTTTTAGATAATTCATCATGCTTATCACACATTGCAAAACAGCATTCTAGTACATTTTTTAATGAGGATTCTTCGTGTGGATTAATTTTTGGAAAGTAAAACAATAAGGCATCTCCAATGTTTTTAATTACAATTCCTTTAAAGTCTTGTACTACAGCTGCCATTAAATTAAGAAATGTACTGTAAAGATTACTTGCTTGTGAATCAGTTAATTTTGCACAGATCCCTGTAGAGTTTTTAATATCTATTAAACAGACACAGCCATTTTCACTTTTATCAGAAAAATTAAGCAAAATGTCTTCTTGTTGTTTAATTACAGCTTCTTTTTGCTTGATTGTAATCAATGATTCTTTGAGCTTTTGTGCCATAATATCAAAGGAGGCAGAAAGTTGACCTATTTCATCACTGGATTTAATGTTAGTTCGAACATCATAGTTTCCATTTGCAATTTCATCTGTAGCTTCTTGAAGTTTGATGATTGGTCTTGAAAATAGTTTTGCAATAAAAAAGGCTGATGCAGCCATAACTAATGTAATTACAACTCCTGTTAGAAAGATTCTATCTTGAAGAATAGATACAGGATGAAGGGTTTCTTCTTCATCAATTTCAGCCAATAATACAAAACCTAAATCAGGAGCACAAAATGAGAAACTAAAAACGGATATTCCACGATAATCAGGATAAATTCCGCTAATTTTGTTCCCATTTTCAAAGCATTCAGTGACTGGAATTGTTTTAACTACCTGATTAAATGGGGCATTTTCAATAAATCGGGATTCTGAAATCATAAAATAATTCTCATTTACAAGATAAACTTCTCCTGTTTCGCCCAAACCACTTCGGTTTAACAAAACTTGATTGATTTCATCATTTCGCATTTTTGCGATTATAACACCGATAGGACCTTCTCCTTTTTCTCCACTAAAAATTGGAGTAACTACAATCATTTTAGTTCCTCCAGATTCATCTGGTTCAAATACTGCAAAAGGTTGTTGTAAGCCTCTGAGAAATTTTGAATCCTCTAAGAAATTATCTGTTTCTAGTTTTACTAAAGAGAAAAAAGCTTTTCCGTCTTTTCCAATAATTTTTGCATCTTCAAAGCCAATAGAAAAACCAACCAGTTCTTGAAAGGCTTGAATTTGAACTAAAAAGTCGAATCTTTTTCCTTTAATTTCAGAATCATATGTTAATGGATCATTTGACTTTCCGTTTAGTTCAGTTACTAAATTTCTTATCATGGGATCAGTAGCTAAAATTTGTGTTTCTTTAATTCTGGTGTGAATAATAGACAAAATTGTATTTCCTCTAATTGTTGATTCACTAGTTAGCCGATCCCCCATTCTTTCTTGTAGAACCTCAGTTGCTGAATTAAAACTCAGATAAGCACTAGCTGTGATTGTAACAACTGAAACTATGATTACTAAAAAAATTAGTTTCTTATCAATTCCTAATGAAATTTTTTTAGATTGCTTCTTCATCTTTTTTTCCAGTTGCTATATCAATTGCTCGTAGAACTGGATAGACAAAGATTTTCCCAATTTTTGTATTTTCTTGGACAACCTTAATGACTTCCTCTTCTTTTGATTCAGGTACTATAACTTCGAGCATGTATTTATCACCAAATTGGGGTCTAAAAACCTCTGTACCCTTTGAGGCATGTATTTCAGGAGGTGGATTCTTTCCTCTTCCCCGTTTTTTAGTTACTGTCAATCCTCCTACGGGGATTTTTTTTAGACCTTCACTAATGCCCATTACGTCATTTTTTGCAATAACTATCTCCATTCGAATCAAGGAATAAACTTCGAGGGATTTTGCTAAAATATCTTAGGCTGAATTTCAGGTCTGATTACTAGTTGTGAAAATGTTCGTGTCTTTATTAATACTCTAAAAAATGAACCGCAGACGTGCCAATTGACTCGGGGGATACAGCATGGATGCTTGTAGCAGGAAGTTTAGTACTTTTAATGATTCCAGCACTGGGTCTTTTTGAATCTGGTCTATTACGTAAAAAAAATGCAGTTTCAATTTTTATGCAGATCTTTTTTGGTTTAGCACTTCTTAGCGTGATGTGGTTTACATTTGGTTTTTCGGTATCGTTTGGTGATGATTATGAGGGACTGTTTGGAAGTCTTGATTGGATATTTCTAAATGGTGTCCCATGGGATGAACCGCTAGAACAATATGCTCCAACAATTCCGGGAGTTTTGTTTGTAAAATTCCAATTAATGTTTGCCTGCATTACTCCACTATTGTTAACTGGAGTAATAGCGGAACGAATGAGATTTAGTAGATTCATAATTTTCATAGCTGCATGGTCCATATTCATCTACTATCCTTTAGTTCACTGGGTTTGGGGAGGAGGATGGTTAGCTGATCTTGGCGTAGCTGATTTTGCAGGAGGTATTGTAATCCACACTAGTGTAGGAATGGGAGCTTTAGCTGCTGCCATGGTTTTGGGAAGGAGAAAAAATTATGGGCCATCAATAATGGTACCGCATAGTATTCCTTTAGCTGTGTTAGGATCATCTCTTTTGTGGTTAGGCTGGTTTGGATTTAATGCCGGTAGTGCACTTGCATCGGGAGGAGTTGCAGGAAATACTGTTATTGTTACGCATCTTGCGTCGTCTGTTTCTGCATTAATTTGGGCAGGTCTTTCTTGGAAAAGAACTGGAAAGCCATCTGTCGTTGCAGCAATTAACGGTGCAATTGCTGGGTTAGCAGGAATTACTCCAGCTTCAGGATTTGTAAGCGTAGAGCACTCTTTCATAATTGGTATTGCAATTGGATTAGCATCATACTACGGAGTAGTATTTTTCAAAGAGAAGTTAAGAATTGATGATGCCTTAGATGTTAGCTCTGTCCACGGGGTTGCAGGAATTATTGGTGCAGTAGCAATTGGAATTTTTGCAAGCTCAATGATCAATCCAGGAGGTCCTGATGGGCTATTATTTGGAAATCCAGATCAATTGTGGATTCAATCTTTTGGTGTTGCAATCGCATGTGTTCTTGGTTTTGGTGGGACATGGATAATAATGCAAGTTATGAAACGAACTATTGGAATTAGAGTAGATCCTGAATCTGAAGATATCGGATTAGATATTAGCGAACATTCAGAGTCAGCATATTCTGATGAAGAAGAATTTAGATTAGATCATACTGATGATCCTGAAAAGGACAAAGCCCATCATGGGTAAGAGATTATTTTTTCTTTATTCTATTATACACTAGATAAAAAATTGCTCCCGCTGCTATGATAGCCAATCCAACAGAGATTACTTGTAAATCAAATTGAATTGCCATGTAGACGGTCACTCCAAAACCAACAAGTGGTAAAATTGGAAATTTTCCAATGTTTAGAGGAGTTTTAAATGGTCGTTCTAACTCGGGTTCCACATAGCGCAGCAAAATTACTGCCAAGTTAACCATAGCAAATGTTATCACTACAGCAAAAACAACAATACTTGCAACAATTACTATATCGCCAATAAAGGCAAATGTCAAAGATGTAAGCAAAATTACAATTACTGCAATCCAAGGAGTATGTGTTTTTGAATGAACTATTGAAAGGAAAGATGGTAAAGAACCACTTTTTCCCATTCCATAAAAAATTCTAGCTCCTGCAACAAGAGTTATCAAAACAGTACTAGCTGTTGCAAATAGTGCAATAACTGACAAAGTTATTCCACCACTGGCCCCTAGTGAGGTGTTTGCTACATCAGCTAATGGTGCTAAAGAAAGTCCTAATTCTTCCCAATTAACAACTCGAACCACAGATAAAGCAACTAGGACGTAAATGATTCCAGTAATTACGACAGATAAGATAATTGCTCTAGGTAGAGTCTTTTTAGGTCTTTTTACTTCTTCTGCAACATTTGCCATATCTTCAAATCCAATAAATGCAAAAAATATCAAAACAAATGCAAAAACTATGCCTGTAATTCCATTTGGAGCCTCAAAATAATCAATTGGTTCGGGAGCATCATATGTAATTCCAATTATAATGATTAATGCAAGACCTGCAGCAGTGACCAGTGCAAAAACTACATTCATCCATGCAGAATGCTTTATCCCGATAAAATTTACAAATGATAATCCTACTATTAACAAAATTGCTGAAATCGTTATTGGAAGATCAATAAACTCTGCAAAATATCCTCCAAACCCCAATGAGACGGTTGCTGCAGTAATCATCGAGGTAATTGCAGTAAGCCATCCAATGATAAATCCAATAAATCTACTTTTGAATGCGTGTTTTACAAAAGTATACTCTGCAGCTGCTCTAGGAAATAGTGCAGTAAGCTCAGCATAGCTTAATCCTGCAAACATTGCTGCAATTGCTCCTAATAGAAATGAAATCCAAACAGAATTTCCTGCAAACCCTGCAGCCTCTCCAATTAGAACATAAATTCCTGCACCTAGGATCAACCCAACCCCATACATTGTTAGCTGGAAAAGTCCCATGTGTCGTTTTAGCTCGGACATCGCTTACACTTCTGCTAGCAAAATGTATCATTAAAACTATATCTTAAATGAAATGTTATGATTCAAATTTTTTCATTCGCTTATGTTCGAATCGATCCCATGGATATACAATGTATTCATTTCCTTTAGTTTTCTCTGCAAAAATTAGTTGTTTAGGATATCGTTTTCCTCTTCGAGCAAAAAGCGTTGCATAAACTAAATCTGATGGATTTTCAACTTTTGATAAAATTTTCTTGAATGTATCTCCAGAATCATAAATATCGTCAACAAACAAAGAGTCTGAAGGAATTTTATTTTTATCAACTAGAATTTCATGAATGTTTAATCTATCAGCAATTAATCGAGCAGGTACTAGACCACCCCTAGTAATTGTTGATATGCTATTGAATTCTTTCTTGGTTGATTGTATTTTTTCAGTAAGAATTTGCGTAATTGATTCAATTCTTTTCCAACTAACAGAGTCAGATTCCATCTAATAAGGTGGAAAAATAATATATTAAAAGTATAAACTAGATTCCCGCTATTTTTTTGACTTTTTTTGCAGTATCATCAATGTTAACAGCAGTATCTGCAGAGACAAGTAGAACTTTGTTTCCTATTGGAAAGCTCATAACAACTGCTTTTTCACGTCTAGAAGCAGAGTAATTAACGACGCCAAGAGTCTCATCAAATTCTTGTCTTGTTGAAACTCGTAAGATTAGCTCCATGTACAGTTTTCTCATATCTGCATCATCTTCTAGAGGGGTTAGTCCTTTTTTCATCCCACCAGCTACTAAATGTCCCATAGGATTTATCAGTCCAGCAAATCGAATTTCAGGTTCTTTGAGTAAATTCTGACATTTTTGTTCAAATGCATAAAACTCATTAGATTTTTCGACTTGAGACATACTTTACTTCATACAATATGAGAATAAAAACCATTGTCCAACTTTTTTGATACACAAGGGTTCAACTTTTTTCCATTATAAAATAAGAAAAGGTTATCTTGTTAGATTTTTAGAGAGAATATGCGAGAATTTGATGTTTTAAAGTGCCAAAACACCCACAGGCCAAAATACTATCTTCTTTATTCAACTGGAGATTCAAAAAAACCCTTACAAGCTTATTTTGTATGTGAGAATTGCTCAAGCAGTACTTTGTACAATGATCAAAATTCCATTATTCATATTGAAGTATTAACAGAAGGAACAAAAATCATGGTTCCAAGTCTTAAAGAATTAAAGTATCCTGAGGATTTTGCTGATTTGTTAAAAGACAAAAAAGGGATTTATCTAGACTAGGGTTTTTTGCCAATAAGTTCCATTATCTTAAATGGAATTTTACCAAAATCAGCATTTCGACTTGATGACACTAACAAAACATTGTCATCTTCCAATGGAAAACTGTAGATTATCACTTTGCCTCTATAAGATAATGAGAAACTAACGGGTCCGAATTCTTTATCAAACTCATGACGCATTCTTACTCGAAGAGCTATTTCCATAAACATCATCTCGTCTTGTTTTTCGTCTTCAAGTGATGCCATTCCTTTTTTCATGCCACCTGCAACCAAATGACCGCGATTGTTAATTACGCGAGCAGACCTCATCTCAGGGTCTAAAATCATCACTTTTTGGCAGGTTTTCTCATAATCCATATTTCAAAATAACATCCGATCTATTTATTGCGATCTTTTGTATTATAAAACTGTGAAAAACGACTTTCAAAAAGACCCAGCTGAGTTTTACAAGCATCTTTCCTTGTTCTGGACAGATTTGATATATCTCATGTCAAGCAAGCCACAGGCCTTAACCTCAGTTGGTCCAATGAGGAATTTTTCTTCAAATGCCAAAAAAATTGCTACAGAACTGCTAGATTCTAACGAAGACCTAGTTGAGTTTAACAAAAGACTAACTGAATACTATCAACAACTTGCAGACACCTGGGCCAAAGCTCAAAAAAAGGTCAATGCCAAAATGCCAGAAATTCCAAACGACCAAGAACAATTTGATGCTTACAAAAGAATTTGGATTGATATTTTTGATAATGATTTTACTGAATTATTTGACTCTCACAAATTTGGAGATAACTATGGTAAGCTAGTTGCTAGCGAACTAGAGCTTTCCAAACATTGGGAAAAAATGATAAACGTAATGTTACAATCTGCTAATTTACCAAATAAGAAAGAAATTGATGAGGTTTACAAAGAATTGCATGACCTAAGAAAAAGAGTTGCAAAATTAGAATCACAAACAAAGGTTTCTAAGCCAAGGAATAAAAAAGATGGTTGAACAAAATAGAATAGATCCAAAATTAGTTGAAGAATTTTTAAAATTTGGAAAAAATATGACAGACGCACCAAAATTAGTGCCAGCTCCAGATGAGATTAGTTTAGAAGTTACAGAACATGAAGTTGTTTATACTCAGGATAAAGTTAGATTACTACATTACAAACCAAGAACAAGTAAACAGACCCGAGTTCCACTTGTAATTGCTTATGCACTAATTAACAGATATCATATTTTAGATATTCATCCAAAAAAAAGTTGGGTACGAAATCTTTTGGAGCAAGGAATTGATGTGTACATGGTAGATTGGGGAACACCAACTCATATGGACAAGTATCTTGATTTAGATGATTACGTTAATGTTTACTTGGATAATTGTGTGGATTTTGTAAGAGATGAAGCTAATGTTGAAAATGTTTCATTACAAGGATATTGTACAGGAGGAACAATTGCAACAACATATGCAGCTTTACACTCAGATAAAGTAAGAAATTTTGTAGCAACTGCGCCAGTAATAGATGGGTGGCGCGATACCACTGTTGTTAGCAATCTTGCAAAACATATCGATGTAGACAAAATGGTGGACACAATTGGCAATATGCCACCAGAGTTCATGTATTATTGCTTCTCAATTTTAAAGCCATTTGAGCAAGGCATTGAAAAATATGCCAACTTTTTTAGAAATATTGAAAATGAGAATTTTGTAGATAATTTTCTCAGAGTTGAAAAATGGCTTGGAGATACGCCTCCCATTCCTGGAGAGCTCTTCAAACAGTGGATAAAAGACATTTACCAAGAAAATTTGCTTGTTCAAGATAAGATGTATGTTGGAGGAAAGCATGTTTCACTAAAAAATATCACAATGCCTATTTTTACACAAGTTGCAGTTGGAGATCATCTTGTTTCACCAGAATGTAGTATGCCATTGCATTATGCTGTTGGAAGTGATGATAAAACTCTAAGAGTTTATCCAACAGGTCATGTTGGAATGATTGCTAGTTCGTTATCTCAAAAAAAGGTTTTACCTGAATTAGGTCAGTGGTTAAGAGAACATTCTTAATTTTAATAAAAAGGAAAAAAGAGAAAAATCTCTTTTGATTTTACTTGGTAAAAACACCTAGTTTGATTTTTGTGCGAAGGTGCTAATCCAAGATTGTACTAGATTTTTGTTCAAATCAGCAAATGCTTTTGCATTCTCATTGAATGATTTGATATTTTGCTGTGCTGAATCAATTGCTGCTAGTGCAACTTTGTTTTGTACATCGTATGCTTTTACAACTTCTTCTGTAGTGTCTTTAATTACTTTTAGTGCTGCAGAAGGTACGTTAGTTGCGATGCCTGATTTAGAAGCAAAGTCTTTTTGTAGTGCAATTGTTGAATTGATGACATTTTCAACTGCATCAAGGTACTCTTGTTGTACGTTTGTTACTGATTGATGATAACGTGGTACTGATTGTTTGATGCCTGAAAAGTACTTGTCAATAGTTTGCTGGTATACTGCAAAAATATCTTTTTGACTGTTTGAAGTGTTTGTTGTGCTACTCATAAATTCACCCCCTTTTTGTTTTCTTTTCAATTGGAAGAACAATAAC
>JABAOH010000493.1_pt3 | contig 23923 bp, 20 predicted proteins | sample 7062181 | NCBI WGS metagenome assembly JABAOH01 (sample SAMN14538630, study PRJNA623070) | marine sediment metagenome | biome: marine biome [ENVO:00000428]; feature: marine pelagic biome [ENVO:01000023]; material: deep marine sediment [ENVO:00002113]; isolation source: pool of 5 deep marine... | reverse complement strand
GCCTCCTATTATGATTGGAGGCGGTGGAGAAAAGAGGACACTGAAAATGGTAGCCAAATACGCGGATTACTGCAATCTATGGTTAGTCCCGGATCTGAAACACAAGCTGGAAGTATTGAAAAGACATTGTGAGAATATAGGGAGAGACTACAAAGAAGTCGGCAAAAGCTTGTTCGCATTTGCAGGAGTTTTTGTAACAGAATCAGAAGAAGAGTTGGAGACCCATCTAACTGGGCGATCGAAACGAAATAACATACCTATCGAAAAGTTGAAGGAGCTGTTTCATAAAGATGCCCCGGGTTCTTGGGTAGGGTATCCTGAAGAGGTCATAGAACGCTTCCGGTTTTTCACTGATCTAGGATTCGACTATTTCCAAGTCACGTTTCCTGGAATAGGTGAGGAAGCATTGAAAGCTAGTCAAGCATTTGCGAGATTGGTGATGGAAAAAATATAGTGTGCATGCATGAGCATGCCTGACGTGCATGCTTTCTCCTTAACCTGTCTTTCGCAGTCTCTTCGCTCTGTCTATGAAGTCGTCGCGGCGTGTCAGAAGCATGGCATAAAAAATTAATGCTTCACATGAAGCGCTCAAGCTTCGTCAACCCTATGATTTCGTCAAAGTTCAATCCCAACGCGTCTAGAACCTGATCAAATGTGGACTGCAGATAACCCACATACTTATCCACATCTATCTCGCTGTTAGAAGCCAGCTGAACAGGCTTCACATGAGGCTCATTGACGACTTTGACGAAGCTCATCAGGTCCCCAGCCCTAACCTCGTGGCCCTCTTTCTGAAGAATAAGTGCAGCCTTCACATGCTGCGGCGTCGTCTTCACATAATATCTCGGATCTTTTCCAAGAACAACATGGAAAGCCAGCTTGTCAGGATGCTCACCCCATTCACGTTGCTTCAATTTCAGGTATCGATTCCGAACGATTGTTCGAATCTCTTTCTTTGCCTCCTCGAATTCAGCTGGAGACTTCGCTTCACCCAGCCGCTCTTCCATCTGGTCAAACGCCTTCTTGATGAAAATAGGAATATGCCTCTTCTTTCCGGTCATTCCCTTCACGTCGATGCTCCCGTCGGGCGACACCCCAAGATAGTTTTTCTTCCGAGAGCTGAAAATCGAGTATCTATAGACTTTGTCCACCTCCAGTTCCATCTCAAGCTCCTTCTCCGACCACCTTGCCAAAGTGTTGATCTGATCTTGTGAAGGGGCCTTGAGGAAGACGCTGTCCGTGTCTCCATAAATAACCTCAATTCCCAACTCTCGAGCCTTGTCTATCGTCTGCGTTATGACATACCTCCCAATAGAGGCCGTTGCCTCGGCCACAGGAGGACAATAGAGATCAAAAGTCTCCGCACCAAACACTCCATAACTCGCGTTAAGTATCACCTTCAACGCGCTCTGAATAACATTGTACCAGCTCTGCAGCTCGCTGGGCAACTTCTCATCTCTTGACTTTGGCTTATACCACCTAACCCTCAGGTCCCTCAACGAGCCAATCAACAGGCTTTCGAGTGCTCTCTGCTTCTCGCAGATCCAGTGAGGAGTGTCGGGCACCTTGTTATCCTCACATTCACTGTGAGAGCACCGAATCGACTGATAACCTAAGTTGTGAACCTTGATTATAGAGGGGTACAGACTTGCGAAGTCCATGACCTTGACATCGAAGTGGACTCCCGAAACAGGGTCAACCACGATGGCGCCCTTGTACTTCTTCCCCTTTATGATGGCCTTCGTAGCAGTCGCCCCTTTAACAGCTAAGATGTCCTCTTTGTTGGGGATCAGCATTTTTCGTCGACGATGCTCGTGGTGAAGAAAATTTCGAATCCACCTTGAAACACCCTGCCGGCTGACATCCTCCATAGGCATGCGACTGATCCTCGTCAGCGCCAAAATCAGCTTCATCACCAGATCGTCATCAAACGTAGTGAGGTTGAGATTAATCTCAGCGTCTCTGAAGCAGTATTCGGCGAGCTCCATGTAGGACAGCTCGGATATTGGCTTCTCCAACTCGATCTTTTCCAATCCCAGAATAGCCTTTCCAACGCTGTCCAACGTCACATCTCGATACTTCTGATTAAACGCGTAGATCTGGATAGACCTGTTGAAGAAGAATTTGTAGAGGTCGATGTGAATGCTGTGTCCTAGCAGGCAGATTCTCCGCCCAACCTCTATGGGATTCTGCTTTCTGCTTAAGCCCAGTCTTTGAGCTCTATGCCACAGATACGGTAGATCGAAGTCGTCTCCGTTGAATGTTATCGTGAACGGGTAATCCTGAAGTGCCCTGAAAATTTCGAGGATAAGCTTCTCCTCAGAATCATAGTATTCAACGTTTACGTCAGAGGAAAGCTTTCCAATGCCCTCCTTCACATCCGCTCTCCTTAGAAGCAGAACCCTCTTCTTTCCATCATTTCCTAGAAGAGTTGCACAGATTACCGGATGTGCCGCCTCCTGAGGGTCTGGGACACGCGTCGGTATGGGCGTGAAGACCTCTATGTCGAGGGCGACTCTTCGAAACCTAGGAGCGGGATACTCCAGAAGCCTAGCCCACATCTCCACATTCTGCAAGAACTCCTCAGGCTCCTCTTTGAACAACCTACAGATCTCTTCGACAACTTTCTCGGACGGCTCATGTTTGACTTGAGTCAGTCTGCCGTCTTCGATCTTGTAGATCATACCCGGAGCCAGTTGTCGGTCGTAAATGTAACACTGATAGTATTTGATAGCTGCTTCCCAGACCTTCGCTTCACTCTCGATCCCACCGATCTTCGGATACTCCGCTGGTATGATATCCCTAATGCAGCCTCGGGCGCGGCCGCCGATTGCCAACGGATCTTTCCCAACGACCTTTGTCACAGCTACTTGCTGATCTTGCAGAGCATCATACTTCTCAATAGTTTCAAAGTGATCGAGCCTCGGATGAGAGACTAGACGGTCTATCTTCTCAAGTTCACCGATGGACAAATTTGTTAGGCAATAGGGCATGTGACCTGTCGTGTCATACCACAGATAGATCCGCTCAGACTTCGGCTCATACAATTTTATGCAGGCTAACCCTTTCTTACCATCATACGTGGCGGACACGAAATGTGACGCAGGCAGGTTTTTTGGAGTTAAGGGTTTAGAAACAGTACGTTCTTTTTTCCCAGTAGAACCTCCCGAAGAGGTAATAGGCTTCTTCCTTTTTTCCGCGGTTTCAGGGGTAGGAAAGAATTCGTCTAGCCGTTTCTTCATGTCACTCGTGTCCCGTTAGATATACATCCAGCGTGCTAAAAAGCTCTCTGATTTGGATGATTTGAGCTAGAGATGGAAGAGACTAAACAGAATAAACAACAATTTTCCTCAGTGATGTTACTGCTAGATTGCTGAAAGAGGCGTCCTATCAGATTGCAAAGGATTCTAATCACGCGAGCTAGTTTTTCCTCGCTTTTTCTGCGTGGCTCAATACTTCGAACATAATTCTCGCAGCCTGCATTGCGGTTATTCCCTGATCATAGTGAGGCGCAACCTCAACCAAATCGAAGGCCACAACTCTGCGGTCACAAACCCTGCATAAGATGTCTAGAAACACATCCATACGCAGCCCTTCCGGCTCTGGATTCTGAACCGCTGGCGCAAAGGCGGGGTCTAGAACGTCCATGTCAATCGTTAGATAGGTCCTTTCAGAATCGCCTAGAAAGTCATGTATTTTCTTCACGATGTTCTTGATGCCGTCTCTTCTAATCTGCTGGACCGTCAAAAATTCGACGCCAGCTTTGCTTGCATAATCTAGCTCTTCTTTGCAGACGGCCCTGGTGCCTATCTCCAAGATCTTCTCAGGCTCAACCTGTTCACACAACCTCCGCATAAAGGTGGCGTGACATAGGCTTCGGCCCATATATTCATCGCGCATATCCAAATGGGCGTCAAAACTCACAATAGAAGCATTACTGCCCAAGCATCGCATCGCACCCAACGTGATGGTATGCTCTCCACCAATAACCACAGGCATCTTATCAGAACTCAGAATATCCTTCGTCACCACCTCGACTCGCCGCAGAGTCTCCTCGACATCACCAACAACATGAACATCACCCAAGTCATGAAGCTTCACATCCTCAATATCGATGCCAGTTCTGAAACTGTAGGTCTCGATGTTTAACGAGGCTTCCCTGACAGCCAGAGGTGCAAATCGCGCGCCTGAACGATATGTACTAGTCAAGTCGTAGGGGACTCCGAAAAGCACGTAGTCGGCTTCCTCATACGCCTCTTGAGAACCGCCGAAGACCGGAGAAGGCGATACGAAAAGCTCTCTATAGCTCATGATTCCATTTACCTCTCTGAAAGGTTGTTAGAAGACGTCAACTCTAAACGTTTTCGCTCAATAGGCAGACAGAATGTCGTCGAGAAGCCTTATGAGAACACGGTTTGCATATGAGGGTTCACCGCTTTTTCGGTTTCACTTTGCTTCTCTTAATCTTTTCTCTTTTGCCTTTACCCAGATCATCCAGCTTCTTCATCCATGAACCTCTGGTGTAGACTGCTTCAACCCCTGGCTTGACGATCGCTTCTATGCCAACGGCCTTGCGTTTCTTTTTCTTCTCCGATCCTCCACGAGGCATATGGTCTCATACTCAACTCCTGATATAAAAAGCGTAACTCCGACCGGCTTCTATTACAACTCACGCCTTCAGCACCATACTTTTGATTCCGATCAACGGTTTCGCTAGAGAAACTAATTTATTACCTAACACATTATAGCCATCCTAGAAGAGAGACCAAAATGTCTTTAAAATCGAAGCTTAAGGTTGAAAATTCTGTCGTGCTAGCATTCTCGATTTTCCACGCAATCGCGGGAGTAGCGTGGGCAGCCATCTTAGTCGCGTCGAACCTTATCGCACCGCCACACATCGCAGTCTTAGCATTCCTAAGCTTCATCACAGCCTATGGATTAATCCAGATGAGAAAGTGGGCGGTTCTCCTTTCAACAGCTGTTTTCTTTCTAGGAACAGCAGGCACCGTACCTGTACTCTATTCGTCAATAAATAGCCAGGCGTTCTCGCCAAATTTAGGGGCTCTACTATTGAACTTGTCATTAATTCTTTACGTAGTTCTATTGTTATTCGGATTTGTATATGTAGCAGCTAAGAGAGAAAATTTCGAGTGAGTAAACTAAGGCTGCAACTTGCCCTTTTCAAAATTAGTCTCTGGTTTAAACAAGGTCACTAGGACTTCGTCTCCAGCCTCAACAAACTGTTGTTCCTCACCTATCTCCACAAAGCCGTCAGCCTTCGCCAACGTAGTTATAGCACCGGACAATCCTAAAGCGATAGGTGAAGCCATCAGCTTACCCGATTTGTCACGAGCCAGTTTCACCATCGTGAAAGTTCGTCGTCCCCTCGCTGAGAACATCCTCTTCTCGGCAAACGCCTTAACCACAGGAGAAGGCTTCTCACGTCCTCCGATCATACGATATATCTGAGGACGAACAAGCTGATAAAACATTGAGAGAGCAGAAGTGGGGTTACCGGGAAGAGAGAAGACAGGTTTCCCATCAATCATCGCTATTGTCGTCGGTTTTCCAGGCTTCACCGCAATCCCGGAGACGATCACCCCAGGCCTACCAAGTCTGTTTAGTACTTGAGGCAGAATGTCCTTAGGTCCAACAGAAACCCCTCCCGAAGTGACGACGACATCCGCCAAGTCCAATGCCTTTCTGAGGGCACCTTTGAGTTGGTTCATCTCATCTATGATTGTTCCCAGGTTGATCGGTTCTCCGCCGCATTCTCGAACCGCTGCACTGAGGGTGTAAGCATTTATGTCGTAGATCTTTCCAGGCGATAAGGGTTTTTCTGGATCAACGATCTCGGCGCCAGTGGAGATGATGGCGACCATTGGTCGTTTGTATACGGCGACTTTTGTTATGCCTAAGGCTGCCAGAACCCCCATCTCACGAGAGGATATCTTTTGTCCCTTCTTCAGAATTGTCTCGCCTTTCCGAATGTCAGAGCCGGCTCTCATCACGTTTTCTCCCTTTGAGACCGCTCTATGTACGAAAATAGTGTCGTCCTCTCGTATCGTGTACTCCACCATCACGGCCGCGTCAGCGCTATCAGGTAAGGGTGCTCCAGTGACTGTCTCTGCGGCCATGCGTTTTTTTAACACGACGCTTGGAGGCTCACCTATGCCTATGCTCCCACAGAACTTCAACGCGACAGGTCTGTCCTCTTCCGCACCGAAGGTGGCCCTTGCTCTCACGGCGTAACCGTCGACAGTTGACCTGTTGAATGGAGGGACATCGATTGGAGCAACAACATCTTTGGCTAGAACACGGCCATGGACTTCAGAAAGCGGACTTTGCTCCACACCAAGGGGTTTGGGCGAAAAATTTTGTTCTAAAACAGCCCTAACTTCTTCAAGAGAGAGCAAATTTCTAAACATTTCCCTATTTCCCTATCCTATCGAACAGATGCACAGTCACAGATTCGCCTCTGTCCAATCCCTCACGAGTTTCAGGAATCATGACGTAGCCGTTTGCCTTAGTCATAGTCGAAAGGATGCCTGACCCCTTCACCCTCACAGGTTCAGCCCAGAACTCCCCATCTTTTCCAAAGACTTGAACTCTCAGGAAGACTCTTCGTCCCAGCGCCGAGAAAACCTTTCTTGTTAATCTTGCTCGTAGCATCGGTCTTGGCTCGCTTTCAATTCCCAACAGCCTTAGGACAAGCTCTCGGACAAAAACCTCGAATCCTATCATAGCCGCCACAGGATTCCCAGACAATACAATGACTGGTTTGCCTTGAACGATTGCCAGCGCCGTTGGCATGGCTGGGCGCATAGCTATCCCGTGTACGACTACTCCGGGGCGTCCCATCTGATCTATAGCTGTGGGAACAAAATCATCGTATCCAACGCTTGTCCCTCCAGTCGTGATGAGCATATCGGCTTTTCCTAAGCCTTCTCGAATCCTTGCGCCGATCTCTGATATGTCATCTTTTGCTATGCCAAGATCTATGGCTTCGGCGCCGAGTTCTTGACACATGCTTGAGAGGATGAGTCGGTTCACGTCTATCACCTGATTCATCTTTGGTTTATGACCTAAATCGACAAGCTCATCTCCAGTGGATAGGATTGCAATCGTAGGCTTTCTTACTACAGCAACATGAGTCATTCCTAGAGCAGCAAGCAAACCAATATGATGAGGCTTCAGTCGAGTTCCTGACTTCACAGCAATCTGTCCTTTACGCACATCTTCTCCCCTTTTGGAAACGTTTTCGCCAGGAGTGACCGGATTCCAAACTTCGATTTCACCGTCTTTTCGCTTCGTGTGTTCCAGCATAATCACAGAGTCAGCGCCCCCGGAAAGAGGGTTGCCAGTCCAGATCTCTCTCGCTTCCTTTTCATCGATTTTCTCATTCTTGATTACTCTCACCATCCTTGGTTTGAACTGGGATGCTCCGAGAGTGTCTTGTGCCCTTACGGCGTAGCCGTCTACGGCAGAACGGTCGAAGGGAGGCAGGTCGTTTTCTGCCACGACATCCTCCGCTGTCACTCGACCTAGACCCATGGAAATCTGTGCCTGTTCAGGTTCCAGCCTTTTGGGCTTGAGCTTCCTTAGGAAGATGGAGAGGGCGTCGTCGATGTTTGTGAGCGTTTGAAATCCCTTGAGTCGTGCCAAGGCTTTTCCCACCTACAGCAAGATGGGATACGAATATAAAGATAAACCTCGCAAACTGTCACGTATCTTAATGCATATTGATAGACTGGTTAATTCAGTTCTTGAGCGCGCGCATATTAAGCGTACTTCAATTAATCTTTCACTCTTCGGGTTATAAAAAGAGAGAGCAAAAACTGCAACAAATACAACAATAAACCATTCTTCGAATATCAGAAGAAAGCCTCCTCTCAAAAGTTAAAGCCAGAACTATTCCATTACGAAGAGAAATACTACATTACCTACTATTGCCATAGGATACATCCGGCTTAACCGCAGATTTTTAAAGCGAAATGTTCGATAGCATGATTCTGTTGGGAGGAGATTCATGCAGATAAATTCCGTTGAAAACGCGCTGCTTTCAGCAGTCAACCCCATATTAAAATCAGTAATAAAGAGATTTGATGTTGAATGTACGCGGGACGGAAGCCTACTTGTAAATTCTTTGAAGCACTTTCTTGGTGAGGATGTTCAGTTTTGTAGAAGCTGCGCAAGTTTGAGCCGCAGGGTCGCAGATCCATTTTTTGAAGTCGGCAGCAGAATTCTTGGGGTTAACAGGAGCTTTATGAGAAAGATGTTTCTAGAGCAGGAGTATGGCGAGGCGTGGTTAAAGGGTTTCGCGTTGATGATGAAGGGTATCAGAAAGTATGGCATAAGGATTCCATTCACGCCTGCGGCACCCTTCCAGATCGTCTGGGACTTCACATACCTCTGCAACCTCAGGTGCAAACACTGCTACGCGAACGCGGGGACTCGCCAACCAGAGCTCACGACAGATGAGGCCTGCGAAGCCTTAGACATTTTGTCGAAGATCGCTGATGTCGGCCTCCCTGCCCTCTCTTTCTCCGGGGGAGAACCCCTCGTAAGAAAGGATTTCTTTGAGATCGCGGCGCACGCCAAAAAGAGAATACCTTACATAAGCATAGCCACGAACGGCACTCTCCTCACAAAAGACAACGTGAAGAGGCTCAGTGACATTGGCGTTGACTATGCTGAGATAAGTCTCGATGGGGCGAGCAAGGAGGTTCATGAAAGTTTTAGACGGGTTCCGGGCTGCTTCGAGAAGACGATGAAGGGGATAGAAAATTGTTTGGATGCAGGCCTCGACACGTGTATCGCGGCTACCGCTCATAGGGATAATCTCAGCGAGATACCTAGAATTATGGAACTGGCGGAGAAGTTGGGAACCAGATTTATGCACTTTAATTATATTCCAACGGGAAGAGCGAAGGAGCACGTTGAACTCGACCTCAGCCCGAAGGAAAGGTTCTCTCTTCTTGAGATGATAGGGAGAAAGATTGTCAACNNTCTTTAGCACATGCCCTCAATACGCGAGCATCGTGAAGAGGCTTTCGGAGGAGATAGGAGAGGACTTCGCGGTTTCCGCTCATTACGCCGCAAAGAAGGGGGTTGAGAACGTTGCAAACTTCCTAGGCGGATGCGGAGCTGGAAGACTCTACATCGCTCTTGAACCAAACGGAGACCTGAAACCCTGCGTCTTCTTCCCGACTAATGAAGAGACCGTCCTCGCCAACATCCTAGAGGACGATTTTGAGGAGCTGTGGGATAACAATGAGATGCTGTGGGAGTTGAGAAGTAGAGAGAATCTGGAGACCTATAGGATAGCTCGTGAGACTGTTGGATGCGGAAGCTGCAAGGACAAATACATATGCGGGGGATGCAGAGCCCGATCATACAGTTACTTCAATGGAAAACTCACTGCAGCAGACATCGGATGCGTTGAGAACGAAGAAATATGGAAAAAGGTAACCAAGTCAGCTGAGTGAAGCTTGGACCATTCTCGCACGCGCAAAGCGAGAGGGAAGCTTCCGTGGATGATGTTATTAGATGGGGCTGAAGAGAAGACCAAGGAAAGACAGCTGAAATAGCACGCATGTGCTTTAAACTAGACGCTGAAATTCTTGGAGTGAAAATATTCAAATTTCTTCTTTATTCTCTGCAAAGTCTCAATGGTTGCTTCCAAGTCTTCCACAATCTTTTCCACGACATCGCAGGAAATCTCCTCTGCCGTCATGATGCATTCAAACCTGTCAAAGAAAGCAGGCTAGCAGACTCAGCAGATAAACATAATGAATCGACAATAACGAACAATCTTCTACATACACACATGCAGATGGATGAATCTTCAAGTTTCGACCAAACGGTAACCTAACAGAAGCCTGAATTCACAACGTTTTTTTGATAAGCAGACCAAAAAGAAGGAAAGAATTCAGTAAGCGATTGTTCTTGCGCGCAGGTTGAAAATCAGTCGAACGTTTATTGGATGTTGAAAGTGTGAAAACCACTGAACCACGCGAATACCATGGCAAACGACAAATACGCCTCTCTGTAGATTGCCTGAAGAAATGAAATGCCCAGAAAGTCGAAACATTCTTAAGTTATTCTGTAATAAACTGTGCACTTAAAAGGGTGAGGCTCATGTCAAAACCGTTCTACATGAAATTCGAGATCCCGAAAGAGGTGGCAGATGCGGCCTATGAAGCCCTTCAGATAGCCACTCGATCTGGGCAGGTTCGTAAGGGAACAAACGAAACCACAAAATCTATTGAAAGAAATGAAGCGAAACTAGTCGTCATAGCAGAAGATGTGGACCCTCCGGAGGTAGTCGCCCATCTCCCTCTGCTCTGTGAAGAAAGAAAAATCCCATACGTCTTTGTGCCGAGTAAAAGAGAAATTGGCACTTCTTCGGGAATAGATGTTCCCGCTGCCTCAGTCTGCATAACTGAACTCGGTGACGCAGCATCACTAGTGAAGGAAATCTCTAGCCGCATTGAGCAGTTGAGGAAGGGCGGCGGATGAGCAGAGAGGAAGAGGAGTTAACCCCTGCTGAGGTCATTCAGATCATTGGACGAACCGGAATCACTGGCGAGATAACACAGGTTAGAGTTCGAGTTCTTGAGGGAAGAGACAAGGGACGCATCATAACCAGAAACGTGAAGGGCCCGGTGCGGACAAACGACATTCTCATGCTTCGAGAGACTGAGAGGGAAGCCAAGAAAATCAGGTGAGAATGGAGGCTACGCCGGTGCCGAAAAGCCGACAGTGTTCTTTCTGCGGAGACGACTTTCCAGCAGGCACTGGCATTATGTATGTGAGAAATGACGGGACAATTCTCTGGTTTTGTTCGAGCAAGTGCAGAAAAAGCTCTCTCAACCTGAAGCGGGACTCAAGGAAAGTTCGATGGACAAAATATTACGGGAAGGAAGAGAAAGGGAAAGGCTGATCCAAGACTTTCATCCTCTAGAGTCAAAGGTTGTCGTAAATCCTTTGCAGGACGGAGATATGAGGTTTATAATATTTGGTCCGCCCGGTGCAGGTAAGGGCACCTATGCTTCTATGCTGGCATCGAAACTTAAGATAGCCCAAATATCCACTGGCGACATCATCCGAGACGAGATAAAGCAAAACACAGACCTAGGAAAGAAGATTATTGACTTCGTAAACAAGGGAGAGCTGGTTCCCGACGAAATCGTCATCGAAATCCTAAAAGAAGAAATCAATAAGCCACCCAGCAAGAAAGGTTTCATCTTGGATGGGTATCCAAGGACGATCGAACAGGCAAAGGCCGTAGACAAAATTGAAGAGATCGACGCTATAATACGGTTAGTAGTTCCAGAATGGGTTATCATAGAGCGGCTGTCGAGCAGAAGGATATGTAAGAACTGTGGCGCAGTATATAATATCAGATATTTGAAGCCGAAAAAGGAAGGCGTGTGCGATGTGTGTGGTGGGGAGCTTTATCAGCGTGAGGATGACAAGCCTGAAGTTATCAAAGAGCGGTTAAAGGTTTATCAGGTGCAAACTCAACCACTGATAAGCTACTATAGCGGTAAGGTGCCGTTTGTAAACATCGAATGCGAATCAGTGGATATCCCACCAGAGACCATAGTCAAAGATATACTGCAACAACTGCACAAAATGGATTTAACTAAATAGTTATATGCGCGTGATATCTTTCGAAGGAAATCCGACTATCGATGAGCAAAGTAGACGGTTAATTTCTCATCTAACCTGTCAACTCGAACAAAGCCGAAGCGCTCAAACTGAATTGCCTCATCAGGACGCAATTCCTTGCAAGCATCCTCAGCCACACCTCTGGCCACAGAGGCGTCGGGCATCACAACCTTGCATGGGATACCGGTACCCATAGGAATCCAATGAACCAGGAGAGCACCAAATCTCCTTGCCTCCTCGTAGGACTTGCTTTCGAAGACAGTTTCAATCAGTTCTTTTCCAACCCTCTCAACCTGAAAGTTAAACAGCTCCATTAGACGTATCTTCTCGCCTTTTTCAAAAAGCTTCAAATCTTCGCTCGAAACCCACAAAAGGGCTTTTCCCTCTTTCGGCTCTATCTCAAAATGACGAAAGCCCCTCTCAGGCTGATCTGGATGCAGGGGAATTTCAACAGAAAATACGTGAGGAATCCTCCTTACACTAAGCCTTATCGGATTGCGGATGAAGAAGTAGCGATTTGCCACAGGATCAATTATCTTGCGATTGTGGGCGTAGAGGTTTTTCCAGCTCAGCACCACATCAGCAGTCTTAGGGCCAACATCAATTATCAAAAGTCGAATAGCCTCAGGCGTTATCCCCCTCCGTCTCAATGCTGCAAAAGTGGCGAGCCTCGGATCATCCCAGTCCTTGAAGACCCCCTTCCTAATCCCTTCGACAATTATTGACTTGCTGAGGGAGGCGCCCTTTATCTTGAGTCTTCCATAGTGAATTGCCTCTGGATATGTCCATCCTAAATGTTTGTACATATATTCCTGTCTTCTCTGGTTCGTCAGGTGCTCCTTCCCTCGGATGATGTGGCTTACACCCATAAGATGGTCATCGATACCGCAGGCAAAATTGTAGAGGGGCCAGACCCGATACTTACTGCCGACTCTCGGATGTGGATGTCGCTCTGGGTTGATAATTCTCAACGCCGGCCAGTCTCTCACAGCAGGATTTGGATGCTTTAGGTCAGTTTTAATCCTTACAACGGCTTCTCCTTCTTTGTAGGTTCCATCGAGCATTTTTTCCCAGCGGACAAAATTCTCATCTGGTGTCAGATCTCGACAGGTACATGGTTCTTTGGCAAACACTTTTTCCCGGAATTTGTCGGATCTGCACGTGCAGACGTAGGCGTTTCCATCTTTTAGGATTCTTTCTGCGTGTTGATAATAAATGGGAAGCCTGTCGCTCTGGATGAATTCATCGTCCCATTCGCAATCAAGCCACCTCAGGTCTTCCCGTATGAGGCTGTAGAACGGTAATGCTGATCTCTTCAGCCGTGGATCCGTGTCTTCAAAGCGCAGATAGAATAGTCCATTGTATCTCTTCGCGTATTCGTAACAAAGAATTATAGCCCTAGCTGAACCCAGATGTAGGACGCAGTCCGGGTTGGGCGCAAAACGAGTCACGACTTGCTCATATCTCTCAACATTGGGCAGAGGCGGAAGTCCTCGTTCTTCCTCAACCTTCTCCTCAATTAGTGCTTCAGGCCACCTCTTCTTGACGATTTTTCTTTGTTGCGCCAGAGGAAGCTTGTTGACCTCTTCAACAACCTCAGTGGCAACTGAGGCGACCTGTTTCACTTTCTTTTTTAGATGCGGGCGTTCGGCAAGGATTTTGCCGAGAACTGGCTGAACCGCGGCTTTTCCTTCATAACTGATCGCATTTAGAAGAGCGATTCTTTGGATAAGCTCTCTGACTTCAGTTTCATCTAGAGTCAAGACTTGCCACTTAATTTTGCAGCCGATCAGATCTGTCTCTCAATCAAGTAATCTGCAAAAGCCTTTAACTTTTCCTTAGCCTTCGATGACGGTAGAACTTCATCGACATCTTTCCAGCTTTCCCTCACTATGCTTCGCGCAAAAGTCTTCGCATATTCGATTGAGCCGTAATTTCTGATTATTTTAATTGCTTCGTCTCGTATTTTCTGCTCGGCTGTATGCATGTTTAGGATTCCCAGAAGCCTCTTTCTATCGTGGGGACCTGCCTCTTCCAACGTATGGATCACCATCAGGGTTCTTTTTCCTTCGGTTATATCTTGACCAAGTCCTCCCTTCATTTCGGCGAACTCTTCACTCACTAAATCGAGAATGTCGTCTTGGATTTGAAAGGCTACACCAATCGACTCTGCAAACGTACCGATCTTTTCGATCACATCGTCGCTGGCGTCAGCAAGAACGGCTGCTATTTTCGCCGACATCCTTGCGATTGTTCCAGTCTTGTATGCGCACATCTGCATGTACTGCTTCTGGTTGATTTCGTCGGCGTTTGCTAGCCCTCTGTGCCACGCGATGTCCATGGCTTGTCCAAAGCCTACGTTTATCATCTCCTGCACGTAGATTTCATAAATTTTGTTCATTTTGCATGGAGAAAGTTCTTCTTTGTTTTTGATTAGCGTTAATAGTGGCAGGTAAAACATCTCGTTTCCAGCATTAATCGCGATGTCGAGACCAAACAATTTATGGGTGCAAGGCTTTCCCCTTCGGGATTCGGAACTATCCTCTATGTCGTCGATCATGATAAGCCCGTTATGGATGACCTCTGGAATTATGGCGAAATCCAGAAACTCTTTAGGGTCTTTGCCGAGGGCTTCGCAGACTAGGATGAATAGGGTTGGTCTCCACCTCTTGCCACCTCTGTCTAGAAATTCCCATACGGGCTCGGCTACTGCTTTGTTCAAAGCTTGTAAGTCGTATTCGAATCTCGGCGGGCCAAGCGTAAAAACAAGAGAATCCTTGTCGTACCTTCTCGGGATGTATTTTTCTATTGCCTTGTTAATGAGGGGTGCTTTCTCTTCAAGAATGCTCTCGATGTTTATCTTCTTCACGGAATCACCTTTTCCTTTTTGCGTAGGTCTCGGGATGAAAGCCTCTCGCCCGCAGCCATTCAGCTGTTTTCCCTGCTATAACTGCTGGAGCCACCTTTATTTCCTTAATAGACCCTGCTCCAACAAGAAACATGGTGTTCCTCAACTCTTCCACGATCAATTGAAGTTCCTTCTTCACTCCCTCTTCACCCTCCGTAGCTGAAGGCAAGATCGGCAAAGACATGCTTGCCAAACTCGCACCTAAGACTAGAGCTTTTGCAACCTCAATTCCAGAGCGTACCCCACCCGAAGCTATGACTGGCAAGTTAACAGATTGAACAGTCTCTACGAGACTTGCTACAGTTGGTATTCCCCAATCCCAAAACGCCTTGCCCAGCCTCTGCCTGAGCTCGTCTTGATCTCTCTTTGCTCGATGGTATTCTACCGCAGCCCAGCTCGTTCCACCAGCCCCAGCCACATCTACACCTGCGACGCCAGCGGTCTCGAGCAACTTCGCCTCTTCGGCTGATATGCCAGCTCCCGTTTCCTTAACGATCACCGGTACATCGATTGCTTCAGCGATTTCGCCTATCTTATTGAGGATACCCGTGTAGTTTGTTTCTCCTTCGAGTTGAATAGTCTCTTGCAATGGGTTCAGATGGATGGCTAAGGCGTTGGCATCCATCATTTTGATAGCCTTCAGGGCTTCCTTGGCGCCATAGCCTCTGACAAGCTGGGGCCCTCCGATGTTGGCTATTAGGAAGGCTGTGGGAGCTTTCTTTCTTGTAACAGCAAAGGTATTCTCTAGACTGGGATCTTCGATAGCTGCTCGTTGGCTCCCAACTCCCATCCCAAGTCCTAACTGTTCAACAGCTTCAGCTATGGCTTTGTTAATTTTCTTCGCTTCTGGAGCACCACCAGTCATTGCTCCAACTATAAGCGGAGCTGAGAATTCGTGATCAAAAGCAACAGTTGAGAGGTCGATTTTTTCCCGTTCGATTTCTGGCAGAGCCTTGTGCACAAGGTAGACATTCTCGAATCCGGTGGTCGTCTGCTTGGCTTGGACGTTTTCTTTTAGGCTAATTTTTAGGTGATCTAATTTTCTCTTTTCAGTTGGGCTGGGCAGGCTCTTCACGCTCTTTCAATTATGGTTCCAACAACTTCTTCTCCTTTAAGGGCTTTGTAGATGTTGTTGGGTTTTGCAGCATTGACAATTATCACGGGTATCCCTTTATCGACAGCGGGTATCAGTTCTCTCATCTTTCTTGGCATGCCTCCGGTGACGTCGGTGACCTTTGCTTCTCCAAGTTTGTGTTGCAGTCGCTTCAATTCGGTTAGCGTAAGATGTGGAATGTGCCTTGCTGACGAGTCGGTTTTGGGATCTGCTGTGTAGAGACCATCGACATCGGCGCCTATAATTATACGTTCTGCGTCAAGGCTTATTGCGAGAGAGGAGACCAGTTGATCGCCGGACAAGATTGTGAAGTTGATGTCTGAGTCAAGGACGGCGTCGCCGTAAAGAACTGGTAAAAATCCCATCTCCAGCATTTTAATCAATGGTCCTTCCTCAAAGCTCTTTATTCGCCCTGATCTTGTGATTATGCAAGAGGATGGTGGCACCGCTATAGCCGGAATGTCTTGGTTTATCAGCGTATCAACAACTAGGTTGTTTAGAACGGTCATCGCTTGATGCGTCTTTGAGAATCCAATGATCTGTGAAGAATCTTTGTAGCCCTCATTTATTCTGTATTGTTTGGCGACGGGATGCCCAAATGAACCGCCCCCGTGAACCAGGATAAGGGGGCTAACGTCCGCGTGCTTTATATCTTCGGCTAATCTCTGGATCGCCTTTAAATCGGGGGTGAACGGTTTCTCCTTTCTTGTAATTGCAGATCCCCCAAGTTTTAACAGCGTAGGTCTTCGGAGTCGAATTATTTATAGCTCCCTCGTTCACAATTTAGGTGCTCTCTAAATAAATCTACCCACGCCCTTATCGGCTTCTTAAAGTATCATATTTTTATTACCTTGAACTGAATGCGACTTCTACTTGTTTCTGATTAAACTACAACAGCGGCATCGACAATTGTACACCATTAAGAGTATCTTTCTGTTTGTTTGATAGATTTTGTGTATCTTGAAGTATATGTAGATATTAATAAAACCCTTATAATTTTGGATGGTTCTCAGTTTGAAAGTAGAACATAGTCGAACGATCCAGTGTGTGTGATCGACAGGAAATATAGCATGTCAGAATATTTCAGAAAGAAAATGTTCCCCGAACAAAAAGAGTTCAGAGGAAAATGCGTGGATTGTCACGGGGCTTTGGAGTTGTATGAAATAGACTTTAAGAACAAATCGAAGATCCTCATATGTAGACAGTGTAGCCTCTTACATCTCTATACTAAATCCTTCCTTGGTGGTTGGAAACTCGTAAAAGCGAGAAAGATGTCTGAGCCACTATAGACTTTCTAGTTAAGAAGGTTTACAGCCCATTCTCAATTGCCTCAGCAACCTGTTTCAGTCTATCTCGTGAATACAAAGCGATCATGCATTATCCTCATCCCAAGCGCATGTGCGCGCAAACACAAAAGTAGCTAGAACAGGCTGTCGAGCCATCCTTCACTTCTCTATTCTAACCGTATCATTTTCTAATCGAACAATGTCTCCTGTTTCTATTTTCGAAATATCGATTCTATCGATGCAGGGTATTTCCGAGATTATTGTTCCCACAGCAACCACGGTTTCACAATCCTTGTTTATAATCCCAGCAGGAGCCGTGTCATTCTTCTTCATCCTGTAAAGAGTGTAGGATCCAACGGTTGATCCTTTGCCATTTGGGAAAACCAGTATTTTGTCCTTCACTTTCTTTCCCTCGAGTTCGTGTCCCTTTTCTATAATTTTGCCAGTATCGGGGTCCACTCCGCCGTAGAACGAGATTGGTTGCGAGGTGGTTAAGGCTTCTCCTTCCGCAACTCCCTTTGAGATTATTCTTCCTTTCAGCTCCATTTTCCTCTCACCGCAGCCTCTATACACTCTTCTAGGCTTCCCAGTTTTGTCTTCATGTTGTTATGTCTCGAGTAGTAGCATCCTTTTGCGGAGGTTGTTGCCACAGATCTAAATCTTCCTTTCAGCGGAGCCACTGCCATACAAGTATCACAAGCGAATTTGCCTCCGGCTTTTTCAATTATTTTTGTGTAACTTCTTTTGTCAGCAAGTTGTTTCATTGACCTTGAAGTTGCAACCCAGAATTCAGTGTTTGAAGATATGCTCCGGTCTTTCAACAGGTTTGCCACTTCAGCGATTTCTTTAATGGAAGAGTGGGGGCAACCTATACAGACGAAATCGATGACTTCAACATCATCGTTAATGCTTCTGTATGCTTCTTTTATGTCATCATCTTGGATTGTAATCTTCTCTTTTGGAGGTTGATGTTTTTCGCATCCAGGAGTTATTGCCTTCATATAGAATAGTGGTTTTGAACCGTAAGTCACCACTGAGGCACAAAAAGTCTTCAACTCATCCAAACTCGCATCTTTTATGCCTGTTACGTAGGGGATTTTGTTTTGTGCTTTTTTACCAATGCAACAGCCAAGGGCGCCCCAATCTGAGAGCTTTTTCAATTTTGCCTTCACTTCTACGTGAATGTCTGGTACTCTGTTCTCGTCCAGATGAAACCCGTAATATGGTGTTTTGCCAACGAAGCCTGCTGCAAGAGCTGATGGGCCGCCTTCCCGGTTTGTCTTCGCTCCAATGACTGAGTTGGCGAAAGTAACTGCGGAGGACTCAGCCCAGGCGATGTGTTCTCTGTATCTCGGTAGGTTGCCTATCAGATAGGGTGTGCATGTGCAGGAGATGATTATGCCCATTTTCCTGAAAGCATTTATGACTAGGTTTTGCTTTTTTGCGAACTCTTCGGAGATTCCGAGTTTCTTCCAATCTTCCAAATCCATTCCCGCGGGGTTCAAAGTTGTGAGTACCTTGACTTTTCCGTCTTCTGCTAACTTATCTAGGAACTCTAGACCTGCGTCTCCGAGGTTATGGTAGGATACGCCCGCAACTTGAACAGAACCCACTCCTATGAGTTTTTCAGCTCCGTAGATGTTTCCTAAAGCAACAAGTATCTCCATGGATTTTTTTACTGCGTATCCCTCTTCTCCATCCAACATCCTTTCTTCTTCTTTTGTGAGGTACATAGAATCACAAGAATCTGCTTAGATCAACTCTTCTATATTCCTCTCTTTTGAATCCTTTTCCTGTTGCTTTAGATGGAATCGTTGCGTCTAGACCCATCTTGGCGGTTCTTGCTTTTTTTCCTTCAGTTAGATCTCCAGATGGGTCGAGGGAAGACCCTCTCTGGTTTGATAGGATAACAGTGTCTTTATCTGCTTGGAATCTTGTTGCAATGGCCCATTCAACATCGTTTTGGTCATAGATGTCTACGTCTTCATCTACGATGACGCAGTGCTTCAATGACTTGTGTCCTTCAAAGGCTGCTTCAATCGCTTTCTTTCCATCATCCGGATTCTGTTTCTTTATTTGCACCACCGCGTGGAGCCAGCTGCAACCGCCAGGAGTTATGTAAACATCTTTACACTCACAGACTTTGTTCACTTCATTAAAGATTGTTGGTTCTTTGGGCATCCCCATCAAGAACTTATGTTCATTTCTTCCCGCAAGAATGGTCTGGTAAATCGGTTTTTCTCTGTGAGTTATGCACTTGATTTCTATCACTGGTTGCTGTCTTATCCTATCGGCAATTCCTGTCAGATCTAAGAACGGTCCCTCTGATGTTCTTTCTTTTGTTATCCTTCCCTCTAATACAATCTCGCAGTCTCTTGGAACCTCAAGATCGATGGTCTTGCACTGCACCAGTTCTGTTTTCTCTAATGCATTAGCCATTCCTAGTTCGTCAACACCCTTCGGTAGAGATGTGGCAGCGGCAAGAAGAGTAGCGGTTGAGTTGCCTATGCACATTGCGATGTCGAGTTCGCTGCCAGATTTTCTGAGGGCGGTGTCTGTTCCTCTCTCTTCAACGATTCTGGCTACGAACTTGTTCTTATCTATTAACATGAGCCTGTGGAAACATGTGTTTCTGCCCAACTCTGGGTCTTTTATTATGGCTATGGCAGATGCAATGTATTTTCCACCGTCTTTTTCTGTGTACCTCATTATTGGAAGCTTTGTCAAATCAACGTCTTTCTCAACTATTTCCTGGCATTCTCCTTTCGCCACAACATCAGGAGGTAAGGGGTTTTCTATGGCATTGGATAATTTGCGCAGCAATTGTTCTTTCTTAATGTTCAAAGCTCTAGCAATCAGTTCTTTAGATGAGACGAGGCCGCTTACAACAGGAATACTTGATTCCTTCACTTTCTCAAAGAACACGGGTTTCTCGCCGAGAGCATCTATAATCCCCGCCATCTCATACTCGGTTGACACTTCTTTTCTTATTCTTATTAATTCTCCATTTTGGTCAAGCTGTTCTAGAAAACTTCTAAAACCCAATCTTCTCCCTTCTTTAAAGGTAATTTCTAGTTTCTAATAAGGCTAATTTACTTATATTTTTGAATCCCGATCTTTGTTCTCAGTACTTTGAACCCCTCTTTTTCCATTGCTGTTGCAACCGCTTCTTGCAGTTCTTTTCCTGGTGTTAACGCTACCATGCAGCCTCCACCGCCACCGCCAGTTAGTTTTGCTCCAAACGCGCCCTGCTCTCGAGCTAAATTGACCAGATAATCCAATTCTTTGCAAGAAACTTCAATTTCTTGCAGTAGGTCATGATTTTTGTTCATCAATCTCCCAACCTTTCTTAAATCAAAATCTTCTAAGGTCTTTCTAGCCTCGAATGCTAACCGTTCTGCTTGATTGAACAATGGATCATATTTTTCTGGATTGTCTTTCTTTCTTTCGGCAACGCCTGCAACCATTTCCTTCGTGTCAGCAACAACTCCCGTGTTGCCTATGACAATTTCAACAGGCTCCCTTATACTCAATCTTTCAATTGTGTTTGGGCCTTCGTTTAGATTTCTGCTGAACCAGATTAGCCCTCCATACGTTGCAGCGCTGTTGTCGATGCCTGAGGGTGTTCCGGCGTAGGCTTTCTCAGCTTCATAAGCAATTTCGTTGATTCTTTCATCTGACAAAGTCATTTCAAACTCCTCTGCTATAGCCCTTGCGATTGCAACGCTGCTTGCTGCAGAAGCACCTATTCCGCTGAAACCCGGGAGACTTCCTCCCAACCAAATCTCTAAAGACATCTTTTCCAAATCGAGTCCCATGGTTTTCAGCATTCTCTCAATAGACTCTTCTTGTTGGGTTCTCTTCCGTTCAGTGTAACCTTTTGCGCCTTTTCTTTCATCCTTTACGATGATTCCTTCTCCAATTCTCTTCACTTCTGCGTCGGCTGTTAAATCAATTGCAGAAACAATTCCTGGTACGCCGTGAACAACGAAATGTTCGCCAAACAAGATGGCTTTTCCGAAGCCAGAACCGCTTCCCATCGAAACCACCTAGAAAAGACAACTACTTCTGGAAATTTAAATAAGATGTGGATTGCGGAGGCTCCGAAGTTGAACCATCAAAGAGGGTAAGGCTCTCCGTGAAGCGATTGATAGGTCAAGATGTAAACGTTCCAAAATGGTGTTACAAGACTTTACGTGAATCTCGACATTCCTCACCTACTAACCGAAGAGTCATTTCAGAAATAGAACGCGTATGTATCAATCTAACCCTTCATGAATGAGACGCATGCATAACCCACAACTGAGGAGAAGTCGCTGGTGACGTCGCCGCTGGTCTTATAGCAAAGCAGCCGCGCCCTTTTTGCGCTCAACAACTTTGATGCTGTAATCGCTGCAACCACGGGACCGTAGCCACACGTAGAAATGCCGTTAGTCTCTACGGTAGAGTAATAGAGCTCTTCATCCATTTTTAGGGCTGCACTAATGGCTAGTCTGTCTTTTTGTTCAGCTCTTTCTTGGGGCTCGTAGTGGGTCATGTCTGTTGAGGCTATCACTAGGCCATTCCTTCCAGACAACGCTTTTGCAACAGCTCGCCCAACCTCACGACTCGATTCGAGATCCTGCATAAGAAAGGAGATGGGCACAAACTTGAAACTTGAGCCGTACAGGTATTGAAGAAAGGGAAGCTGAAGTTCAATGGAGTGCTCCCTTGCATGGGCTATGTCATCCACATCGATAACACGAGATTCACGCAAAATCTGGTTGGCAGTCTGGGCATCAATCTCTACGTCTCCCAACGGGGTGCGCCAAACCCCTTCATTCATGATGGCCAGCCCACTTCCAAGCCCGTAATGATTTGGACCAAAGAGAACAGCTGTGTCTGGTCTGCCATCAAATGCAAGGTTATAATACGCATTTGCAGCCACTGATCCAGAATACATATAGCCTGCATGAGGAACGGTAAGCCCAAGCATGTTTCGTGGGCCCTCTTCTACGACTTTAGGGAGTTTGCCCGGTCCGAATTCGTGCATGAAGCAGTCTTCTATCTGTGCTCGCAGGGATTGTGAGGTGCCGGCGTACCATGAACCTGCAACAGTGGGACGCCTAACCTTCAACCTTCTCCCTCTTCTTCTCTTGCTAGTTTTACCTCAAAATCATCAATTGATAGAGCCATATCTCCGTCAGGAGGAAGCTCCCCTCTCTCCCGCAGTATTTGTCTAGCAAGAAGCCAATAAATCACCGCGAGGGCTCTTCTACCCTTATTGTTAGTGGGTATGACCACATCTAAATCACGAAACTCGTTATCGGTGCTACAGAGAGACACAACCGGGATTCCAACAGTTGAGGCCTCCCTCACAGCTTGGCCGTCGGCTCTGGGATCAGAGACGATCACAACCCCTGGCTCGATGCGATTTGGATAGAGAGGATTTGACAGTAGTCCAGGAACAAAACGGCTGATAACGGAAGTTGCCCCAGTTGCTTCGCAGAATCTTTCAACAGGAGTACGGGCATACAATCTTGCGGCCACCGCCGCGATCTTATGTGGTTCAAACCTCGCTAGGAATTTGGCTGCGATTCGGATGCGTTCATCGGTTCTCTGAATGTCCAGAACAAATAATCCATCAGGTCTGATGCGGTAGATGAAGGGTCCCACATCCTTCGTTTTCATTCTTGTGCCTATGTGGATTCCGGCTGACAGGAGGGTGTCTTGAGGCAGCAAAAGCCCCTCGCTCGGAATTTCGACTTCTTCATTTTCTTTCTCTGACATGTGTTTTCCTCACAATCGAAGAGCCGGCATCTTAGCTCTCTCTCCAAGCATCTTTTCTACTCGAGTAAGTTCGTTGATTTTTGATATACGTGTTCCTCCGATTATACCTGTTTTGATAATGGGACAGTGGAACGCTATCGCTAGGTGGGCTATATGTGCGTCGGTTGTTTCTCCAGATCTATGTGACATGATTGTCGTGTATCGCGCTTTCTGAGCAATTTCGGTGGTCGTCCAGGCGTCAGTGAGTGTCCCGACCTGATTAATTTTTATGATGACTGAGTTCGCAGCGCCGATTTTAATCCCCTTTTTCAATCTCTCTATATTTGTTGCAAAAAGGTCGTCGCCGCATACTAGACAATTTCTAGTCTTTTTCGTGAGCTCTGCGAAAGCCTCAAAGGTTTCTTCGTGGAAAGGATCTTCAATGTAAGCGAGACTGTAGTTCTCGATGAGATTTAAAACGAAGTCTAGTTGCGCCTCTGGGCTTCTTCTGACCCCCTCTCGAGCGTACACATAACGTTTCTCTTTTGTTTTCCACAGGCTGGAAGCTGCAATGTCCAAGCCAACTCTACACTCGACTCCAGACTCCTCTGAAACTGCCTCACACGCCTTCAACATGATATCCAAGGCTTCTTCACTTTTTATGTTGGGTGCCCAGGCGCCCTCGTCTCCCCTTCCTCCAGTGAAGCTTCTATCTGCCTTCTTCAGTAGAGAACCAACTTTCTTATGAACTGATGTATTTGCCTTGGCTGCTTCATGGAAGGAGTCTGCTTTCAGGGGTAGAACTAGGAATTCCTGTATGTCTGGTGTCTTTCCGTATGCGTGTTTTCCCCCACCTAAGACGTTTCCTAGGGGGTGTGGGATTTCATCTGCGAGATAGCCAGCCAGATATTCGAACACCGGCATGCCATAAGAGGCGGCGGCTGCTTCAGCGGCTGCTAGAGAAACGGCATAGGCCACATTCCCACCGATGCTGCTAAAGTCTGTGGTTCCATCGATTTCATGTAGAAGATCGTCGATTTCCTCCTGTTCATCTGCGTTTCTACCGATCAGTTCTGGGGCAATTATGTTCGTGACTTTCTCTATTGCTTTGTCTATATCGCCTTGTGGATAGGAGACGACCTCGGCTTTTCTCTTGCTTGCACCAGATGGTGCGGAGGCTCTCCCGAATCC
>JABAOH010086216.1_pt1 | contig 23926 bp, 20 predicted proteins | sample 7062181 | NCBI WGS metagenome assembly JABAOH01 (sample SAMN14538630, study PRJNA623070) | marine sediment metagenome | biome: marine biome [ENVO:00000428]; feature: marine pelagic biome [ENVO:01000023]; material: deep marine sediment [ENVO:00002113]; isolation source: pool of 5 deep marine... | reverse complement strand
ACTGCTTCCTGCGCAACTGCGATCCGACCGGCATGGTGCTGCCGGTCCTCGAGTACGGCCACAGCGAGGGATGCTCGGTGACCGGCGGCTTCGTCTACCGCGGTGAAGCCATCCCCGAGCTGGCCGGCCACTATTTCTACGGCGACTGGTGCCGGGGATGGGTGCGCAGCTTCCGCTACGACGGCGCAGTGACCGAACAGCGGGACTGGACGGACGACTTGGGGACGGTTGGTCAAATCAACAGTTTCGGCCTCGACGCGGCCGGGGAGCTCTACCTGGCCACCTGGGAAGGCACCGTGGCCCGCATCGTCCCNNGAGGCGATGATTGGGGGGTTTACAGCACGCCGAGCATGGTGTATACGGTGGGGTTGCCTCTTAGTCGATGCGGTCGGCCAGGACGAGCGGGGAGGTGTGGCGCTGGCTCGGATAGGCCGGACCGCAGTCGGCGTCGTTGCGGTGGCAGTGCTCCTCGCCGCCCTTGTTCCCTCCACCGACCTCCTTGCCCATGACCCGGAGTTTCATCCGGTCAGCGTCGATCCTCCAATCACCCTCTCCGTGACATTGCGCGGGTTGGACCTGGTTCAAGCGGTGATCGAAGACGATGGCCTACTGGATGGCGAGGCGGAGTTCCTGCTGGGGTTCACCACAGTCCAAGGCGGTCCCCACGTCGATGAAGCAGATCTCCACGCCACGGCGTTCGCGTTCTCGATGCGGGAGGAGAGTTTCGATACCGGCGCGGTGACCGGCGAATGCTCGACCACTGGGAACCTCTTCCAGCGGCGTACCTGCTCGGTCGAGCTCAAGAACCCCATAGAGATCTATCGACATGACCAATGCTCGCCGGCGCATCGCACCTCGGTGGCGATGACCCTGAGCGAGGCCGACTCCGTATCTGTCGCGGAGCTGCTGAACCTCATCTCTGCCGCCGCCTATGTCACGAGACTTCCCGGCCCTCCGCCGGTGCCAGGCGAGGTCGTGGATCGCTATCTTGGCAATATCTGGGAAAACCGGACCGATCTGTTCAAGTTCGTGTTCTCCTTCGATCCCAATGAGATCGATGGTCAAGACGCGCCCTGGTTCGTGTTCGCTTCTGGCTTCCCGGAAGGGCAGGTCCCCAATGTGATGTCGTACGAGATCGAGGAGGTCAACGACTTCGACGAGGCCAACGGCTACGTATCGATGAGCAGGGTGATCTTGCGCATGAACGTCGATATCAGCCCCCTCAACCCCCAAGCCGACCGAGCGTGCGGAGCACGGGCGACCCGAAGCCCCCAACCAGAGACACCCACTCCCGCCCCTGGGACTCTGACCGTGAGCAAGTGGGTAATCGCCGGATCCGATGAACAGGTGTTCAGCATCCGCGCCTTCCGTGACGACCCCGACCGACAGCCCTTAGAGCCCTTCCTTCAGGTCGGAGGCGCCTCTCTCGCCCATGGACAAGACGCCACGTGGGAGCTGCCTGCCGGCAGATACATGGTCCTGGAATTGGTGCCCGAAGGATGGAGACTCATCGGTATCGCGTGCTCTGGCCCGGCGTCGACGCGCGGTGAGACGGTCCTGCGGGGCAGTGGGCCGGGCCTGTTTGTTGAGGTCGCAGCTGGTGAAGAATCGACCTGCGTCTTCAGTAACCAGCAGCGGGGAGTCATACCCTTCCAGACGACCATTGCCCCGCCCGAGACCACCACCTCGACATCCTCCTCCACCACCACCACCTCCACCACCACCTCCTCCACCACCACCACCACCACGCCGAGGGGCACCATCACGCTGGTGAAGACGGNNTCCGGTTCTCAGGAGACGTGTCCGCTGTGCTGAGCGGCGGCCAGTCTGCGTCATTCGATGTCGCCCCCGGAACGTACGTGGTTTCGGAGCAGGTACCACCCGGTTGGAGGCTGGCGGCACTGGTATGTGACGACCCGAGCAACGACACGACCGCCGACCTGTCGAACGCCACCGTCAAGTTCGCGATCGGCGCCGGGGAGACAGTCCGCTGTGAGTTCGCAAACGCTCGGATCCGCCTATGAGTCGTTCAAGCCCACCGCTCGAGAGCCCAGCTGCTGACCGGCGGCTGCTTGCGTCTTGGGGAGGGACGGTGGTCCTGGCCGTACTGGCCGGAATGGGACTTCTCGTCGAGGCACCGTCCGCCGCCGCCGACGCGGGCGGCGCCAGGATCACCGCTCCCCAGCCCATGATGCAGGCGAGGCAAGACTCCGACAACGACGGTGTCCCTGACAGCTTGGACGACTGCCCGTCTATGCCCGACCCAGCGCAGGCGGATCGGGACGGCGACGGTATCGGCGACGCGTGCGATATTGACACGGATGGAGATGGATTCAGCGATGAGGATGAAGGTGTCGCGCGCACCCGCTCAGACGAAACCAATGCCAGCTCGGTACCCGAGTCGACGATTATCCACTTCGGGAGCTGCGCGGACGGTGTCGACAACGACGGCGACGGGGCCATCGACGCAGAGGACGTCGGCTGCGACTGGGACGACGATGGTGTGCTCGATCTGATCGACAACTGTCCGGTCTACGCCAACGCGGACCAGGGCGACCGGGATGGTGACGGGATCGGCGATGCTTGCGAGGATGCCGACGGCGATGGCAGGGGTGACGCGGTCGATAACTGCGTTGACATACCCAATCCGTCGCAAGCCGATTCCGACGGCGATGGGTTGGGCAACGCCTGCGACCCGGCCAACGACGGGGATCCGGACGGCTTGGCGATCGAGTTGACGGGACTCGACGAGCAGGCCGTCGCCGCGACCGAAGAGGAAGCCGGAAGGGGCATCCCTGCATGGGTAGTGATCGCCGGCGCGCTCTTGGTACTCGCTGCCGGGGCCCTGGCGGCTGGGAGTCTCTACCTCCGCCGTGGTCGCGGTGCGGAGCCGCCACCGTCCGCTTAGCCACCGTCCGCTCAAGGGAACAGACGCGGCCGCCCTCGTTAGAAGGGCCGTCCGCGCTCCTCGACGACACGCCGTTTGAAAGGAACGCGCGGCTTGCATCATCGGCCGCTTCAGCCGGCCAGCACCAGCTCCTTCTCGAGCTTCTCGTCGGGAGTTGGCGGTTCTGGCTTCTCCCGAGTTCCCTCGATGCTGAGATGGGGTAGCCACTCGAGCCAGGACGGCAGGTACCAGTTCCAGTGCCCCAGCAGACGCATGCTGGCCGGCACCAGCACCGAGCGGACGATGGTCGCATCCAACAGCACCGCGATGGCGAGCCCGAAGCCCATCTGCTGGAAGGGAACCAGCCGGCCGGCGGCGAAGCCGGCGAAGACCGCCACCATGATGGCGGCGGCGCCGGTGATGAGGGCCCCGGTGGTGCGCAACCCGTAAGCCACCGACTCGGCGTTGTCGCCGCTGTGGTCGAAGCGTTCTCGGATACGGCTCAGCAGGAACACGTGGTAGTCCATGGAGAGCCCGAACAGCACCGAGAACAGGAACAGCGGCAGCCAGGCTTCGATGGCTTCCACCTGCCGGAAGCCCAACCAGGCGGCTGCCTCTTTGAGGAAGGCCGGACCCACTCCCTGCTGGAAGAACAGCACCACCATCCCGTAGGCGGCTCCCACCGAGAGCAAGTTCATGGCGATGGCCTTGCAGGGGATGACGACCGAGCGGAACGCCACCGTCAGCAGCACGAAGGACAGACCCAGCACGAAGACAAACACGATCGGCGTGTAGTGGGAGGTCTGATCCAGAAAGTCAACCGTTATGGCCGTCTCGCCGCCCACCAGGACTTCGACATTCGTGTCGGCGAAGGCCGCGGGAATCAGCTCACCGCGCAGCTGACGCACTGCCTCCAGGGAGCCGTTTCCGTTGACATCCCCCGGCAGCGCGACCGACACCACCGCCAGACTCCCCGCGTTCGCGAGCTGGACGGAGGAGGGGCCGAAGGCGGGATCGGCGGCGAGCGTGGCCTGCAACACGCCCATCGATCGTTCCACAGCCGGCGTGATCTCACCGTTCACGACGATCTCCACCGGCGCTCCGAGACCCCCCGCGAACTCTTCAGTGAGCACTTCGAAACCCTGCCTCGACGCCATGTCCTCTGGGATGGTGCTCACCCCGGCCAGGCCGGTATCGATGCTGAAGTAGGCCACCGCTGCAGCCAGCAGCACTCCCGCCGAGGCCATCAAGCTCAGCACAGGGCGCCCCATGACGACTCTGGTGATCCGGTCCCACATACGGCCCCGCCAGAGTCCGTCCGGGGAGCGGCGCCGCACGCGCAGCGCATCGACCTTGTCACCCATGATCGCCAGCAGCGCCGGCAAGAGCGTCATCGAAGCGGCGATCGCGATGAGCACGACCAGGATCGCTCCGATGCCCAGGCTGCGGAAGATCGTGTTGGGAAGCAGCAGCAAGCCGAGCAGCGCCAGCACCACCGTCATGCCGGAGAAGAACACGGTCCGGCCCGCCGTGGCGCCCGCGAAGGCTATGGCCTCGAGCTTGTCGCGACCTGCGGCCCGCTCCTCCCGGTAGCGGGACACGATGAATAGCGAGTAGTCGATACCGACCGCCAGGCCGATCATCGTGATCATGTTGGTGACGAAGAACGACAGCTCGAAGGCGAGACCTGCCAGCGCGGCCGCCCCCATCGCCACACCGATGGCGGTCATTCCCAGCACGATGGGTACCGCCCCGGCGGCAATCGCGCCGAACACGAGCACCAACACCACCAGCGCCACCAAGAGGCCGACGGCCTCGCCGCGCCGCAGTGTCTCCTCGGCCAGGTGGCTGAAGTCGTTGCTCAGCGTGGCCGGACCAGTGACCAGCGACTGGAAGCCTTCCGGCGCTTCTACGGCCGCGACGGCCGCCGCCACCGCTTGCGCCAGTCCCGCAGCTTCTCCGTTTTCCACGGCCAGCGCCACCGGGAGCAGGGTGCTGCGTCCACTCTCCGACACCGGGCCCTCTTCGTTGAGATAGCTGCCCACGTGCAGTACCACCTCGCGACCGAGAGAAGCGATCGCCGTTTCCAGCTCCTTCACGTAGGCCTGGAACTCGGGATCGGCGACGGTGGCAGCGTCGGCAGTCACCACCACGAACTCGGTGTCGGCGCCGGATCCTCGCACCGCTTCGAGCAGTGCGGCGGCCCGCTTCGACTCGGGGGCGTTGGTGAAGTCGGAGCCGGTGGTCAACACCCCGCTCAGGTAGCGGGATGAGATGGCCACCGCCGCCAGCAGCAGTAGGACCCACATCCCGACGGTCACCCATGGCCGGCGGCCGCTGGCCCGCGCCAATGATTCTGTGCCCAGCTTCATCGAGAGACCAAGAGACTCAGTTCAGTCGAATCAGTTCCCGCTGCGCTCTAGGCCGCGTGGCGGGAGTGGTGAGCGGCTCTGGGCGACGCCAGCGCCCGCGGCCGGATCGCCGGCCACTCAGGAGCAAGCCAGGGTGGGCGCCGCGTTACTGCTGCACGGATGCGGGCGAAGCGACCGGGAGCGGCGGCGGTCTTGCGCTCCGACCGGATGCCGGCCGCCAGCCGCTCCTTCTCCGCTTCGGCGAAACGCTCCGCCTCGATGGCCTTGACGAGGCGGTAAAAGTCGATGGACGATCCATTGAGCGGAAGCATGTTCTTCCTCTTTTGTCAGAGGGTGTTCCTCCGTGCCCCGCTACCGGGCGGGGGCTTCCCTTTCGATCGCCCCTACCTTGCCGCCCGCCGCTTACAGCTCACTGACTCCACGCTGACGGGGGCGGCCCGGCCTCCGATCCGGCCCCTGATACGCTGCTGATGAGGAAACCCGGGGGAGGCATGGAGTTTCAGATTCTGGGACCGCTCCGGGTCACCCACCAGAGCAGAGAGGTCGAGATCGGGGCCCCTAAGCTCCGCTCCCTGCTGGCGATGCTGCTGGTGCATCTGAATGAGCCGGTCTCGGTCGACGTCCTCACTGAGGTCCTGTGGGGCACCCAGCAACCCGCCGGTGCCACCAACACCCTGCAGGCTTACGTATCGCGGCTGCGGGGCTTGCTGGAGCCGGAGCGAAGTCCTCGAAGCCCCGGTGACCTGCTGATCACCCGGGAACCGGGCTACCTGCTGCGCCTCGATCCCGAGCGGCTCGACGCCCGCCGCTTCGAGCGTCTCGCCCGGGAAGGCAAAGCGCACCTTCGCGCCAGCGAGGCTGCCGCAGCAGGTGCCGTGCTCCGGGAAGCGCTGTCGTTGTGGCGAGGCGGCGCGCTGGCCGATTTCGCCTACGAGAGCTTCTCACAGCCGGAGATCCGCCGGCTGGAGGAGCTTCGCATGGCCGCGATCGAGGACCGGATCGATGCCGACCTCGCGCACGGAGATCACGAGGGACTGGTGGCGGAGTTGGAGGCCCTCACCCAGCAGCACCCCTTCCGGGAGCGCTTGTGGGGCCAGCTCATGCTGGCGCTGTACCGGTCGGGCCGCCAGGCCGATGCCTTGGGTGCGTATCGGGAAGCCGGCAGGGTGCTCGGAGAGGAGTTGGGGCTGGAACCCGGCCCGGAGCTGCGGGCCCTCGAGGAGCGGATTCTGCTCCACGATGCCGCCCTGGAGCTCGGCCCGGTCGACCGGAGCGCCAGGGCGACTCTCTCCGCTACGAGGCTCCCGTCCGGCGTCGTCACCTTCCTCTTCACCGGGATCGAGGGCGCCGCGGACTTGTGGGAGCAGCACCCGCAATCGATGCCGGCGGTGCTGGACCGCTACGAGGAGCTGTTCACGCACACCGCCACGACCCACCATGGCAGCGTCTTCCAGCGCAGCCCGGCCGGCGTGTGCGCGGTCTTCGGCACCGCAGGCAACGCCCTCGTCGCCGCCGTTGAGGCGCAGCGGGCGCTGGCGGCGGAGAGCTGGGGAGCGACCGGCCCGCTGCGCGTGCGGTCTGCACTGCACAGCGGCACCGCGACCGCCGAGGCCGGGGATTACCGGGGGCCGACCGCCATGAGATGCAGCCGGCTCCTCGAGGTCGCCCATGGCGGGCAGATGCTGGTCTCCGCCACCGCCGCCGACTTGGGGCGGGATGCGCTCGGTGAAGGAGTGGAGTTGGTGGACCTGGGCGCCCACCTGCTCCCGAACGCCACGGAGCCCGAGCACCTCTTCCAGCTGGTGCACCCGGAGCTGCCTGCCGAGTTCCCGCCACTGCCGACCGCGCAACGGCCCCTCACCAACCTGCCCGCGGCGCTATCCAGCTTCGTAGGCCGCGCCGCCGAGCTGGCCGAGGTGGAGGCCTTGCTCGCGGACACGCGGCTGCTCACCCTCGTGGGTGCCGGTGGCACCGGCAAGACCCGGCTGGCTCTCCAAACTGGAGCGCAAGCGGTGGCGCGCTATCCGGATGGGGTGTGGCTGGTGGAGCTGGCGGCGGTGGCCAGGCCCGAACTGCTGGCCACGGCGATCGCACATCAGCTGGGCTTGCGGCAACGGCCCACCGAGCCTGTGATCGAGACCGTGCTGCGCCACCTGGCGGATCAGCGACTGCTGCTGATCCTGGACAACTGCGAGCACCTGATAGAGGCGGCCGCGGAGTTCGCCGGGCGAGCGCTGCGTGCCGGATCCGGGCTCAGCATGCTGGCCACCAGCCGCGAGCGCCTGTCCGTAGACGGCGAGGTGGTGTGGCAGGTGCCGCCGCTGAGCCTCCCTGATTCGCCGGACGAGGCGGCAGCGGACACGCTCCTCGCCACCGACGCAGTACGACTGTTTGCCGAGCGAGGTGCCCAAGCGCGTCCGGGATTCCGGGTCGGCGGTGACAACGTCCGCTCGGTAGCCCAGATGTGCCGGCGTCTCGACGGCATGCCGCTGGCCATCGAACTAGCCGCCGCCAGGCTGAGGGCGTTCTCCATAGCCGACATCGCAACCAGGCTCGACGACCGCTTCCGGCTGCTGACCGGTGGCGCCCGCACCGCCCTCCCCCGGCACCAAACGCTCGGGGCCGCGGTGGACTGGAGCTACGACTTGCTCACCCAGGAAGAACAGCGGCTGTTCCGATCCCTGTCCGTGTTCGCGGGCGCTTTCACGATCGAGGCAGTCGAAGCGGTCGCCGGCAAACCCGGCGGCGGCCTGCCGGTGCCCGAGCTTCTCGCTCGGCTGGTGGACAAGTCGCTCGTGGTCGTCGACAGCTTCGACGAGGTAGCCCACTTCAAGCTTTTGGAGACGCTGCGGATCTACGGCCAGGAGCGGCTGCTCGAAGCTGGGGAGGCCGAGACAACCTCCCGCCGCCATGCCGTCTACTACTTGGAGCTGGCCGAGGCGGCGGCGGCCGAGCTGCGGGGTCCCGAGCAGGCAGGGTGGTTCCGCCGCCTGGAGACGGACCACGACAACCTGCGCAAGGCCCTCGAGCGGGCACTCGACGAGGGGACCGCGGTGGAAACTGCCGCCCGCCTCGCAGTGGCCCTGCGGGACTTGTGGCACGTCCACGGCCACTGGCGCGAGGCTCGGCATTGGCTGGATCTCTGCATGGACGCCGCCGGCGAGCTTCCGTCCGACCTGCAGGGACAGCTGCACCACGCCGCCGGCGTCTTCGCCGCCCTGCGACGCGACTACTCCCAGGCGGTCCCCAATCTCGAGGAGTCCCTGGCTCTGTTCCGGGCGATCGGCGACGATGGCAACGCCGCCAACGCCCTATTCGACCTGGGACAGGCGGCAGTTCGCCACGGCGACTACGGGCGCGCCGAGAACCTCATCGAGGAGAGCCGGGCGCTCTACGAGAAGGTCGACGACCGGCGAGGAAAGGGCGAGACCCTGTGCATGCTGGCACAGATCGCCGTCTTCCAAGGAGACCCCGCCGCTGCGACCGAACTCGCCGAGGCCGCCCGCGGCTTCTTCGACGAGCTGGGCGACCAGTACGGCACTTCGTGGAGCCTCCTGGTGCTCGGCGAGCGTTCCTACTCCCACGACGACCTCGAAACGGCAGAAGCGCTCTTCGAGCGCGCGCTGGTGCTGTCGGAGGAGATCGGCAACGCTCAATTCGTAGCCAACAGCCTGCAGGGTCTGGGCGAGGTGGCCACGGCCCGTGAGAACTGGACGAGCGCCTACGACCTCTTCCGTCGCAGTCTCGACATCAACTGGCGGATAGGCGACACGTTGTTCGTGGCCGGCGTTCTCGCCAGCATGGCCGGGCTGGCGGCCGCCCGCGGACACCACCGGCGCGCCGCGATGCTGTGGGGGGCCGACGCCGCGCTCCGGGCCACCATCGGAACCCCTCCGCCTCCGCCGCGCCAGCGGGGCCCCCGCTACCAGCGGATGGACGAAGAGCTGCAGCGCGCGGCACGAGAGGCGCTGGGTCTGGGTGCGGAAGCATTCGACGCGGTGTGGACGGAAGGAATGGCCCTGGGGGCCGAGCGGGCGGTGGACTACGCCCGGGGCGACGACTAGCGCCTGGTCGGGCAACTCTTGCGCGGTTCTGCAGGCCAAGGCACTAGCTGCCGGCTTCGGCTCGCTCCTTGATGGCCCGGTTCATGGCCTCGAAGCCGGCCTGGGTCCGGCCGCCGATGAGGCGCAGCATGAAGCCGGAGAGAAGGCCCCTGAAGTCCTCTCGTTGCACCAAGCGGCTTCGCTGTGCGTCGAGGGACTCGACGCGGAACTGATGCTCGCCGTCGAAGAGGCCCGGCACCAGGAGATGCCCCAGCCAGCCCAGCTCCCGGCCCTCCGCGATGGCGGTGACCTTTGGTTTGAAGGTCATAACCCTGCCCCCCGGCGGCTCTAGCCGTACCTCCAGTCTCTCTCCCACCTCGAACCGGCCACGCAGGCTGCGCACGAACGGGTTCCAGTCCGGGTAGCCCTCGAAGTCGGTGAGCACCTCCCACACCCGGTGGGCCGGGGCGTCGATGTCAATCTGGGTGTCGATGGATTGCACTCCGCTCCTCCTTCCCGCTCGGCCGGAGAGCGTACCCGCGCCTCCCGACTCGGCCTCAGCAGGGCGCGCGGGGAGGATCCGATGATCTCTGCGGTAGCCCGATCCGGTGGGTCGGAACCCCACCAGGACGCGGGCGACCTCCGGGCCGGCGCTCGGTCCGGCTCGACCTACGGCCGGATGTCGGTCTCGTTGCGAACTACTTGCTCAGTCGGGCGGCCGCTCAGGCAGGTGACGACCAGCCCGGCTACCACGGCAACCGCTCCGGCTACTACCCCGATGATCTGGCGGTTGCCGAAAACGTTGGCGGCGCTGTCGGCACCCAGCCCGATGATGTCGGCCGTCGCCGCCACCACCGCGACCAGCGTGCCCACTGCGACAATGATGATGCCCAGGTTCCTTCTCGACATGGTGACCGTCCGTCGTTGCGTAGGAGCACGACGGTAGCCGGTCGGCGCATCCAACCTGCCTCGTTTTGCTTTCTTCTTCCGCGACGATGGGGACACGCCGCAACGCTGGTGGAGGCCATGACCGGGGCCGGGTCCTATGATCCGAAGCAGTGGACCAACCGAGCGAAGGAGCGGCCATGCCTCGACCCGTCCACTTCGAGATCCACGGAGACGACCCGGAGAAGGCGACTCGGTTCTACGGTGAGGTCTTCGGATGGAAGGTGGAGCGATGGGGGGACCAGCCCTACTGGCTCTACTCCACCGGGGAGGGTGCCGGAATCGACGGTGCCTCGGCACCCTCCCAAGAGCACGGCCAGCAGGTAGTGCTGACCGTGGAAGTCGACAACCTGGCCGCCTACGTCGACAAGGTGCGCAGCGCCGGGGGCGACGTGGTCCTCGAGGCTTCACCAATCCCCGGAGTGGGCACGCTGGCCCAGGCCCGCGACCCCAACGGAGTGCTGTTCGGCATCATGCAGCCGGAGGAGGGCGGCGCCGGCTAGCTGCCCGGCAGCGCGTTGCTGTGCCGGCCGCCACCACCTTGGTGGGGCAGTCCGGCGGAACTTGCCATTCGACATCAGCGGCGACGGGATGTCTCGTCACGCAGCAAGCACCCCGAGGCCCGTCGCCAGCACCACGCCCAAGCCGAGAACCACTTGCTGTGCACCGAGGATGGGAACGGTCGGCGGGGGAAGATGGGCTGCCACGAGGTGGAAGGCTGCGAGCACGGCCACGGCGACCGTTCCCGTGAGCGGGACGGCCTCCATGCCCCACGCGACCGTGACGCCACCTACGGCGATGGCCTGGGCGACGTTGCTGCCTCGGAGCCGGTGGGGATGTCCCTTGGCGCGGCGCAGCTGCAGACGCACGAACGGAATGGCGGCCACCGAGCGGGCGGCTGCCACGGACCACAGTCCGCCGGCGATGATCCACGGCTCCCCGCCGGCGAGCGGGATCGCAGCCGCCACGGACCCGATCCCGACCGTGCCGGCGAGTTCGGGGATGAGCCTGCGAGTACGGCTGCGAATGTCGTACCAGAGCTCGGCGGCGATGAGGGGCCCGGCCAAGGCCAGCGGCAGCCAAAACGGACCGGTAGCGGTCGCCGCCGCCAGCGCCACCAGCACGATGACGACGCCGATCTCGGCGGCCGCCAACCGTTCTGCCACCACGGTTCTGGGGAGCCGCCGGTGCCTACGCCGATCTACCAGCGCCAGCTTCAGCGGCGTGCGTGCAAGGAAGGCCGCGAGGGCTGCCGCTCCCAGCGCCCATCCGGCGGCGCTCGGAGCGACGATCAATCCCAGCAGCGCCGGCTCCAGGGTGAGGCTCCACCCGCCGTGCTCGGAAGGCAGGGCAACGGAGCGCGCCAGCCGGCGAGGGGCCACCGTCACGAACGGATACCCCCGCTGTGGGGCCCGCGGCGCACCATGACCGGGAGCCTAGGCCGGAAGGGCCGGCTCGATCCGCGGCGTCTGTCTGTCGCGATCAGCTTGCGCTGCGGCGCGACCGGCCCGGCAACAGGCGCCTCCGCAAACGCTCCCGGCCCGCGTCGCGGCGGATGACCCGGGCGCAGTTGCGTGCCGGGATCCCCGTTACACCGCCCCCGGGATGGGTCCCGGAGCCGCACAGGTAGAGGCCGCCGATAGGAGTGCGATAGTCGGCATAGCCGGGGATGGGCCGGAGAGAGAACAACTGGTCGAGAGACATCTCGCCGTGGAAGATGTTGCCGCCGAGCAGCCCGTAGCGCTCCTCCAGATCCGGCGGGCTCAGCACCTCCATCTCCTCGACCGCTTCAGGCACGTTGGGGCAATACTCGGCCAGCGTTGCCACGACCTTGGCGCCGTAGGCCGGCCGTTCGGTATCCCACGAGCCGCCGGCCAGCTTGTAGGGTCCGAACTGGGTGAAGCACAGCGCCAGGTGCTTGCCCGGAGGAGCCAGGCCGGGCTCGAATACGGTGGGGAAGACGGCCTCCACATACGGATGCTGGGAGGTGCGACCGTATTTGGCGTCGTCCCAAGCGCGCTCCAGGTACTCCACCGAGGGGCACACCGCCAGGATGCTGCGGTGGGGGTCACCCGGTACCGGACCGTCCCAGGCGCTGGGAACGGGTAGCTCTCCCAGCGCCAGGTTGACCTTGACCGATCCCGACCGGGTCCGGTAGCGGCGCACGTCGCTCACCACCTCGTCGGGCAGATGGGTTTCCCCGACCAGCTCCAGGTAGGTGGTGACCGGATGGACGGCCGACACCACCTGATGTGCCCGCAGCTCGGTGCCGTCCACCAGCTCGACGCCCCCCACCCGGCCGGAGCGCATCACAACACGCCCCACCGGAGCGCTCACCCGCACCTCGGCCCCCGCCCCCCGGGCCGAGCCGGCGAGGCACTCACTGAGGGCCCCCATTCCCCCGTGTACCCAGCCCCAGGCGCCGTCGTGGCCATCCACCTCGCCGATCCAGTGGTGCATGAGGACGTAGGCGGAGCCGGGGCTCATGGGCCCTCCCCACGCCCCGATGATCGCCTGGCTCACCAAGGCCCCTTTCACCCGCTCATCCTCGAACCACTCGTCGAGCAGGTCGGCCGCGCTCAGGGAGAACAGCCGCACCGCCTCCACCACGTCCCGGCGGCTCCACCGGCGGAGCTTTCCGGCGAGGGATACCCAGCGCGGCAGGTCGCTGCGGGCCACGTTGGGGGGCACTACGAACAGCAGATCCCGCAGCAGCCGGGTCAGTTGCTGGAAGTAGTCCTGGAACTCGACGTAGGCTGCGGCGTCCTTCCGAGAGAACTTGGCGATCTCCTCGACGGTGCGCCGGGTATCGGCCCACATAGTGAGCGACGAGCCGTCCGGGTAGGGCACGTAGTAGTCGGGGTCGATCAGCGACACTCGGTAGCCGAATCGGCGCAGCTCCAACTCCCGCACCAGCTCAGGGGGCATCAGGCTCACCACGTACGCAGCCGAGGACACCTGGTAGCCGGGCCACGGTTCATCGGTTACCGAGGCGCCTCCCAACACGTCGCGACGCTCCAGCACCAGAACGTCGAGACCGGCTCGAGCCAAGTAGGCGGCACAGGCAAGGCCGTTGTGCCCCCCACCGATCACGATCACGTCACGGACTCGAGTCACCGGGTCACCTCTGACAGTGACCCTACCGGTCCCAAGCCCCCGGCCGAACCGCGCTTCTGCAGGACGCGTAGGCTCGAAGGCAGCGTCTCAGGAGGGGGACATGCCGGCAGACGAGTCACTCGCCTACACCACCGCCACCGCGTTGGCGGAACGTATCCGCCGTCGGGAGATCTCACCCGTGGAGGTGGTCGACGCCTTCATCGACCGTATCGAAGCACGCAACAAGAGCCTCAACGCCCTCGTGTACTTCGGGTACGAAGACGCCCGACTCCGGGCCAAGGAGGCGGAACAGCAGGTAGCCGCCGGCGCCGACCTGGGGCCGCTGCACGGGGTTCCCACCGTCATCAAGGACCTCTTCGACTTCAAGCCGGGATGGGTGTCGACCTTCGGCGGCATCCGGGCCCTGAAGGACTTCGTGGCCGAGTTCTACTGCGTCTACGCAGAGCGAATGGAGCGAGCCGGGGCCATCATCCTCGGCAAGACGAACAGCCCGGTGATGGGCTTCCGGGGCACGTGTGACAACTATCTCTTCGGTCCGAGCCGGAATCCGTTCGATGCCGACAAGAACACCGGGGGATCCTCCGGCGGAAGCGCGGCGGCGGTAGCGGACGGCCTGATCCCTCTCGCCGAGGGCACCGACGGAGGCGGGTCGATCCGCATCCCTGCCTCCTGGTGCGGCGTGTACGGCTACAAGGCGTCCTTCGGCCGGGTCCCGTTCGTGCTGCGGCCCAATGCGTTCGGAGGGGTCAATCCCTTCATCTTCGAGGGCCCGCTGACGCGCACCGTGGAGGATGCGGCGCTGGCCCTCAACGCGCTTGCCGGCTACGACGGACGGGATCCGTTCAGCCTCGACGAGGAAGTGGATTTCACCGCCGGACTGCAGCGCCCCATCGCAGACTGGAAGATCGCCTATAGCCCCGATTTCGACGTCTTCCCCGTCGACCCGCGAGTAGCCGACGTGGTGGCGGGCGCGGTGCGGGCTTATGAGGAGGCAGGGGCCCACGTGGAGGAAGTGGAACTGGGCATCACTCGCGACCAGCAAGAGCTCAGCGACCTCTGGTGCCGGTTGATCATGCCGATCAACGTCGAGACCTTCGAGGGTTTCAAGGCAGGAGGGACGGACCTTCTCGCGGATCATCGCGACGACTTCCCTCCCCAGTACCTGCGTTGGATCGACGAGGGTTACCGGCTCACCGCGCTCGACATCTCCCGCGACCAGCAGATGCGCGCCGAGATCTATGACGCCATCCAGGGTGTGCTCGACAACTACGACCTGCTGGTGACGCCCACGCTGGCGTGCCTCCCGGTGGACAACGCCTCTGATGGGAACACGGTGGGGCCGAGCGAGATCAACGGGGTCGAGGTCGACCCGCTCATCGGATGGTGCCTCACCTACTTCATCAACTTCTCCGGCCATCCGGCGGCCTCCATACCCGCGGGAATGGCAGAGGACAGGTGGCCGGTGGGGATGCAGGTGATCGGGCGACGCTACGCGGATGCGCAGGTGCTAGCAGCCAGCGCCGCCTACGAGCAGATCCGCCCTTGGCACGATACCTACCGCCGCTGCGCGCAGCGCGCGGTGTGACCGGAAAGTCGGACTGCGCAACGGTGAGTGGCGCCTAGTCGTCGCTTGGGCGCTGCTGGATCCGCCATGCAGTCGCCGCCGCGACCGCGTTCACCGAGGCGTGCACGAAGAGCGGCCCCCAGATGCCTCCGGTGAGCAACCGCAGCGCGACCAGCCCCACCCCTCCCACCGCGGTGGCTAGCACCCCGGCGGCCACTGCTGCTGCCGCCCGGCGGGGGCCCCCGGCAAAGCGGTTGAGCCGCAGCGCCTCCCAGGTGGGCCCCACGTGCCACAGGCCGAACACAGCACTCGAACCGATCACCGCCGCCGCAGTGGAGGCGACCGCATCCCAAGCCCCGAAGAGCACCCCACGGAAGGCCACTTCCTCCAGCAGCGCGGTGCCCAGCGGAATCCGAATGAGGGCGTAGCGAACCAACTCGCCACGATCGAGGTCCGCCACCCGCTGGTCGGCAAAGAAGCGTGCCGGAGCACGCAGGCGTGGCAGGAGACTGAGCACCGCCGCAGTCCCCAACAGGGCCGCCGCTCCCACCGCCAGCCCCGCCGGCAGCGCCTCAGCCGAGAACCCCAGCTCGGTCCATGACAAGCGGAGCCGGGCCACCGCGGTCAAGCCCACCGCCACTGCCACGTTGAACAGCACGTAGTAGCGGCGCCACACGCGGTCCGGCAGGACCAGATTGGTGATGTTGTTGTAGACGGCGAGGAAGAGGGCCGTCCCCACCAGCAGGGTCATGGCACCTCCAGTATTCCTCCCGCCCGAAGGCAGCGCGCTACGGCTCGAGAAGCACCTTGCCGGTGGTCTGCCTTCCCTCAAGCGCCCGGTGCGCTTCGGCAGCATCTCGCAGCGCGAAACGGGCCCCGACGCGCACCTGCAGCGAACCGTCGGCGATCCAGCCCAGCAACTCCCCGGCGCGGCTCCGCAGTGCCTCCTGGGTGGGGATGTAGTCGAACAGCATCGGCCGGGTGACGTAGAGGGATCCCATGCGGGCCAGAGAACCCAAGTCGAAGGGAGGTACCACGCCGCTCGACTGCCCGAAGAGCACCATCGTCCCTCGCCGCCGCAGCAGGTCCAGACCGCGGTCGAACGTGGAAGCTCCCACACCGTCGTACACCACGTCGAGGGGGCGGGTACCGGCGATCTCCTCGACGGCGTCCCCGAAGTCCCGTTCGGTGTAGAGGATGACGTGGTCGGCGCCGGCGTCGGCGGCCAGCTTGGCTTTCTCCTCGTTGCCGACGGTGGTGAACACAGTTGCCCCCAGGCGCTTGGCCATCTGGATGAGCAGGAGGCCCACCCCCCCGGCCCCGGCGTGGACGAGACACTGCTGTCCTTCGTACAGCGGGAAGGTGTCGTGGCACAGATAGTGCGCGGTCAGGCCCTGCAGCATCGCCGCCGCAGCCAGGTCGACGGCCACTCCCTCCGGCACCGCAACGGCACGGTCTGCCGGCACCGCCACGTACTCGGCGTAGGAGCTGGGCACCCCGGTCCACGCCACCTGATCCCCTACCGACCATTCCGTCACGTCGGGGCCGACCGCCTCGACCGTCCCCGCCCCTTCCATGCCCAGCACGTAGGGCATCTCGACGGGATAGATACCAACGCGGTGGTACGTGTCGATGAAGTTGACCCCGGCTGCTGTCAGCCGGACCACCAGCCCGGCGGGATCGGGCTCGGGGGTGGGCACTTCGGCCCATTCCAGCACCTCGGGGCCGCCGGTCGATGAGATGCGAATCGCGTGCATGCTTTCCTGCTCCTGGGTCGTTCGGCTCATTCCTACCACCTGCCGCGGCCGCCTGCGAGGCCGCGCACTGCGCGGCCACCCTGTCCGGCCTGTGGAGCCCGACTCCGAGCGCCGGCAGGCACGCTTAGCTCCGTGTCGCGATCCGGTTGACGGCCGCCGTCGGCTGCGCGATGGTACGCGCCAGGTCGAGCGGGAGGGCAGGGTCATGTTCATACAGGCTTTCCAGGGACCAGTGGCCGATGCGGAGGGCCTCCACCGGCAGCTCGAAGCATGGCTCGCCGACCTCGCCCCGGGAGCCGAGGGTTGGCTCGGGACCACCGCCGGTGTGACCGACGACGGTGAGTTCATTGCCGTCGTGCGCTTTGAATCCCAGGCGGCGGCGCAACGCAACAGCGACCGCCCAGAGCAAGGCCGATGGTGGGCCGATACCGAGCCGCTCTTTGCAGGCCCGGTCACGTTCCACGACTACAGCACCACCGACCTGATTCTCGACGGAGGCTCCGACGCCGCCGGCTTCGTGCAAGTCATTCAGGGCCGGGTCACCGACGTCGAGCGGGCCCGAGCGCTGGAAAGCGAGCTGGGCCCACAGCTCCAGCAGTCTCGCCCCGATGTCATCGGCGGCGCCGTTGGGTGGGCAGACGACGGGAGCTTCACCGAGACGGTGTACTTCACCTCAGAGGCCGAAGCGCGTGAGGGCGAGCGCCGGACACAAGGCGAGCCTGCTAGCGGCGCCGGGACCGAGTGGCAGAGCCTGGTCGAGGCCGTCCGCTACCTGGACCTGCGCGATCCGTGGCTGTGGAGCCCCTGACCCACCCCCGCGCTGACAGCGCGCGCCAGCGCGGGGAGCTGGTCGGCGACTGATGGCTTCAACGCGAGCGTCCATAGTGCTTCAAACCCGAGGATGGCTGGCGGCGGCGCTGCTGATCGTGGCGGGGTGCGCGGGAGGGGACGTCCCCCCGCAGACCCAAGCCGGTTCGGACAGCACCCTCCTCGGCCAAACCAGCGCAACCGCCCCGGTCGCGGCCTTTCCCGGTTTCGACCTGGCCATTCGCAACGGCACTTTCTGGGACTTCGCCTACGACTACTCCCACAGCTCCTTTGCTCAGGGCTCGGGGGGTAGCACCAGCACCGCCTCGGGAAGCTTCCGGGTGATCCTCGGCGACGAGTCCACTATTGCCGGCATCACCGCGTACCGGCTGCACGTGCTCGCCACCGAGCGCGACGATCCGCCCTTCGACGTCACCCGGTGGCAGTACCTGGCGGTGGACAGCAACCGGCTGCTCGGCTCGGAAGACGGCGCCACTCTCCAGGTGGTGCTCGACGCGGAGACGGGCACCCAGCCCGGTGGGGGGTTCTTCGCCACCTTCGCCCCCTCGGAGCTGCTTGTTGCCTCGGCGGGGCGCCTATCCAACGATTACCTGGACCAGGAAGCAGTCGTGTTGAGTGCCTCCTTCGAAGAGGCCCGGTGCGAGTACTTCGAGTCGGTAGGGACCGTCTGCGCCGGGGACCGAGACACCTCCCGCCAGGAACGCGACTACTTCCAGCCGGGAGTAGGACCCTTGGGCTACTACTACTCGTTCTCGTTCTCCGACTGCGGGGGCGGCTTCTGTAGCGGCTCCTCCACCACCACCAACGTGGCGCTCACTTCCTACTCGCTGGAGGGGGAGGGCCCTTACGTCGCCGCGGAGGAACCGACGGTGACCACCGACGGCTACCGCGTCGTGGTCGACGACACGGGGACCATCGCCGTCGAGGTGCCGGCCGGCTGGGTCGACATGGTGACGGAGCCCGTCGCCGACGCCACGAGCGGTGCACTCATGCCGACGATCATGGCCGCCCCAGCACTCGACGGCTTCTCCGGATCCTTCGCCGGACCCGGTGTCGTGTTCCAGGGGCTGCCGGTGTCCGGCGAGCCGCCGGAGAACTTCGAGAGGCTGCTAGCGGAGATAGCCGCCGCGGATGCCGCCGTGTGCTCCACCGCATACATCGAGTACTACGAGGAGCCCGGCTTTCGGGGCGGGCGCCAGGTGCTCGTCAATTGCGCCGGCATGGGTACCGGTCTGGAGTGGATCGTCGGCTACCTGGAGGGACGCACCGACTTCCTGATCGTGGCGGGCTTCCAATGGGTCACCGACGCCGACCTGGCGCATCGTGACCGGGTGGTGTCCTCGCTGCGCTACGCCGACTGAGCCACCGGGTAGCCGGCTACCGGTCTGCCAGCGCATAACGCCCGGCACCAAGAACGGCGGCGTGTTCAGTGCCGGAGACGCTGAAGGGCGCCCGGTACCCAGCGCGCCGTGCGAAGGCCTCCTCGGCGGCAGCGCCGAACAGGTCGAAGGCTTTGGCGATCTGCCCGCCCAAGACCACCCGTCCCGGCCGGAAGGCACCCGCCGTCTCGGCGAGGCCTTCGCCCAACGCTGTGGCGAGGTCGGAGAAGGCTTGCCGTGCGGCTGCTTCCCCCTCCCGGGCCCGGGCTGCGATATCCCGCACCTCCGCCGGGGCGCCGCCGTGACGCTGGTAGGCCCGTTCGATGCCCCGCCCCGAGACCGCATCCTCGAGAATGCCGTCGCCGAAGGGCAGGTTCCAGATCTCACCCTCGGGAGGCGCCCCCTCCGACCCAGCGACGAGACGCCCCTGGACGAGGAACCCCGACCCGACGCCGGTGCCCAACGTGACGCCCAGAAGACGCGCTTCTTGCGGCCACTCGCTCCACCACACGCCCAGGGCGAAGGCGGCGGCGTCGTTGAGGAACGCCATCGGCAGCCCGAGCCGATCCTCCAGGGGCTGCCGCAGCGACCGGCCGTAGAGGGCGGCGAACTTGTGGCGTATCAGGGAGACGCCCTGCTGATAGTCGAAGGGACCAGGCACCGCCACCCCGCCGGCGACTACCACCAGATCCGCTTCCGCCGCGGTTGCCCGCAGGTCCACCAGGATCCCACCGAGCGTGTCGACGATCACCGCGCTCTCGCGCTCAGAAGGGCTCTCCGCCTCCCGCACTGCACCCCACAGCCCACCGCCGGAGGTGACCACCCCACCGGCGACAGTGGTGCCGCCCACGTCCAGCGCCACCGCGGCCGCTTCGGATTCCGTGTTCGCCTCCACCCCCGCCACCCTAGGAGCCTGTGCCGTGGTCTCGCCTCGGGGAACACCCGCCCGGCGCGGCCGGTTGTCAACCACCGACGATGGCAGATCTGCGCAAGCCCGAGGAAGACGGCTACCGGAGCTTGTTGGAGCGCGCACGGGCGGTCCTCGACGCCAACTGGATGGGACACGCCACCAAGCCGGCGCCGGGGCTCTATCCCCATCAGCGGAGCTGGGACGCCGCCTTCATTGCCATCGGCTATGCCCATTACGACCAGGAGCGGGCCCAGCAGGAGCTGCGCTCGCTGTTCGCGGGGCAGTGGAACAACGGGCCGCTGCCTCACATCGTCTTCTCCCCCGACGCCACCGCCTACTTCCCCGGGCCCGAGTTCTGGCAGACGGAACGCTCACGCCACGCCCCCGTCGAGCGGGCTACGTCCGGCATCGTGCAACCACCCAACCACGCCACCGCCGCCTCGAGCCGGACGAGAGACGCAGCCACGTCACCCGCCCAGCTCTTGGCTAGTCATTGCCGCCCGAATCGCCCTAGTAGCAGGTCTCGGGTTTCCCCGACCGCCACCAGCACTGCACGGCGGATTCCGAAAGGGTGTCGGTGCTGGCGTCGTAGAAGAACGTCAACGACACTTCACCCAGCAACTGCCGACCGCCGGGGCCACGGACATGGCAATACACGTCGGCGGTAAAGGCAAACGTAGGCGGGTCGCTATCCAAATCGAACTCGCCGACGCCGTTGAGCGTGGCCGGAACGAACCCGAACCCGGCGTTGCGACAGGCCGAAGCCGCGTCGTCCCGGTAGTGGAAATGCCCGGGCCCGCCGCTGATCAACATGTGCTGGTGGCTGCCATCGAAGGCGTCCACGTTCTGCCACGAGCCCACGAACGGGTTTCCTGAAGCGCCGGTTGCCGGTAGCGCCGCCGCCAGCAGCACGACGGCCATCGCCAGCACCGTGCCCACCGTCCTTCCTCGTCGCATAGCCTTCCCTCCTCTTGACGGCTCATGCCGTTCCCCTCGTTCCCGCCACCGTAAGTGGCCAGGGCATGAGAGGACCAGGGGCGTAGGGCCCAAAGACACGGTTGAGGTGCGTGGCGGGAATTGCGAAGGGTCCATGGCTCCCGCCGAGCCGAAGCTCGCTGGGTACGGCGCTGCTCATCGACCTGCTCGCCGAGGAGGGATACTCGCCCCTCCCCCGGTGAGAGCGTAAGCGGGCCTCCATACGGCACCGCTCTCGACCTTGGTCCGCGACGCCTCGCTACAGTCCGGTCGATGGGTGACTGGCCGTTCTCCCCGCCCCTCGCCACCATGGAAGCCCGAGTGCGAGAGGACTTCCCCACCCCGCCGGGGTGGGCCTACGAGCCGAAGTGGGACGGCTTCCGTGCCCTCGCCTGGGGTGGGCCCGAGCCGCGGCTGGACAGCCGCAACCGCCGCCCGCTGTTGCGCTACTTCCCTGAGCTCATGGCGGCACTCCAGGCGCTGCCGCCGGACGCGGTGGTCGACGGCGAGGTGGTGCTTGTCCAGGGCGGTACCCTCGAGTTCGACGCGCTCCAGCAGCGCATCCACCCGGCACGCTCCCGCATCGACAAGCTGGCGGCGGAGACCCCGGCCGAGCTGGTGGCCTTCGACTTGCTCGCCCATCGCGGCGAGGACCTGCGGTCGCTGCCGTTCCGGGAGCGGCGCGCCCGCCTGGAGGAGCTCGCCGCGTCGCTGTCCTTCCCGTGGCACCTCACTCCCTCCACCGAGGACCTGGAAACGGCCCGCCGCTGGTTCACCGAGTTCGAGCCGGCCGGCTGCGACGGCATCGTGGCCAAGCGCCTCGACGGCCCCTACAAGGAGGGAGAGCGGGCCATGGTCAAGATCAAGCACCGTCGCACCGCCGATGTGGTGATCGGGGGTTATCGCGTGCACAAGGACGGCGACAAAGTGGGGTCGCTGCTGTTGGGCCTGTACGCCTCGGGCGGCGAGTTGCACTTCATCGGCCACTGCTCCGGGTTCGGCGACGCCGACCGGGTGGCGCTCCTCGAGCTGTTGCAGCCGCTCGAGGAAGCGGACAGCTTCGGGCAGGCGGTGCGGCGGCCCGGAGCAGAGAGCCGCTGGACCGGAGGCAAGGACCTGTCGTGGGTGCCGGTGCGCCCCGAGCTGGTGGTGGAGGTGAGCTACGACCAGCTCGCCGGCGACCGCTTTCGTCACGCCACCCGCTTCGAGCGGTGGCGGCCGGACAAGGACCCGCAGGACTGCACCTTCGACCAGCTGGAGCGGCCCGCCGGGCCCGACTTCGCCCAGGTCGTGACCACCTAGGCGACTGCGAAACGCCGGCTTCGTCCCGTTAGTCGGCCCGGCGCCGTCGGGACGGGTTCACCCGGGGAGGCTCCCCCTGCTGCTTGGGGAAGTGGGGAGGCCACGGTGCGTCGCCCAGTCCTTCCGCCTCGTCGCGTCGGGCCAGCTCCAGGAGCCCGTCGAGGCGACCCACCGCCTCGTCGATGCCCTCGCTGAGGTCGCCCACGCGGGCATAGCGCTCGACGGCGAACCGGTCCATCGGGAAGTCGTCCGGCGCGACGTCGGCCACCTCGTCCCAGGCGAGGGGTGCCGACACCAGCCCGGTGGGCCGTACCGAGTAGGCGCTGGCGATGGTGCGATCGCGGGCGTTCTGGTTGTAGTCGATGAAGACCCCGTGGCGCTCCTCCTTCCACCAGGCAGTTGTCGCCAGCTCGGGGAGGCGCCGCTCCACCTCACGCCCCAGGGCAAGCGCAGCCCGGCGCACGTCGAGGAAGCCCCAGCGGGGCTCGATGCGGACGTAGATGTGGATGCCCCGCGAGCCCGAGGTCTTGGGCCAGCCCTCCAGCCCGTGTTCGTGGAGAACCTCCCGCGCCTCGAGGGCGACGCGCCGGACCGTAGCGAAGGGCGCCTCCGGGGTCGGGTCGAGGTCGATGCGCAGCTCGTCGGGGTGCTCCGTGTCCTCGGCCCGCACAGCCCACGGGTTGAGATCCACACAGTTGAGGTGCGCCATCCACACCACGTCGGCCGGCAGCCGGGGAACGAAGAAGGACGCCGACCGTCCTGAGGGGAAGCGCACCGCTACCCGCTCCCGCGCCGACTGCGGGGCGCGCTTCTGGTAGAAGGGCCGCTCCCCCACCCCGTGCGACCACCGCTTCAGCATGGTGGGACGCCCGAACACGCCGCGCAGTGCCCCGTCGGCACAGGCGACGAAGTGATTCACCACGTCCATCTTGGTCCAGCCCTGGGCAGGGAACATCAGCTTGCCGGGGCTGGAGATGCGCACCTCTTCCCCGTCGACGACGACGCTGGTCTCGTCCTTGGCCACGGGCGCAGTCTGGCAGGCCCGACCGGCAAGGAGCCGGTGCGGCCGGCGCGCCCTCAGCCGGTGAGGACGCCCACGATCTCGGTCACCGGGTAATCCACCGACACCGCGGTGGCGGGCACGGTGAGCGCGAGCCAGCCTCCGCCGCCCACCACTCTCCAGCGGGCGGTCCACTCGTAGGAGACCTCGATCGGATAGGCGTCGAGCGTGGGATGACAGCGAGGGTCTTGGCCGGGTGCAGTGCAGGTCTTCGCCTCGAAGCTGTGGAAGGCCACGCCGTCCGGGTACCCGGTGAGGAACGGGAACGTCGCCTCGGTGAAGGTGTCGACGGTGCCATCACCCCAATCCACCACCACCGCCGACACCTCGGCGGCGAACTCGAGGGTGGCGCCCGTTCCCGGCGACAGCAGCGTGCCGTCGAGCGGCACCGGCGGGCTCACCTCGAGGAAGGTGGCCATCCCCGCCACTCCACGTCCCACGTCGGGGTTGAAGCGGGCCACGGGTCGCTGGTGAACGTATTCGCGGATGGCGGACCACACCTCCTCCTGCGGGGTGGGCAGAGCCTGCGGCAGTGAGGTGCAGGCCGGTACGCGGGCGTCCATCACCAGCGCACCGCCGGGAACGCCGTCGGGGTCCCATCCCAGCGTGGCCACGTTGCGGGCGTTGCGCCGCAGCATCACCCAGCGGGTCTCCCAACTCACCCAGAACCAGCACTCCGTCCCCGACTGGTCGAAGCCCAGGTTGGGCCACAGCCGGGCCGGCACCTCCCCCTCGCCGCCGTACACCACGTCGGTATCGGTACCCACGATGCGACACACGGTGACGG
>JABAOH010013816.1_pt2 | contig 23930 bp, 21 predicted proteins | sample 7062181 | NCBI WGS metagenome assembly JABAOH01 (sample SAMN14538630, study PRJNA623070) | marine sediment metagenome | biome: marine biome [ENVO:00000428]; feature: marine pelagic biome [ENVO:01000023]; material: deep marine sediment [ENVO:00002113]; isolation source: pool of 5 deep marine... | reverse complement strand
CTTGCGCTTTGTGAACCGGGTGTATCCTCGTAATGAGGATCTCTTGTCTACGTTCTCATGGAATTAAGCGGGATTTGCCGTCTAATCCATCGTTGGACATCATTGATGTTGAAAAAGGAGGTGATGCCTTATGAGGGTTGAACAATAAGGTTGAAAAGAAAGAACTAGAGAACACCTGTATTAAATCGGCGTCCTTGGAACCCTTAAATAACTAAGTATGTTGGTATATGGAGGAGAATTGTGTTAAGTACGAAAAGTGTAACATCTCTAACAACGATTTTGTGCTTATGCCTCCTGATTCTATTTCCCATTGCGGCCTCTGCGGACAGAGCTCGTTCTGGAATCCGTGGGTGTGGTGGAAACCATGCCCAGCGCACGGGTGTAAATGAGGATCACACAACCAGTTACACACTGAGAAACTTTAATGTATTCGAATCGATTCAGATTCAGCGTATTGTTATCGTTGACGGCAACGGGACTATTCTGTTCGACGGGCTACCAGGGGGCAACTTTAAACCAATACTCGGCCCTTTGCAGAGCACAACATTCAATACAGAAGCGAATGATGTGCTGGGTACAAACTTTTTACCTAAATCCCAGCAGCCAATCCAAACATATATTCAATGGAGAACAGTCAGTGGCAATCCCGCTGATGGTCTCAGGGGTGGGCTTGTGCGCCGCGTGCGAGACACCAATACGGGCGATGAAATCTCTAGGCATAGTTCTGAGTGTAAGAATCTAGATTTGTTTTAGATTTTTAACGGCTCTTCCATCGCAGCATTGCTTTCGATGCCTTGTAGCCATCCCGCCTTTGATGAAACAGAGGATGGCAAGAGCATAATAACACCGCTTTGGGCAAGGGAAGACGGGTCACATCTTTACTATTTGATATTCACGAAAGAATTTGAGGGGGCAGCCGTTGGCACGGGACATTTTTGCCCAACCACGGCATGCACGTCGGAATGTCGGGGAAGTCTCTGACAAGTGCCCTTTGGTCGGCAACCCTTTTATTTCCTTTTCTCGTGGTGGTACATCACGTTGTCACTCCGGACGAGCATCTTCTTGACCGCGGTGAAGCCGTGGGTGGCTACCCAACGAACCATGGTGTGAAAAGGGGTCAGGGGCTTGTGATGTATTTTCCGTAGGTCGGCCGGTCTACCTGCCTGACACCGAGTAGCCGACGCAGCATCTCCTGGACTTTCAACTTCTTCTCATAAGGTAACGGTCCTTTTTCCAGCTTATGTATATTCATGATCCCGTCTCCATTCGATTCAGTCGCAGAACATAATGATTCCTGCCAAAAGGCTCCTATCGTCAGGTAGATATTAACTCAACTCAAGTTTGCCCGAACACCTGGCCAAGATTCTTCGACCGGTTGCGATTATGTTCCCTCTAATATATGATTATATTATTCTACCGTAACGGGGTGGGGAACCACAGGCTGTAAGAGGGAAGAGAGTAACGGTGGATTGAGCGATATACTCAATATGAGTTTCTCTTTACGGAAAGGAAAAAGCGATGAGACGAAAGTGGCTTATTCTTGCCGGGACCTTTTTTGTGACTACTCTCTGGGTCCAATCCACCTGGCACGCATGGTGCCAAACCCAACTGGATCTCACTATCCAATCGGAATCGGGCGTTTTGATGGATGGAATGACCGGTCAGATTCTTTTTCAAAAGAACCCCGAGAAGCGAGTCAGCCCTGCCAGCCTTGTCAAAATGATGACTCTATACCTTGCCTTCGATGCCATCAAGCGTGGGACTGTGAAATTGGACCAAGAAGAGGTTGTTAGCAGAAAAACGTGGAAGATGGGGGGCTCCCAAATGTTTCTTAAGGTGGGGGACAAGGTCAAATTCATTGAATTGATCAAGGGAGTTGCGTCCATTTCAGCCAATGACGGCGCTGTAGCGATCGCCGAATTTCTGACAGGGGCCGAGGAGGTCTTTGTCCATCTCATGAACGAAAAGGCCAAGGCCCTCGGCTTGAAACATACTCGCTTTGTCAACGCCCATGGGCTGCATGCGGAGGGCCAAGAGACAAGTGCCATTGACATGGCAGAGCTCGCATTCCATTACACCCACGATCACCCCGATGCCCTCGAGTTTCACTCGCTCCCGGAGTTTACATATCAGGGGATAAAGCAGAAAAACTGGAACCCTCTCCTCAATCGGGGGGTCGGCGTCGACGGGCTCAAGACTGGTTATCTGAGGAGAGCCGGCTATCATATCCTTTTTTCAGCCAAAAAAGACAACCACAGACTCATCGGCGTTGTCATGGGGGCAAGGAATGGCGAGAGCCGTGACGGTGACGCCTTGAAACTCATTAAGTATGGGTTCAAAAACTTCTCAACCCTCACATTGGTCAATAAAGGGGAAGTTGTTGGGAAAGTGGCAGTCCCAAAGGGCGATCCCCCGGAGGTTAGTCTCTCCGCGGCTAGAACCCTTATCGTGACGGTACGGAAGGACATGGAAAAATCCATTCCCCTCAAAAAAGAGATTCCCTCCGTGGTGAACCCTCCCATAGCCAGCGGTAAGGTCCTGGGAAAGCTCGTTCTCGAAGGTGAGGGTTTTTCAAGGGAAGAGGTCGACCTCGTTGCCAGCCGGGACGTTCTGCCCAAATCCTATACCAGATATTACGTTATTGGCTCCTGTGCAGTAGTCGGCTTCTTGGTTTTCTTTTACTGGAGACGCCGTCTCCCGGGGAAAAAACGGAAAAAGCGGAGGAGATAAATATTTTCACCAAAGGCCACCACCTTCTAATATTGACCCTTACTGAAACCGGCCTAATTTCGTAGACCTGATACCCATCCATAGAGATCCTGAACAGGGAAAGCTGGAGCAATCAAGATTATTAGATATCGCACAGATGGGGGTTGTTTTCGGTTGGTGTTGGGTTATGAGATGACCCCCTGCTACTATCCAAAATAGACCACGGGTAGATAATCCCCAAGCCTGCATCGATTTCGAGATTCTCTTTGCGCTGTTTATCTTGACAATTTCTATATAATGTAGTATTGGAAGAAGAAAATACTATATATAGGGGAAAAGAGATTAAATCTTATGAGGTACGCTTGCTCGGAATATTTTTGACTCGGAACCTCAAAAGGTGTAAAGTTACCCTAGGGGTGATGTTACCGAAAAGGAATGAGAAATGCGGGGGGGGGGATATTTATGGATATTACCACAAAGTCAAAGAGTTTTTCGCAATTGTTAAAATATGGTATTCCACTTCTCATTGTACTGCTGGTTGGCCTCTTTTTTCTCTTCAACTATGGGCCTTGGAAGAAACGTAAGACCGAGCAGGTTGAGAGTGAGGCAGTGAAGCGTATCGAAGCTCTCAAGGGGGAGCTCAGTGAGCCCATCGATCTGGACAGGGCCGATCACTTTGTCGAAGCCAAAACAGTTCTTTCCAAAAAGGACCGGCGGATTATTACGACGACACCCAAGACTATTCTGGATGATCTGCGCGTTGGAGCCAAGTCCGAAATCAAGATCTTGGTCGAAGAGGAGAAGACAGTCATAACTACCCCTCGGGAGCTGCTGAGCAATCGAACCATCCATCCAGATACTCCTATTCGCATTCTCAAAGAAGGCGGAATAGTCATGGAGACTACGCCCAGGGAGCTTATGGCTGACCCATCTATCACTCCAGACACGCCCATAAAGATTATCGAGAAGGTGGAGAAGGTGACCGTCACCACTCCAGAGGAACTTCAGAAGCTGGCACTGGGCCCGAAGACTCCCATCAAGGTCATCGTGGAGAAACCAGGGGAAACCCTGACACTCTCCCAACTTTTGCGAGGGAAAAGCGGCCTTGGGGAAGACACCTTTTACATCCATGCTGTAACCAGAGAGGACGTTCAGGGCATCTGGGGTATCCTACAAAATGGCCTTCTTGATCAGTTCCTCAAAGGGGTCCCGGTAGATATTGAAGTGGGGGTTCCGGAAAGGAAGGTTCTGACCTTGAAGATACCAGAAGATGCGGATGAACCTCGTGAGGGTGGATACAGTTCCTATTTGGGAAGATTCCTGGTCAGAAAAACAAAGGAATCCTATGTATATAACTTTAGAAATGGCCGCATGGGCAAAAACCCGGACTACATCTTCCCGGGTCAGGAGCTGGTGATCAGTCGCTTTTCCAAGGAAGAACTGGTGGAGATCTACAAGCACTTTAGCCAGAACTCCTAAATTTCTCTTATTACGGTAAGGAGAGATGGGTGTCCGAATAAAAGATTGCCTCTCTATTTTTCCTGTTCTGATGATCCTTCTTGTTTGTCTGTCCTCTCCTTTGAATGGCGAGGAGAAGGCCAACTTTTATGTGAACCTGGGTCTCAGCTATTATGAAATGGGCCATTACGACAAGGCTGTGGAGAGATTCCAGAAAGCCTTGGAACTGGACCCCAGTTATCCTCGGCTTTACGGCCTTCTCGGGGCAGCCCTCCTTCAGGGTGGCAAGATTGATCAGGCCGTTGAAGCCTACACGAGGCAAATCGCACGAACCCCAAATGTCGCCGAGTTCCATTTCAATCTTGGGCTGGCTTACGAGCGCAAAGGACTTCAGGGGGATGCCATAGCACGGTTCGAGAGAGCAGTGGAGCTCGACGGAAAGCTTATCGAGGCCCATCGGGCCTTGGGACTTACCTACCTGGAACAGGCGAACCTCGTTGATGCCATTTCTGCCTTCAGAAAAGCCATCTCCCTTGACCCCTCATCCTGGGAGGATTATTACAATCTCGGTGTGGCTTTTTATCGTCAGGAGAAATTTGAGGAAGCAGCCCTGTCATATCAACAGGCCACCCGGCTCAATCCAGAGGGGACCAACATCCATGTGGCACTGGGAAAGACCTATGCCAGGCTTGGAAAATTTGATCTTGCGTTGAGAGAGTACAGGAATGCCGTAGGCGCCAGGCCTCTGGACCCGGAGATTCATTATGAACTCGGCATCCTCTACAGCCTTCGAGGGGATAATAGTATGGCCCTGGCCGAGTTCGAAATTGCCCTGACCCATGATCCGAACCATCTCGGTGCCCAGACAAAACGCGCTGATCTCCTCGTGGAGATCGGACAAATAGAGGCTGCCATTGAGGCTTACAACGGGGTCCTCCAAGCGCATCCCAATGCCGTCGATGCACGGTTGGGTATGGGTATTGCCCTAAGGGAAAAGGGAATGTACAGTGATGCTCTCAATCACCTTGAGGCTGCAAGATCCCTCAATCCCGATCGGGGCGACATTCGATTTCATCTGGCCCTTTGCTACGATCTCCAAGGTCACTACGACAGGGCCATTCCCGAGTATGAGGTGACCATCAAGATGGACCCGTCCAATGCAGAAGCCTACTTCAATCTGGGAGTGATCTATTATGCCCGCGGCGAGAAGACAAGGGCTGAAACCTATTATCAAAGGGCGGTGGAAACGAAGCCTGGTTTTGCTGAGGCATACAACAATCTTGGAATCCTTTATGGCGAAAAGGGATTGAATGAGGAAGCCCTCCAATCCTATGAGAGGGCGGTGGCGGTGAAACCCGATTTTGTTGAGGCTATCAACAATATGGGGGTTATCCATCGCAAAATGAAGTCCTATGGCAAGGCCCGTGAGCTTTTTGAAAAGGCCGTTCAAGTAGACCAGAGGTTTTCTAAAGGGTATTATAACCTCGGAACCGTTTTGGGGGCATTGGAGGAAAATGCCAAGGCCGCTGAAGCCTACCGGAAGGCGATCGAAATCGATCCGAACCACGGCGATGCCTATTACGGCCTTGGTGCTCTTTTGCAAAGGCAAGGACAGGCCGAAGAGGCCCTGGAGGCCTATCGGAAAGCGCTGGCATCCAACCCCCGTGATATCCAGGCACGATTTAAGCTGGCCGAAGTTCTCGCCTCTCAGAATCGCTACGATGAATCCATCGAGGAGTACAAGACCATTCTAGAAAGAGATTCGAAAAACGTGGAAAGCCTGAATAATCTGGGGGTCATTTATTTCAGAAAAAAATCCTACGAGGAAGCACTTCGATACCTTCTGAGGGCAGTAGAACTTGATCCTGAGATCGATTATATTCATAATAATCTCGGTATGGTCTACGCCGAGATGGGAATGCATGAAAAAGCCAGAGATGAGTATGAAAAGGCTATCGGAAGCTCAGAGAGGAAATCATCGAGTCCATAGAGTCAACTAGGTGGATCCGTGAATAAAAAGAGGCTGCTTCCATCCCTTCTCCTCTCTTTCCTCATCCATCTGGGGGTGCTGACTGGAATCAACATGGTCTTCGTTCCCACCCCCGGCATACCGAAGTGGCGTGAAATCATTCCAGTTGATATGGTCATCATTGAAGAGGAAGAAGAGGGGTTTCAGAGTGACGTCAGGCTTAAGGAACCAGGACTTTCGAAAGAATCGTTGACTGCAAAGGCTCAGACAGCCAAGGGCACTCCAAGCACGAGCCCCGTGGAAGATTTCCCCGGGCCCATCCCCAAGGAAGGTACCTTTAAGCCGAGCCTGAATGTGGAACAGATTCCAACCCTTGGTGTCCTTCCCCCAGGACAGGAGGGAAAAGAGGTGGAAAGCAGACGGGTTATCACCCGTTCACCGAGTCCCCCTCAGCGCCTCCCTGAGATACCCCATTCTCCATCGGATCAATCCCCCCTCCTTGAGGTAGAGGAACCGAGGGTCTTGACTCTGTCCGAAAAAGGTGGAACTCCAACCGATTCCACGACATTGGAAAAGATCACTGCTCCCTTGGGAAGAAACCGCCCCCATTCCGAGTTTATCTCCGACCTCCCCCCCATTCCAACCATAAGATCTCCGGCCCTTCCCGAAGAAAAGGAAATGATGCTGGCAAGGCAGGAGGAAAGTCCTCAGTCCCATCTCCCTGATTCAACGGCGGTAAGGCCATTGAGAGCGCAAAAAGAGGCCCAGAAAAAAAAGGGACGCAGCCGCTCGAAAAACCTTCTCCCTGGAAAAACAGCACCCATAGAGCCTTTCCTGACCGGATTCGAGAGGAAGGGAACTCTTGAAGGTGTAGAGAAAGGCTTTTCGATGGTGCTTGTTCTGGATACCAGCGGATCGGTCAAGGGTCCACCCCTGGGGGGCATCAAGAAATCGGCCATGGAATTTGTGAGCCTTCTGGGAAAACTGGATCGGTGTGCAGTCATAACGTTCAATGATAAAGCGAGCCTCGTCGTTCCCTTCACCTCAGATAGAAATCGCCTGAAACGGAAGATCGCCGGCCTCCGAACCGAAGGCAAAAATACCGTGTTGTTCGATGCCCTTGATCAGGCTTTTCTCCTGCTGAGAGAGGAGAAGGATAAAAGGAGATTTGTTGTTCTTTTTTCCGACGGGAAGGACGAGGGAAGCCGGTCGACTCCGCGTGAGGTGGTCAATAGAGCCCGCAAGGGGCAAATATCCGTCTTTTCCTTTGGGTATTCGAGGGTTGAGAGGAGATACCTGAGAACTTTGAAGAACATATCTCAGAGGACAGGGGGCATATTTGCTGAGGCTCCCCATTTTGGGGAAATCGTAGAACTATTCAGGACGTCCAGAGGCTTGAAGGGCAAGAAGGAATCGTGACCCATACTACGGCCTCAAAATCGATAGACAAGGCAAGACTGGTCTGACGGGAACTTCATCCCTGCGCCATTACCTGACTTTTTCCCGCTATTCCTCTCGCCTTTTTCCAATCCCTTTCATGCGATGGTTTAACTCCAGGCAAAGAATACTCACTCTGGTTCATATGAGGGAAGGGGTTTTGGGGATTCCGAGATGAAATGGCAAGAGATGCGCGGGAGTATGAACGGAGTATAATGAAGGGCTTGGGGAAAAGGTAACCCCCGAAAGCTGTTGAAACGCTGAGGGGATTATTGACCGGAAGGAATGTACGTTCCCTGACCCCGTGAGATCAAGCCATCACCCCAGAAAGGGGGGATTGATATGAGCAACAAACGTTTTCGCGTGTACAGAAAGCCGGCCCCTGGAAGGAGAGACAGTAAGAAATCCGTTGATGATATTGTGAGCGAATTAAAAAGTACCAGTCCCAGAGTCACCGATTACAGGGAACGCTCGCTGAAAATTCATGGGCTCATCTGCGCCAAATGCGCGAGGGAGTTTGACTACAAAGACAGGTATCTCCTGACCGTACACCATAAAGATGGAGATCACACGAATAACCCCCCCGATGGTTCCAACTGGGAAAATCTCTGTGTATACTGCCACGAGGACGAACACAGCAGGGGATTGCTTGGGGATTATTTCAGTGATGAGAAATAGGTAGTTTTTCCGTTTCCCAAAATCATCTTAATTGCAGATCAAATAAACACTTACCCATGGACAAGAACGGAACGTTTATCTCGAGTATCGTCCCACCAACGGAACAACTGGAACCTGCCTGGTGGTTTGCCTTCCAAGGTGATAAACTTCTCGTGCGCGTGAAAACATCCTCGGTCAGCATCCCCTATCTCGTTGACTTTGCAGAATTGGGATTGAGATCCATGTGCCAACATTATCTGGGCCGGCTCGGCGGCCGTGATTGTTATGCAGTCGAATTGGCTGAAGCGACTGGACCACCATCGGGAATGAGCTTTCAGGGGTTACGCCAGATTTATGGCTGTGTAGATGATCACCTGTTCTGCCTGGCAGGCCGCGCAGTGCAGATCGTTCAATGGGATAAGACGAACCAGTTTTGCAGCCGATGTGGAAGTCGGATGAGAACCAGTTCGACCGAACGGGCCAAGGAGTGTCCCCAGTGCGGTCTCCTCACCTTCCCCCGGCTGTCCCCGGCGATTATCGTCCTTGTGGAGCGCGGTCACGAACTCCTGCTGGCCCGCCCCCACCACTTTTTGCCCGGATTGTATAGCGTTATTGCTGGCTTTGTAGAGCCAGGCGAAACGCTGGAAGAGTCTGTGGTGCGCGAAGTACGAGAAGAGGTAGGTCTTACCATCAAGGACATTCGCTACTTTGGCAGTCAGCCCTGGCCTTTCCCTCATTCCCTCATGATCGGCTTTACCGCCACCTATAATGGCGGTAAGATCTCACTTGACGACTCTGAGATTGAAGACGCCGGGTGGTTTACGGCTGACAATTTGCCAACTCTCCCTGGCAAAATCAGTATAGCACGTAAGCTAATAGACTGGTTCCTGGCGAAACAGGGGAAGCCTTCGGATGCTGACCCCAAAAAGAGAGGATAGCATAAATAGGTGTAAGGTTTGGATATGGCTCCTATCAAATACTCAGGGCCTAACCAGTCAATTGGCCGATTCCCTGTATCGGGTTAACGAGGGGGAAAAGATGGAACACGTAAAGGACAAGGTATATGTCGAACTTATTTCCCCGGGCTGCAATGTCGGTATCGTCGCCACGGAGAAGGGCACGCTGATTGTGGATACCCCGTTGGTTTCTCGGCAGGCGGCGGCTATAAACGACGCTCTCGGCGTCGGTGGTCACAAACCCGTGCGCTTCATCTCCATCACCCATCGTCACCCCGACCACATTCTCGGAACCAACCTATTCGGGAAGGACCCGCTGATTATAGGCAACCGCGGTGTATATGAGAACATGGCTAAACACGACTCTGCCGCCGTGGAAGCCTGGATTAAAACCTGGACCTGGGAGAATCCGGATGACGTGAGGGAGATGCTGGCAGCCCAGGTTTCGCCGCCGGAGGTGGTCTTTGACGAGGAGTTGACCCTCTACCTGGGCGGCGTCGAGGTATGGTTCTTCCCACTACCCGGACACGTGGGTGAGCAAACCGGAGTCTTTGTTCCGCATGCGGGGGCGCTCATTACTGGCGATGCTCTCTTCAACGAACACCATCCCTACATACTACAGGGTAACTTCCAGGTTTGGTTCGGGAGCTTCACCAAAATGAACGATCTCAAAGCTGAGCGGATCATCCCAGGTCACGGCCCGGTCTGCGGCTACGAAGCGATCGATAAGCAGCGGCGTTACATGGAGAAGATGATGGAGATCCGCGCAAGGTGGGATCCCTCCGAAGGCGAAACCGCCATCCCACCCGATGCCGTCGACGAGCTGCTCGCGTTCTATCCGCTGCACGGCAGACCAGTAGCCATGATGCGGGAACGGATCATAGAGAGCATTCGCGTTGCTGGGGATCCGCAGTTCTAGAGGGCTTTTCTCGCGGAAGGGCTAAGGTGATAGTATGAGGAAGTATTGCTTGGGGAATTCTCGGATTTATGCTCAACAAAAGGGTATAATGTCCTCGGCAGTTTGGTCTCGCCGGCAATCATGTCCCCAGAAATATGCGACTATCCATTGAAAACGTGACGCCTTTTCCGCCATGAAGCAGGAAGAGATTACGTGCTTTCTTCACTGGGAAAAACAATTATGATGAGGTACCGAGGGAGGGAATCATGGAAGTGAGAAATCCTATTCATCCTGAACATGCAAGGGCCTTTGCTACTGAGCAGTTTCGCCAGGATTTTTTGATAGGAGGTCTTTTTAGGAAAGGAACCTTCAAACTCGTCTACAGTCACTTCGATCGAATAATGGTGGGTGGTGTGTGCCCGGAGGATCCCGTTTCCCTTGAGGTAAGTGAAAAGGTGATCGGGGCTTCCTATCTCTTGGAAAGACGAGAAATGGGAATTATTAACATCGGATCAAAAGGGAAGGTAGCGGTAGATGGCACCGAATATGAGCTTGAAAAAAGGGACGGCCTCTATGTTGGGAGGGGGGCCAAGGGAATTCTGTTTTCGAGCCTTGATAAAGAGAAACCAGCCAAGTTCTACCTAAATTGTGCTCCAGCTCATAAGGGCTACCCGTCTGGGAAAATAACGTTCCGTGAAACTGAGCCTATACATTTGGGCTCCATGGAGAAGTGCAGTAAAAGAATACTCCACAAATACATTCATCCCGACGGGGTGACGAGTTCCCAGCTCGTTATGGGTATGACCATGTTGGAAGCCAACAACGTATGGAATACCATGCCCACTCATACCCACGTCCGAAGGATGGAGGTCTATTTCTATTTTGATCTTCCCAAGGATGAGGTTGTCTTCCACTTTATGGGAGAGCCATCGGAAACAAGGCATATCATTGTTCGAAATGAGGAGGCCGTTATCGGTCCCAGCTGGTCGATTCATTCAGGGGTGGGCACGCACAACTATTCGTTTATCTGGGGAATGGTGGGAGAAAACCAAGCCTTTGACGATATGGATGCGGTGCCCATGGATGCCTTACGGTAGCACTGGGCAACACATGAGATCTTGGACAGCCCATGCAGGAAGGATGTGCGAACGAGAGGTCGTGGGAGCCTCGTGACTTTCCGCCCCCCTTTTTTGGCAGTAATTCTTGACCTGACTTCGGTCTCAGTTATCTCACGGGCCTCTTACAGATCCCATTTCAAAAATGAATATGGTGCGAATACAACTGGGGCGGTTTCCGCTACAACACTGCCCTTGAGCATAGAGTTGTTGCCTATGGTGTAGATCGCCCCCAGCACTCTCACAATCTCCACTTCGGCCCAGGGGTCGTGATCAGAGGGCTCCAGCACTATCTCAGCCTCGCCCAACTCTACAGATTTCGTACGAACCTGCACCTCTTCCCTAATAAGACGCGGATTATAGTCGAACCCATCTCCCCCGGGTGCAGGAAAATGTTTGAAATTGTAGGCTAAGAAATTTACGCCTGGCCTAAAAACCTCGGCAAAGATATTCTGAGCGTCCTCCACGTTGCATTTGCCGGTAAGCTTTGCCCGCAGCTCGAAAAAGCGGACCCCGTGACGCTCCGTCCATCCTTCAACGTCCTCTCCATTGCGGTTGAATTGGATATTCCCGATTTTCTTGGGATACCCGTAGATCTCGCGCCCACCGGCCATCGCCATATCGTCCGTAACGGGCATCGAAAGGCAATAGCTTCCCTCCTCGCCATTGAACTCGGCACGCAAAAAGAGCGCGCTCTCTAAATAACTCACGCCAAAATTCGTTCTAGGATAGTTTGCAACAAGGGCAACGGCGAGGGGTCTTTTCGCCGATTTAAGTGGAGGCGGAAGCAATCGCTTGACAATTTCGGGCTTCGTCTCCCAGACGACTGTTAGCATTTCCGCATCATAGAAATCCGCCGTTTCCCGATGATTCTTGGCGATCTCTCCAAAAGACTTCACAAAGCCCATAATAAACCTCCTTGAACTCTTTCAGCCTCTATTTGGGCGTTTCGTATCCCCTCACCACCAAATCCCTCCCTGCAATAGTGAAAAGCCGGTCCCTTGCATTCTGAAAGAGCGGGCGTTACATCAACTCAACTCCCTGTGTCCCATTTTCCAGCTTCAAGTCAACAGGCATTTCAAACCCATATTAGCAGAAGCAGGGGCCATGTCAATCTTCCTTATCCGCTCTTCCAAAAAACGTACTGGGCTATTGGGGACTGAAATCTTGAAATCCTGCTCATCCCGAGCGATACCATATTTCAAACACAAATGAATGGAACTGATCATATGGTATCGAGATTTAAGAAGGGGAACGAAGGCCCCTCCTTTCCTCCTTTTATGCTTTTTTGCGTTTTCCCTTGACACGCAAAATTTCCACGCCTATACTCGACATCATCAAAAACCGAGATTTGCGACAGCGGTCACTACGCTGTTTCTTGGTTGGATGAGACGCGGAGATGATTGAAATCACCAGAAAGGAGGGGTGAAATATGCGGTATCTCCTCATTTTTTTCGCCTTGATTTTCCTAATCGTTGCGGGTGCAACCACCTCAAAGGCCAGCGACGCCCAGGTAAAATCCACAGAGGAACCTCGTGTCTACCCTATTGCCCCTGGTGTATGGTATCCCGGCGAGCCCTTGCCCGAAAAACCGATGCGTTACTACAGGGTAAGGTGCTTTCCCGGTTGCCATCGTGGAAGCTCATTCGGCAAATACCCAAATGAGCCGCTGAACATGAAGCCCATATTTCCGACAAGTACGATAAATCGCGGGCCCGTTGTTCCGACCAAGGCAAAATGAGAAACGACTCTCGTTAGGGTTGAGTGTTTTGCTATGTGTTGGTGTGTTCGATTCCCAGACGGTCTCCCGAAACCCCAATTCCTGCGGAAACCTCCAGGTTGACGAGATTTCTGTTGACAAGGCATGAAGTATTGGGTGAAGATAAAAGGGTCTCAGGGGCTTCCTGACGGAAGAGAGACGCTGAAGGTCCTTTTTGGTCCGGAGTTAGTAATTCATCGAATTGAAGGGCCGTGCGGAAAGGAGGTGGGGAGATTTTTTGAGCATTCGTAGTTGAGGGGTTGAGAGTCTCCGGGCTCTCAACAAGAGAGATTAACCGTTCCATTCAGAGAATGAGAGGAGGACTGAGGTATGAGAATCGCAAAATTTTTATTATTGTGCGCGGTCATTGTTGCTTTGGCATTCCTTCCTGCCAGGGGTTTTGCAGCCAAGAAGACCCTGGTGTACGGAACCACTGAGAAGGTCATCGATATGGACCCCGCCAATGCCTATGACTTTCACACGTGGGAGATCTTTTACAACATCTATGCGGGCCTTTACGATTATGCCGTTGGAAAGACAGACCTTATTCCAGGGCTTGCCGAATCTCACGAAGTCAGTGCCGACGGCAAGGAATACACCTTTAAGCTGAGAAAAGGCCTGAAATTCACCGACGGCACCCCCTTTGATGCCTATGCTGTCAAGTGGTCGATCGACCGGGTGATCGCGCTCAAAGGAGACCCGTCTTGGCTGGTGACGGATTTTGTTGATCGAGTGGAGTATGTAACAGAACTTGATTCCAAGAAGGGGATGGTCCTGAACAAGTATGCGGTTAAGTTTGTTCTCAAGAATCCCGTCGCCTACTTTCCCTCTCTGGTCGCCTCTGTGCCTTATTATCCTGTGAACCCAAACATCTACCCCAAAGACAAGATTATTCGCGATCCCTCTGAGCTCGAAGGCGGTCAACTTGTTGGCCTGGGCCCGTACAAGGTGGTCTCTTTCAAGAGAGATGAAGAGATCGTCCTGGACAGGAACCCGAAGTTCTATGGGGAGAGACCGAAAAATGATCGAATCGTCATTCGATACTTTGCCGATGCAACCACGATGCGGCTCGCTTTGGAAAAGGGGGAGATCGACTTTGCGTTCAAATCGCTCAATCCCTCTGACATCAAGGACCTTGAAAAAGATCCAAAAATTACCACGGTAAAGGCTCCTGGACCTTATATCCGGTATATCTGCTTTCTCACGGACACATCCCCTTGGAATGACAAGGTTCTGCGGCAGGCGGTAGCCGCTGCGGTCGACAGGCCACAGGTCGTTGAAAAGGTCTTTCTCGGGCAGAACATGCCCCTGTACTCCATGGTGCCCATGGGCATGTGGTCTCACACAGACGAATTCAAGACGGTTCTCGGCGATGGGAACATCGACAAGGCCAGATCACTGTTGGCCTCCCGAGGATACAGTGAAAGCAATCCCCTGACCTTTGATTTCTGGTACACCCCCAGTCACTATGGGGATACTGAAGTGGATCTGGCTGCAGTGCTCAAAGCCCAGTTTGAGGCCACAAAAATGATGAAGGTGAACGTCAAGACGGCTGAATGGGCCGCCTATCGGGACAACTGGGCGAACAAGGTGATGCCTGTCTGGCTCCTTGGGTGGTATCCAGACTACATCGACCCGGATAACTACACGGCTGCTTTTGCTGGAACGGCAGGTTCGAAGGGGCTCGGTATTCACTTTTCAAGCGAGAAGTGGGATAAGAAATTCGTCGAGGGTCAAACCGTGACAGATATGGGAAAAAGAACCGCCATTTATGAGGAGATCCAGAGGTGGTGGACTGATGAGGTGCCGACTGCTCCCATTTTTCAGGGGTCGCTCTACCTCTTTGGACAAAAAAACGTCAGTGGCCTTGTGCTGTCACCGACGCTCCGATTCATGTATGCTCCGATCCATAGCGAATAGCAGGATCCTTCGGTGAGAGCCGAGCTTAGGCTCGGCTCTCACCAAATCTACACACTTTTATCCCTTCCTTCTGCGGAGATCTATGGGAACCCTCACCCGATACGTCATTACCCGAGTCCTCTTAACTATCCCCATGGTCTTCATTCTCCTGACGATCGTCTTCGCGGTGCTCCGGGTTATGCCTGGCGATCCGGTCTCGGCTCTTCTGGGTGGCCATGCGCCGGAGAGCGTGATCGAGAAGAAAAAAGAAGAGCTGGGCCTCAATCGCCCCATAGCGATTCAATACGTGGACTATCTCTGGCAGATCTGCCGTCTGGACTTTGGCGACTCCATGGTATTCAAACAGCGGGTGACAAAGGCCATCAAAGAAAAGCTCCCGGCAACCATTGAGTTGACGACGTTCGGCATGATCATCACGATCCTCCTTGGGGTGCTCTTGGGAGCTTATGCGGCCGACAAGAGACGATCGCCCCAGGATAACTTTATTCGCCTCTACGGCATCGTGATCTTTTGTATCCCGGTCTACTGGCTGGGCCTGATGCTTCAACTCATCTTTGGCGTCTGGCTTGATTTCCTTCCCATTGCTGGCAGAACGGGTCCCAGGGTTTTCCCCTCTACTTTCGAAAAGACGGGCTTTTACGTCCTGGATACGATCCTGATTAAAGATTTCTCCGCCCTACGGGATGTCTTGATTCATTTAATCCTCCCTTCTTTTACCCTCGGTATGGTCCTTTCGGGGATTTTTATACGGCTTACCCGGGCCAATATGCTCGATGTCCTGAAAGCTGACTACATCCTCGCGGCTGAAGCGAGGGGGATCAGGCATCGGGTCATTGTGTACAAACATGCCCTCAAAAACGCCTTCATTCCGGTCCTGACGATGTTTGGGCTTCAGTTTGCCCTCCTGATGGCAGGCGCCGTCCTGACAGAGTCGACGTTTTCCTGGCCCGGCATGGGACGGCTCCTTTTGGAAAGGATTTATCTCAGAGACTATCCCACCATCCAGGGAGTAATCATTATGTTCGCCCTGGTTGTGGCGACGGTATCTCTGATCGTCGATATCATCTACGCGATAATAGATCCAAGGGTTCGATATTAGGAGATGACATGCCCCTGACTACGCCAGCAGAAGCTATGGCTCGAGTGCTTTCCCACTTGACCGGGATGGGCAAGAAATACGGCATCGAGTGGTGGATTCTCGTGGCTGGAGCGCTGATTGTTCTGGCCATCATTTCTATGGCCTTATTTTCGGAGGCGATTGCTCCTTTCGATCCCTACGATCAGAATACTGGACCTCAGCTTGCGCCGCCAGGGGGGGAACACCTCATGGGGACAGACAACCTCCATCGGGACATCTGGTCCCGGATGGTTCACGGCTCTCAGACGATCCTCCGGGTGGCGGTTTTGGCTGCGATTGTCTCTTCTGTGTTTGGCATTATCCTTGGCTTGATCTCGGGTTTTTCAGGAGGCATCCTGGATAGGGTCCTCTCGCTCATTATGGACTCCGTCTACTCATTTCCAGGGCTCATATTGGCTATCGCCTTTGCGGCCATGTTAGGCCCTGGTGTTATTAACATCACGCTGGCTGTGGCCGTTATCTACATCCCTACGTACTTCCGTCTGGTCCGGGGGCAGACTCTCGCTATTAAGGAAGAACTCTACGTGGAGGCGGCTAGGGCAATCGGCGCCTCTGGTTGGACCATTTTATGGAAATATATTTTCCCCAATGTGATTGCCACAACAGTTGTAGTCTTTACGCTAAATGTCGCCGATGCCATCATGATCGAGGCCGCTCTGACGTACCTCGGCCTTGGGCTCCCCCCGGACATCGTGGACTGGGGGATGGACCTGGCCATGGGAAAGCGGTTTCTACCCGCTGGCCACTGGTGGTTAATTACCTTTCCTGGGGCGATGATTTCCATTCTTGCCCTCGGTTTCACTATGCTCGGCGAAGGCCTTGCCGAGATCTTGAATCCCAGGCTTCTGGAGCGATGAAACCGTGACAACGATCCTTGAGATCGAAGATCTTGCCGTGCACTTCCCCATCAGTATTGGCACCGTTCGTGCGGTAGAGGGCGTGAATTTGAAACTGGAGCAAGGGGAGGTGATGGGTCTCGTCGGGGAAACGGGGTGCGGCAAATCGACCCTCGGTTTTTCGATCCTGAGGATCCTCAGACCACCCGGGAAAATCGTGAGGGGAAGGATTCTCTACCACGGGGACGACATCGTACAGATGAACGAGAAAGAGCTCCTCTCCTTACGGGGGAGCCGGATCGCCATGATCTTTCAGGACCCTCTGACCTCTCTGAATCCTCTCTTTCGAATCGACGAGCAGTTCACCGAAACGCTTCTGACTCACGAAAAGGAGCTCGATCGAAAGACTGCGTCCAACCGAGCGGAAAGCATGCTGGAAAGTCTGGGTATTTCGCCGGAGAGGCTCCTCGAATATCCCCATCAAATGTCAGGAGGAATGCGTCAGCGCATCATGATCGGGATGGGGCTCATCTTGAACCCGGACCTCTTGATCGCCGACGAGCCGACAACCTCCCTTGACGTGATCGTCGAAGCCCAGTTTCTCGACCTCTTGAACGATCTCCGCAAGCAGTACAATTTAACCATTTTGCTGATTACCCACAACCTCGGCAACGTTGCCCAGTTGGCTGATCGGATCGCGGTGATGTATGGGGGCACCATCGCCGAGATAGGGCCGGCAAAGGACATCTTCGAGGAACCGCTCCACCCCTATACAAAAGGCCTCCTGTCCTCCATACCAAACATTAAGCTCGATCAACCAAAGTTGATGACCATGCAGGGGAATCCCCCCGATCTCGTGAATCCACCACCAGGGTGCGTTTTTCATCCACGGTGTCCCCGTGCTATGGAGATTTGCCAAAGCCAAAAACCTGATGTCCTCCAGAAAGACGGTCGCCTCGTTACATGTTGGCTTTACGGGTAAACGAGAAGATGGAAGAACTACTCGCAGTTGAAAATCTGACGAAACACTTTCCCCTTGAAAAGGGGATTATTGATAAGCTCTTGGCAAAGGAAAAACGCTTCGTCAGGGCTGTGGACGGCGTCTCTTTTTCCATCAAAAAAGGAGAAGTCCTGGGATTGGCCGGGGAAAGCGGGTGCGGCAAGACGACAACTGGAAGGCTCGTCTTGCGACTTCTCGAACCGACCTCAGGGAATGTTCTCTATAGGGGGAAATCGATATTTTCTTACTCCAAAAAAGAGATGGAAAAGATGCGGGAAAAACTGCAGATTATTTTTCAGGACCCGTATGCCTCGCTGAGCCCTCGGATGGGCATTGGCAAAGCCATTGAACACCCGCTGGCTATTCACAACCAGTACAGTAAGGCTGAGCGTGCGGAAATCAGCCTTCGGATAATGGAAAAGGTCGGCTTAACCCCTGCGTCGTTCCTGTACAAGAAGTATCCTCATCAACTCTCCGGAGGCCAGCGGCAACGCGTCGTGATCGCCAGGGCTCTGGTGACCAATCCCGATTTCGTTGTGGCTGATGAACCCATTGCCATGGCGGACGTTTCTGTCAGGGCCATGATCCTGGAGTTGATGGTCAAACTGAAAGAGGAGTTCGACCTCACCTACCTCTTTATTACCCATGACCTCGCAACATGCAAGTATATCTGCGATCGTGTGGCCATCATGTATTTGGGGAAGATCGTTGAAATTGGACCCCTAGAAGAGGTCTTCAAGCGCCCAATTCATCCCTACACGGCGACGCTCTTGGCTGCCGTGCCGGTCCCAGACCCCAAGTATCGGAGGACCCAGCCCATGCCGAAGGGGGAAGTACCCAGTGCTATCAATCCTCCGCCTGGGTGTCGTTTTCATCCTCGATGCCCCCCTGCAAAATCAATGTGCAGTGTTCATGAACCAGATCTCGTGGAAGTGCGGCAAGACCATTGGGTAGCCTGCTTCTCGTAAAAAGGACTCCGATTCATGACATTCCCCCATTGGTCCATCATCTCTAAGCTCCTGTTCCGGCCGGCGAACTGGAAAACGGAAGGTATCATAATGGGTATGAGCTCCCCATAATTGAACCCGCTGACGGGAAATTGAACATTTCGCGCTTTTGCTTGTGGTCCAAGGCCGTGCTTTGAGATATTTATCCTTATTGGGTAAAGGACAAAGTCATTAAGAACCGTGAGGGTAAACATGAATATCAAGTTTTCTGATCGTTTCTTTAAGCGTGGACGTGAATTCCTGGGCGTCAAATACCCATTTATCTGCGGGGCAATGACGTGGGTCAGCGACCCCAAGCTCGTCTCCACCGTTTGCAACGCGGGCGGGTTCGCCTGTCTCGCGGGTGGTAATGCACCACCTGAAATTCTCCAGCAACAGGTCGAAGAAACACGCCGCCTGACCGATAAACCGTTCGGGGTAAACCTCATCACGATCGCCCCCGCATATCAGGAACATCTCGAACTGTCCCAGCGGATGAAGCTGCCCTTTGTATTTTTTGCTGGAAGTTTTCCCCGCGAAGAAGATATCAAGCTGGTGCAGGAATCCGGGGCGAAAGTTCTCTGCTTTTCATCAACGGCTTCGATAGCCAGCCGTATGCTGCGTTATGGGGCAGACGCCCTAATTCTGGAAGGAATGGAAGCCGGTGGTCACGTGGGTCCCGTAAGCCTTACCGTGCTCCTCCAGCAGTTACTCTTTGAAATTTCCGAAGTCCCCGTATTCGTGGCGGGCGGTATTGCTACGGGCAAGCTGTGTGCATACTTGTTCCTGATGGGGGCTGCAGGTGTGCAGTTAGGAACGCGATTTGCCGTGGCCGAGGAAAGTTGCGCGCATCCCAATTTCAAGAGGAAATTATTGCAGGCGAATGCTCGGGACGCCGTGTCGACGCCGCAATTTGACAGCCGCTTGCCTGTTGTTCCGGTACGCGCTCTCCGCAATAAAGGGATTGATGATTTCGGGCGACTCCAGCTGAAGTTGGTCCAGCAATTGGATGAGGGCACCATTGAACGGAACGGTGCCCAAGAAAAGGTTGAAGAATTCTGGATGGGTGGCCTGCGCCGGGCCGTAATTGAAGGGGATGTCTCGTTTGGCTCCCTCATGGCGGGTCAGTCAGTCGGGTTAGTCGACAAGATTATGCCGGTTGCGGACATCTTAGAAGAACTTGTTCGGGACACTGAGACTGAATTGCAGCGTGTCCAGAATGCCTTGAAAGGATTGCAGCAGTGAGGGAGCCGGGAATATATTGAGATCAGGCCTTCAATCCCGCCGTATCTTTTGACCCATACCCTCCCGAATCAACTCGGCCCTAATCCCGAGGACCCGACAGCAATTTTGTTGCTATGAGATTAGACGGAATGTTCTCCATCACCTATAAATGCTGCGGGAGAACTGTAACTTGATACCCGTGGCGGATTTTGCGGTCCAGAAGGGGATCCGCCATCTCAAAATCGAATCTTTCCCCGAATACCACCCCCATTTTGGTCGTTATCGTTCCTGAAAACAATACCAATCCATCGGAGGGAAGTCCCTCATCCTTCGGCAACCGCTCCAGCAGGGCCTCCACATCTAAGATGGTCGCCAAAGAATCCTCCTGGTATAACATCCGCTTCCCGTCACTGGTTGTCCAAGAGCGAATAACGATCTGGTCCCAGTGGTCCTTGATCTCTTGATAAAGCCAAACCACAGGCGCCATTACCTTCGCGCACATCTGCTTTGAAGCGGGAATGGAGAATTTCTCGAATCCACGATCGGTGTGATCGCTACCAACCCCGATGTATGTGCGATTCCCCTCTTTGAGAACAACGTATTCCACCTCGCCCGAAGACTCCCCGCTTATCACGTCGATGGCATCCGAGGTAGTTATCAGATGGGGGGAAAAATTCATGTAAATGGGTGTCCTGGTGGGCGCGGGGACCCCATGCTCGGCCAACTCATCGACATGAATTTGTAATGCCTTCTCGTCCCTCCCGACCCACCCCGCGCAGATGAGTCGCCGCATGGAGAATGTCAGTATTTCTCTCCCTGTTGTTGACTCGACGACCAATTTCAGCTCTCTATGATCCATGTTGATGCCCTCAGAAAAATCGGTTGGACTGTCAACTGATTCCTTTCAGAAACTCATCCATTTTATAGCAAACCAAATCTCATGTTGCAACAATCTCGGGTTTCAGGCCCCGACAACGGAAGTATGGATTCTCGGTGACCGAGGAAAGGCGATACCAAACGTGGACCCCCCACGACCCCACGGTTGTATTGGAATCAATCATGCGGGGGACAGAGTATCCATTTTGTTAATATGGGTGGCGGTTGTTGGCTGGTAGGAATTTCTGTGGAGCGATGCCTCTGAGATTGAAACATGAGAAAGTTCTGACAGAACGTCCTGGTGACAGTAACGGGTTTGGGCAAAAAGCAAAAGGACCTTATGGATAGGAAACTAGGCCCTCTTCCGATTCACCGGCTTAGAAAACAGGAAATGTCAGGATAGCAAAGGATTGTACCCCTTACCCTATCCACTCAGACCGCGAGCTCCTGATACTGCCCTTTGCTCTCCTGCCGTCTCATCCTCAAGAACCGTCGCGACATCTTGTACTGCTTGCGGCAGCTCTCTATAGTTTCGCCGATCACCTCAATCTTGCTTAGGTCCCCCTCCCCGAAACCCTCGTCCCAGAGGTAGTTGAGGTATCGGATATCATCGAAGTCTATCCCCATAACTTCGGTGCCCACGCGATCCACGGCGAGGTAATCCGTACTTGAAAGCGCCAGACGGTGGTTCACGGGCTCGCCGTCCACGGGTCCTTCCCCCTCCATCCCCTCAAACCCGTCGAGGACGCCAAGGTCGATGTGAAGGTGCTGCATGACGGTAAAGAGGTTGTAGTCGAGGACTCTGTTGCCCGCCCGAGTTGGGTGAAGACGATTCTTGTCCATGATCATGATGGCGCCCATGATCACATTCTTCGCGGTAAGGGTAACGCCTACGAGGAGGTGGGTCTTCATCCTCGTCACTGAGATGATGTAGTTATTCGGGTCTACCAAGGTCTGCGCGAGCTTCACCGGATGGGGCTTCATGTCGGGGTGTATCACATAGACTACCTTAAAGGAATCAGGATCATTGAGGTCTATGAGCTCGAGATCGTACTCCTTGGCCAAGGCCTCGTAGCCATACTCTCGAAAGCCTCTGGAAGTATTGCCAATAGTGGCGCCTTCCGCCACGGCGATCTCCTTCTCGCCTCGATCCTTGAGGAACTCCACGATCGCCCGAGCCGCGTCGGGGTGGGTCGCACAGAGGGGATTATGGGTACTCACGAAGTTGACCTTGATGACCGGACGCCGGCCTTCGAGGTTGATGTCGTGGGCGACAAGTCCCAGGGCTTTGTGGATGTTCGCTTTTCGGTCCTTGCCTTTCACCAGTGCCACTTTTGCCATGCGCTCTTCCTCGGCGGGTGCTTTGCTTCAATGCTCATTATTGAGCAGAACAGTGAGAATTCCCTTTTTGCCATTAGATGAAAAAAACTATGATCAATGAGGCTAAGAGGGCAGGACTTTGCCTGGGTTCAATATGCCATTGGGGTCCAGAAGGTTCTTGATTCTTCTCATCATCTTTACCCCCTCGCCATGTTCCTGGATCATAAACTTTGTCTTTCCGATTCCAACCCCGTGTTCACCGGTGGCAGTCCCCCCTACAGAGATTGCATAGGAGACAATCTCCGTATAGGCCTGATTCATACTCTTGGTAAACTTCTCGTCTCGAAGATCACCAACTATCACAACATGGAGGTTTCCGTTGCCAGCATGTCCAAGAAGGTAGGTTTTCAAACGATGAGAGGCCATGGTCTTTCCCGCATATTCCACCATACTCGGATACTTTGACAGAGGTACCGCCGTATCCGCAATAATGAAGTCAGAGCCTGGATTAGACCGCTTCACCGACTCATAGGCTTCGTGCCTGGCCTCCCAGATGCGATTCCGCTCATCACGCCCGATTCCCGATTCAAAACCCATGGCGCCATGGTCGTCGCAGATTTCCTTCGCCAACCGTAGGTCCTCCTCCAAACTGACATCGCTCGTTCCGGTGAATTCAAGAAAAAGGGTCGGCCTTTCAGCCAGGCTGATCTTACCGTCTCTGTTGATAGCCCCAATTGCCTCAGGGTCAAGCAGTTCCAGAGCCGCAGGTATGAGTCCTGATCCCATGATCTCGTAAACCGCATCCGCGGCATTCTTGACCGAGTCAAAAGTCACAATAGCTGCACCGAAATTTTCGGGAATACCGGCCAGCCTGAGCGTAATTTCCGTGATAACACCAAGGGTCCCCTCAGACCCGACCAGCAGTCGAAGGAGATCGTAGCCCGACGACGTTTTTTGCGAAAGAGAACCGGCATGGAAAATCTCACCCGAGGGAAGAACCACCATCAATCTCAGGACATTGTCTCTGGTCGCTCCGTACTTGACCGTGCGCACGCCGCTCGCATTGTTGGCAACCATCCCTCCAATGGTGGCATTTGCGCCGGGATCCGGGGGAAAAAACAGGCCGTTGCGGGCAAGCATCTGATTCATGTCCTTGTACTTAACCCCCGGCTGGACATCGACCTGAAAGTCTTCTGCCCGTATGGCCAAAATCTCATTCATGAGTTCGAAATCGAGTACCATCCCTCCTTCTACGGGAAGAGGATTCCCTTCCAGACTCGTTCCTGCACCCCAAGGTGTCACCGGAATCATCCGTTCATTCGCATACTTCAGAAGAGCCGCCACCTCCCCCGTCTTTTTGGGCCATACCACCACGTCGGGCCGGTACCCGCTATGATACGACTCGTCTCGAGAATGGAGATCGAGAATCGATTGTCCTGTTGAGACTCGATCCGATCCCACGAGAGATTTCAGAAACGCTAAATCCTCCGCTTCGATGCGACTGAAGCCCATGAATCCTCCTTCTGGTGGACAATCGACTTACAGGGCGAAGACGGTGTCCCCTCTACCAATAGCTTACATGAGGCATATATATCAAAAATTCAATGCGAACGTCAACATTGCGTGATTTCAGGTTAATAAAAGGGTACGTTTACAAAACCCTTGAGAGAGA
>JABAOH010040374.1_pt1 | contig 23934 bp, 19 predicted proteins | sample 7062181 | NCBI WGS metagenome assembly JABAOH01 (sample SAMN14538630, study PRJNA623070) | marine sediment metagenome | biome: marine biome [ENVO:00000428]; feature: marine pelagic biome [ENVO:01000023]; material: deep marine sediment [ENVO:00002113]; isolation source: pool of 5 deep marine... | reverse complement strand
ACTGTCACATTACGTTCAGGGGATTTTACCATCCGTCTGTGGGATATCCGCACCCAAAAAGAGACGGCCTTCTTGGCGGGACATTCAGAAGCTGTGTCATCCGTTGCCTTCAGTCCCGACGGCAAGACCCTGGCATCCGGCTCAAAAGATAATACCATCCGTCTGTGGGATATCCGCACCCAAAAAGAAAAGGCCACATTGACGGGACATTCTGATTTTGTGACATCCGCGGCCTTCAGTCCCGACGGCAAGACCCTGGCATCCGGCTCATTAGATAATACCATCCGTCTGTGGGATATCCGTACCCAAAAAGAGACGGCCACATTGAAGGGACATTCATCTACAGTTTACGCCGTGGCCTTCAGTCCCGACGGCAAGACCCTGGCATCAGGCTCTGAGGATAATACCATCGGTCTGTGGAATATACAGTCCCAAAGAGCGACGGCCTTCTTGGAGGGACATGATGATGGTGTGTCATCCGTTGCCTTCAGTCCCGACGGCAAGACCCTGGCATCAGGCTCAGGGGATGAAACCATCTGTCTGTGGGATATCCGCACCCAAGAAGAGACGGCCTTCTTGGAGGGACATTCAGCTGGTGTGTCATCCGTTGCCTTCAATCCCGACGGCAGGACCCTGGCATCCAGCTCTCAGGATAATACCATCCGTGTGTGGGATATCCGTACCCAAAAAGAGACTTTCATATTGAAGGGACATTCTGATTATATTAACTCCGTAGCCTTCAGTCCCGACGGCAAGACCCTGGTATCCGGCTCATGGGATAAGACCATCTGTCTGTGGGATATCCAGACCCAAAAAAAGACGGCCCAATTGACGGCACATTCACTACCTGTGACATCCGTGGTCTTCAGTCCCGACGGCAAGACCCTGGCATCCGGCTCATGGGATAATACCATCCGTCTGTGGGATATCCGCACCCGAAAAGTCACGGACACCTTGGAGGGACATCCTATTTTTGTGTCATCCGTGGCCTTCAGTCCCGACGGCAAGACCCTGGCATCCGGCTCATGGGATAATACCATCCGTCTGTGGGATATCCACACCCAAAAAGAGACGGCCACATTGAGGGTACATTCATCTACAGTTTACGCCGTGGCCTTCAGTCCCGACGGCAAGACCCTGGCATCCGGCTCCGGGGATAATACCATCCGTCTGTGGGATATCCGCACCCAAAAAGAGACGGCCACACTGAAGGGACATTCTGATTCTGTTTACTCCGTGGCCTTCAGTCCCGACGGCAAGACCCTGGCATCCGGCTCAATAGATATGGATAAGACCATCCGTCTGTGGGATATGCGGACTCAAAAAGAGATGGCCACCTTGACGGGACATTCTGATGATGTTCGCTCCGTGGCCTTCAGTCCCGACGGCAAGACCCTGGCATCCGGCTCTATGGATAATACCATCCGTCTGTGGGATTTGACCATTTATGTTGATTTTCTAAATCCAGGCAAATCTACACCGCTGTTCTTTACCTTTACAGAAGGAGTCGAATTCTTCTGGGGTGTTGAACTTGACGGTCTGGAATATAAAGCAGTCCAACGTCCCCGTTCCCTGAAAGACCGCGACGGGTACAACTTTTTCTACGACAAAAAATTCCGCCCCCTGTTGGATGCACCCGCTCCAGGGCAATCCAAGTTTGATCAAATCCTGGAGTGGGCGAAAAAACAACAAAAGGAAAAACATTAAATCCGAAATTCTTTGCCTGTTGTGAAAATAAGCCGCAAAGTAACACAAAGAAAAAAAAATTCTAGTTTTAGCCACGAAGTGACACGAAGGGACACGAAGAAAATGAAGATTGTTTAACTAATCGTAAAATCATGCCGTTTTCAGGCAGAATATTTTTTTACCACAGAGACACAGAGATCACAGAGAAGAGAGAGGAAAATGGGGTCAGGTACTTTATTTGGCAGGTTATATGTCTAGAATCAAAGATAAGTTCTCAATTCTTTCAAAATGTGCTTTATTCAATGTTGATAGTCGATAAGAATAGAGGTGTCCAGGCAAATTATTTTTCCAGCCATCGATTGAAATCTTTTCTCAATTTTTTAAAGCTATCGAATTGTTCATCCGACATTAAAGGTCCCTGTAAAAGAAATTGTTGAAGCTCATTCAAGTCTTCGCTTCCTGATTGATACTTAGTGCTGCCATCGGTATTTTCTTCACTTTCCGCCTTTAAATCTTTTTCAATTTCCTGGGTTAATTTTTTCTTATACTTATAGGGTAATTGCCTGGCAAGCTTTAAGACCTGATCATATTCAATATTTATTGTAAGTTCCATAACGGTAATTATTTAGCATATTTTTATAAATTATTCAACTGTTTAATAAAATTATTTTCAATCCCCATAAGCGGCTTAATATAATGACTGATCATGTCGTTTGTAACCAGGTCAACCTTTACCTTTAGAATATCTTGAAGGGGTTAGGGGACAGGCCGGTTTGCCTTTTTTTGTGCCCCTCGCCGAAGGCGTTTAAAATCTGTCCGAAGGACACTCCTTTGTTTGGGATTTGGAATTTGGGATTTGGAATTTAAAAAAATATGTAAAACGTAACCAGGATTATACACCATCTGAAATTTCTCAAATCCAGTCAAAAAACTTTTGAAACAGGGTATTATGACATTTCCACTAATTCCTTGTTCTCTACTTTGAACTTCTGGTAACTGAGCATGATTTGATAATACAACATGGGAATCCGTACCATTTGCTCCAATAACTCTTTTACTTCCGGTTTTAGCTCCAGGGCGGCTGCTTTCTCTTGCCATTCCTTGTCTTGCCGTGTTTTTTCTTCCAGTACCTGCTCATACGCCTCACGCTGCGCCGCTAACTCACGCTTCAATTCTTCCAACTCCTGCTCCAACTGGGTCTCCCTCTTCTTCTTTTCCTGGCGAGTCCGCGGCCCCTCGTCGAAAAACAACCAATCCATGGTTAAGTCGAATCTCTCCCGGAGGCGCTGCAGCGTAACGATACCGGGGGTGTTCACCCCTTTCTCGTTCTTGCCATAACCGCTGGGGGTAACCCCTAACCGGGAAGCCATCTCTGTCTTAGACCACCCTTCCTGTTCACGCAATTTCTTCAACTTTAAACCGATTTCTCGCGACATATTTCTTTTAAACGATTCCATTTTGCAGCTCCTTAACCAGGAGCCTATTCAAAGATTAAGGTTAAGGTTTTTCAAGTTCTTCCTCAACCTCAACCTGAGTTCTCAGACAGGTTCCTGGTGCGTTATCATTACTATACGAAAATCCTTTCCAAAAAGTTTACTTTCTGTCAATAAAAATACAAAAAAAATTCCAGTCAGGAACAAAATAAGCATTTCCCCGGCCCTGAAATTTCCACTGCATCCATAATATTTTCCAATACAGCAAAAACTTTTTCCAGTGCAGCAATAAAACTTTCCAGTGTAGCAAGGGAATTTTCCAGTGCAGCAAAAGTATCTTCCAATGCATCCATTAATATTTCTAATGTATCCATGATATTTTCCAATGTATCAATAATTTTTTCCGATGCAGCAACATTATCTTCCAATGCATCCATTACTTTTTCCAATGCAGCCATAATTTTTTCCAATGCAGCCAGAAATTTTGCCGGTGCAGACATAAAGTTTTCCGGTGCAGCAATGAAAAGGGAAAGTCAAGAAATAAGTTGATTGGAATAATGGAATGCTGGAATAATGGAATGATGGGATGGCGCCCTTCGGGCAAATAAACGCCTGCGGCGGAGACCTAAAGGACCACTGGACAAGGCTGCGTCATTCTCTTAAAAGCACGAAATCGCGCAGAGTCCAATTTCGAAATCCGAAACAAATCCAAAATTCAAATGTTCAAAATTCAAAACAAAAGCATCATTATGCGGCCCTTTCTAGTTTTTTTGTTTTGGTCATTTAAATTTCGGTCATAAGAATTTGTTTCGAATTTCGTGCTTCGAATTTCGGATTTTCAAGGGTACGTCAGGTTTTTTGGGACTTTGACGCACCCCTGGACCCTGGAGGACTGGAGTTGACAATACCGGTACATTGCTGATATAAATTATCTTTAAATCTATCCAAAAACAGGAGGAAACCATGGAGAAAAGCGACAGGTATGAACGAGGTTGGAACAAATTCCTGGAAACCCAGGGTGAAGCAGGAGTACAGGCTATGGAACGTTTGCAAGACATTGCGCCGGACCTGGCAAAATACATCATAGAATTCCCTTACGGCGATGTCTACTGTCGGCCCGGATTGGATTTGAAATCAAAAGAAATAGCAGCGGTTGCCGCTTTAACGGCTTTGGCAAACGCAGCTCCCCAGCTAAAAGCCCATATTCACGCGGCACTCAATGTGGGATGCACACGGCAAGATGTGATTGAAGTCATCATCCAGATGACGGCATTTGCAGGTTTCCCCGCAGCATTAAATGGAATGTTTGCAGCAAAAGAAGTATTTGAAAAACGGGACACAGAAAAATCAGTGCAGTAATATTCGTATTCGAGATCAAGTATTGCGCTGCAACATTCGTGAGAAAAAAAGGGAAAAATATTCTTTATTTATTGACAACCAATTGAAAACACATATAATATATATTATAAGTAAAAAGGAGGTGCCCTGTGGGACAGATTACTATTTACCTGGATTCTGAAATTGAAACAAAAATGCGGGCCTTTGTGAAATCTACACATCTTTCGCAAAGTAAATGGATAGCAAGCTTAATAGAAGAAAAGATACGGAATGAGTGGCCTGAATCAGTCATTAAATTAGCCGGCGCCTGGAAAGATATTCCTACAGCCGAAGAAATAAGGCGAACCGAAGGTCCGGATATTAAGCGTGAGGAAATCTAATGTATGCAGTTAATAAATCTCGAAACGGGATTTACCTACTTCGTTGCCATCAATGTAAACCGTTACACTGTAGCTCCCCGCCGGCCATTTTCCCGCGTCTGTCCATCCCATACCCCGTGAATAAATTCCATCTCTGGCTTCTTGTAACGGGCTGATAATTCCTTTCAATTGATGTTTAAAGGCACCTTCACTGTGATTGTATTCTACAACCACCGGGTTACTGCTGGCAGCAATTCCATACAGCTTGTTTTTATATTTAATCTCTGTAAAAATATAGCGGGTGGTTTGCTTTGAAAATCGTTTGCTGTATTGCCTCCGGTCCAACGGCTGTGCCCTGGAACCGGATTCGAAAAACTTGATAGTCTGAAGTTCGATTTTTATTTTGGTCTCTTTGAGGATCTTTTCTTTCAATTTTCGCACCCTGGCTTTTGCCTCTGAAGCATGAGCTCCATAAGGATACTCCTTTAAATAGGCCTCGTAAGCGGCAATGGTGCCGGTGCTGGCAGCGGTTTCAAAGGCCACGTCATCTTTTATTTTAATTTCCAACCGGGTGGCATTCTTCAATTCATTCAACCGTTTTTGGGCTTCATTGGCATGACGACCAGAGGGGTATTTTTCCAGGTATTTTTCATAGGCGTAAATGGTATTGCGGGATTTGGCTCGCTGAAACGCATTGTCGTCTCTCCTTTTGCGCATTCTTTCCTGTTGGGCTTTGCGCCGCGCTTCCTCTTCCTTCTCGCGGATGTCACGCGCCAATGTTTCCAATTCCCCGGTGCTCATGAGCTTTCGGGCCATTGCCAGGTTTTGTTTGGCCCTGGCGTAATTACCCTTTTTATAATAACTTTTTGCAGCCGCAAAATAGCGGTTAAATTCCTTTCTTTTTTCTTCTTCCAGGTAATCGTTGATTTGCTTTTGCAGCACCTTGACATCATCGGTTTCTTTAATGGCTTTGGCCTGGTTTAACTTTTCCCGGGCTTTTTCTATTTGACCGTCCTTAAAGTATTCTTCTGCCATGTTGAAGAATTTTTCGTATTCCTTGTTGTTCCGGGCTTCGGCTTCAGCAATGGTTTCCTGTTTGTCACTGGTTTCACTGCTCCTGTCACTTGTAACAGCTTTATCACTCTCTTTGCTTTTGTCTTTACTTTCAGTTTCAGTAATGATTTCACGCTCCTGTACAGGAGTAATTCCCTTTTGCTGATGTTGAAGGGCTGCCTGTTTTTTCTCAAGAGAGGGAAGGTGATATAAAAAATAGTAACCGGCTGCACCGCCTGCCCCCACCAGGATAATCAGCAGCATCCACACCAGGGGCCTTCTTTTTTTTACCCGGAACATTTTGCTTGTAGGCTCTTCGTCAGCGATGCTTACGATTTTATGCGTACTTTGCTGCTCATCCGCTGCCCCTGAGAATACCCATTCCTCCGGTTTGGTGATTTCGATGGTGTCCAACCGGCTTTCCGGGAAATACTCTCTTAGCAAATTTAGAAGTTCTTCTCCACTGCGGACCCGTTGGGATTTTTCCTTTGCCACCATTTTATTCAGCAGCGGCTGGTATTTTACCAACTGGCCGCTCAATTGCGGGACGGGTGACTGGATATGTTTGACCAGGATTCCTGCGGCGCTGTCAGCTTTATAAGGAATACAGCCGGTGAGCATTTCATATAACACAATACCAAGACTGTAGAGATCGCTTTGAGCATCGATTTTTTCTCCCTTGCATTGTTCCGGGCTCATGTAATGGGGAGTGCCAATGATCATACCGGTTGCCGTCAAATGGGTATCGGCATGCACAGGCCGGGCAATACCAAAATCCACCAATACCGGTGTGTTATCCTTGCGAAAGAGAATATTGTCCGGTTTGATATCCCGGTGAATAAAACCCTCCTGGTGAGCGTAACGTAAGGCGTTGGCTACCTGCTTGAGAATTCGAAACGCTTCCCCTGGCTCAATCTTTCCAGTTGGACTGAGTTTTATCCTGTCTACTAAACTCTCTTGCAAGTATTCCATGATAATACAGCATGTATCCCCGATTTGTTCGACATTGTGAATGGTAACAATATTGGGATGTTCCAAGCGGGAAGCAGTGCGGGCTTCATTGAGAAACCGCTGCAGCAGCATCGGCTTCTGCATCATTTCAGGATTCAGTATTTTGATGGCAACTTTCCGGTCAAGGGTTTCCTGGACCCCCAGGTAAACATCGGCCATACCACCGCGGCCCAATTTTTTTTCTATCCGGTAACCGGGTATCTCAGGGAATTCTTTATCATTGCTCATGTTTTCAGTCTTACTTTTCACTTTTTTCTTTTTAATATTTAGTTTTTACTTTTTATTGTTCACTTCAGCGAACGGACCGGACGTACATAAACCACATCACTGAAATTGACTTTATTTGCATCACCGCCGAAAAAATCAATTGCCCAGCCTTTATTTTTCTCAAAGGTATCACCCGTCCATATAAATCGCTGCTCCTGGGAAAATACCGCATCAATATAGAGTCCTGACCTGTTTACCGTATTTTCCAACAGGGAGACGGCTTCATCCAGTGTGGGCAGCCGCCAATCGGAATACCCGGCATACTGGTCCTTGTTTAAATCAGCTACCCACAGTTTAGCCTTGATAATACCCATATAACTGGGAGAACCGGACTGATGCCACATAAGACCCGTGGCATAGTCATATACAACCGGGTCATTTTTAATGGTTTTTAACTGGTAGTGGTTTTTAAAATCACCGCTTTCGTGGTAGTATTTTTCATAAAAACCATACTTTTTCAGCATGGCTCTCACTTCGGCCACGGCAAGGTCTTTGTATTGGGAGCGGAGTTTTATACTGGAAGCCAGGAGCCGCTGCATTTCGGCTTCTCGTTTTTTTTCTTCTTCTTTCAACGCCGCTATCTTTTCCTCTACTTCCTTGACGTGGAGACCGGAAGGAAACTGCTTAAGATAGTCTTCCAGGGCAGCCGCAGCGCCGTCGGCCAGTGCTTTTTTAAAGGCATTGTGATCTTTTTTCTGCGATATTTTAAGGGCAATTTTATCCGCCAATTCTTTGGTTTCCGGGGTCTTTTTAAATTGTTCAGCCTCTTTTAATTTTTCCCGTGCTTTTTGAAAGTTTCCACTGTCAAAAAAACGCTGTGCCAATTGAAATTTGTATTGATACTGCCGGTCCTTCTCTTCCAGTGCCTGCTGCTTTGCAACCGGGGTTCCCCCGGCAGAATCAGGGGATGGACTCAATATCACCAACAGTACCACGATGATCACTACCACTGCAATCACAGGCAGCGCAATCCTGGGATTAAGCAATGTTCTCAAAAGTTCCTCCTTGTCTATATTCATTCTCATTTTCCCTTCTCCTTTTATTGGTTTATATTTACGTTTGATTTGGTTTTGTTCTTCCCTGTAGGGGCTGCGTTGTTCCCGGGGTATTTCCAGTTCGCTGATGGCTTCCCGTCCGTTTTCCGGCAGGTTATAGATCAATTCATCCAGTGTCTGCAGCAACTGGCTGGCACTGGCAAGGCGTTCTTCTTTATTTTTAGCCATCATTCGCTCCAGGAGTTCCTGGTAGGAGCTTAGAGATTCGGGCAATTGGGGTACAGGCTTCATGATGTGTTGGTTCTCGATGGCGATGGGCTCTTCCGCATCGTAGGGAACGCGGCCGGTTAGCATTTCATAGAACACCACACCCAGGCTGTAAATATCACTGCTGCTGTCCGGGTGTTTTTTGAGTGCCTGCTCCGGGCTTATATAATAAGGGGAGTTAAAGACAATGCCTTTCCTCTTCAACGTTTCCGGTGAATCTATCACGTTTGAAATAAAGAAACCGGTAACGACTGCCGTCCCATCCTCCCGGAAACGGATGTTTCCCGGTGTAATATCCTGGTGAATGAATCCTTGCCGGTGGGCGTACTCCAAAGCCTGAGCCACCTCTTTCAAAAGGTGCAAGAATGTATAACCTTCCGGTATTTTGGCGCTCTCCAGGAGCTTGTACTCTCCAATGCCAAATTTGTGGTTGATTCTATCCCGAAGACTCTCCGGTAAATACTCCATCACAATATAATGGGTACCATTGGCTTCTCCTGCTTCAAGAATAGTGGCAATATTGGGATGAGAAAATTGACCTGTTTTTTTGGCCTCTTTAAAAAATCGTTCGGCAAGGGCTTTGTCCTGGAAAAGGTCAGGTTCAAGAACTTTTATAACTACCCTTTGTTCCAGGTGTTCTTGCACTCCCAGGTAAACGTCTGCAACCTGGCTCTCCCCAATTTTCTTTTCTACCCTGTAACCGGGTATTACTGGAAAAATATTCATGGCCAATCTCCTTATTTACAGGCAGAACCATTGCCGGGTAATGCGTTTGCTTCTATCCGGGAAATGCTTGTGGTAAAACTCATTGGTAGCTGGAGAATAGGTGTAATCGTTTTCCCATTCCTTTACCCGGGCAATAATTTGTTTAATGGCATCTATAATATAATAGAGCTCATCATTGGTCATGGTGGGATGAAGGGAGAGACGGACCCACCCGGGTTTGGTGGAGAAATCACCGAGATCGATGAGGTCGGTAATTTCATGTGATTGTTCGTAGCTGACATGCAGCAAATAGTGTCCATAGGTGCCGGCACAAGCACACCCACCTCTTGCCTGGATGCCGAAGCGGTCGCTCANNTCAGGTTGTAATGGATGTCGTTTACATAAAAGGAAATACATCCCAGCCGGTCTTCGACATTATCTGCCAGTATATTGATTTGTGGTATTTTTTTTAACTCCTGGAATGCCAGTTTTACCAATTCTTTTTCACGTTTGCGGATATTTGGAACTCCCATTTTTTCTTTCAGTTCAACGGCAAGAGCGGCGCGGATGGACTGCAGAATTCCAGGTGTTCCCCCATCTTCACGGACTTCTATGTCATCGATATAGCTGCACTCGCCCCAGGGATTGGTCCAATTGACCGTGCCTCCTCCCGGGTGGTCGGGTACTTTTCGATTATAAAGGGCTGAATCGAATATCAACACACCTGTGGAACCAGGACCTCCCAGGAACTTGTGGGGGGAGAAAAATACAGCGTCCAATTTTTCCCCGGGATCATCAGGATGCATATTTATGGAAACGTAAGGCGCTGAGGCGGCAAAATCCACAAAACAAACACCGCCGAATTCATGCATGATCTTTGCCATCTGGTGATTCGGGGTTTCAATTCCGGTTACATTGGAACAGGCGGTAAAGGAACCGATCTTAAAAGGCCTGTCTTTATACTTTTTTAATTGGTCTCTTAATTGGTCCAGGTCAATCAGCAGTTCTTGATTCGGCTGCAATTGAACCACATCACAAATGGTTTCATACCAGGAGGTTTGATTGGAATGATGCTCCATGTGAGTAATAAATACCACCGGTTTCTCAAGTTCCTCAACACATTTGCTTCCCATTAAACCAGCGGAAACTTTCAGCCCCAGTATGCGCTGGAATTTATTCACCACACGGGTCATCCCGGAACCTTGCGTGATAATGACATCATTGGGTCCTGCCTTGACATGCTTCTTGATCAGTTCATGGGCATGGTGGTAGGCATGAGTCATTCGCGTACCGGTCTCGCTGGTTTCGGTGTGGGTATTGGCCATAAAGGGGCCAAATTGGTTTCTAATCTTATCTTCAATGGGCCCGTATAAACGCCCACTGCCAATCCAATCGGCATAAACAAGGCGCTGCTCCCCATAAGGGGTTTCATAAACGGCATCGACGCCTATTGTATTTTTACGAAATGACTCAAAATACATTTCTAACGGTTCCATGACTGTTGTATTATATCACTAATTGAGGTAAAAAAAAATAGTAACCAAACCTCAGCCCAGCAATTCTTTTGGTCTTGACCGGCAAAGGAATTCATGGTAAATTGTACATTCATCCCCTGATTTTAAATCCTCATTGCCCTAGAGGTATAAATAAAAAAGGAGGCTTTTGCCGGATGACCTTCACATTGATTGCGGCAGGAATTGTTGCACCTGCACTATTTTGGATCGGTTACTTCTACTATAAAGACCGCTTTCAACCGGAACCCCTTCTATATATCGGTCTCACTTATATCTTTGGTTTTGCCGCGGCTTATTTGTGTTATAAGAGTTACGGCCTGCTGCCGCTGCTGGGGCTGCCGGCGGATGCCAGCCTGATTATGGAAACCAACCGCCTGGTGTTCCTGGGCTACAGTATTGGGGCAGTGGGGGTGCTGGAGGAATTTTTTAAATTTCTGCCTTTCCTGGTGGTGTTGAGGTTTAAAGCGTTTGATGAAAAAATTGACGGCATTATCTATGCTTCTGTGATTGCTCTTGGATTTGCCAGTTTTGAAAATTTATATTACCTGGTTTATCTGGATGGATTTGAACTCATCGGACGCGCCATTGCGTCGCCTCTGACCCATACGATTTTCTCTTCCATCTGGGGGTATACCGTGGGAGTGGCCTATCTCTCGAAGCAATCGCCTGGGAAGGCTGCTTTAAAAGGGCTTATTATCGCTTCACTGCTTCACGGCATATTTGACTTTTTGACCACATCCCCTACCCTGAGACTCTTATCAGCTTTTTTTATCCTGGCTATCTGGATATGGCGAATCCGGGTAATCGAGGGCCTGCATAAAAAAGAATACAAGAAAAGCGAATTGGAATGATGGAATGTTGGAATATTGGAATAAAACAAAATTTTGGGATTAAGGAACTTATTCCCCATTCATTTCGTTTGTTTTATTTGATACTGGAAAAAGGAGGTTAAATTATGACAAAAAAAAAGGGAAACAGTACTGGTCGGAAAGAAGAATTTAAACTGGCTGGCAGCGAGTTGATCCAGAAGATAAAAGACCTGATTCACGAGGGCAATATTCGACGGCTCATCCTTAAAACCGAGGATGGTAAAACCATTATTGAAGTCCCGCTCACCCTGGGACTGGTGGGAGTGGTATTGGTTCCCCCGGTTTGGGCTGCTCTTGGAGCGATTGCCGCACTGATGGCAAAATTGACCCTGGTAGTGGAAAAAGAAGAAGAGGAAGAAGAAAAAAATAAAAAGAAGAAAAAGGAAAAGAATAAAATTACAAATTACAAACAAATCTTCCTACTTCCTACTTCTTACTTCTTACTTCTTACTTCTTACTTCTTACTTCTTACTGATTGACTTTGATCTTTGAAAAATACGTATACAAAATAGGTACGATAAACAGGGTCAGGAACATGGCAGCGGTTAGTCCACCGATGATGGCAATCGCCATGGGTGACCGCATTTCCGCCCCTTCAGAGGTGGCAAGGGCCATGGGCAGCATACCGCAAATCGTAGATAGCGCGGTGATCAGGATGGGCCTTAACCGCACCACAGCCCCATCGATAACCGCTTCTAGTTTCTCTTTCATCGATACTTCTTGCTGATTTTGCTGTTTGTGTCTTATTAGTTGATTGATATAATCTACCATGACAATGCCGTTGTTGACGGCAATGCCTCCCAGCATAATGAAACCCATGAAAACGGGTAAGCTGATGTTTTTGCCGGTCAGCGCCAGGAATATTGCCACACCGATAAAAGCCATGGGGATGGCAAACATAATAATAAAGGGAAATTTCAAGTTTTCAAACTGGGAAGCCATCACCGCATAAACCAATACAATGGAGAGGAGAAGCGCAAAAAACATGGTGGTAAAGGCTTCCTGCATATCTTTGTAAGCACCTCCCATCTGGGAAAAATACCCTGCCGGAAGCTCATCTGTAATGCCCCGGGTTTTCTCAAAGATTTCCCGGACAAGTCCCCCCAGGTCTCGATCGATATAATTCGCGGTGACACTGACTTTCCGGATTTGATTCTCCCGGTAAATTTTAACAGCGCCAAAGGATTTTTTAAAATCAACGATCTGGGAGAGATAAACCTTGGTGCCTGAGGGTGTGACAATAGGTAATTTCTTCAACGCCTCCACCGTGTCCCGGTCTTTTTCTTTTAACCGCACCCGGATATCCCGTTCTTCTCCTTCCATCATCATGCGTGACACCACGGTGCCAATGGTAAAGGTTTGCACCTGGCTGGAGATTTCATAGGGGGTTAAGCCCAGCCTGGCGGCTTCTTCTTTTTTAATTTTCATGCGAATTTCCGGTTTGCTTTCACTCAATGAAATCTGTACATCCCGGATACCCTGGATGTTTAAGATGGTGTCTCTGACTCGTTGGGCAAGGTGTTTTAATGTTTTAAGGTTTCTGCCGTAGAGGTTGAATTCTATGGGGCTGGTGGTGCTCATACCCATGGACGTGGCAGCCACATCGACGAATTGGATTTTGCCGGTTTGTAATTCCGGGAAATACTGCCGCCATTGTTCAAGGATTTCTTTGTCGGAAAGAACCCGTTTACTGCTGGTGGTAAGATACGACCATAATGTGGCTTCATAGGAACCTTCGGGATTAAAACCGGAAGCAGAATCCTGGGCATTCTGTTCACTGACACCTACCGAAACCATGGTGCTGAGCACATGCGGGTCTTTAAGGGACTGGTTTTCCACGTATTTGATCACCCGGTTGGTCTCTGATAGGTTGGTACCTACCGGCATTTGCAGCTTTAAAAACAATATCGACCGGTCGGTTTCCGGCAAGAACTCAGCACCCAGCAGCGCCGCGAGTATCACAGCACCAATAAAGAGACCAATCGCACCCAACAGCACATATTTACGTTTCTTGAGGGCGCCGGTGAGTCGTTTTTTGTAAAACTCTCTCAGTTTGATAAATTTAGAATACCCCAGGTCCATCAACTGTTTTTTCTGTCCTTCAGGGCCGTGTGTTCTTTTGAAGGTTTTAAAGAACCAGGAAGCCAGCATGGGGATAATGGTGAGCGCCACAAACAGGGAGGACAGTAAAGAAAACGCAACCGCTACCGCCAAACCTTTGGAAAAGACCCCGGCTATACCCGTGGCAAACATCATGGGAAAGAAAACCGCGATGGTGGTCAGGGTGGATGCCGAAATAGCGGTTCCCACTTCGGATGTTCCTTTATATGCGGCTTCATAGGGTTTTTTTCCTTCCTCCAGGTGACGGAAAATGTTTTCGATTACCACGATGGCATTATCCACCATCATGCCCACACCCAACGCCAGTCCGCCCATGGTAATAAGATTTAACGTGTATCCCCCCAGCTTCAGGGCAATAAACGTGGTAATCACAGACAGGGGGATGGCAATCCCAATGGCAAGGGTGGGTCTCAGGTTCCGCAGGAAAAACAGGATCAGCAGCATAGCCAGGACACCGCCTACTAAGATGTTATTGGCACTCCTGCCGGCCATGATTTCGATGATACGGGAAAAGTCCAGGGCAATACTGAATTCCAGGTCTTTTTCTAATGTGGGCTTGATATCTTCAAGGGTTTTTTTAACCTGTCGGGCCACCAATACGGTATTGGCACCGTAACTTTTAGTAATCACCATCATCAATCCTTTGGTTCCATTAATCCGTACCAGGCTGCGGATATCTTTGTTTGCTTCACGGATATCGGCAATGTCCCTTAAAAATATCGGTTCTCCCCGCTTCCCGATCCCTACTACCACATCGTCGATCTCATCCACTTTTTCAAATTCACCGATGGTACGCAGCAGGTATTCGTTGTAGTTTTCATCCAGGTAACCAGAGGGAAGGTTGATATTGGAGGCCTGGATGGCCCGCTCAACCTGGGTGATGGATAACCCCCGGGCTTCCAGTCTGCCTTTGTCCACGTTGATCAATACTTCTGCTTCTTCCGGTGAAAACAAAATGGCAGAGGCCACGCCGTCCAGCCGTTCCAGGCGTGCGGATACTTCTTTATCCATGTGGTCTTTAAAGCTTTTCAGGTCCCGTTTCTTACTACCGGTGATACCGTATATCATAATAGGCATATCTTCAAAATTGAACTTGACTACCAGGGGTTTTTTGGCCCCTTCGGGCAGGAAATTTTCAAAAAGCCCGATTTTCTCGCGGATGTCCTGGGCCGCAAAATCAAGATTGGTGCCGGACTCGAACTCCACCATGATTATGGACATGCCTTCCTGGGAAATGGATTTGATCTGCTTTACCCTGGATACCGTGGACACCCACTGTTCCAGCGGCCGGGTGACATTTTGCTCGATGTCTTCGGAAGATACACCGGAATAAGTGGTGACTACCGAAATAAAGGGGGCATCCATCTCCGGGAACATATCCAATCCCAACTGGGAAAAGGAAATGAATCCGAATATCACGATTACCGCCACCACCATGGAGACCGTGACCCGCCGACGTAACGAAAATTCCACGATTTTCACTATTGTACTCCTCTATATTTCATAATTCATAATTCATAATTTAATACTCGATCAGGGCTCCCTCTTTTAAATCGTAGTTGCCCTGCACCACCACCAACTGCCCTAGGGAAAGCCCATCCGTAATTTCCACCACCCGTTGGTCCTGTTCACCCACTTTAATGTTTTTGTATTTGGCTTTGCCCTCTTGGTACAGCACCACATAGTGAATATCGCCTCCCCTAATCACTGCAGATAAGGGGACAATTAAGCAGTTTTCTTTCCTGGAAATCTCAATGCTGACTTCGGCAAAGATGCCGCTTTTGATTTTCAACTGGGGATTTTCTATTTTGACTTCTACTTTGAACGTTTTGGAAACCGGGTCTGCGGCCAGGTTTTTGGAATAGACCTCGCCCTTAAAGGTTTCCTCCGGCAGCGTGGTCACTTGAACCGTACAGGGCTGGCCCACGGTGATTTTTTCGATCTCTTCCGACGGTACATCCAGGACAACCTTAACGGTGTTTAAATGCATCAAGGTTAAGACCGACGTGCCCATTCCCATCATGGGGTTGATTACATCGCCTTCTTCCGAGTTTTTGGAAGTAATGATCCCATCAAAGGGGGCGTTCATGTAAGCGTTGTCCAGGTGATGGCGGACCAGGTCCTTCGTGGCCCGGGCATTTTTTTCCCGGGTAACCGCCGTTTCCAGGCTGAGCTCTGCTTTTTCTAACTGCATTTTGGAAATGGCATTTTTCTGAAAGAGTTTCTTCAGTCGATTAACATTGAGCAGAGCGTCTTTATGTGCGGCTTCTGCCACTTCCAGCGCTGCTTCTGCCTGTTTAAGCTGCAGTTTTAAGGTGGTGGTGTCCAGCTCTGCCAGGAGGTCGCCTTTTTTCACCCGGTCCCCCTGTTTTTTGTAGATTATCTTAATGCGCCCGGAGGTTTCCGGCCCGATATTGGCGCGCTTCCAGGGGAATACCGTACCTTTATATTCCAATGTATGGATCACCGCCCCCCGTTGAACCGGCTGAACTTTTACCTTAACCGGGTTTTTCCGAAGCGGTTGGGTTTGGTTCCCGGCTTTTTCCCGGGAACACCCGAAGGGTATTATTACTACGATTAAAAAGGACACAAGTAGAGAAAAACATAATACAATACGTATAATTTTTTTCACGTTTGTTTTCATTTTCATAGGTCACCCCCATCAATGGTCATACCTGAGATTTTTTCCAGTTGGGCAGCGGCAATGTTATAATTGTACACTGCCTGGAGGAATTGGACTTTTGCCCGGGTTAGTTCGGTTATGGAAGAGTTCAACTCCAGGATGGAGATCAGGCCTTCATCGTAGTTCAACCGGGCGATGCGGACGCCTTCTTTAGCGGTTTCGATATTTTTAAGGCCGGCCTGGATGTTTTCGTATTCCTGGGGAATGGTCATACATAGGTCTTTGATTTGCAGTTTCAATGCATCGTTCAACTGCTGGAAATTAAGACCCAGGATTTTTTTCATGACTTTGATTTCACCCACTTCCGCACTTCGTTTCAAACCGGTAAATATGGGAAATTGGAACGCCAGGTTAATGGTGTAATAATTCTCCCAGTTTCTTTCTATGAACTTGAAGGCATCCGCCCTGTAGGAGTAGGCAGCCACCAGGCTGATATCGGGCAGGAATTGGCCGTAGGCGATTTTTAATAAATTATTTGCTTTTTTCAATTGCATCTTCATTTGCACAATTTCCGATGCGTTGGTTAACGCCTGTTGGATGAATTCCACTTCCTTGAGTTGGTACGGTGTATAGGTTAATTCTCCTTTTATTTTGATGTCGGTAGGTTCGGGGATCCCGGTCATGTATTTAAGGTTGAAGAGGGAGAGGTTGAGATGTTTTTTAATCCTTAATAAATCGGGTTTTATGGCTGCGGCTGCCAATTCTGCCCGCAGGAGGTCGTATTTGGAAGCCATGCCCAGTTTGAATCGTTCATCCACGCTGCGGAGGTTGGTCTCTGCCAGCTCCAGGGCTTCCCGGTGAGCGTTTAAGAGTTCTTGCATGACCAGGATATTAAAAAACACCTTTTTTACCATCAGGGTGATTTCCTTGCCGGCGTCTTTATGTTTTTCTTTGGCGATTTCCAGGTCCAGTTGGGCATTTTTGAAATTGTGCCAGATTTTGCCGCCGGTAAACAGGGGTTGGACGATCTGCAATGTGAATTCGTATTTCCTGGTAAAGTCCAGGGTGGTTTTTTGTGGAGGAGCGCCGGGAACGAATGGCGGTATTTCGATTTCCATTAATTTCTCATCCACATTCCTGGTTCCTTGCAGCGTCACCGATGGCAGAAAACCCAGCTGCTGCCTCAATTTGTGTTTGTATCGTCTGACTTCTTCTTTGCTGGCCAGGTAGTTTTTGTTGTTTTCCAGGGCCAGTTCAATGGCTTTATCAATGGTCAGTTCCATTTTCCCAGGTTCCCTTTCCGGTTCTGCGGCTGCTAGAATTGTGAATGCCATTAGAATGAAGATGATCAATGTTTTTTTCATTGATACCTCCTGTCTCCGTTTAGCGATTTTGTATTTTGTCCGTATTTCAAACGGAATCAGGTAAATGATATTTGAAATCGGTTTAAAAGTCAATTGTTAAATCAGCGAATCAGTGATTCTAATTTTGCCACAGAGAGCACAGAGAAAAACAGTCAATCATGAGTGCGATGAAATGCCCTCACCCGGAGACAATGAAAAAGGAGAAACCACAGATTACGCAGATTACGCAGATTTTTTTATATTCTTTTTTTAATCTGTGTAAATCTGTGTAATCTGTGGACTTTTTTTATTTAAATGATGTTGCGTTCATATTGTTACTTTCACTGGATTCCGTAACGGAATTGGTGCTGTCTGCCGTGGCCCTAAATAATGAATTCATATTGTTTGCGTTATTAAACTGTCTTGGCGGCAAGGTTTTTGATTGGCCGGCCGCTAACCCGGGTACATCGATTTCGCATGTTATGCAAGCTTTGGTATAGGTTCCGCCGGGTCCGACATTTCGCTCCAGTAAAACTTTAAAGGGGCCAGCCGGTGCGCTGCCTTGATTTTTGACTGTGATAATCACATTGAAAATCCAATAGGGATTACCCTGACTGTCAGTCAGGTTTTTGACTTTTTTAAATTGGAGAGAAGGGATGATCAAATCGGGCATCCTTTTTTGTCCCCCGATCACCTTTATTTTACAAAAGTGGACATTATTTCTTTCATTGCTTTCTCTTATCTTGTTTCCTGCATCGATGACAGCTCCCAGGTAATAAATCCCCGAGGGGGTATCTGCCGGGATGGTGTTGCTGCCATTTAGCTTCACATTGACGGAACCGGGTCCTGCAAATGAAATATGTTCCCTGCCGCCTTTCAGGAGCACATTGTCCGAATAATTGGCCGAATAAACGGCAGCAGGTGCCGGGACAGGATATGTGGGATTAGAGGTTAAAATAATGTCTACGGCAATATCTGTCAGGGCAGTTGCAAAAGTACTTCTACCGACTACCCTGAAACCGGCGCCCAGGTCCGCTCCGGCTTTAACCACCCGTTTCGGACACCGTATAATCTTGATTGTCAGGTCGTTTTTGAGCCTTAGTTTTAGCGGTTTCTTGACCGTGGTGGGTTTAACGGTTTGTTGAGCAAAAGAAGATGAATAGGTTACCAGCAGCACAAAAAACGCTGCCGTGACCGCTGCGGTGACAAAAAATCTCTTAGAACGATTTAAATGATTCATGCTTTACTCCTTTTTTAATTTTTTATTTTATTTAATATAAATAAAAACTACAGCTAAAAATCTCACCTGGTGATGATTTTTTATCACTTCATGCGCTCGCGGAAGTTTTAACAGTTAAGCTGTTTTTCACCACGAAGGCACGAAATCAGTTGGCAATTGGCAGTTGGCGGTTGGCAAGAGGGAGCCGCGAAGGCACGCGAAGGAGCGCAAAGAGAAGAAAGATAGTTGGCAACTGGCAGTTGACATAAACGAGTTTTTTATTATAAAATATAGATTCCAACAGGAAAAGGCTAATCAAAAGGAGGATTAACATGAAATTAAAACTTGTAGTATCGGTGTTTTTCATGGTTATTGTTTTGTTTTTAATGGGTTCTCAGGGTAACGATGTAAGAGGGAATCATGATTCAATTTCGGCTGTCGAATTACCGACGCCGCCGCCGCCCGATCCAATACTCCCTGATGAGGAAATCGACGAGTCGGAACTGTCCCGGATAATGGCTACCGCCGGCAATGATCCATCATGGTGGAGTGCCGGTGGAAAAAGCTGGGTTAATTATGACTTTAAAAGTAAAACTATTTCTAAGACCAATGTGGATTGGCCCATCATGATTATCTTCTATGGTAATGCCACCGTGAATAAAGTTAAAGGTATCTATGGCGGAATAACACTGTGGGGTTCCAGGATGTATGGGGCTTATAATATCGGCAGTGGTACGCAGTGGGATTCCGACAGGGGTACGAAAGTTACTGTTTACTTTGGCGGACCGGATGGATACGACAGTGATACGTTACACCTGCGAATTTATGCCCCTTCATCTACCGATTATTTTGATGGAGACGGAGGATGGGGCCATTATGTCATCGCCTCTGCCCACTTTGATTTTAACCCGCCGTGGGATTCGATCGTCGGTTACAGCGAAGATGCCGAACATGCGGCCCTGCAAATTGCCGCATCTAAAGGTTATACTGTATATTATGACTGGAGCTGGATCGGCAATTATGAAAGCCTGCGTAATGAAAGTAACCATTGGTGGCAAAGCGATGGATATGTAAGCCTGGTTTACGTTCCATAAACGTTATTGCCATTGATATTTTTTATCACCGCAGAGAGCGCAGAGATCGCGGAGAAAAAATTTTATAATAAATGACAAAAAACATCTCTGCGTTCTCGCCATTACGCGTGCTCTGCGGTGAATAATAATCTTTTTAAAAAAAGGATATTCAAAAAACACAATCAAGAAACCCAAACGGAGGTGAACATGAAATCCAGAACACTCAAAAAAAAATTGTCGCTTAACAAAACAACCATTGCCAACATGAATGAAAAAGCAATGGATAAGGTTCGCGGAGGAACGGCTACTTTACTAAGTACTTGTTGTATAACAGCTGGCCTTAGCTGTACAGGCGGTGCTGCCTGCCATCTTCCGACCTTTTGCGCCTGCACCATCGGCGGCCCCAATTGCCCCAGATAAGTCAGTTGAATTTTTCCCCCGAGACTCTTTTCTCCACAGGAAAAACCGAGTGAAAAGAAAAAAGGGGACAAGCAAGAAACATTTTTACTTTTTTCTTGATTTCTTTAACTTTTTCTTGTAAAGTATTAAAGTATTATCACGCGACAAAAAATAACAGGAGGTGATAATGTCGGAGTTAAAAGAAGTCAATTTTAAAGCCTGTTTAGACGTATTAAATGAGTTTTTAAAGGCTGTTAAGAAAAAATGCAAATCTGACTTATCGGAGGAGGAAATAGAGGATGCCAGGAAAGCCCTGGAGCATCTGAGAACGCTCCTAAAAACTCTGAACATACTCCACGATAACCTGGAAGAAGCCTACGAAGCAGTAAAAACTATATCTGTTGCCGGCTGCGCCGGTAAAACTCCAGCGGTAAAGGAATGTTTAGGCTTGTACGAAAAAGAGTGAGACCTTGATAATGAATAACATAGCGGTATTCATTGATTCCGGGTATAAGGGGGATATTGCTGATAGTAAAGAAGAATCGAGTTAGGAAGGATAGGTCTATTTTCCATTTTTTCCTTTTTTTGGGGGGGTTCTTTTTTACTTTTTCCTCATTAATGGCACTGGATCCCCAAAAAGCCATCACTCAATATAAACAGGACATATGGCAGGCAGAGCGTGGGTTGGCGCAGAAGTCAGTGGTTGCTATTCTTCAAAGCCGTGACGGTTATATCTGGCTGGGCACCCTGAACGGATTGGTGCGCTTCGACGGCTTTCGTTTTAAGACCTTTAACAAGGAGAATACAAAACAATTAAAAGACAATATTATCTGGGCACTCCTGGAGGATCAAAGGGGCAGCTTATGGATCGGTACCGGGGAGGGAGGTTTATCCTGCTTAAGAGATGGAGAATTTAAAACCTATTCCCTGGAAGAGTATCCGGGCCTTAAAAAAATATCAACTATTTTCCAGGACCGGGAAGGGACATTGTGGATCGGTACCTCAAACAGCGGTTTATCCCGCCTGAAAGAGGGGGAGTTTACCTCCTATACTACCCGTGATGGATTGACAGGTAACAAAATCTCTGCCTTGCACGAAGATGAGAGCGGACGTCTCTGGATCGCCACATCTGCCGGACTCTCCATCGCCAGACCTTCTGGCAGATTTACCGATTACATCGGCAAGAATGGCCGTTTTGACAAACATATCATTTCCATGTGCAGCACAAGAAGCGGGGAACTCTGGTTCGGATGCCTGAACGGCCTTTACCGCTTAAAGAATGATATGTTTACTTATTTCGGTACCGCTGATGGACTGCCTAATATTAATATAACGTGCCTGTATGAAGACTGCAGCCAAAATCTCTGGGCCGGTACCGAAGGTGGTTTAATTCGAATAAAAAATGACAGGTTCGAAACCTTTTCCTCCGGGGATAGGCTGGTATCCGGTTATATCCAATCTATCCACGAAGACAGGGAAAACAATCTCTGGATCGGCACCCTCCACAATGGATTGCACCGGCTGAAAGATACGGTGATTACTACTTACACCACCAGGGAAGGATTGAACCATGACATTGTTAATTGTATTACTGAAGTACGGGAGGGCAGCCTCTGGATTGGCACAAACAAGGGAGTGAACCGACTGAGTAATGGGCAATTGATCCGGGAATGGCCCACCAAAGAGTGGCTTTCAAGTAATCGAGTCACAACCATTATGGAAGACAGCGAAGGCTCTTTATGGATCGGCACAGAAGTGGGTCTGGGCAGATACAAAAATGGAAAACTCGAACGCTTCCATTTCCAAAACGGTGGTCTCTACAACTATATTTTACAGTTGTGGGAAGATAAAAGGAGGGCAGTTTTGATTCTTACAATAAATGATCTAAGACAATTCTATAATGGGAAATTTTCCGTATTTACTAATGAAGAGGAAGTGTTTAAAAATGTCCTTGTTACTTTTTGCCTGGACCGGCAGGGCACACTCTGGATCGGTACTTACGGCGGCGGCCTATACAGGCTGAAAGAGGGAAAATTCACAGCTTTCACCACCAATGAGGGATTGGTGCATAATGAAGTGGAATGTTTTTATGAAGATAAAAAGGGAACTCTCTATATCGGTACCAGGGGCGGACTCAGTTTATGGGTTAATGGAGAATTTACAAACTATACCACTCAAAGCGGTCTTATCGAGAGCTGCGTTTATCAAATAATAGAGGATGATTTGGGGTATCTCTGGCTGACCGGCATAACAGGATTCTCACGCATCAGCAAAAAGGAATTGTCTGATTTTACCGGTGGAAAGATTGAGAAAATTAAGCCTCTCCTGTTCAATGAGTCGGATGGAATCAAGAATCCAATTTGCGAGGACAGCATAAAAACCCGGGATGGTAAGCTCTGGTTTGCTACGAATGAGGGAGTTGCAATGATCGATCCGTCTGATATCAAAAAAAACACACTGCCCCCACCTGTTGTGATCGAAGAAATGATCGTGGACGGAAAAGCTGTTGGTATCAGCAGCCTACGGACACATTACCGGGCAGACGCCCTTTTGGTCATACCGCCAGGGAAAAAAAGGCTGGAATTCTACTATACAGGCCTGAGTTTTGTGAAATCCCGGCAAATAAAATTCAAACTAAAATTGGAGGGTTATGACAGCGATTGGGTCGATGCCGGTCATAAGCGCAGCACAAACTATACCGGTCTTTCACCGGGGAAATACACGTTCACGGTAAAAGCTTGTAACAGCGACGGGGTGTGGAATGATAAAGGAGCTTCTTTCTCTTTCTATTTAAAGCCTTATTTTACCCAGACCACCTGGTTTTATGTTTCAATGATTCTTTTTGTTCTACTGTCTGCCTTTTTACTTTATCGTTTCCGGGTTCGGCAGTTGAAGTCCAGGCAAAAAGAACTGGCAGCACTGGTAGAAGCGCGCACCAGGGAGGTCGAAGATAAAAACCGGCAATTGCAAGAGCAATCGGAAAAACTTAAAGAGATGGATAAAGTAAAGTCCCGTTTTTTTGCCAATATTTCCCATGAGTTCCGCACTCCCCTGACTTTGCTCATGGGACCGCTGGAACAAATGATCACTGCATGCAGCGAAGATGAGAAAGAAAAGAAAAGAAAACTCACCCTGATGCTTCGCAATGCCCAGCGACTGCTTCGCTTGATCAACCAACTGCTGGAACTATCGAAATTAGACAGCGGGAAAATGAAACTGCAAGCCGCTAAAACCAATATTATCTCCTTTGTAAAAGGCATTGTTGATTCATTCCGGTTCCTGGCCCAGCAAAGAGAACTGGAGCTTGTATTTCACACGGAGATGGAAAATGAAGATTTAATTCTTTACATCGATCCCCGGAAAATGGAAGATATCATGTCCAATCTCCTGTTAAACGCGGTCAAATTCACACCCCCCGGAGGGGAAGTCCGGGTGACTGTAAAAGAAAATCCCACAGCAGAAACAAATCTCCCGGCAGGTTCGGTGGAGATATGGGTTTGTGATACCGGGCCAGGGATACCGGCAAATCAATTGGCCCATGTCTTTGACCGGTTTTACCAGGCAGACACCACTTATGAGTATAATCAAAAAGGCTCCGGCATCGGTCTTGCCCTGTCCAAAGAGCTGGTTGAACTTCACGGTGGAACCATTGAGGCCAG
>JABAOH010118451.1_pt1 | contig 23940 bp, 19 predicted proteins | sample 7062181 | NCBI WGS metagenome assembly JABAOH01 (sample SAMN14538630, study PRJNA623070) | marine sediment metagenome | biome: marine biome [ENVO:00000428]; feature: marine pelagic biome [ENVO:01000023]; material: deep marine sediment [ENVO:00002113]; isolation source: pool of 5 deep marine... | reverse complement strand
GATGAAAGCTGCCTTTACCTGAAAGAGAAGAAGTGTGGTATATGCGAAACAGTATGTGAGAATGACGCTATCGATTTCAACCAAACTCCGGAGAAGGTAGAAATTAAAGTTGGGGCGATCATTCTGTCTCCTGGCCTTGAGCCGTTCGATCCAAAAGTGGGGAATAAATACGGCTACGGAAAGTTACAGAATGTGGTCACCAGCATGGACTACGAACGGCTGATGTGCCCCACCGGGCCCTACGAGGGTGAAATCCTACGTACCTCCGACAAGGTGCATCCCCAAAAAATCGCCTGGATCCAATGCGTTGGTTCCAGACAGGTCAACCCAATCGGTGCTAACAGCTATTGTTCGGCCGTATGTTGCACGTATACCCAGAAACAGGTCATTTTGACAAAAGACCATAATCCTGAGGCTGAGTGTACGATATTTCATAATGATATCCGTGCACACGGCAAGGATTTTGAGCGATTTTACCAACGAGCAGAGGGACTTCCTGGGATTCGTTTCATAAGAAGTTATGTATCCATAGGAGAAGAGAACCCGGAAAGCAAGAATGTCACTATCCGGTATTCCACACCTGACGAAGGAGTGAAAGAGGAAGAATTCGACATGGTGGTGTTATCAGTCGGATTGAATCCTCCTGCTGATGCAAAGGGCCTGGCAAGTAAATTTGGCATCGAACTCAATCCTCATGGTTTTTGCGAGGTCAATCCTGTCAATCCGATGGAGACGACCCAGCCAGGGATCTTTGTAAGTGGCGCTTTCCAGAGCCCCATAGATATTCCCGAGTCCGTTTTCACCGCCAGCGCAGCGGGTTCCCAAGTGGGTCAACTACTCGACTATAGGCGAGGAAAGCTAGCCAAAGAACGAGTCTATCCACTAGAAATGGATGTCTCGCAAGAAGAGGCAAGGATTGGCATCTTTGTGTGTCATTGTGGGGCGAATATTGGAAGGGTTGTGGATGTTCCTTCTACGGTTGAATATGCCAAAACCTTACCCAATGTTGTCTACGCTCAGGAGCAGCTATTTTCATGTGCGGCGAATTGTGCCCAAGAAATAACTGATACGTCCAAAGAACTAGGGCTCAATCGTGTCATTATCGCCGCTTGCTCCCCTAGGACCCTTGATCCGTTATTCCGGGACACCGTTCGGGAGGCGGGACTCAATCAGTATTACTATGACATGGCAAACATACGAGAACATTGTTCCTGGGTCCACGCCAAAGAAAAGGAAAAAGCTACCGAGAAAGCCAAGGATATCATCCGGATGTCGGTCGCCCGAACTACCCATCTAGAGCCACTACAGGATATTGAACTGCCGGTCAACAAGGCGGCGCTAGTGGTTGGGGGAGGGATAGCCGGCATGACCTGTGCTCTCTCCATAGCGAATCAGGGGCATGTGGTTTATCTGATAGAGAGAGAAAAAGATCTAGGCGGGATAGCAAGAAACATCTATCACACTCTGGAAGGGCTGGATGTTCAGGCATATCTGCGTGATCTTGTGCATCAGGTTTATCAGAACCCATTGATTCATGTATATGCTAATGCAACCATCACTAGTGCGACCGGGTATGTTGGTAATTTTATAACCACCGTCGAGTCTGAAAGAGGGGTCAAAGAGATTAAACACGGCGCAACCGTCATCGCTGTAGGTGCCGATGTGTACGAGCCCATCGAATATCTCTCCGGAGAAGACGACAGGGTCTTGACCCACCTCGAATTGGAGGAGCAGATCAACCAAGGAAACGAAAAGGTCATTAACGCCGAAAGTCTCGTGATGATCCAATGCGTGGGTTGCAGAAATGAAGACAGAAATTACTGCAGCAGGATATGTTGTAGCAAGTCTATCAAGAACGCGTTGAAACTAAAAGAGATAAACCCCGAGATGGATATCTACATTCTCTATCGGGACATTAGAACTTACGGGTTCAGTGAGGATTATTATCGGGAAGCAGCCAAAAAAGATGTAAAGTTCATCCGCTTTGAACCGCAAGATGAACCAGAGGTGGAAGTGGGCGAGTCGGAGGGTGGTCGACCTGTCCTAAAGATTACAGTCCCAGATTATGTCTTGGGGAAGAAGGTTGAAATCGATGCCGATATAGTAGTTTTGGCTGCTGCAATTATTCCCTCCGCAGGAAGTAATGAAGTATCCCAGTTATTTAAGGTTGCCTTAAGCCCAGATGGTTTCTTCCAAGAAGCCCACGTCAAGTTGAGACCGGTCGAGTTCGCCACGGATGGTGTTTATCTTTGCGGAACCGCTCACTATCCCAAGATGATTAGGGAAACAATTGAGCAGGCACTCGGAGCAGCTGGCCGGGCTCTGACGCTTCTCTCCCACGATACCGTCACTGCCTCCGGTTCTGTTTGCGAGGTGGTTGAGAAAGCGTGTATAGGGTGTGGGCAATGTGTCTCAGCTTGCACGTATGGTGCCATAGAACTTCGCGAGACACGACGGGGCAAAAAGGCTGTCGTGAATCCAGTCCTCTGTAAGGGAGATGGTCTCTGTTGTTCCAAGTGCCCCACATTGGCAATTCAACTTAAGCACTTTACCGATGTCGGGATCTTGGCTCAGATTGACTCGGCGATTGAACCTGCACGAATGGTTACAGTGCATCAAACCGATGTTTGAGATCATTAGATTCGTAATAGAACACAACTCCACGAAGGAAGGTGGTGAGAACGAATGAGCGTAGCAACCACATTCAAACCAAGAATTCTAGGTTTTGTATGTCACTGGTGAGCATACGGCGCTGCTGACATGTCTGGAGTTTCCAGACTCCAATATTCAACTGAAACAAGACTCATACGCGTCATGTGCTCCGGCAGAGTCGACTTGGAATTTGTACTCAGGGCGTTCTCAAATGGAATGGATGGAGTTTTTATTGGTGGTTGCCGATTAAATGAATGCAACTACATCACCCACGGAAATTATGACGCACTCAACATGGTGCTACTCTGCAAGAAGATAATGGAATACATCGGCCTGAACCCAGAAAGACTAAGGCTCGAATTTATGTCCTCCGCAGATGGAAACCTTTTTGCCGAAGTTATGAGTGAGTTTGGGGATGAAGTGAATCGGCTGGGACCTATCGGGATTGCTGAGGGAATAGACGATAATGAGCTCAAGAAAAAATTAGTAGAAATCAGAAGATTGGTCCCATACATCAAGCTTGTGAAAAATGAAAAGTTAGCTTCACGTCTTGAGAACCCAGAAGAATATGACCAACTTTTCACCAAAGACGAAATAGACCGGCTATTCAGCGAAGTAATCTCATACTATATTGACCCAGAAGAGTGCCAGGCCTGTTTGATTTGCGCGAGGAGATGCCCTGTAGAGGCAATTGTAGGCGCCAAGAACCAGATCCACATCATTGATCAAGAGTTATGTATTAAATGCGGAACCTGCTTTGAAGTTTGCCCCGCCAAATTTAGCGCGGTGATTGAGATTACCGGTGATCCTGCCCCGCCCCCTATTCCTGAAGGCGAAAGAACGATCATCAGATAGGGTTAAGAAGATGGGAAGTAGGATAAGAGCTGAGCTCGATGACTTGTATGAGGATATGAATAATCTATTCTGACGAGACGGGTGAGATCCTGAGTTCAACTTTTAGAAAGTATGAACTAGGCGTTTGTTTTGTATCGACTTGGGAAGATAATGCTGGTGGAGAAGACAAGGACGATGCAGGAGAAGGAAGAACAAGGGTGGACCCGTCAATTTATCATTGAAACCGAGCGCGCAGGCGAGTTTGCTGAAGTGTATGAAGAACTGGGGGAAGAGGTTTGTGTGGAGCCGGTGACGCCCGACCATTTACTAACGGAGGAATGTTCAACCTGCCTCATGGCCGAGTGCGACAAATATGTCGTCATTTACACCCGGACGAAGAAATGAGCGATCATCAAAAATACAAGTTTTTGCATCCTCTGCGCGTGCGCTACAACGAAACGGATGCCCAGGGTCGCGTTTTTTTCGGTAATTATCTAAATTATTTCGATGTCGCGCTCACGGAGTACATGCGAGCAATCGATTTCACATACCAGGACATGCATGACACAGGCATGGATATGTTCTATGTGGAAGCAGATTGTCAGTATAAAGGAGCAGCTCGATTTGATGACCTGCTGCATGTTCACGCGCTTGTAAGCCATATCGGCAATACCAGCTTCACTTTCAACTTCACAATTTTCAAAATGCCGGATGACGAGTTGATAGCAACAGGCCATATCACCGCCGTTGCGGCTGACCTCCAGTCGGAGAAGCCAATGCGTGTGCCTGACGAGTTGCGCAAGGCTGTTGCTAGATATGAAGAGAATCCAAACAACGAATAGTTTTACATATATCGAAGCGATCATTCATTGATCTTAGTGAAAGGAGCACAGGATGGCGCTGGAGTGGTTACCACGAGATGACGAGTTGAAGGATCACGATGTGGGAGGCGATGAGTTCTTTGGGACAGAGCCGCCATGCGTGATGTATGAAAAGAAGCCTATCATCGACCCTGAGGGAAAACCCGTTGAAGGTCTTTATTCAGCGTGGGTTTGGCTTAATAATCCCCGGCAGTACAACTCCTACACCACGGAGATGGTGAAAGGGGTTATCGCTGGTATGAAACGGGCTTCAATGGACCGCAGCGTTGTGGCGATCGTTTTCACTGGCGTTGGCGACCGTGCCTTCTGTACCGGAGGAAACACCAAGGAGTACGCAGAATATTACAGTGGACGCCCTACTGAATACGCCCTTTATATGGATCTTTTCAACGCCATGGTGGACAGCATCCTTGCTGCCAAGAAACCGGTGATTTGCCGGGTCAACGGCATGAGAGTTGCAGGTGGCCAGGAAATCGGCGGAGCGTGCGATCTGGCTATCGCTTCCGATCTGGCAGTTTTTGGACAAGCGGGGCCCCGACACGGTTCGGCACCTGTCGGCGGTTCCTCCGATTTCCTACCGTGGTTCCTGACCATTGAGGACGCCATGTGGAACTGCATATCTTGCGAGTCATGGAGCGCATACAAGATGCTCCGAAAGGGGTATGTCAGCAAGGTCGTCCCTGTCCTTAAAAATGACGGTGAATGGATTCAGAATCCCATGGTGATCACAGACAAGTACGTTGATGGCGGCGAGATCGTTTATGGAGAGAACAAGACTGGCGAGGATTACAGGAAGGCACTCGAGTTCGTAAAAAGTGCGTCAGTTGACTTCGAGTTGCTCGACAAAGGGGTAAATGACATGCTATGGACCTTCACCAACCTCTTCCCCCATTGTCTCCAGATGTCGATTGATGGAATTCGAGCTAAAAAGAAGTTCTTTTGGGATGCAGGAAAGGATTACTACCGCCATTGGTTAGCGGCCAATATGGGTAACGAGGCTTTCCTGGGCTTCACCGCATTCAATAACAGGAAGATGACGGGCAAAGACACCATCGATTTTATCAAGTATCGTCAGTTGATCGCGGATGGACAGAAGGTCGATGAGAAACTCTTCGCCGAGGTACTTCCACATCCAAAGGAGTAGAAACAATGCCACAGGAAATCCAAACATGGCAGATGGTGCAGCCGTGGATGCGTGATAAAGAAACTGGTGAGAAAACGCCGGGAAAGATTGAGCGGACCAGCATCTCAGTGCCGGAATTGGAGCCCGGAGAAGTGCTAGTGGAGATCGCTGGATGTGGACTCTGTCATACGGACTTGAGTTATTTCTACTACGGAGTGCCCACAGTGAGTGAACCACCGTTAACGCTGGGGCATGAGATCAGCGGCCGCGTAGTAGCCGGCGAAGGTGAATGGATCGGGAAGGAAGTGATCATCCCAGCCGTGATGCCTTGCAATAATTGTCCCATTTGCGCCGCCGGCCGTGGAAACCGCTGTCTGGCCCAGAAGATGCCAGGAAACAGCCTTGGGATATACGGGGGTTTCTCCAGCCACATTCCAGTTCCGGCAATGGACTTGTGCCTTGCCGAGAAGCGAGGAGATATCCCCCTTGAGCAGTTGGCAGTATTAGCAGACGCTATTACAACACCGTACCAGGCAGCTATGCGCGCCGATATTCAGCCTGGGGAAAGAGTGGTCGTCGTCGGAGGAACGGGTGGCGTCGGAACATACGTCACCCAAATCGCGAAAGCCTTCGGAGCCGATACGGTCGTCAACATCGATCTCGATCAAGAGAAACTCGAGCATTCACTGGAATTCGGCGCAGATTTCATCATAAACTCTTCAGAAAAATCTCCCAAGGATATTCGAGGGGAATTCCGCGCATTATGCAAGGAAAATGGGTTCCCGCACAACTATGGCTGGAAGATCTTTGAAGCAACTGGGGTTAAAGTCGGGCAGGAAATCTCATTAGCTCTCTTGTCCTTCATCGGCAAGCTGATTTGGATCGGTTTCTCCACGAATATTAACGAATACTCTCTGTCACGCCTGATGGCCTTTGATGCAGAAATTATCGGCACATGGGGCTGCTTGCCCAAGTACTACCCTGAAGCGTTGAAGATGGTCGTCGATGGGCTCATCCATATAGAACCATTTGTCGAATTCCGGCCGATGAGCACCATCCAGGAGACCTTTGAGCAGGCTCATGCCGGGGAACTCAAGAAACGGGTCGTGTTCAGGCCGGACTTCAGTATCCAGTAGCCAGTAGCCAGATCGATATCTTAAGGAGAATCTATATTCACAAACTGATTCGTGATATCTGATAACTGATTCCTGTTATCTGTCTACTGTTGTCTGTCTACTGAATAAAGGATTTAGATATGGTCATCGACTTCCACATTCACATTGGTCTCTATCACGAAGTCCATCCCTGGGTTATGGATTGGATGAGAACTCAGATTGAAGATCCAGAGACCTTGATAGATGAGGTATTAACGCCTGAGGGTTTCAAAAGATACTTGCGCGATAATGGCGTGGACTACGGCGTGGCGCTAGCCGAGCTCAGCCCTATCACTACAGGTACACTGAGCAATGAATCGGTAGCCGAATTCTGTCAGAAGGTCGATTGCTTGATACCTTTTTGTAGCATTAACCCGTTCCTCACCGCAGATTTGGCTGGCGAATTGGAACGACTCGTCACTGAAATGGGTTTCAAGGGAATGAAACTCTATCCAACCTACCATCACTTTTACGCCAACAGCAACAGGATCTATCCGCTTTATGCCAAGGCACAGGAGCTTGGAATTCCCATCATGCTACATACCGGATCATCCATCTTTAAGGGAGCACGAATGAAATATGGTGACCCCCTTTACCTGGACGATGTGGCGGTTGATTTTCCCGACCTGACACTTCTCATGGTCCACAGTGGCAGGGGCTTCTGGTATGACAGAGCATTTTTCCTGGCTAAGCTGCACCCAAATCTCTACATGGAGATTGCTGGATTACCACCACAGAATCTGCTGACGTATTTTCCTGATTTGGAAAAATTGGCAGATAAAATGGTCTTCGGGTCAGATTGGCCCGGGATGCCCTTTATCGGTCGCAACATCCAATTGATTCGTGACCTTCCATTGAAGGAGGAGACGATCAATAAGATCCTGGGCGGCAACGCCGCCCGTATCCTGGGAATTGACAGTAATCAGTAGCCAGACAACAGTAGACAGACAGCAGTAAACGGATGGCAGTAATCAGAAATCAGTGATCAGATATCATGATTCGGATTGTGAAGGTTGGTACTCCCTGAGAAACCAATCTGGCTACTGTTGTCTGATTACTGACTACTGAAGGAGGAGTCTTAGATGAACATTGAAAAAGTTGGGATCGTGGGATGTGGACTAATGGGCGCAGGGATCGCTCAAACTGCTGCCCAGGCTGGTTACACCACCGTGGTGCGTGAGCTCAATGAGGAATTGTTGGAAAAAGGATTAGGCCGCATCAGCGCATTCCTCGACAAAGGGGTTGAGAAGAGAAAGCTGACGCAGGAAAAGCGAAATGCGACTTGGGCATACATCCAGGGAACAACCGATCTAGCCGATCTGGCAGACTGCGACCTGGTGATCGAGGTTATCTATGAAGACCTACAGGCCAAGCAGGACTTATTCAAAGAGTTAGATGGTATCTGTAAAGAAAGTACCATTTTCGCCAGTAACACTTCATCACTATCTATCACCGAAATTGGAACAGTAACGGTAAGACCACAGCAGGTCGTCGGGCTCCACTACTTTTTTCCATCTGTCATCAACCAGCTTCTAGAAGTCATCAAGACCGATCAAACACAACCAGAGTTGATCGAAAGTTTGGTCGTCTTCGGACGCACCACGGGGAAGGTTCCCATCGTCGTCAAAGATGCACCAGGTTTTGCAGTTAACCTGTACTTCGTATCATGGCTGAACGAAGCTGTGCGAATATTGGATGAGGGGTTAGCAAATATTCCCACTATAGATCAAGCCGCGTGCGAAGCATTTAAGATTGGCATGGGACCCTTTGCGCTTATGAACGCAACTGGCATTCCTATCTCGTACCACTGTACCCGCTCCTTTGGTGAAGCTTTGGGGGATTTCTACGGACCAGCCGATGGATTAACGGCTCAATTTGATACCGGGAATGAGTGGAACCTGGAAGGCGAGGTGGATGAGGCCGTCAAGGATGTTATAAGCAATCGACTACTGGGCGTCGTATTCGGTGTGGCCGCGCAATTAGTGGAAGAAGGAGTGGCCAGTATCGAGGATGTCGATCGAGGGGCATTGATTGGGTTGCGTTGGGCTCGGGGTCCATTTGCGATGATGAATGACGCGGGATTGGATCACGCACTTGAATTAGTGGAAGGAATTGTCAACAAACACCCTTCCTTTGCACTGCCCAAAGTCCTTCAACAGCAAGCAGCTTCTGGGAAACTATGGGCGATAAGGGACGTGAAGTTGGAGATCAAGGACGGAATTGCAACGATCACAATATTCCGTCCTGAAGCCATGAACGCACTGAACGAGAAGGTTTTAAGAGAACTCAAGGATACACTGGCCCAAATAAATGATGATTTAACAATCCGGGCTGTCATACTAACAGGTGAAGGACCAGCCTTCATCGCCGGCGCTGATATTCCAACAATGCTGAAAGCAACTCCAGAGCAAGCCGAAGAATATACTCGATTTGGCCAGGAAGTCATGAACGACATTGAAACACTTAATAAACCTGTCATAGCAGCCATCAATGGCTACGCTCTGGGTGGAGGTCTTGAGGTAGCACTTGCTTGTGACATCCGTATCGCCTCCAGCGAAGCGAGGATGGGTTTCCCGGAAGTGGGCTTGGGCATCTTCCCTGGCTTTGGTGGTACTCAGCGAGCGACACGCTTAATTGGCAAAGGTTACGCTAGCGAGTTGATCTTCTCAGGCATTCACATTACAGCCGATGAAGCGGAGAGAATTGGATTGGTCAACCGTGTAGTTCTACCCCAACAATTGATGGCTGAATCGCGTAAACTGGTTGAGCGGATTACCAAGCAGGGACCACTCGCAGTTTCTGGAGCGAAAGCAGCTATCAATCAAGCATTACATGTAAGTCTAGAAGAGGGTCTAGAATTTGAGTTGAAAGGTGTCTTGAAGACATTCCAATCTGAGGATCAGAAAGAAGGCATGACCGCTTTCCTTGAAAAAAGAAAACCGGAGTTCAAGGGAGAATAGTTAGTCAGCTATCATGAACTCCAAATTGAATACGGTTAGTTTTTGTGGAAAAGGTGATAGGAGGACCTTTCTTGGTTGAAAAAAAGAAGGGAACCAGGAAGAAAATTATGGCTGCAGATGATATGAGACGGTTCATGGCCGATCATTATTATGAACTTGATCGAGCCGCAAGAACTGGTGAGAAGAAGGTTGCATGGTGTTCAAGCGTGGGTCCTGCTGAATTACTCAGGGCGATGGGATTCTTGGTTTACTTCCCCGAAAACCACTCTGCAATGCTCGGAACGAGTCGTATGGCTACGGACTTTATCCCATATGCCAATGCACTGGGTTACAAACCCGAGATCTGTTCATACCTGACTGCAGACATTGGAGCATTCTCACAACGTGTGACGCCGTTATCAACGGCTTATGAGGGGATCGAAAGCATACCCAAACCGGATGTGCTGGTTTTCAATACCAATCAATGTCGGGATATTCAAGATTGGTTCGCATGGTACGCAAGGGAGTTTGACGCGCCTATGTTGGGTATTTATACACATAGGGGTATCAACGATGTGACGGAAAATCATGTATCCTCCATCGCCAAGCAATTGGAGGATTTAGTCGAACCTTTAGAAAAGATTTCAGGCACTCAATTTGATTTGAATGAACTCAAGCAAGTCGTAACGCTAGCGCGGGAATGCTCAGATCTTTGGAAGGAAGTCCTTAACACAGCTGTTGCAGTGCCTTCTCCATTGACTTTTTATGATGGCGCCACACTCATGGGACCAGCTGTTGTAGGACGAGGAACTCAACAGGCAGTAGACTTCTACAGGGTATTGCTCGCAGAGCTAGAGGACAGAATCGAAAACCGGGTAGGGGCTGTAGACGACGAACAATTCAGGTTGTACTGGGAGGGTATGCCAATTTGGGGCAGGCTGAGCGCTCACGCCGAGTTATTCGCTGAGATGAAGACTTGTGTGCTCGCATCGACCTACTGCAACAGTTGGATTTTCTCTGCATTTGATCCTGAGGTTCCATTCAGAAGCATGGCGAAAGCGTATACGGAGTTATTTATTGTACGATCTGACGAGGCAAAGGAAAGATACCTCAAAGAAATGATCGATTTCTTCAGAGTGGATGGGGTGATTTTTCATGATGCGAGAACATGCCCCAACAATTCCAATTGCCGTTATGGAATGCCTCAACGGCTCGAGGTGGATACAGGCGTTCCGACTTTGATCGTTGATGGAGATCTGAATGATCTTAGGTGTCTTTCCGATGAGCAAACCAATACCAATATCGAGGCTTTCATCGAACAACTAGAAGAAAACAAGTAAGTTTTTGATGGGTAACAAGTGGAGAATGGAAGTCTAACTGGAGAACACAACAAGTCAGTTGCTAAAAGACATTTAGGAGGGAGAACGCCGTGGCCCACTGGCTGAATCTTGGGCAACATCTTAAGGTAAACGCAAAGAAGTTTCCAGACACAATTGCGCTAAAGGATCGAGCGAGAGAATTTACCTATCCTGAACTAAATCAGCGGGTGAATCGGTTAGCTCACAGTCTCCTTTCATTGGGCTTGGAAAAGGGAGACAAAGTTGCAGTGCTGCTTGAGAATTGCATTGAGATCGTGGAAGTGTATCTAGCCACTGCGAAGATAGGCCTTGTTATTGTGCCCGTGAATTTTCGTCTGGTGAGCTCAGAAGTGGGCTATATTCTAGACAACTCAGATGCGAAAGCGCTTATCGTTCATGATGAGTTCATCCCCTGTGTAGACACGCTTAGACAAGGTTTAAAAAATATCAAGGATGATCGTTACATCGTTGTGGGTAAAGAAGCCGAGGGATATGCTGAGTATGAATCCTTCATTAGTGCATCCGCAAATAGCGAACCCCAGGCAGAGGTTAAACCAAAGGACGCCTGGATATTGATCTACACCTCCGGCACCACTGGTAAGCCTAAAGGTGTCCTCCGATCCCACGAATCCCACATTGCATTTTATTTCATAAATGCCGTTGATTATGGTTTCACTGAGTATGATATCTGTTTGAATATCATGCCATTGTGTCATATTAACTCAACTTTCTTCACATTTACTTTCACCTATATCGGCGGAACTGCCTATATCCACCCCGCCCGTTCCTTTCGGGCAGAAGAGATCTTAGAAATCATTGAGAAAGAGAAGGTTACATTCATTTCACTCATCCCCACACATTACAGCATCCTGTTAAACGCCTCAGAGGAAGCGAAGGCACGAGACGTCAGTTCCATCCGAAAATTGCTTTGTTCCTCCGCTCCCGTGAGTAAAGACATGAAGATGGCGATTATGGACTTCTTCCCAGGTGTCGAACTCTACGAGGCCTATGGTTCTACAGAGGCAGGTTGCGTAACACTGTTGAAGCCGGAGTTTCAAATGAAGAAGTTGGGCTCCATTGGCTTTGAGGCGTTGGGCACGGATTTTATCAAGATATTAGATGATGATGGAAATGAAGTGAAGGTCGGAGAGATCGGCGAACTCTATTCGCGCAGTCCGATGCTCTTTGATGGATATTACAAGATGCCGCAGAAGACTGCCGATTCATTTCAAGACGGGTGGTTCAGCGCTGGTGATATGGGCAGGCGGGATGAGGACGGTTTTTTCGAAATCATTGATCGCAAGGATAATATGATCATCTCTGGTGGCGAACATGTTTATCCAAGCGAAGTTGAGAAAATAATTTGTTCACATCCAGATGTCCTTGACGTCGCAATCATTGGTTTGCCCGATGAGAAGTGGGGTGAGGTGGTTACAGCAGTCGTAATCCCTGTAGACCCTGAAACCCCACCCGATCAGGATGAGATCATTTCATTCTGCAAGGGCAAGATGGCGGGGTTTAAACGACCTAAATCCGTCTTTTTCATCGATTCAGAGGAGATGCCACGGACAGGATCGGGAAAGGTACTTCATCGGGTATTGCGGATGCGTTACACGGAGATTACTGAATAGAATTATCACACCTCGATAGGATTAAAATCCTATTCCAATCGAACTGGAGGCAGAACACATGACGGAAAATCCTAAGATTGCCATCGTTGGTGTCGGACCAGTTGGTGGGATCATGGCCGCATTCCTTGCACAGGCTGGGCACTACGTCGTATCCTGCGACATCCAGGAACCCCATCTGAATGCCATCAAGGAAAGCGGGATAAGTGTCAGTGGCATTACCAAGATGACATCCGAGTGCAAGCGGGTCGCATACAGCGTTTCCGAATTGTCCAACTTCCCTGAAGTTGATACGGTTTTTATTGCTACGAAAGCTTCTATTCTCCCATTCATCATTCCCCAACTGGTAAAGGTATCGCGATCCGGAATGCGATTTATAAGTTGTCAGAATGGTCTGGATAATGAGGAATTTCTTGCCGATGCATTTGACGCTGACAATGTTCTTCGGATGGTGATCAATTATGGCGGAAGCCAGATGGGAAATGGGATGATCCACATGTCCTTCTTTAATCCGCCAAATTATATCGGCGCACTAACAACGGAAGGCGAACCTTTAGCTCAGACCCTCGCTCAAATATTGACAGATTCTGATCTTGAAACCCAATTCACGACAGACATCAAGAAATATGAGTGGGAGAAAGTCGTCCTCAACGCAGCTCTCAATCCAGTATGCGCCCTGACCCGCAAACCGATGAAGGACATGATGGACCTCAAACTCACCGAGTCTTTAGTTGAAGAGCTTCTTCGAGAGGGAATTGCAGTTGCCAATGCTGCAGGCATAACATTCGATGAAGGATTTTTCGAACACGGTATTCAGTATCTCAAGAACGCCGGTTACCATAGAACCTCCATGCACCAGGACGTTCTGCGACGATTTCCAACTGAAATTGACTGGATCAGTCGAAAAGTTGTTGAGAAAGGCCGGAAATTTGGAGTCCAAACCCCCTACAACTACACTATTACAGCTTTAGTCAAAGGCTTGGAGATGGAATCAGGCGCACCAAAAGAAGATTAGGAAAGGACAGGCGTTTACACTCTTTGGAACATGGTATGACTAATATGAGATTTTATGCAGGTGTTGATGTCGGTGCCACGACGACGAAGGCCGTTATCATCGATGACAACAGGAAGGTCTTAGGCAGCTTCGTCCGCCGCTCAGGCACAGATCTGAACTCTGCAGCAACCCAGGCCTTCGATGCGGCGTTGGCACAAGCAGGCATCACGGAAAGCTCAGTCCAAACCATTATTGCTACAGGGTATGGCAGAAGGAACGTTCCATTTGCCCACGATAGCAAAACTGAAATAAGCTGCCATGGCAGTGGATGCTATCACTACTTTCCAAGAGCAATTACGGTGGTGGATATTGGTGGTCAGGACAACAAGGTCATCAAGCTGAATGAGGATGGTAGGCGAACTGGATTCAGGATGAACCGTAAGTGCGCTGCTGGTACCGGAGCATTTCTGGAGGAGATCGCACACAAGCTTGATATTCCAATCGGCGAATTGAATGCCCTGGCTCAATCAACCGACGAAACCGCCAAAATAGGGAGCTACTGCACTGTATTCACAGCAACAGAGATACTGGATCGAATTCGAGCTGGTGAACCTCTAGATGCGATGGTTCGAGGATTATATGACTCCATCGCAAAACGGATAATGGAGATGGACACGTTAACCGGACGTGTGATCATGACAGGAGGGGTTATTGCATTCAACGATGTTGTCGCAGAACTCTTAAGTACTGGGGCGAAAGTTGAGGTGCAAATTGCTCCTCATCCACAGGAGATGGGTGCATTTGGAGCGGCACTCTTCGCACAAAGATCGAGCTAGCGTAACCCGAGATACACATAGACATACAAGGAGGGGCCAATGTTAGTAAAGGACCGTATGACTCCTGATCCCATCACCATCACGACAGACACATCTTTTCCGGATGCTTTTGGCATCATTCGTGAGAAAGGAATTCGTCACCTTCCAGTGATGGACGACAAACAAAAGTTAGTAGGCATCGTTGCCCACACAGACTTGTTACACGCATCGCCTTCAGATGCGACCACTCTTTCCATCTTTGAGATGAATTACCTGCTGGCTAATCTCCACATCAGCGAGGTCATGAGCAGCCCACCAATCACCATAGACGAGGACGCTCCTCTAGAGGATGCTGCGCGTGTTATGGTGGAGAAGAAAATCGGGTGCTTGCCGGTGATGCGAGATGGTGATCTGGTAGGGTTGATCACAGAAACAGACATCTTCGAAACCTTCGTGGAAATTCTTGGTGGGGAGAAGGCATCATTGCGTGTCACTGTTCTGGTTCCTGATGTGCGAGGTGAGCTGGCTCGCTTGTCCAACATCATTGCTGAGAAAGGTGGCAACATCACCTCTGTAGCGAGATTCAGGGGCGAGAAACCCGAGAATTGCTACATCACATTCCGCTTAGAGGGTGTGGAGGAGGATGACCTAGTCCCAGCGCTTAAGGATGAGGTCAAAGAAGTTGTCCATGTGTGCTGCCTTGCGTGATCAGCAGTCATTAATTGGTAACTAGTAGTCATATATCCGTGCAATAAGTTTAGAGGACGAACTGCATAAGGAGGTTCGTAAGATGCGCTTTGAAAAGGCCTTCATCCCATTCGGGGGATATTGGAGCACGCCTTTCTGCCGATGGCAGGGGAGTTTCTCTCATCTCAATGCCGTACCATTTGCCGCTGAGGTAGCGGGCCTCGCACTCAAGGAACGAGGAGTCTCGCCTGAAATCTTTAATAGTCTTCACCTTGGCATGACGGTTCCGCAAAAGCACTCATTCTATGGCACTCCATGGTTGGCTGCACTCCTGGGCGCGAAAACCATTACAGGCCCTATGATAAGCCAGGCCTGCGCAACCGGGGCTCGTGTGGTAGCCAGCGCAGCATCCGAGGTAGAAGTTAATGATGGATGGGCGGTTCTGTCTATTACTGCTGATCGTTGCAGCAACGGTCCTCACATCTACTACCCTAATCCATTAGGACCTGGAGGAACGGGCGACAAGGAGGATTGGGTTTGGGATAGCTTCAGCCACGATCCATTTGCCAAGAATGCCATGATCGAGACCGCAGAAAACGTAGCCGAGGAAGCAGGCATCACAAAGGAAGAACAGGAAGAAACGACGCTCTTACGTTACCAACAATACAGCGATGCTCTGAAGGATGATGCAGCCTTTCATCGCCGGTATATGACGATCCCATTTGAGGTAAAAGATGCCCGAGGGCGGAAGGTGTTATCAACGGTTGAGGGTGATGAAGGCGTATTCCCAACCACGGCTGAAGGATTAGCAAAACTCAAGCCCGTCATGCCTGATGGTACGGTTACGTATGGCACTCAAACCTATCCTGCAGATGGAAGCTGCGGGATGATAGTCACAACTCAAGAAAAATCGAACGAGTTGAGCCGTGATCCCAAGATTGAGATCCAGCTGTTATCGTACGCGGAAGGGAGAGCCAAAAAGGGTTTCATGGCTCAGGCCGTCGTCCCGGCAGCGGAGAAGGCACTTTCTGATGCTGGATTGTCTATTGGTGACGTCCAGGTCATCAAAACTCACAATCCCTTTGCGGTCAATGATGTCTACTTTTGCCGTGAAATGGGAATATCGCAAGATCGTTTGAACAACTATGGTTCTTCACTAATTTTCGGACACCCGCAAGGACCAACAGGCCAGCGCTTGATCATCGAGATGATCGAAGAGTTGGTCATCAACGGTGGCGGCTATGGTTTATTCGCGGGTTGTGCCGCCGGCGATACGAGCGCAGCAGTCGTCGTAAAGGTCGGCAGCTAGCCTGAGTAGTTGTCAAATCACAACAAGGCAGGAGGATATGAGCATATCCTGGGAAGATCGGTTAGCCAACCGCATGGGGGGTGTAACCAGCTCCGCCATACGTGAACTGTTCAAACCAGCACAGCAACCGGGAATGATCTCATTTGCAGGAGGTATGCCCGCACGAGACCTGCTTCCGACGGATGCCGTTCGTGAAGCCAGCATAAGAGTCTTGAATGAGCGGGGACCACAGGCCCTGCAGTACGGATCGACAGAGGGTTATTTACCTTTACGCAGATGGATCCTAGAACACTTGACCGATGAAGGTATCAGATTAACCGAAGACAACATCATCATCACGACAGGAGCCCAACAGGGGTTAGACCTGACGGGTAAGCTTCTCCTCAATCCGGGTGACAAGGTAATTGTTGAATCACCCACATTCCTTGGTGCCTTACAGGCATTCAACGCATATCAAGCCGTCTATGAATCCATCCCGATGGATGAAAACGGAATGCAGGTCGAGTTATTATACGACTCTCTAGCAAAGAACCCTGGATTCATTTATACAGTCCCCAATTTTCAAAATCCTTCAGGAGTCACCCTATCTCTGAGGCGGAGGCACACTCTCGTCGAAATGGCTTCTCGATATGATGTCCCCATCCTCGAGGATGATCCCTACGACCAACTTCGCTTCGAGGGTGAAAGGCTTCCGACACTCCTTTCACTGGATGCTGCACAATCCGAGTCCGATAACGGTCAACCATATCAGGGGAACGTCATCCGGGTTGGGAGCTTTTCAAAAATACTCGGTCCGGGTTTACGCTTGGGTTGGGCTATCGGTGCTGCCCCACTGATCCGGAGAATGGTGCAGGCCAAGCAAGGAGTGGATCTGCATACCAGTCTCTACGTCCAGATGGTTGTTCACGAGGTTGTGGAAGAGGGATTCTTCGAGCAGCATATTGCTCGACTGCGGGCGGCTTATCGAGAAAGAAGGAATATCATCCTGGAAGCAATGACGATGTATTTCCCCCCGGATGTAAGGTGGACCATGCCTCAGGGGGGATTATTCATCTGGGTCATTCTTCCTCCCTTGTTGGATTCTGATACTTTATTAGATGAAGCCTTACACAATAAGGTCGCTTTTGTCCCAGGCGCCCCTTTTTACGCGGATCGGGTGGGCTCCCATTCTTTACGATTGAGTTTCTCATATCCACCGATGGATCAAATCGAATTGGGTATTCAACGCCTGGGGGAGGTTCTGATGCAAGCAGGTGAAATGTCGACAAGCGTGGTTGAGGAGTAGTTAGCATGGAAAAGGGAAAGCAATCAAGAGTAGGCGAAGTTCGCTGCCCGTACTGCTTTTCGCGATTCCGGCCAAAGGCCGGTGTCGAGAGGGCTTCTTGCCCCAACTGCGGATGGGAATGGTATGTCTCCTGGAAGGGCAAGCTCGCCAAGATCAGAAAACCGGTTTGGGAGAGCTGGGAGCAACAAATCACTGAAACACAACAAAAGGAAGATTAGGCAGGTACCCAATGGCGCTCAATCGAAAAATCGGCTACATAGACCTCTCATCCAAAGAAATCCGAACTGCGCCAATTCCACTTGATTTGCGGAAAGAATATATGGGCGGCCGCGGATTAGATATGTATCTTCTGTACAATCATCTGCAATCAGGTGTTGATCCACTCGGTCCCGAAAATGTAATGACAGTCAGTGCAGGACTGCTTGTCGGAACCTTGGCCTCCGCTTCTGCAAGAACCCACATTGGAGCCAAATCACCACTAACAGGCTTCATCGGTAGTTCCAATATGGGCGGGTTCTTCGCTCCAGAGATGAGGTGGGCAGGTTATGACCACCTGGTAATCAAAGGAAAAGCCGATCATCCAGTATATCTTTGGATCCATGATGGTGAAATTGAGATCCGTGATGCAGATCATCTTTGGGGTCAGGATGTCATCCCTACCCAACAATTAATCCAGGAAGGGTTAAAGGATCCCGAAGTCAAGGCGCTCTGCATCGGCATAGCAGGCGAGAATCTTGTGCGTTTCGCCTGCGTTATGACTGGAGTTAAGAATACCGCAGGACGTACCGGGATGGGCGCTGTCATGGGTTCTAAGAACCTTAAAGCCATCGCTGTTCGCGGCAATCAAGACCTAAAAATACGTTTCCCTGAGGAGGCCCTTGATTACAATCAGAGTCTTGTAGATCACATCAGCTCGACGAAATTCGGTCAAATCATGCAAAAGTGGGGCACGATGTTCATCTACGGCAACACCAACACGGTTGGCTTGGTGCGAGTGCGTAATTTCCAACTCAATCAACAAGTCGAGGGTGATATCGAATGTGAGCATATAGAGGAATACGCGCATGGCTCTGAAAGCTGCTATGGTTGCGTTATTCAATGTAGGCACAAGTATGTGCTTAAAGATGGTCCTTATGCTGGGACCTACAACGAAGGACCTGAATACACAAGCCAGGGCGCATTCGGCGCGGAGGTCGATTGCAACAATTTTGAGACCATTCTAAATGGAAACCACTTAGTGAATAAATATGGAATGGATACGCTGGAAACGGGCAGCCTCATCGCTTGGGCGATGGAGCTCTATGAGAAAGGAATCCTCACCGACGCTGATACGGATGGATTAGAGCTCACATGGGGTAACGACGAAGCGGTTCTTGAGATGATCGTACGTATTGCCAATCGTGAAGGGTTGGGAGATATTCTCGCCGAGGGTCCGCTGCGCGCAGCTGAAAAAATCGGCAAAGATTCTCTCCAGTATTGCATCCACGTAAAAGGAATGAGTAACCTCCACTCAGACGAACGACCCACACCCTCATTCGCGCTAGGTATCGCCACAGCTTCACGCGGATCTGACCACTTACGCAGTCGTCCGGCCATCGACCTTTATCACCTGCCCGAGGATTTACTACGCAAGATTTATGGCGGACCTCAACCATACGATGGTCCCTTATCCTCTGATTACACAACCTATGAGGGTAAAGCACGCATGGTGCAGTGGCATGAGATGATGTATCAAGCGATCGATTCTGCCGGTATCTGCAAATACCACTCGATCTTCCTCAGCCCAAATTTGATCGGATTCGAAGAGCTATCCAAGTTAATCTACTTCAACACAGGTTTAGAATTTTCACCCAAGGAGATCTGGATTGTTGCAAGCCGTGCAAATACGATTGAACGACTTATCAACATACGGGAAGGGCTGACACGTGAGGATGATTGGTTGGTTGACCGATACTTTGATGAACCAACGAGTGTCGGACTCCCCATTGTGCGTGGAAAGACCATTGATCGCTCGAAGTTCAATCAAATGATTGATGAGTATTACGAAATGCATGGCTGGGATGAGCACGGCGAGCCGCGACAGGAGACATTAGATAAATTGGGGTTGTCGAACGAACCCTCTCATAGGCTGTAGGAGTCCCGTCATGGAAATGATGCTGGTGGTTGATCACGAAAAATGCAATGGTTGCCGATTGTGCGAGATGTTCTGCTCTGTGAAGCACAGCGGCGTAAACAATCCCAATCAATCGCGCATCCACGTGGTCAAGTGGCCATCAAAGGGATTAGAGCTTCCAATGATGTGCTTGCAGTGTGAGGAAGCACCCTGCATTGTTGCTTGCCCAAAGAATGCACTTACCCGTGATAGTGCCATGAGTCGGGTACATTACAACAAGGATCTGTGTATCGGATGCAAGATGTGCATGATCGTCTGTCCATTTGGGGCTGTGGGTTATGATATTTCGGCGAAGCGTGTGATCAAGTGTGACCTTTGTGATGGAGAACCGGTATGCGCACGAGTTTGCATCCCTGGTGCCCTGCAATATACGCAAACAAGCTCAGTGGGCTTGCAGAAGAAACGTACCGCTGGATTCGACTTCATTGAAGTCATGCGAAAGTCCTACGATATCAAACGGTAACTATTCACGACGATAATATCCCTGCGAGTGATAATCCGAGGTAGAGATACATCTCAAGCAATTAAACAGATGTTGGGTGTGTCATCTTACTAGCTGAATGAAATCCATCGTGACATCAAGACCAACTAAAAAGATCGTCGTAGTGATCATTTGAACCCTTGACTGATTGATCGGCTTTTGAGTACATTGTTCTCGTGTTCGTATCAGTTGTCCAAATACACCTCCAACGAGGAATCCTTTGACCACTTCGAATGATCTCACTGAGATCAAAGGATCGATACGCCAAGGTTGGGAAGAAGTCGCACGCGAGTATGCCAAAGATAGATTGGGCATCTTTGATCGCGGCGCTCAGCGGCTGCTGGAGCTACTTCATCCAGCTGAGAATTCCTCACTACTTGATGTTGGATGTGGAAATGGTGCGGTCGCACTGAGAACTGCCGAATGGATCGGCCATTCTGGAAAGGTGTTCGGAAGCGACATTGCCATAGCAATGCTGCGTAGTGGCCAAAAAGCGGCAGCGCAAGAAATGTTCGATGTTGATTTCTCCCAGATGGACGCTGAGTGCTTGGGATTTGCCAGTAATTCAATGGATAACGTAAGTTGCGCATTCTCACTATTCCAATTTCCGAATATGGAAATGGCTTTAGATGAGATGTGGCGAGTATTAAAGATGGGAGGTCGACTTGGGCTCTCCAATTGGGGTCCAGGTTACTTCACACCCATTGCCGCGCTACAATGGGATTTATTTCGGGAATTCGGGATACGCCCACTGCTGACCAATCCCCTGACTTTTAAACCGGATCAATTGAACAGGTTGTTGTACAATTCAGGCTTCATAAATATTGAACTTTACGAAGAGACTGAAGAAATTTGGTTTGAATCACCGGATGAAGTATGGGCATTCGATATGGATATGGGCCCTTTTCCGGTCATGTTAAGGCAACAATTATCCAATGATCGTCTGAGTGAGTTGCTCATCCAGTTCAAAACCATGTTGGATGATCTGAGAACTGAAAATGGGATCCTAAGCACCTTTCATTTACTTTTTGCAGTTGCAGAGAAAGGAGGCTGATTGGGGGTTTTACGAGAACACATTACGACGGGTAACTGGTCGGGCCAGAGAATTATGAATATTCGAATCACAACCCAACATTCTCGTCGATGTGTTGAATGCCGCAAATGAGATATTGCAACATATAGAGAAATCAATACTTGATCAGGAGGAAACCGGTGGAATTCCGATTAAGCGCAGAACAAGAACTTTTCAAACGAATGCTCCGTGAATACTGCGAAGCGAACATTGAACCACGATCTCGTGAGATCGACGACAAGGAAGATGGTATCCCAGATGAAATGATCAAAGGCTTAGCAGATTTGGGCGTTTTTGGGATCATGATCCCTGAAGAGTATGGTGGCTCGGCTCCTGAGGGAGAGGAGATGACTTATGCTAATATCGCCGTTCAGGAGCTAGGCCGGACCGAGATGAGCATGGCTGTCCCTGTCTACACACTTCTTTGCCTTGGGTGGGGTTTTCTTATCACCAAGTATGGGACCGAACAATTAAAACAAGAAGTGCTACCTCGGGTTGCTGCGGGTGAATACTTCACAGGCATAGCCACCACTGAACCAGCAGGTGGATCCGACATCGCCAACATTCAGACCAGTGCAGAGTACAAAGATGGCAAGTTTATTGTCAACGGCGAGAAGATCTATATCAGCGGCGTTCTAGAATCAACTGTGCAACGTGACGGGGGCCACATCACACTCGTCCGTACAGATCCAGACGCCGGTCATAAGGGATTCACCTTTCTCTTCATCCCTGCGAAGCTACCTGGCATCTCCACCATCGTGTTGGAGGATATCGGGCGCATGGCACTCTCAACCGGAGGATTTACGTATAAAGATGTAGAGGTGCCAGAACATTATATGTTGGGTGAATTGAATCGTGGCTTCTATATCAACATGGAGGGCTTTAATCTCGCCCGCATCCTCGTAGCTGCTGCTTGTGTTGGCATGACGGAAAAGGCACTAGAAATTTCACGAGACTATGTGTCACAGCGAGTATTATTCGGTCGACCACTGGCAAAATTCGAAGGGATATCTTTTGAAATTGCCGAGGACCACGCCGCGCTGGAACAATTGAAGTTGTATCTCCAATACACGGCTTGGGCCGCGGATATGCTCTATAAAGAACCCGACTTTATCACCAAACGCGAGCTCGGTCGGATGGTCTCAATCTGCAAAATGGTCGCCCCGAAACTCGGCGCGGAAATTACGCATCGTTGTATGACTCATCTGGGTGCTTTTAGTTACACGAAGGAATGCCCGTTGGGCCGCGGATTACGTGGGATTATGTCCTACGTCGTTGGCGCTGAAGGTGGTTATCATATTCAGAAGCTCATCATCGCCCGCGAGTATATAGGTGATGTTGCTGTTCCGTATCGTTAGAAAGCGAGTCGCTGTGAGGTAGGTTTTTCATAAAAAGAACACCAACGGACCTACCAACGGAGGAAAGCGAGTGGAGAAGGTTGAGTTTGTGGTCGTAGGAGCAGGGCTTTCTGGATTAGCAACTGCTATGGTATTGGCGGAAGCCGGCGCTGAAGTGCTCGTCGTCGAGCGTGGTGACTATCCAGGAAGCAAAAACGTCACTGGCGGACGCCTCTACTTGGCGCCAGTCCGTCCATACCTGTCCGACCTTTGGGAATCTGCCCCATTCGAGCGCCAAGTCGTTAAAGAGCGCCTAACCATGATGGCTCCCCATTCTTCCACGACACTTGAGTTAAACAGCCAACGATTCAAAGAGACTTCGCATTCGAGCTTCACGCTGCTTCACGCAACCTTTGACCGCTGGTTTGCCGATCAGGCCGCGGAGCGTGGTGCCCTGGTTATTCCAGGGTATAAAGTGGACGACCTTATGATCAAGGATGGGGTGGTCTGCGGCATTGTGTCCTCCGGAGACAGTATTCAAGCCGATGCCGTCGTTGCAGCCGATGGTGTGCTCTCTTTCATGGCACAAAAAGCTGGGATGCGAGCAAAACTCGAGCCGGATCATTCTGCCGTCGCGGCCAAAGAAGTCATCGAACTCAATTCCGAAACGATCAATGAGCGATTCGGAGTAGGAGAGGATGAAGGAGCAACCCATTTATTCTTTGGATCAATAACTGAAGGCGTCCCAGGTGGTGGCTTCATATATACCAATAAAGGTAGTCTATCCATTGGTTTGGTTCTCACACTGCAACATCTGATGGAGACATCGAGCGTGGAGGAGAATGTGAACTCTAATTCCCCCTCTCCCCACGATATGCTAGAAGCCTTTAAGGTACGCCCCGAAATCCAACCTCTCATTGACGGTGGTCACTCCGTTGAGTACTCGGCCCATGTCATCCCCGAGGGAGGCTTTCAATCCCTCTCTCGCCTGGTGACAGATGGCATGGTTGTCGTTGGTGACGCAGCAGGATTCACAATGAACATGGGCGTAACAGTACGGGGCTTGGATTTCGCTCTAGCATCTGGGGTGATGGCTGGGCGAGCACTCTTGCGCGCTCGTGAGACGCAAGATTTTTCCAGCGCTTCCTTGTCATACTATGAAACAATGCTTAAAGAGAGCTTCGTTTGGCAGGATTTGAAAACCTTTCAACACATGCC
>JABAOH010148191.1_pt2 | contig 23942 bp, 17 predicted proteins | sample 7062181 | NCBI WGS metagenome assembly JABAOH01 (sample SAMN14538630, study PRJNA623070) | marine sediment metagenome | biome: marine biome [ENVO:00000428]; feature: marine pelagic biome [ENVO:01000023]; material: deep marine sediment [ENVO:00002113]; isolation source: pool of 5 deep marine... | reverse complement strand
TGCCGGAGGATGTGGCCCGTTCGATCAGCGACATCGCGGTGCCGGTGGGTTCGGCCGATCTGTCCGCCGAAGACCCCTTTGCCTCGTTGCCGAGTGCTCAGGCCGCCATCGCCTCGATCCTCCCCTTCGATGGTCCGGTGATGGATCGGGCTCCCGATCTGCGGGTCGTGGCCCGGACCGGCATCGGGGTCGATCGGGTCGATCTGGCGGCCGCCACCGAGCGGGGAATAGCGGTGTGCAACACCCCCGACGGTCCGACCATCTCGACCGCCGAGCACACGATCGCGCTGATGCTGGCGGTCGCCAAGCGGGTCAAAGAGGCGGAGCACCGTCTCGCCGAGGGAGGAACCACCGACTTCTACGCCGGCCACCATGCCGTGGAGCTGGCCGGACGGTGGCTGGGACTGATGGGGCTGGGCCGAGTCGGCCGGAGGGTGGCCCGGGCCGCCCAGGCCCTGGACATGGAGGTGGTCGCCCACGATCCCGGGGTCGACTCCCGGGAAATGGCCGAGGTCGGCGTGAAGGAGGCGGTGTCGCCGGCCGAGCTGCTGGCCACGGCCGACGTGATCTCCCTGCACATGCCCCTGACCGATGCGACGTTCCACGTGATCGATGGCGAAGCGCTCGCCAACGTGAAGCCGGGGGCGATCCTCATCAACACGGCACGGGGCGGGCTGGTGGACGAAGAGGCCTTGCTGGCCGCCCTGGACGAGGGCCGGCTGGCCGGGGCCGGCCTGGACGTCACCGATCCGGAACCGGCCCCTCCCGGCAGTCCGCTGCTGGGCCGCGACGACGTGGTGGTGACACCGCACGTGGCCGCGGCCACCGGAGCGGCCCGGGAACGCATCTACCGCACCGCCCTGGAGCAGGCCCTGGCGGTGCTGCGGGGCGACCGGCCGTCCCACCTCGTCAACCCCGATGTGTGGGAGCATCGCAAACCGCCGCCGCAGGAGGAAGAGACATGAACGATGTCGGCATCGGTGTCATCGGAATGGGCTGGATGGGCCATGCCCACAGCCGCTCCTACCGCCAGATCCCGTGGCGCTTTCCCCACTCGGAACTGAGGCCTCGACTGATCGTGTGCTCGGACACCGTCGAGGAGCGGGCCCGGCTCGGCAAGGATCTGTTGGGCTTCGATGAGGCCACCACCGACTGGCAGCAGGTCATCGCCCACCCCGACGTGCAGGCGGTCAACATCACCGCGCCGAACAGCGAACACGTCGAGATCGGGGAGGCGGCGGCCGCCGCCGGCAAGCACATCTACTGCGAGAAGCCGGTGGGCCGCTCGCCCGAAGAGACCGCCGCCATCGAGCGGGCGGCCCGCAAGGCCGGAGTGCTGAGTTTCGTCGGATACAACTACCGGTGGGCACCGATGGTGCAGCACGCCAAGCGGCTCGTCGCCGAAGGCAAGCTGGGGACCGCCACCCACTACCGGGGACGCTTCTTCTCGATGTACGGTTCCGACCCCTTGGGGCTGCGCACCTGGCGGTTCGACGCCGAGGTGTCGGGGCTCGGCGTCCTGGGCGATCTGATGTCGCACGCCATCGACATGGCCCACCACCTCAACGGACCGATCGCCCGGCTGGCCGCCACCCATAAGACCTTCATCACCGAGCGGCCCCTGCCCGTCCCCGGCAAGGGGACCCACTACGGCGTGGGCGATCCCGACGACCCCACCGGCCCGGTGACCAACGAGGACTACGCCGGTGCCGTGGTCGAGTTCGAGAACGGTTCGGTGGGCACCCTGGAGGCGTCCCGGACCGCGTTGGGCCCGAGGAGCGAGATGGCCTTCGAGTTCAGCGGCACCACCGGGGCCCTGCGCTGGAACCTGGAGCGGATGAACGAGCTGGAAGTGTTCTCGAGCGGCGATCCCGACCACGACGGCTACACGACGCTGCTGGGCGGCCCGGCCTATCCGCACCACGGCAACTTCGCGCCCGGCGACGGGCTGGGGCTCAGCTACGAGGATCTCAAGGTCATCGAAGCCTTCGAGTTTCTGCGGACGGTGGCTTCGGGGACGCAGGGGGCGCCGGGACTGGCCGAGGCCCTGGCGGTGGCCGACGTCCAGGCGGCCATGATGCGCTCGTGGGAGAGTGGCGCCTGGGAGGACGTGCAGACCCTGCGTCTCGACTGAAGGAGTTGCCCATGAAGATGTACGTCGACGGCGCCTGGCGGGGGGCCGGCGCCGAGGACACGATCATCGCTCCCTACACCGGCGAGCCCATCGAGGTGGTGCCGGCGGCGGGACCGAAAGAGGTCGAGATGGCGCTGGCGGCCGCCCACCGGGGGGCGGCCGCGATGCGGTCGCTGACGGCCGCCGAGCGGGCGGCGATCCTCAACCGGGCCGCCGACCTGCTCGACGCCCGGCTCGACGACATCGCCGCCACGATCAGTGCCGAGGTCGGCAAGCCCATTTCGGAGGCACGGACCGAGGCCACCCGATCGGCCGAGCTCCTGCGCCTCTCGGCGTTCGAGGGCTCACAGCTCCGGGGCGAAACGCTGCCGCTCGATGCGCAACCGGGTGCGGTGGGAAAGATGGGCTTCACCGTGCGGGTNNTGCTCGTGGTGCACAAGGTCGGTCCGGCCCTGGCCACCGGCAACGCCGTCATCCTCAAGCCGGCCAACCAGACCCCGCTGGCCGCCCTCAAGCTCACCGAGGCGCTGTTGGAGGCCGGCCTGCCCGAGCTCGGCATCCAATGCCTCACCGGAAGGGGCAGCGAGGTGGGGCCGGCGCTGTGTGCCGACGGGCGGGTACGCAAGATCAGCTTCACCGGGAGCACGGCGGTGGGCGAGGCGATCGCCCGGGTGGCCGGGGTGAAGCGCCTGTCGCTGGAGCTGGGGTCGAACTCGCCGATGATCGTGTTGCCGGACGCCGACCTGGAGCGGGCCGCCGAGATCGCTGCGGTGGCCGGCACCGTGAACGCCGGGCAGGTGTGCCTGTCGCTGCAGCGCATCTACGTCCACCAGCAGATCTACGACGGTTTCCTCGGCGCGCTGGAAGAGGCCGTGGCCCCGATTTCAGTAGCCGATCCTTCCCTCGACGACACCCGGCTGGGACCGATGATCTCGGCCGGTGAGGCGGAGCGGGTGGCAGCGTGGATCGGCGAGGCCCGGGAGGGAGGGGCCCGGGTGGTGGCCGGCGGTGAGCACGACGGCGCCCGCTTCCAGCCGACGGTGGTGGCCGACATGACCCCGGGGATGCGCATCGCCGTCGACGAGCTGTTCGGTCCGGCGATGGGCGTGGCTCCGGTGGAGACCATCGACGAGGCCATCGCGATGGCCAACGACACCGACTACGGACTCAGCGCCTCCATCTTCACCCGCAACATCAACCACGCCATGCGCTTTGTCGGCGAAGTGGAATCCGGCAACGTGCACATCAACTGGTCTCCTTTGTGGCGAGCCGACTTCATGCCTTACGGGGGGCTGAAGGGCAGCGGGATCGGCAAGGAAGGCCCCCGCTACGCCGCCGAGGAGATGACCGAGCTCAAGACCGTCGTGTTCCACGACGTGGACCGGGACTGATGCCCGCACCGGCCCGGCCCCAGTCGGCGTGAGAATCGCCACCGCCCCGGTGAATTGGGGGGTGCTCCTCAAGGACACCCCCGGGGTGCCGCCCTGGAACGAGGTGCTCGACGGGATGGCGGCGGCCGGCTACTCGGGTACCGAGCTGGGCCCGTTCGGGTTCCTTCCCCTCGAGCCGGCCCGCCTGTCCGCCGAGCTGTCCGAGCGGGGCCTCGAGCTGATCTCGGCCTTCGTGCCGCTGAACCTGGTGGACCCCCGACGGCGTCCCGATGAGGCGCGAGAGGCGGCGGAGGTGATCGCATTCCTCGGCGCCATGGAGTGCGAGTGGGTGGTCCTGTCCGACGCCCTGTTTGTCGACTCCGTCCGTGCCGAAAGGGCGGGCCGCATCCGGCCCGAGGACGGTCTCGACGGGGACGACTGGAGGCGTTTCGTGGTCAATCTGGAGGAGTTTGCCGGACGGGCCGCCGATCGCTTCGGCCTGCGCACCGTGTACCACCCCCATGTCGGGGCCTGGGTGGAAGCCCCCTGGGAGGTAGATCGGCTGCTGGAGGACTCGGATCCCGAACTGGTCGGGCTGTGCCTCGACACCGGCCACGCCGCCTACGGTGGGGACGATCCGGTGGAGCTGTGCCGGCGCTGGGGCGACCGGGTCCGCTATCTCCACCTCAAGGACTGCGACCGGGCCGTTCTCGAACGGGTCCGGGCCAACGAGTGGGACTACTTTCGCGCCGTGGAAGAGGGCGTGTTTCCTCTATTGGGCGAGGGGAGTGTGGACTTCGCCGCCCTGCGCGACGCCCTCGACGCCACGACCTACGCCGGATGGGCGGTGGTCGAGCAAGACGTGCTGCCCGGGTCCGGCATCGACGTGGTGGCGGCGGCTCGGCACAACCGGGAGTTCTGCGATCGACTAGGAATGGACTGAATGCTCGTCAACACGACCAAGGCCAAGCTCGCCGAAGGCGGGGTGGTGCTGGGCTGCTTCGTCAAGTACCCCGATCCCGCTCTTGCGGAGCTGGTCGCTCTCCAGGGGTGGGACTTCGTGATCGCAGACGGGGAACACGGCACGTTCGTTCCGGCCGACATCGAGAACTTCGCCCGGGCGGTGGAGCTGCGGGGGGTCACCCCGCTGGCGCGGGTGACGACCAACCAGCCTCACATCATCCTGCGCTTCCTCGATGCCGGCGTGCACGGAATCCACGTTCCCTGGGTGAACTCAGGCGAGGAGGCGGAGGCGGCCGTGCAGGCGGTCAAGTATCACCCGCGCGGAGTCCGCGGCCTGGCGGGGAGCCGGGCCGCCGACTTCGGCCAGACCGAATCACTGGCCGACTACACGGCCCGGGCCAACGCCGAGACGCTGGTGGTGATCCACCTCGAGACCGGCGAGGCGATCGAGCGCATCGACGACTACCTGGCCGTGGACGGCATCGACGTCCTGTTCCTGGGGCCCACCGATTTGTCTCACTCGCTGGGCGTGCCCGGGCAGACCGATCACCCCTCGGTGGTGGCCGCTCTGGAGGAGGCGACCGCTGCCGTGCTGGAATCCGACAAGGCGCTGGGTGTGTTCGTCGGCAACGCCGAGGGCGCCGGCCGCTGGAGGGAGCGGGGGGCCCGCTACCTGGCCACCGGGATCGAGGGATTCGTCAGCCGCTCCATGCGCCGGTACCTGGAAGAAGTACGTTCGTGGTCAACCGGGGAGAGGAGTAATCGATGAAGACCATTCGCCTCACGATGGCACAGGCGCTGGTCAAGTACCTGACCGCCCAGCGGACCATCCTCGACGGCGGCGAGGCGCCTCTGTTTGCCGGTGTCTTCGCCATTTTCGGGCACGGCAACGTGACGGCTCTCGGCGAGGCGCTCGAACCGGTCCGGGACCGGCTCCCCACCTTCCGGGGCCAGAACGAGCAGTCGATGGCCATGGCCGCCATCGGCTACGCCAAGGCCAGGCGGCGGCGCCAGATCATGGTGGCCACCAGCTCGATCGGACCCGGAGCCACCAACATGGTGACCGCCGCCGGCATCGCCCACGCCAACCGGCTCCCGGTCCTGCTGCTGTCCGGCGACACCTTTGCCAACCGGCTGCCCGATCCGGTCCTGCAGCAGGTGGAGCACTTCGGCGATCCGACCGTGACGGTCAACGACGCCTTCAAGGCGGTCAGCCGGTACTGGGATCGAATCACCCGGCCCGAACAGATCATCGAGTCGTTGCCCCAGGCCATCGCCACCATGCTCGATCCGGCCGAGTGCGGACCGGCCTTCCTGGGCATGTCCCAGGACATCCAGGCAGAGGCCTTCGACTATCCCGAGGTGTTCTTCGAGCCGCGGGTGTGGCGGGTCCGCCGTCCCGGACCCGACCCGGTCGAGATCGAGGCGGCCGCCGAGGTGCTGGCCGGAGCCCAAAAGCCATTGGTGATCGCCGGCGGTGGGATCCACTACTCCCTGGCCACCGAGGACTTCTCCGACTTCGTGGCCCGCCACGGCCTGCCGGTCGTCGAGACCGTGGCCGGAAGGGGCGTTTTGACCTGGGACCATCCCAACTACGCCGGACCGATCGGGGTGACCGGGAGCACGTCGGCCAACGCGCTGGCGGCGGAAGCGGACGTGGTGCTGGCGGTGGGCACCCGGCTCCAGGACTTCACCACCGGGTCGTGGACCGTGTTCCAGAACCCGGACATGCGGCTGGTGGCGGTCAATGCCGCCCGCTTCGACGCCACCAAGCACCGGGCGGTGTCGGTGGTCGCCGACGCCAAGATGGCCCTGGGGGCGCTCGACGAAGGCCTCGGTGACTGGAAGGCTCCGGCGGGGTGGCTGGAGCGGGCCGGCAGCGACCTGGCCGACTGGTACCGGCTGGTGGATGAGACCACCAAGCCTCCGGCGGACGGGGAGAAGCCCTCGTACGCCCAGGTGATCAAGGCGATCAACGAGGTGGCCGAACCCACCGATGTGGCCCTGGCGGCGGCGGGCGGGTTCCCCGGGGAGCTGAACAAGACGTGGCGGGTGCAGACCCCCGGCGCCTTCGACTGCGAGTACGGCTACAGCTGCATGGGCTATGAGATCGGTGGGGCCTGGGGCGCCAAGATGGCCCACCCGGATCGGGACGTCGTCTCGTTCGTCGGCGACGGCTCGTACCTCATGCTCAACTCGGAGATCTACAGCACCGTGCTCACCGGACAAAAGGTCATCTTCGTGCTGTGCGACAACGGCGGGTTTGCCGTCATCAACCGTCTCCAGGAAGGCAAGGGAGGGGCTCCGTTCAACAACCTCTTCGAGCACGCTGCGGTCGAGCGGCTGTTCCGCGTCGACTTCCAGAAGCACGCCGAGGCCATGGGAGCCCACGCGGAGACGGTGTCCACCATCGCCCAGCTCAAGGAGGCCTTCGGTCGGGCCAAGAACGCCGATCGGAGCGCGGTGATCGTCATGGAGACCCATGCGTACGAGTGGACGCCGGGCGACGCCTGGTGGGACGTGGGCGTGCCCGAGGTCAGCGAGAGAGAGGCGGTGCGGGTGGCCCGGGCCGAGATGGATGCCGAGCGCAAGCACCAGCGCATCGGGGTATGAGGTGAGGAGGAAGGGATGACGCAGTTGCAGGGATCGGTCACCGCAATCACCGGGGCCAGCGCCGGCATCGGGACCGCCACGGCCCGGGCCCTCGCGGCCGAAGGAGGCCGAGTGGTCCTGGGGGCGCGGCGCACCGACCGCTTGAAGGCGCTGGTCGAAGAGTTGGGGGAGGCGGCCACGGCGGTGGAGATCGACGTGCGCCGTCGCGAGGACGCCGACCGGCTGGTGGAGGCCGCCGTCGAGGCGTACGGGAAACTGGACATCCTCGTCGCCAATGCCGGCATCGGGGCGTACGGCGGGATCATGGACCTCACCGACGAGCAGCTCCAGGACATGATGGACACCAACGTCGCCGGGACGGTGTGGCCGATCCGGGCGGCGGTTCCCAAGTTCCTGGAGCAGGGCGGGGGCGACATCGTGATCGTCGCCTCGGTGGCCGGGCTGCGGGGAGCCGGCGACGAGGCGGTGTACGCCGCCACCAAGTTCGCCCAGGTGGGCCTGGCCGGGGCTCTCGATCGCGAGCTTCGGGAGAAGGGGATCCGGGTGGCCGCCATCTGTCCGGGAGGCACCGCCACCGAATTCGCCATGGGCGCCGGCCGCACTCCGGATATGCCCGGCCTCGACGAGATGCTGCGCCCCGCAGACGTGGCGGCAGCCGTCGTGGCGGTGTTGCGCCAGCCCAAGACGATGCGGACCCTGGTGTGGTCGATGCGCAGCATCCACGAGCCGGACTGAGGGTGGAGCAGCCCGACTTTCGCCTCGACGGCCGGGTCGCCCTGGTCACGGGGGCGGGTCGCGGCATCGGGCACGATGTCGCTCTCGCCCTCGCCGGAGCGGGGTCGGCGGTGGGAGCGGCGGCCCGGGATCCGGCCGCCGTCGCCGACCTCGTCGGCGAGATCGAGGCCGGCGGGGGCCGGGCCCTGGCGGTGCCCCTCGACGTACGCGACCTGGGCCAGATCGACGCGGCGATGGATCGGGTGCGCAGCCACTTCGGCGGCCTGCACATCCTCGTCAACAACGCCGGGCTGGGGGACAATGCGCCGGCCCTGGAGGTGACCGAGGCGGACTGGGACGAGATGACCGACGTCAACCTCAAGGGGCTCTTCTTCTGCTGCCAGGCGGCCGGCCGCATCATGGTGGAACAGGGAGAGGGGCGCATCATCAACATGAGCTCCCAGGCCGGGCTGGTGGGGATACGCGACCATGCCGTCTACTCGGCATCGAAGGGCGGGGTGAACATGCTCACCAAGGTGCTGGCGCTGGAATGGTCTCACCGGGGCGTCACCGTCAATGCCATAGCTCCCACCTTCATCTACACGCCGNNTTCATCTACACGCCGGGGACGGCGGAGCGCCTCGACGATCCCGCCTACTTGGAGGGGGTGCTCGATCGACTCCCGATCGGCCGGGTGGGAACGACCACCGACGTGGCCGCCGCGGTGATCTACCTGGCGTCGCCGGCCGGGGCGATGGTCACCGGGTCGGTGCTGGTGGTGGACGGCGGCTGGACCGCCCAATAGGTCAGGGGGCGATCTCGGTGAGGCGCACCGGGCGGTGCTCGGCCCGCGAGCGGGCGGCGGCCGCAGCGATCCGGAGGGCGGCCTGGGCGTCCTCCGCCGTGCACGGGCTCTCCATGCGTCCCTGGGCCATCTCCATGAAGGCATCCAGCTCGGCCCGGTAGGCGTCGGCGAACCGCTCCTGAAAGGACGGATAGGCGGGTCCGGGGGGAGGAGGCACGTCGGGCTCCAGAGAGCGGAGCGGGGTGCGGTCGTCCACTCCGACGGCGACGCTGTCCTTCGAGCCGAACAGCTCCATGCGGATGTCGTAGCCGAGCGGATCGTGTCGCGAACCCGAGACGATGCCGAGCGCTCCGCCGGCGAGTCGGAGGACGGTGGCGGTCACGTCGACGTCGTCGAAGCGCTTGAACGATTCCGAGATCAGCACCGAGCCGTCTGCATAGACCTCCTCCACCTCTCGGCCGGTGACGAAGCGGACGGCGTCGAAATCGTGGATGTGCATGTCGGTGAAGATCCCACCGGAGTGGGGGATGTAGTCGGGGGGCGGAGGCTCGGGATCGTGAGTGCCGGTGCGCACCAGGTAGAGCGTGCCGAGCCGCCCGGAGGCCACCATCTCGTGAGCTCTCCGAAAGCCGGCATCGAAGCGGCGGTTGAAGCCCATCTGGAGGGGGATGCCGGCGGCGGACACGTGATCGACCACTCGAGCGGTGGTGGCGAGGTCGAGGGCGATGGGCTTCTCGCAGAAGGTGGGAAGGTCGACGTCGGCGGCCCGATGAATGAGCTCGGCGTGGAAACTCGTGGGCGCAGCGATGGCCACCGCCTCGACGTCGCCAAAGACGGATTCGACCGAGGTCGACGCCTCGACACCGAGGCGGTTGGCTACTTGGGCGGCCCGGGCGTTGTCGGCGTCGGCCAGGAGCAGCGAGTCGACCTCGGGATGAGCGGCCAGGGCGGCGGCATGGAGGGACCCGATCCGCCCGACTCCGATGACTCCCACCCGCATGGCGTTCAGATTGGCACAGCCGATCGACCCCAAATGGCATGGAACGTTCCAAGGAGTGGTGGCTATAGTCGGCCCGGGAAGTATGAAAGCCACGGCCAGGCCCACCATCCACGACGTCGCCGCCCGGGCCGGTGTGTCCAAATCGCTGGTGTCGCTGGTGCTGCGGGATGCCCCTCACGTCAGCGACGACAAGCGGAGGGCCGTGTGGCAGGCCATCGAGGAACTCGGCTATCGGCCCGACCGGGTGGCCCGCAGCCTGGTGAGCCGCCGGACCCGGGTCATCGGCGTCATGCTGTCCGACCTGCACAACCCCTTCTTCGCGGAGGTGGTAGACGGCCTGGACGACGAGGCCAAACGGGCGGGCTACCACCCGCTCATCGACACCGGCAATCGGGCGGTCGGCCAGGAGGCGGCCGCGGTGGAGATGCTCCTCGAGCTACGGGTGGACGGCCTCGTCCTGGCCGGCCCCCAGCTGGGCATCGGCAAGATCGCCGAAGCGGCCCGAGTGGCTCCGGTGGTCATCGTGGGCCGGGCGACCCGGAATGCCGCCGTGGACAGCGTGGTCAACGACGATCGGGCCGGCGTCCGGGCGGCGGTCGAGCACCTGGCCGGCCTCGGGCATCGGCGGATCGCCCATGTCGATGGAGGAGCCGCTCCGGCCGCCAAGGTGCGGCGCCACGCCTACGAGGCCACCATGACCGACTTGGGCCTGGCGGCTCACGTCCAGGTGGCCCGGGGCGCCTTCACCGAAGAGGGCGGAGTCCGGGGAACCGAAGAGCTCCTCGACCGCCGCCCCCGCCCCACGGCGATTCTGGCCGCCAACGACATGGCCGCCCTGGGTGCGCTCGGGGTGCTGGGCGAGCGCGGTCTGGACGTCCCCGGCGAGGTGTCGCTGGTCGGCTACGACAACACGTCGATTGCCGGCCTCCAGCACATCTCGCTCACCACCGTGGACCAGCCCCGCTTCGAAATGGGGGCGGCGGCCATGCGGCTCCTGTCGGAGCGGCTCGACCACGGGCGGACCGGGGCCGAGCACCTGGTGATGGCCCCGTCGCTGGTGGAGCGAGGCACTACCGCCCCGCCCGGCTGAGCGCAACCCCCGGAAGTCCGCGGGACGGACGCTCGGCCCCCGGCTTCAGGGGGAGATGGCGACGAAGCGCAGCTCGGTCATCTCGGCCACGGCATAGGCGGGGCCTTCGCGGGTGTTGCCCGATCCCTTGACGCCTCCGTAGGGCTGCTGGTCGGCCCGGTAGGTGGGCACGTCGTTGATCAGTACCCCTCCGAAATCGAGCCGCCGAGCCGCCTCCATCGCCTTGGCCACGTCGGAGGTGAACACGCCGGCGTGGAGGCCGAAGTCGGAATCGTTGGCCATGGTGATGGCGTCGTCGAAATCGTCGTAGGGGATCACCACCACCACCGGGCCGAACACCTCNNTCGACGTTGTTGACCACGGTCGGGGCCAGCAGCCCACCCTGGACCGTACCCCCGGCCACCAACTCGGCGCCGTCGCCCAGTGCCTCGTCGATCCAGCGGTGGACCCGCTCGGTTTCCTCGGGGGCGATCAGCGGTCCGACGTCGGTGGCCTCGTCGAGGGGATCCCCGACCACCAGCGACTCGACGGCGTCCTTGAGCACCTTCACCAGCGAGTCCTGGATGGAGTGATGGACGAGCACGCGCTGGGTGGAGATGCACGACTGGCCGGCGTAGGTAAATCCGCCCACCCTGACCTTGGCGGCCACCCGGTCCAGGTCGGCGTCGGGTTCGACGATGACCGGAGAATTCGAGCCCAGCTCCAGAGACACCTTCTTGCGGGGCGCCTTGGCGGGAATGTCCCAGCCGACCGCCGGGCTGCCGGTAAAGGAGATCAGCTTGGGAATGGGGTGTTCCACCAGGGGATCGCCCACCTCCTTGCCCGACCCGGTGACCACCGATACCCAGTCCTCGGGCATTCCGGCCTCGATGAGCAGATCGACCAGGGCCAGCGCCGACAGCGGAGTGGCCGAGGCCGGCTTCAGCACCACCGGGCACCCGGCGGCGATCGCCGGCGCCACCTTGTGGGCCACCAGGTTCAGAGGGAAGTTGAACGGACTGATGGCGGCCACGACCCCGATGGGGACGCGCAGGGCGAAGGCGATACGGCCCGCCCCCGTGTTGGACGCCTCCATGGGGATCATCTCGCCGGCCAGCTTGCGGGCCTCGACGGCGGCGAACGTATGGGTGTCCACGCACCGGGCCGCCTCGGTCCGGGCGGCGGTGATCGGTTTGCCCGCTTCCAGGGCGATCGTTCGCCCCAGGTCGTCGACCCGGTCGGCAATGAGCCCGGCGGTCCGCTCCAGCACCTCGGCCCTCCGATACTGGGGGAAGTCGGCCCTCTCCAGGGCGGCCTGGGCGGCCCGGCACGCCTCGTCGACGTGATCGGCCGTGCAGGCCGGAACGAGTCCGACGACGGTGCCGTCGTAGGGATTGCGGACCTCTATGGAGCGTTCGGTGGTGACGGCTCGCCCGCCGATGCGGGCCGGGGATTGGTCCATCGGTTGTTCCTTTCTCAGCTCGTCGCCTCGGCGACCGCCTCTTCGAACACGGTGAGGGTGGTGGTCACGTCCTCGTCGGACAGCGCCGCGCACAGGAAGTACGGCTCGAGTCCGTCGACCTCGGGGAACACCCCTCGACGAATCATGGCCATGCCGATCGCCTCGTAGAGCTCGGCGTCGTGGCCGGCGGTGTCCCGGAAGTCGGTCGGGGCCTCGTCGGCCAGGAAGATCGAGAACATCGCCGGGACCCCGGTGATGTGGTGGGCGATGCCCCGGTCGCCGAGGACGCCGGTGATTCCGTCCATGAGCGTCCGGCCGGCCTTTTCGATCCTCGCCAGGGGCTCACCGGTGAGGAGGTGGTCGATCGTGGCCTTGGCGGCGGCGACGGCGACGCCGTTGCCCGAATAGGTGCCGGCCTGGGCGATCTTGCCCGGTTGGAGGGCCTCGATCACCGGGCCCCGTCCCGCCACCGCGGCGACCGGGAACCCGTTGCCCATCGCCTTGGCGAACGTGCCCAGGTCGGGGGTGACCCCGAAGTACTCCTGGGCGCCGCCCAGGGCGAGACGAAAACCCGTCTTGACTTCGTCGAAGATCAGCACCGATCCGTACTCGTCGCAGATGCGTCGCAGGCCGGGGAGGAAGCCGTCGACCGGCATCAGACCGAAGCAGTTCCCCAGCATCGGCTCGACGATGATGGCGGCGATGCTCCCTCCCTCGGAGCGGAACAGGCGCTCCACCGCCTCCAGGTCGTTGAACGGCAGCGTGCGGATGAGGCCGCGGATGGCCTCGGGGATGCCCGAGGAGCTCTGCAGCGGCACGGGGTCGTAGGGCGATCCGAGCGAGGTCGGGCTGCCACCGGCGGTGGAGAACATCACGTAGTCGTGGACCCCGTGGTACTGGCCTTCGAACTTGACGACGACTTCCCGGCCCGTGTAGCCCCGGGCCAGGCGGACGGCGTGCATGGTCACTTCGGTGCCGGTGTTCGAGAAGCGGAGATGCTCCACCCAGGGCACGGCCTTGCGGAAGGTCTCGGCGGCTTCCACCTCGCGCTGCTGGGTGAGGGCGAAGGTGGTGCCGGCCGCCGCGGCCTCGGCCACCGACGCGGCCACATCGGGATCACCGTGGCCGAGGATCACCGGGCCGAAGCCGAGCCGGTAGTCGATATAGCGATTGCCGTCCATGTCCCAGATGTAGGGCCCCTCGCCCCGCTCGATCACCAGGGTGTCCTCGGCTCCCCAGTAGCGGAACTGGCTCGAGACCCCCAGTACCAGAGACTTTTGGGCCCGGTCGAACCACTCTTTGGTCTTCGGTCCTTGCAGTCCCATCACTCCTCCTCTCGGTACCACCAGGGCTTGATCTCGAGGTCGATGTTCCAGTGCACGTGGCGCGGGGATGTGAAGGAGGCCAGCGCTTCCACCCCGAGCTCGCGGGCGTCGCCGCTGCCCCGCATGCCTCCAAACGGAGCTCCCAGGTTGTCCACCACCGGGTCGTTGATCCACACCGTTCCCACCGCCATCTCTTCGTAGGCCCGGCGCACCCGGGACGGGTCGCGGGTGTAGAAGCTGGCGCCCAGCCCGTAGTAGGTGTCGCCGGCCAGCCGGAAGGCCTCGTCGTCGTCGGTGAACGGCATGATCGGCAGCACCGGCCCGAACGTCTCCTCGCGCATCACGTCCATGGAGTGGTCGACGTTGGTGAGCACGGTGGGTCGCAGGTAGTAGCCGGGCTCGGCCAGGGGATCGCCGCCGTAGAGGATCTTGGCGCCGTCGGCGATCGCCGCCCCGAGCTGATCGAGGACTCGTTGCCGTCCCTGCTCGCTCTGCATCGGACCGACCTGGGTTTGGGCATCGAAGGGGTTGCCGACCCGCAGCGCGGCAGCCAGTGTGGTCACCCGCTCGACGAACCGGTCGTACACGTCGGCGTGGACGTAGGCGCGTTCGGTGGACGTACACACCTGGCCGGCGTTGAGGAACGCGGCCCACGCCACGCCGTGGGCGGCGGCCTCCACGTCGACGTCGGGGAACACGACGGCCGGGTCCTTGCCGCTCAGCTCCAGGCGGACCGGCTTGGCCAAGCGGCCGCACACCGAGCCGATGTCCTTGCCGGTCTCCGTGGAGCCCGTGAACGCAACGAGGTGGACTCCGGGGTGTTCGACGAGGCATGCGCCCACCCCGCCCCCTCCGGCCACGACGTTGACCACACCGGCGGGAAGGTGTTTGTCGAGGATCTCGCCCAGGAGGAGGGTGGTGGCGGTGGTCTCGGGCGCCGGCTTGATGACGACGGCATTGCCGGTGGCCAAGGCCGGGGCGGCCTTGAACGCGAGCAGCGTGAGCGGGTAGTTCCACGGCACGAGGGCCGCCACGACCCCGTAGGGGACCCGCAGCACCAGCGACAGCTGGCCGGCCTCGTTGGACGGCGCCACCCGGCCGCCGTGGACCCGGGCCAGCTCGGCGTATTGCTCGAACACCCGGGCCGTGTACTCGACGTAGAAGACGTTACGGGTGCGGGCCCTGCCGGTCTCGTGCGTGACCACGTCGGCGATCTCGTCGGCACGATCGCGGATGGCACCGGCCACGGCCCTGAGGGCGGCGGAGCGATCCTCCTGGGAAGCCGACCGCCACCCCTCGAAGGCGGCTGCGGCGGCCGCCACTGCCTCGTCGACCTGTTCGGGCTCCGCCGATCGGATCGCGGCATACACCTTTTCGGTGGCTGGGTCGAGGATGTCGAAGTACTCGCCGGAGCCCTCGACGAACCGCCCATCGATGAGAAGCTCGGTGCGCATCTACCGGGAGAATACCCGGGCAACGAATCTCCGATCCGGGGGCGGTAGCGGTCGGGCCTCCGTTCCCCGGTTCGCCGGACTCCGAGTTGCTCTACGGTGGGCGCAGAGGTCCGGGCCTTCCCCAAGGGATCGCGGAGCCCTCGCGGCACCGATGGCCCCCGGGACCCGGTGTTAGCTTTGCATGAGGACGCGCACGAGGAGGAGCAATGGCCGACGACCTCCAGATCTATCTGGCGGGTGAGTGGACCGAGGGGACCGGCGATCAGGCCCACAAACTCATCAGCCCGGTGACAGGGGAGCACATCGCCAACGTCCCGCTCGCCTCCCACCCGGACGTCGACCGGGCCATCGTCGCCGCCCGGGAGGCCCAGTCCGACTTCCGCCACTGGACCGCCTTCGAGCGAGCCGAGCTGTGCCACCGCATCGCCGACGCCATCGAGGAGTCGGTCGAGGAGATCGCCAAGATCCAGACGCTGGAGCAGGGCAAGCCCTATCACGAGGAATCGGTGGGGGACATCGAGGACTGCGTCGACTACTTCCGCAGCTTCGCCGAGGACGTCAAGCGTCTCACCGGGGACGTCCTACCCACCTCGGAGCGGGGCAAAAAGATGTTCACGTTCCGCCGCCCGGTCGGGGTCTGGGCGGCAATAACCCCGTGGAACTTCCCGGTGACGATCCCGGTTGAGCACATGGCTCCGGCATTGGCCGCCGGCAACGCGGTGATCTGCAAGCCGCCTGAGTTCACCTCGTGGGGGCTGCTGGAGCTGGCCAAGGCCTTCGACGCCGCCGGCGTTCCCAAGGGCCTCTTCAGCGTCATCCCGGGCGGTGCCGAGATCGGGCAGTGGCTCGTCGGCGACGACGGCATCGACGGGATCGGCTTCACCGGGTCCTCGGAGACCGGGCGCAAGATCATCTCCCAGATGGGCATCAAGCGCTCGATCATGGAGATGTCCGGCAACGGGCCCACGATCGTCACCGACGATGCCAACGTGGCCGCCGCCGCCGAGGCGGCCACCTACGGTGCCTACTTCAATGCCGGACAGGTGTGCTGTGCCACGGAACGGGTGATCGTCGTGGACGGCGTCCACGACTACTTCGTCGCCGAAACCATGAAGGCTTCCGAAGGGGTCCGCCTCGGCGACCCCTTCGACGAGGAGACCAACATGGGGCCGCTGAACAACGAGGAGACGGCGGCCAAGATGGATCGCCACCTCGCCGACGCCCGGACGCGCGGGGCCGAGGTCCTGGTCGGGGGAGGCCGGGCGTCCGGCTTCCCCACCGATCTGTACTACGAATTCACGGTGGTGGATGCGGTGCCCGAGGACTCGCTGCTGTCCCAGGAGGAGTCGTTCGGTCCGGTGGTTCCCATCCTGCGAGCGGCCGACGACGAAGAAGCGGTGGCGATCTGCAACCGGAGCCGGCTCGGCCTGCAGGCGGCCGTGTTCACGTCGAGCCTGAAGCGGGCCTTCTGGTACGCCGACCGGATCCGCTCCGGCACCGTCATCGTCAACGACTCGACCGACTTCTGGGAGAACGCCCAGCCCTTCGGGGGCGCGGCCGGCACCGACACCGGCTGGGGCCGGGGACGCATCGAGGAGTACACCGACCTGCAGACGGTGATCGTCGACTTCGAGAAGGTGCGCTAGCTCTCCCTCGAGCCGCGAGGGCGCTGGGCAGGGGATTCAGGTAACGGCCCATCGGCGGGCGGATGGGCGAGGGAACGCTCCCGCACCCAGCCGAGCAGCAGCGCCAAGGCCACCAGATCGACGCCGGCAGCAACCAGTGCGTTGCCGGCCAGTCCCAGATCTTCGAACAGGACCGGGCCCAGCGCCGCGCCGGCGGCGCGGCCCAATGACATCCCGACGATGAACAGCGCCAGGTAGCGGGCTCGGGCCGTCGGGGCCACTTCGGTGGCCAGGGGTATGGCCGAGACGATGGTGAACTCGAAGCCGAACAGGGCCAGCGCGATCAGGGCCATGCCGACCCACAGGATCGAGGGCTCCAGCCCGAGCAAGCCGAATCCGGCGATCGACAGGACCAGGCCGATCGAGACCGCCCGCCGCTTGCCCAACCGGTCGGTCAGGGCGATGGTGGCGCCCTCTCCGGCCAGCTCGGAGAGGCCCACCACGAAGGCCGCCCCGCCCAGGGCGACCAGCGACAGGCCGAAGGCATCCTCGAGCCAGGCGCCGAACACGACGAACATCACCTCGGCAGCGAAGCTGAACAGCCCGGTGGCCGTCAGCAGGGCCATCCCGGTGGTGGTGAGCCGGAGGCGGGGCGGAGGGGCCGCAGCAGCGGGCCGATCCGGCTGGAGCACCAGCGCCAGCAGGGCGATGACGGAAAGCGCGAGGAGGCTGAGCAGCCAGAAGGGGCTCTTCCATCCGAGCCGATCGATGGCCCAGCCGGCGGCCGGCGCGCCGACGAGCAGGCCGCCCGCCCAGGTGAGCTCGAGCAGCGACAGGTAGCGGGCCCGGCGCCGGTAAGGCGTCCGGTCGGCGACGTAGGAGAGGGTGGAGATGTCGTAGGCGGGCTTGCCCAGGCCCATGAGGGTGAAGCCGACCAGGGCGCCGGCGAACACCCCGGTCAGGGCGGTGACGGCGGCGCCGATGGCAAAGAGGAGGAGGCCGGTGAAGGCGAGGCGGCGCCGCTGCTCCCGCCTTCCCGCCACCGCCACGACCGCCGGAGTGGGCAGCCCGGCGATCCAGCGAGCCGACACCAGCAGCCCGGCCTGCTGGAGCGAGATGCCCAGGCCCCGGGCGATGGCCGGCAGGAACGGATAGACGAACCTCTGGGCGGTGTTGACCACCAGCCGCCCGGCGAACAGGGCGGCCACCGCGCGTCCCAGCGTGGAGCGGTCGGCCACCCGGCGAGTCTGGCAGGCGGGCCGATGCAGCCGCCGGTCGCCGGCTAGCTCTGCGCCTCGGCGAAGAGTTGCTCGTAGAGGGCGTTGGCCTCCCCGACGTCGGCGATGAACTCCAGCTTCTCCAGGGTGACGTCGTCGGGATAGATCGACGTGTCCTCGAGGATCTCGGGCTCGATCAAGTCCCGGGCCGTGTCGGTGATTGGACTGGCGTAGAAGTTGAAGTTGGTCAGCGCCGCGCCGTTCTCCGGCTCCAGCAGGAAGTTGATGAAGGCGTGGGCGCTGCAGGGGTGGTCGGTTCCGGTGACGAGTGCCATCGTGTCCACCCACTGCACCCCGCCTTCCTGCGGGATGAAGTAGCCGTAGTCCTCGTAGGCGTCGTAGTCGTCCGTCGAGGTCCGTCGAGGCCCCGTCGTAGCCGGCGAAGAAGTCGCCGTTCCACCCGTGGGCCACCACGGTCTCGCCGGCGATGAGCAGGTCTTCGAAAGCGTCGCTGTCGAAGGTGGCCAATCGCTCCCGGGTGGCGGCGATGAGGTCCGCCGCCTCCTGGATCTCCGCCTCATCGGTGGTGTTGAGCGAGTAGCCCAGGTACTTGAGGGCGGCCCCCATCGTCTCGCGGGCATCGTCGAGGAGCGAGATCTGACCGGCGAAGTCGGCCGATATCTCCGGATCGAAGATGATGCCCCACGTCGGCTCGAAGTCCTCGCCGAGCGCCTCGTACGCGAACCCGATCCCGGTGGTGCCCCACTGGTAGGGGACGTGGTACTCGCCACCGGGGTCGAAGGGCGGGTCGAGGAAGACTGCGTCGACGTTGCTCAGATTGGGGATGGCGTCCTTGTCGATGGGCTGGATCAGGCCGTCCTCCTTGAGGATCGACACCATGTAGTCGGACGGCACGATGAGGTCGTAGCCCTCGGCGCCGGCCTGGAGCTTGGACCGCAACTCTTCGTTGGACGTGAAGAAGTCCTCGGTGACGCTGACCCCGTACTCCTCCTCGAAGGTGGTGATGAGCTCGGGGTCGATGTACTCGCTCCAGTTGTACAAGACGAAGTCGCCGTCGGTCTCGCCCGGGGCGCACTCATCGGCCGCTGCGGCGGGCGCTTCGGTCGCCGCCGGCGCCGCCTCGGTGGTGGTTTCACCCGCTCCATCCGTGTCTCCACAGGCGGCCGCCACCAGGGCCATCACGAATGCGACTACCAGAAGCTTGCCCTTCACGATCCCTTCCTCCTCGTTGCCGTCATCTCCGCCGCTGCAGCAGGAGCGACGAGAACACCAAGACCATGGACGCCGCCAACATTACCGTTGAGACCGCATTGATGAGCGGGGTCACCCCGCGGCGCACCAGGCCGAACACGAACACCGGCAAGGTCGTCGAACCCGGTCCGGACACGAAGCTGGTGATCACGACGTCGTCGAGCGATAGCGTCAGCGCCAGCAGCGCCCCACCGAGCACGCCGGGCATGATCAGCGGCAGCGTGACCCGGCGGAACGCCTTCCACCGGGAGGCATAGAGGTCGGCGGCGGCCTCCTCGAGGTTGGGATCGAGCCCCGAAAGCCGGGCCCGCACGATGACCGCCACGAACGAGATGTTGAAGGCGACGTGGCTGAGGATGATGGACTCCCGACCCAGTCCGGGATCGAGCGGCCCGAGCAGATTGAAGAACTGGACGAAGAAGACGAGCATCATCGCCGCCATCGTCACGTCGGGGATGATGATCGGCAGGTAGAGGAGGCCGTCCAGCGTGCGCCGGCCCCGGAAACGAAACCGCTCCATGGCCAGAGCCGTCGCTGTTCCCAGCACCGTCGAGATGATCGTCGAGAACAATGCCACCCACAGTGAGTTGCGGACCGCGTTGAGCAGGTTCTTGTTCTCGAGGATTTCGCCGTACCAGCGGAACGAGAAGCCTCGCCACACGCTCACCAGGTTGCCGTCGTTGAACGAGAAGATCACCAGCACCACGATCGGCGCATAGAAGAAGACGTACACGACCCAGGCGTGGGCGCCGAGGAGGCGATCGACCACGCCCTTTCCTGCGGCGGCGGGCCGGGCCGTCACAGCGTCCGCGCTCCGGTGCGGAAGTAGACGATCGTGCCCACCAGCATGAACGCCATGATCACGAACGACAGCGCAGAGCCGAACGGCCAGTCGGCGACGGCCAGGAACTGGGTCTCGATGAAGCTCCCCAGCATCTTGGTTTGCGCCCCGCCGAGGATCTCGGGGGTGACGAAGGCCCCGAAGCTGGGTATGAACGTGAGGATGACGCCGGCGATGATGCCCGGCATGCTCAGGGCCAGGGTCACCCGGNNATGCGTAGAGGTCGCGGGCCGCCTCGATCAGCGACCAGTCGATTCGCTCGATGGCGGCATATAGGGGCAACACCATGAAGGGCAGGAACCCGTAGAGCAGGCCGATCAGCACCGCCCAGTCGGTGAACAGCAGCCGCACGTTCTCGAAGCCGAACCAGCTGGTCGCCTCCGCGAACGGCCCGTCCGAACCGAGGATGACCCGCCAGGCGTAGGTACGGACCAGGAAGTTGGTCCAGAACGGGATCATCACCAGCACCAGCAGCAGGTTGCGGATCCGAACGGTGCGGGTGGCGATGTAGTAGGCGAAGGGGTAGCCGATCAGGAGCGACAGGACGGTGTTGACCACGGCCAACCACAGGGAGCGCCAGATGACCCGCAGCACCGTCGAGTCGAACAGGCGCTGGTAGGAGTCCAGGTTCCAGTCCTCCAGCAGGGTGCGCCCGGTGGGAGTGCGGATGGCGAACGAGTAGACCAACAGGATCGCCATCGGAGTTGCGAAAAAGATGATCAAGTAGACGTAGCCCGGCAGGGCCAGAAAGAAGCCCCGTCGCGACTCTGCCTTCTCGGCAGCCAGCTCCAGCTCGGGAGTGACCGGCGCCTCGGTGGCGGCGGTCATGTGTCCTCGAGCGGCACCGCGGCTTCGGGCTCCCAGGCGGCCACCACTCGCTCGCCCGCTTCGAATCGGGGCACACCGGGGGCGTTTTCCATGCGAACCCGAATGTGGTCGCCGGCCAGGTCGAGGTCGTAGTAGATCGAATTGCCCAGGTAGACCCTCCGGGTGACCGAGGCGTCGTGGCTGTTCAACCCGTCGGGTTCGGTTCCCGGGCGGTACACAGCGACCTTTTCGGGCCGCAGGACCAGCATCAGCTCGGTCCCGGCGGGCAGCNNGGAGCGCCGTCCCGGCGACGTCTGCTGTGGCATGGAGCAGATTGGTCTCGCCGATGAAGTCGGCCACGAAGCGGTCGGTGGGGGCCTCGTAGATCTCCTCCGGGGTGCCCACCTGGAGCAGCTCTCCCTCGTTCATCACCCCGATGCGGTCCGACATCGTCAGCGCCTCTTCCTGGTCGTGGGTGACGTACACGAACGTGATGCCGACCCGCTCCTGCAGTGCCTTGAGCTCGAGCTGCATGGCCTGGCGCAGCTTGAGGTCGAGGGCGCCCAGCGGCTCGTCCAGCAGCAGCACCTTGGGCCGGTTGATCAGGGCCCGGGCCAGCGCCACCCGCTGCTGCTGGCCGCCGGAGAGCTGCTTGGGCCGGCGGTCCTCGAAGCCGGTGAGCTGGACCAGTGCCAAGACGTTGTCGACCCGCTCGGCGATCTCGCTCTTTCCGATCCCCTGCATCTCCAACCCGAAGGCCACGTTGGCCGTGACGGTCATGTGCGGGAAGAGCGCGTAGTGCTGGAACACCGTGTTGACGGGGCGCCGGTTGGCGGGGCGCAGGCCCATCTCCTCGCCGTGGATGCTGATGCTGCCTTGGGTGGGGAATTCCAGGCCGGCGATCATGCGCAGGGTGGTCGTCTTGCCACAGCCGGAGGGCCCCAGCAGCGAGAAGAACTCGCCGTCGTCGATGTCCAGGTCGAGGTCGGCCACCGCCGTCACGTCGCCGAAGCGCTTGGTCACCCCGTGGANNCGCGAGGCTACCGCCCGCCCCACCGGGGGGAGCGGCGATGGGCGGGGCTTGAGGTGTCTCCTCCCGCAGGGCCGATGCGTAGCATCGGCGACGTGGAGCGGTACTGGCATCCGTTCGCCGACATGGCCCGGATCGAGGCCGCAGGCAACCTCGTCATCGATCGGGGCGAAGGCGTGTACGTGTGGGACGAGCAGGGCAACCGCTATCTCGATGCCATCGCCAGCTTGTGGTACTGCAACGCCGGCTACGGCCGGACCGAGATCGCCGACGCGGTGGCGGTCCAGATGGAGCGGCTGCACGCCTATCACACGTTCGGTGACCTGGCCACCCGCCCGGCACTCGACCTGGCCGAGCGACTGGCGGCGCTGGCTCCGATGGCCGACGCCCGGGTGTTCCTGGCCAGCGGGGGATCGGATGCCGTCGACACGGCCGCCAAGATGGTGCGGCGCTACTGGGCTCTCCGCGGCCGGCCCGACAAGACCACCATCGTTTTCCGGGAGCAGGCCTATCACGGCATGCACGCCTACGGCACCAGCCTGGCCGGAATCGAGCCCAACCGCATCGAGCACGGCACCCTCATCGAAGACGCGGTGCTGGTGCCGTGGGACTCGGCCCGGGCGGTCGCCGATGCCATCGAGAGCACCGAAACCGTCGGGGCCGTGTTCTGCGAGCCGGTGATTGGCGCAGGGGGAGTGCTCATTCCGCCCGAGGGCTACCTGAAGGAGGTGAGGGAGATCTGCGCCGGCGCCGACGTGTTGTTCGTCGCCGACGAAGTGATCACCGCGTTCGGCCGCCTGGGCGATTGGTTCGCCTCCACCCGTTTCGGGCTCGACCCCGACCTCATCTTGTTCGCCAAAGGGGTCACCTCGGGCTACGCCCCGCTCGGGGGGGTCATAGCAGCGGGGCGCATCGCCGAGCCCTTCTGGCAGGGGGACGTGCTGTGGCGGCACGGCTACACGTATTCCGGCCACTCCTCGGCCTGCGTGGCCGCCCTCGTCAACCTGGACATCATGGAGCGGGAGGGATTGCACAAGGTGGCCCTGGCCCTGGAAGGCGACCTGGAGGCGCTGCTGGCGCCGCTGGCCGAGCATCCCCTCGTCGCCGAGGTTCGGGCCGGGTTGGGGGCCCTGGGGGCGGTCCAGTTCGATCCGGAAGCGGTCGCCGCCGACCCCTCGCTGACGGGGCGGGCGGTGACGGCGGCCCGCCGGGCCGGGGTGCTCTCCCGGATCATCACCGGGGACGCCTACCAGGTGTCGCCGCCGTTGGTGATCACCAGGGAGCAGATCGGCGAGATGGCAGACGGGTTCCGGGCGGCGCTGGACGCGCTGTAGCCACCGTCTCCCGTTCCGCCCGGCCGGACAACCTCAGAGCACCTGGCTCAGAAACGCCTTGGTCCGCTCCTCCTTGGGATCGGCGAAGATCTGGCGAGGGTCGCCCTCCTCGACGATGAGCCCCTCGTCCATGAAGAGGAGCCGGGATCCGACCTCGCGAGCAAAGCCCATTTCGTGGGTCACCACCACCATGGTCATGCCCTCGGCGGCCAGCTCCTTCATGACGTTGAGCACCTCGTTCACCAGCTCGGGGTCGAGGGCCGAGGTGACCTCGTCGAAGAGCATCATCTTGGGCTGCATGGCCAGCGAGCGGGCGATCGCCACCCGCTGTTGCTGGCCACCGGAGAGCTGGGACGGGTAGGCCTGGGCTCGATCCTCCAGTCCGACGTGCCCGAGCTGGCGGAGAGCCCGCTCCTCGGCCTCGTCGGACGAAAGCCCCAGCACCTTCACCAGGGACAGCGTGATGTTCTCGATGGCCCTCTTGTGGGGGAACAGGTTGAACTGCTGGAAGACCATCCCCATGTGGGTGCGTGCCTCGTTCAGGTCGGTACGGATGTCCGTGAGCTCGAGTCCGTCGAAGAACACCTTGCCCTCGGTGGGCTCCTCGAGCAGATTCATCGTCCGGAGGAGGGTGGACTTGCCCGACCCGGAAGGCCCGATCAGCACGACGACTTCCTTGGGCTCGATGCGCGTGTCGATGCCCTTCAGCACGTAGTTGTCGCCGAACCACTTGTGAATGTCCTCGAGCCGGATGAGTGAACCGTCGGGATTCATGTGCCTATCCAACCACGCTCGTCAGGCCGCTGCGCAGCTTCCGCTCCAGGATCGTCACCAGGCGAATGAGCGGCAGCGTGATCACCAGGTACCCGGCTGCGGCTCCCAGCCAGGCGGTGGCGTCGAAGGTCGC